>Ga0209016_1002926_pt1 | contig 10744 bp, 9 predicted proteins | sample EPASupsiteSAE305_FD_187265 | JGI IMG/M metagenome (GOLD analysis project Ga0209016, IMG submission 187265) | Bioremediated contaminated groundwater microbial communities from EPA Superfund site, New Mexico - SAE3-05 (SPAdes) (version 2) | ecosystem: Environmental > Aquatic > Deep subsurface >...
TGGCGGCGCACATGGAACGGGATCTGGGTGGAACTGATCACGACCAATCGGCCGGCCTGGTCAAGATAGGTAAAGCTGCGGAATGTTTCCATCATCGCTTGAGCCTGCGCCTGTGTCTTGTAACTTTCCTCCACCACGACATCGCACAGGGCCAGCTCCGCTGCCAAATCACCAACTTCCACCGTATGGCTGGAAGCAATGTTGCGCTGTTGTTCCAACCCGATCGGAAAGTTGCAATGCAGGTCGGTTTCCGGATGTACGACCGAAGGATGGTCGATGGCGTTGGATAAATCGAGGACCGGTTCGAATACTTCATACTCCACTTTGATCAGGTCGAGCGCCGCCAACGCGGCTTTTTCATCGACAGCGGCCACAATCGCCACTTCATCGCCCACGTAGCGCACAATCGGATCCAGGATCAACCGGTCGTATGGCGACGGCTCAGGAAACGACTGGCCAGCCTTGGTGAAACGAACCTGCGGTACGTCCTGATGCGTCAGAATGCATTCGACGCCGACCATTTGCTTTGCCGCAGCAACATCGATCGATTTTATCCGGGCAAAAGCGTGCGGACTGCGCAGCAGTTTTACCACCAGGGTTCCCGGAACAGTCAGGTCTTCCGTATAGAGCGGTTTACCTGTGGCTATTGTCACACCGTCAATTTTACTGACACTTCTGCCGACCCATTTCATTGCACCTCACCTCTCAGGTAGGTTTTTATTGCCCGCATTTGTCCCATATAACCAGTGCAGCGGCAAAGATTGCCGGTCAGGTAGTGTTGGATGTCTTGTTCAGTGGGAGTTTTCAGTTCATTTTTCATCGCAATGACCGTCATGATAAAACCGGGACTGCAGAATCCGCATTGTTCCGACCCCTCGGACGCCAGGATCCGGGCAAACTTTTCCGCTTCCGGCTGAACGCCTTCGATCGTGGTAATTGCTTTGCCCGCTGCGCGAAAGGACAACATGGTGCAGGAAAGGACTGGCTTTCCGTCGATCCAGACGGTGCACAGACCGCAACAGGAGGTATCGCAGCCTTTGCGAATACTGAGAAAACCCTTGCTACGCAACGTATCGGACAGCATTTCATCCGGCGCAACATCCAGCGCATAGATTTTTTGATTGATCAATAATTCAAGTTTCATGCCAATACCTCCTCGATTGCCCGCTTCACCAACACCTGGCACATCGCCTGACGGTATTCTGCCGAAGCCTTGTTATTACTGCCGAACGTCAACTCCATTGACGCGGCCACCGCGACCGCACCGCTATCAACCGTGCCGTCCGCAGAACTTGTCAGTAGTTTGCTGGCCTGCACGGCGATTTCAGCCCGGGCCGGCCTGGCGCCGACAATAATCTTCCATTCCGCGTCGTGCTTCGACACCGCTGCGTTGAGCAGCGGAAAATCAGCTCCGGCATTGCGCAAATTCTGATAAGAAACCCGCCGCTTATCTTTTGTTATGACAATGCGGATTAGTACATCACGGGTAATCGGTTTGCTCAGAAAGTCTACCAGCGGCATCCGTCCGCCACGCAGCAGTTCTACCTGAGTGTCCAGCGCCAACAGGGCCGGAAGGATATCAGAAAAACCATATTTTGCGTATACAGAAGCGCCGATTGTGGCGCAACTGCGAAATTGCACGCCAAGAATATGCGAAACCGCTTTCGGCAATGCGCCGTCAAACCATTGATTCAGTGACGGATTCTTCTCTATGTCGCGAAGTGTCACCATTGCTCCGATTTCAATTTGCTGCTCGGTTTCATGAATTTTTTCCAGTTCACAGCGAGACAGATCCAAGGCAACAGGAATTTTCCGGCTGCTCAATTTGAGAAAACCACAACCTCCCAATACCGTTATGTCCGGGAATTTTTCCACTATTTGCTTCACTTCACTGAGGGTTTGCGGTTGATGCAAGGATTCTATAGTAAACATTTCGCCCTCCTAGATCTCATTCGATGAACATATTGCTTGCGATTAACGCTATTGACATTATATCAAATTGACGCCGCCGCCTGAACAGTTTTCTGACGCTTGGGTACTGTGCAGGGATGACGCCGTGCGTGCCAAATGATATACTTTGAACTATGAATATTGAAGGATTGGCAATTCATTGCCTGGCAAACGAATTGAATACCGCACTATCTGGTGGACGCATCTTGCGTATCACGCAACCAACGCGATATCTGTTCTTACTGCGCATCCGATTAACGCAACAGGAAATCAGTCTGGCTATTTCAATCGATCCAGCTGATCCCCGGGTGCATTTCACCCGTGAAACCAGGGAGAATCCGTTGGAACCTTCCTCGTTGTGCATGCTGCTGCGCAAACAATTGACAGATGGGCGCATAGCCGCTGTCAATCAGCAGGATGGATTGGACCGCGTCTTGCATTTTCTTGTTGATATCCGGGAAGGACAAGGACGAATTGAGACAAAAATCCTCACGATTGAATTGGCCGGTAAAAACAGCAACCTGATTTTGCGCCGCGACGGTTTGATTGTTGATGCAGCCCGCCGTGTCGGTTCAAACAGCAGCCGGGTTCGTCAGATCGTTCCGGGCATTCCCTATTTGCCGCCGCCGCAACGAATTCGCCTGAATCCGTTACAGGAAAAGCCGGCCAATATTATCGCCGCAATCGTAGCGCAGGCGGACCTGACGCTGGACAAGGCGCTGATGTCTTCGCTGGACGGGATCGGGCCGTTTGGCTTGGCGGAATTGTTGCATCGCGCCGGACTTGACGCCAAACGAAAAGTTGCGACCATTGAGCCGCCGGAGTTAACCCGGTTGATTGCAGCGCTGACCGGTTTTCTGTTTCCGATGGGACAGGTTCCATGCGCATCGTTTGTTGCGATGGACGATAACGGTCGGCTGCTGGCGGTGGCCAATTTTGAACCACAGCACTTGGCAGCCAATCGTCTGGCATGTTTTGCTTCACTATCCCAAGCCATCGAATTCGCTGCCTCGTTGTCAGCCGCGCCGAAAACAAATCTGCACCAGGAAACCGCAAAGAAAGTCCGCGGAGAATTGGAAAAACTCGAACGCAAATCCATGTTACTCGGCAAGGAAATGGCCGATTCGCAAAAAGCGGAAGAGTTTCGCCGACAAGCCGACGTATTGATGACCAACCTGCATTTGCTGCAACAGGGGCTCACCACCATACGCTTAGTAGACCCGCTTGACGATATGGAGCTGGATATCGCACTGGACCCTTCCCTGATGCCGATGCAAAACATCCAACGTTACTACAAGAAATATACGCGGGCCAAACGCGCTCAGGAACTGATTCAAGTCCAGCTTGAACAATGCCGGCAGGACATCCTGTATCTTGAAGGCATAGCCTTGTCGCTCACCGATCTGATCACCAATCAGGAAGTTCAAGAGATTATTCAGGAGCTGTCGGAAAGCGGTTTTATGCCACCACTGCCCCGATCGCGTCAAAATGCCAAACCATCGGAACCACGCAAAATTTTGCTTGATTCCGGCTCAGTGATTTTGATCGGTCGCAATAACCGGCAAAATGATCTGGTTACATTCAAGCATGCCCAACCACGCGATTTATGGTTTCATACCAAAGATATACCCGGTTCGCATGTTGTATTGAGAAATCAGGGCGTTTCACCGCAACCCGCAGAAATTGAAAAAGCGGCTTTGTTAGCCGCTTGGTTTTCCAAGGCCCGTAATTCAGCCAATATCCCGGTGGATTATACTGAACGCCGTTATGTGAAGAAACCGTCCGGTGCTAAACCCGGTTTTGTTATCTATGAGAAGCAGAAAACAATCCGGATTACTCCGGAAGAAACGACTGTTAACGCTTTGCTGCAAGACAAAGTCAAGCCTTTAGCTCTTCGATGACGACCCGGTCTTCACCATCGGTTTCACCGAGTTGCACACTGACGTTTTCTCGATGCGAAGTCGGTACGTTCTTGCCTACATAATCAGCCCGGATCGGCAATTCTCGGTGTCCCCGGTCAATTAACACCGCCAGTTGAATAGTCTGCGGTCGACCGATATCCATGATCGCATCTAGGGCGGCCCGTATCGTTCTGCCGGTATATAACACATCGTCGACCAATATCACATTCTTGCCGTTGATATTGCCGGGCAATTTGGTTTCTCGTACTACCGGCTGATAATCCAGTCGCGACAGATCGTCCCGGTATAATGTGATATCCAATACGCCAAACGTAATCGGCGTTGCTTCAATCCGGCGGATTTCAGCCGCCAGGCGTTCCGCCAACGGCACACCTCTGGTGCGGATTCCGACCAAAACCAGATCGGAGCCGCCTTTATTTTTTTCAACAATTTCATGCGCAACGCGGATCAGCGAGCGGCGAATCGCATCTCCGTCCATCAATACTGCTTTTTCCATCCATTTCGACATAATGATTATCCCTCCCCATCAGTTTGGTCTTAACGGGATTTTCGCAATTGCTCGATCATCTCTAGCATATCTTGCGGCATCGGTGCTGAAAAACTCATTTCAATTCCTGTACGGGGATGCCGAAAATGAATCTCGGTTGAATGTAGCGCCTGCCCATTAATTGACTGTTCGACTTTCGACGAACCGTATTTCGGGTCGCCGACTAAAGGATGCCCGATCGAGGCCATGTGCACGCGGATTTGGTGCGTACGTCCCGTTTCCAGTCGGCAGGATACGATGGTATGCCGGCCTAGTCTCTCAATAACTTTAAAGTGTGTTACTGCCGCTTTACCATGCTGTCTTACGACGGCCATTTTTTTTCGATCCAGAGGATGTCTACCGATAGCTGCTTCGATCCGACCGGAATCCAAAACAACATTTCCCTGCACCACAGCCAGATAGATTCGTCCGGCTGAATGGGTCCTGATTTGTTCGGCGAGCGACAAATGCGCCAAGTCGGTCTTGGCCGCGAGCATCAGACCGGAAGTATCTTTATCGAGCCGATGCACGATTCCGGGGCGGATTACGCCGTTAATTCCGGACAAATCAGTGCAATGCGCCAACAGTGCATTGACCAGTGTCCCTTGTTGATTGCCTGCGGCCGGGTGAACGACCATACCTCGTCGTTTATTGATTACCATCAAATCGTTATCTTCAAACACGATATCGAGTGAAATCTCTTCTGCCTTGACTTCAGTAGCAATTGGCGCCGGCAAGTCAATTGCCACCTTGTCGCCGCTTTTCAGTTTATAGCCGGTTTTGTTGGGAATCCGATCATTCACCCTGATGTTTCCGTTTACAATCAGTTGTTGAATGCGGGAACGCGTCATCTCCGGCAGATGACCGACAAGAAAAATATCCAGTCGTTGTTCATCTGCATCGGACCCAACCAGAAAAAGCTGATTTCTGTTGCTCATTTGTCGTTGCCTGGCACTGCCGTTTCTGATCCTTCAGGGCTCAACAACAAAAAATATGCCAAACAGGCTACGCCACAGACAATGCAAATATCAGCCACGTTGAAAATCGGCCAGATACGAAAATCAAAGAAGTCAATCACATAACCGATCCGTACCCGGTCGATCAGATTGCCGATGGCGCCACCGACCAATAAGCCGGTACCCAGTTTGACGATCATATTTTCCGGCAACCGAGGATATAGATAAGCCACCCCTGCCAATAGCACCAAAGCAACTGCAATAAAGAACCAGGTCTTGTTTTCCAGAATGCCGAAAGCCGCACCAGGATTCAATATGTAAGTAATGTGAAAGATATCCGTGAAGATCGGCCAGGATTCACCATAAGCCATCCGGGATTGAATCCAGTATTTTGTTGCCTGGTCGATAACGATGACCAGACTCGACAAACCAATCAGCGCCACAGGTTGCCTCTTTCTTGATGTTGCAATCAATTTTTCATAGATCAGATATCGACAGTTTTCGCCATAACATCGGTGCAACGCTTGCACAGTCCCGGTTCTTCAGGCGCAGACGAGCTCAGCTCGGCATGGATCCAACAACGTTCGCATTTTTCAGCTACAGCCGGTACGACCTGCACTGCCAGGGAAAGCTCGGCAGCGCGGGCTGCCGTTGCCGGCGCCTGGTCCAGGTTAGCCAGCTTAACAGTAGATACGATGAAATAGTTGGCCAGCTCTGCTTCGACCGAACGCAACAGTTTCATTACTTCTCCATCTGCATAAAGCAATAGGTCGGCATCCAGAGAGTTGCCGATCTCTTTGTTGCGGCGGGTAATCTCCAGTGCTTTGGTTACTTCGCTGCGCAGTTCCAGCAACTTATCCCACTTTGTTTCCAGTTCCGCATTCAGGTACTGCGGTTTAGCGACCGGCCAGGCTGCCAATTGCACACTAAACGGCAGGCCTGCTCGCTTTGGCATATGCTGCCAGACTTCCTCTGAAGAGAAAGTAAGTACCGGTGCAACCATTACCACCAGTGATTGTAGCAGCTCATACAGCACGGTTTGAGCGCTGCGGCGTTCAATGGATGAAGGTATCGAAGCATACAGCCGGTCTTTCAGGATGTCAAAGTAAATCGAACTTAGATCTACGGTGCAGAAATTATGGATCGTATGGTAGAGCGAATGAAACTGATAATCCTCATATGCTTTTGTTACCTTCTCTTGTACCTGTTCCAAACGCAACAAAGCCCATTTATCAATCTCTTGCAAGTCAGCATATGCGACACAATCCTGATTCGGATCAAAGTCATAGAGATTTCCCAGCATGTAACGGAAGGTATTGCGAATCTTGCGGTAGACTTCCGACAATTGTTTGAGAATTTCGTTGGAAATGCGGATATCGGCCTGATAATCGGCGGAAGCAACCCACAGGCGCAACACATCGGCGCCATATTGTTTGATTACTTCCTGCGGATAGATGACATTACCGACCGATTTGGACATTTTGCGACCTTCCCCGTCAACGACAAATCCGTGGGTCAACACAGCCTTATAGGGTGCGACTCCGCGGGTGGCTACTGAGGTAAGCAGCGAGGAATGGAACCAGCCGCGATGTTGGTCACTGCCTTCCAGATACATATCAGCCGGCCATTGCAGTTCCGGGCGTTGGGTCAACACGGCCGCATGGCTGGAGCCGCTGTCGAACCAAACATCCATCGTATCGGTTTCCTTGCGGAACTTGTCTTTGCCGCAATGCGGGCAAACAAATCCGGCCGGCAGGATTTCGGCAGCACTTTTCGCCCACCAGGCATTCGAGCCTTCGGCGGTAAACAGTTCACTGACCGCTTTCACCGTTACATCATTGATGAAATGTTCGCCACAGTCTTCGCAATAGAAAATCGGAATTGGCACGCCCCAGACGCGTTGGCGGGAAATACACCAGTCCTTGCGGTCGGCAATCATATTGTGGATTCGTTCTTCGCCCCAACCAGGAATCCATTGTACATCACTGATCGCCTGCAATGCATTGGCTCGGAACCCGTCGATCGAAGCGAACCACTGCTCGGTAGAACGGAAAATGATCGGGCTCTTGCAACGCCAGCAATGCGGATATTGATGACGAATCGTGCCTTTGCCGAGCAAAGCGCCGATTGCCGCCAAATCCTTTAGGACGGGAATGTTGGCATCTTCGACAGACAGTCCCTGGTACTTGCCGCCTTCGGCAGTGAACTTACCGGCGTGATCGACGGGGTTGATGATCGGCAAACCATATTTCATGCCGGTTTCAAAGTCATCCTGACCATGCCCGGGGGCGGTATGTACGCAGCCGGTTCCGGCTTCCAACGTGACATAGTCTGCCAGCACGACCGGCGACAACCGGTCAAGCAACGGATGACGAAACTTAATTCCATCAGCATCAGTTCCCTTAAATGTTTTCAATACTTTCAATTCGGGGAGATTGGCGGCCTTTTGAACGCTTTCCAGCATACCAGTGGCCATGAGATAAATTTCATCGCCGTTGGCAACCCAGGCGTATTCAAATTCCGGATGCACGGCAATTGCCACATTGGCCGGGATCGTCCAGGGGGTGGTCGTCCAGATTACGCCAAACACTTTACTGGTATCGGCCCCAGCCGGCAATAAGCCTTTGTCGTCAACCAGCGGGAATTTCACATAAATCGCAGTCGATTTCTTTTCAGCATATTCGATTTCAGCTTCAGCCAGCGCTGTTTCGCAGCTCGGGCACCAATAGACAGACTTCAGACCTTTGTAGATAAAGCCCTGTTTCGCCATTTCGCCGAACACTTCGATCTGCTTGCCTTCGTATGCGGGGTTCAACGTAATATAAGGATTATCCCAGTCGCCAGCCACGCCGAGTCTTTTAAAATCCTCTCGCTGCAAGTCCAGACAGTTCAGCGCATACTGACGGCATTCACGGCGTAAATCCAGTGGATTCAGCTCGTGCCGGTTCAGACCGAGAATTTTGATTGCTGCATGTTCAATTGGCAGGCCGTGCGTATCCCAACCCGGAACATAAGGTGCATCAAAGCCGCGTAAGGATTTGTATTTTACAATTACATCCTTAAGAATTTTATTCAGTGCCGTGCCAATATGGATATTGCCGTTGGCGTATGGTGGTCCGTCATGCAAAACAAATTTTATTCGACCGGCGGACGCAGCTTGTTTTTTGTCATAAACTTGTTCGTCTTTCCAGTATTGCAGCATTTGTGGCTCGCGTTCCGGTAAATTGGCCCGCATTGGAAATTCTGTCTGCGGCAGGTTCAACGTTTTTGAATAATCCAAAGTTACACCTCCAAATAGTTAAGTCCTCACATCCCCGCAAGGGACGAGAGGACTATTTCCCGTGGTACCACCCTAATGACCCAGCAGGCCACTTGAAACGCGATAACGCACGTTAGACGGTGGAGCCTACTGCCAGTTCGGTCCACAGTTCCGGAGTGATTCTCGCCACAGCTGGTCTACCGGGCTTCCACCTTCCCCGGTTCGCTGTCGACCACTATTTGGGGCGATTGTCTCCATCATAACTTCTGTCAAAATATAAACTATTTTACCGACTAATTATACAGGAAAAACTTGCGCTACGTCAAATAAAATAGCGCTTTCCAAGAATATAGCCAAGTGGATCGACGGGACAAAGGATTAGGAAGCAGTTATCCTGAGTTTTTTCGGAATACCCTGTTCGCAAGGAACAGCTGTTTGGCATTTGCCGCAACCATAGCGCGGGGCAAATTGTTGGCGGGTCGTTTCCAAAAATGCATCACAAATCGCATGATCTTTGCCGTCTGTGTTTATAGCGCCGGCTGGACAGCGATTGATACATACACCGCAATGACTGCAATTTTCGTCAAATTTGCGATAGTAACGTTCTGTTGACGGTAATTCCAGATCGGTAATCACGCTGCCGAGCCTACCGGCTGCTCCCGCTTTGGTGATTAGCGAGCGATTCAGGCTGATGGTTCCTAGGCCGGCAATGAACGCCGTATGACGCTCAGACCAATTGCTGCGTCGATTGACGATTTTAAATCGGGAGTCAACCGTTGGAAATACGGCTTCATAACCGCTTTGTTTGAGTAAATCCACCAGCAGGTTGCCGACAGCCACGACAAAAGTCTGTCCTTCGATCCTACCGTACAGCCATTCTATCGATGGTAATCCTTGTTGCCGATTAGAAATTCTGACTTGCGCAGTAAATGGCAAGAAAAACGCAATGATACTCTTTGCTGTTGGTAGCCAATCCGATGGCAACATGTAATTTTCGCTGATTACTGATGGTTGCCGGAGTTGCGGAAATAATTCATCGTCCGCTCCGGCCACGCCAAGTAGTGGCGAATCAAATATTTGCAAATCGGACAGGTCAGGGACCCGATTCAACGGGCTGGTCTGGATAAAATCCGTCAACGTATCGGTTAAAGTACTGAGTTTCATGCAGAGTCCTCCCCTGTTCCCTTGCTTTGCTTATGCTTTATTTTATGCCAGGCTGGTGCAATGGTCAAATTCTTTTGCGAATTTTGAGCAACAAATATGTAGTAATATTTTAATACACGTGTATTAAAATAAAATATTTTTATGTTTACTATTGACATGTTAAATTGACTGTTCGATAATGTATACAAAATCCTTGACAAGTTAATCGTATATCAAAGGTGATGACTGGGAGCGGTTCCTTTTCATTGCAGCTACAGAGAGCCGGTGGTTGGTGTGAACCGGTGCGCAAGAACGAACCTGTCGCCTACGAACCTTCCCGCTGAAAACCATCGTGGTTAGTAGGTCGGAACGATTTGGCCCCCGTTAACGGGCTGCCGATCATTTATCGGCATTAAGTAAAACCAAGGGTGGTACCGCGAAGCAATTCGCCCCTGATATCGCATAGCGCTGTGCGATATCAGGGGCTTTTCATATTAGCGACAGAGGTTAGGAATATTTTAATCGAAGGAGGAGTTCAAAATGAAACAGTTTTTATCGGTAGTTCTAAAAAAACAGTCAGATACCCTGGTGCGACTGACTGGACTATGTTACCGACGTGGCGTTCCCATCGAGAGCCTCTCCTACGCAACGGAACCTGAGAGTGGAACCGTACGGATCATGGCAGTCCTAAACTGCGGACGACCGACAGCAGAACAATTGCGCCGCCAGGTTTCCAATCTGGTCAATGTCGTTGGTGCGTCCTTGACAGATGGTGCTGTCGCTCCGAACTGATCTTTTGCATCCTATTTAAAGGTTTTTACTTGACTTACATCGTTACAGCAAATTGTGATGAAGCAAAATTAGGAGGAATATATTGTGAAAAAACTCTACTACGATCAGGATGCCAACTGGGATCTCATGCTTGACCGAAAAGTCGCCGTCATCGGCTACGGCAGCCAGGGTCATGCCCACTCTCTCAACTTGAAGG
>Ga0209016_1002928_pt1 | contig 10739 bp, 7 predicted proteins | sample EPASupsiteSAE305_FD_187265 | JGI IMG/M metagenome (GOLD analysis project Ga0209016, IMG submission 187265) | Bioremediated contaminated groundwater microbial communities from EPA Superfund site, New Mexico - SAE3-05 (SPAdes) (version 2) | ecosystem: Environmental > Aquatic > Deep subsurface >...
TTTTGTTGCCTGTTCTGCCCAAAACAAAACCGCTGTCGTGATTAAACAGACAACGGATATCATTATTCTTTATTGAATTGTCAAAGGCACCTCTTTCAATCTTCTCAAACCAGCCATCCCAAATTTGCGTTTCAGAATTGAACACCGCAAAGTAGCCTTCAATGAATTTTTCGTCTTCATTCTCTGACCGTGTTTTAAACTCACTTTTAAAATAAGCCTGTCTATTCTCCACTGTCCTCACCACCCTCCTTGTTAAGTTTCTTTTGTTTTGTAAGGTCCTTGATTTGCAAGTAGTTTTCTAAAACCGTGTAGTCGTTCATGCCCTCAACATCGACTGGTGAGTAGTCAAACTCACACCTGCCCTCATTGCGGTTTAGCATTCCACCGCCGACCATCTCTTTTACAAACTCAACCTTTTCATTAAGATTATATTGCATAAGTGATTTGGGGTTGAACTTGAAATACATTGTCGGCGAATAGAGCAATTTTTTTGAAAGCTCTTGCTGAATGATTGTCGCTATGCCCATTATGGTTGTTGAGATAAAGTTGTTGTACTCATCTTTGTTAAATGTTCCAACGCCGACCATAAACGGAGGTATTCCAAAGGCACAGGCAACAGACTTTAAGTCAAGAGTTATGCTGTCTTGAATTGCCAAGTCATTTAGCGTTAGTGGCTGGACGGTTTTTATGTCAATCTCACCCGCAGGAATAAGCCACGGCTCACCTGCACTTGTTGTTTTTGTGTAGCTTCCAAGGATTGTATCCCTTTTTTCTCTGTCTTGCAGTTCTTCAACATCTGCGTTGATCGACATTATCAGTGACGGTTTCCACTTGGATTTTAGAAAGCCTGTTTTTGTTGCATTCGCCTGCAAGATGTTTCTTATCGTCTGCTCCACAAGTGGCAAAAAACCTTGCCCTTTAAACGGGTAATCGTCGTCAGGATTGAGTACAAAGTGCAAAACTTCGTCGGGATTATATGCTCTGTTGTCATGCGTGATTATGTAGCTGTCACTTTGCTCTTTAAAGTGAATTCTGTCGCACCTTAGGATTTGCAGGTTATCTATTAGCCCGCTCTTGCAAACAGGAAGCACAACAGCGTTACCGCCAAGAATCATGTCCGTTACAATCTTGTGGACAAACTGCTTTCGTGTCATTGCATTGTTTGGATAGACATCAATCTTTTTTGAAAGCTCATTTTTAAGGCGAATGTCGCCATTCTCACCGTTTTCCATCAGCATAATCGTCATGTTTGAAACAAGGTCGGCAATCTTGAATGCACATCGCCTGATTTCTTCATTTTTACTTAGTGGTATGTACCCGCTCGGGCAAAGAATGTCGTGTGCATTATCACCGTTTAGCCAGATGGCTATTGGGTCGGAATTACGTTGCTTTGGTTTATTGAATAGTCCTATTGTTCTCACTTCCTTTCGGGGTTGAATTTTGGGCATAAAAAAAGGACTATGATAGTCCTTTTAAAATAATCATATTTTCATACTAAATAGCTATTCAAATATAAAATCAAAGATGCGTTCATCAGCCTTTATTATCCACTAAAAATAAATCACTTTTTGTATTCAAATAATCTTTTCATTCTTTTGATTATTATAAATACATTTAAAAAAACAGTAAACATTAAATAGTAAACAACCACACTAAATAAATATTTAATCCATACAGTTGATATTCCACCTATAAATAGAATCGCTACGGAAACTATAAGTTCGATAATGCAAAGCACACACTCAAATACAACCGTGTTAAATGTTTCTTTTAAAACTTTTTTATAATGTTCATCATCATTGTTCAAGTTGGTAAGAATACTCAAAACAGCAAATAACATTGAAATAAATATAGAAAGAACAATTACTATATTATCTATAATATCTGGCTCAATTAATTTATACTCAGCTATACCAAAAGCCATTAGCATAGGTATTCCATAAAATATAAAAACTTGTCCCTTAGCATCATTAAATATTTTAATTTGATCAACAAATACTTTTCTAATATCAAAAAAGTTATTATTTTTTTTTGTAAAACTCCAAAGCAAAACAATACCAGATACGCTCAATAAAAATTCCGTTGACCAAATAAAATTAAAAATTTGATGAATTATCATTGATACCACCTCAGTTCTAATCTACTTGTAAAACCATCTCACTTAAATAATCATTAGCCACTTCTTCAAAATGACCTAATAGTTTTTCTTTATAAGGATTGCCTTCAGGTCCTTTAATATCATCTGGTATTGCTTCTATAAGGCTCAAATTTTCAAGATGTCCCATATTTATTGTTCTTTCATTATTTCCAATTTTAACTCGAACTTTCAATTGATTGTAAAATTCACCATTAAATTCAAATAAATTGAAACTACCCTTTGCAAAATTATTCATCTTTGATTTTACTGAGCTCCACACACTTTCTTTAAAATTTAATTGTCCGATTGTCTTTGTTTCTGAACCATATCCATTTGGAAAATTGTCACAAGAATCACTAGATTTATGATTCTTTGTCATAATTATTTGTGACACATTTTCTGGCTTAAGCATTCTTTCTACGAATAGTTTTGATGCTATTGTTCTACATTCAAAAGTAATATTATAGTTTTCAGAAAAATAATCTTTTATGTAGTCAGTAGTAACGGTTTTGACACCATATTGTCCTACATTTTGAAAAAACAACATTCCTTTTTGCACTTTAACTGTATCATCCTTGCTATCCTTAGGTATAACAATATACAAATAAAACGGTTTTTCGTCTGTTTGATCCGCTGTCTTTTTATGAACAACCTTTCTATCTTTATTATTAATTATTTCTGAAGAACTTCCATATGTTCCAGATTTAACAATACAATATAGATAAAAATAATCCTCAGTTTCTCCGCAATAGGACTCTTCAAATTCACAATGAAAAGTACGTTTCTTTTCTTTATCATTTATTGCTTCCGAGTATTCTCTAAAAAAATTGATAAACGCTTCAGATAAACTATATTCATCTAATTTCTCTGTAATAACTTTTTCATTGAAATAAAGATATTTTCCTCTTGAATTGCGCTGTTTTAAAAGAAAACTACAAGCTGTTAGACTTAAGTTTACCATACTATTCTCTGTCCTCTCCTATTAAAAGATAGGTGAAAATAAAAAGACACTGTTATAGTTCCACTTTCTTTAAATTTTCATCCTTTAACATCCTCATCTTATTCTATTTTACAATACAACAATAAAGATGTAAAGGGGGGATGCACTAATTTAAAACCACCCATCAAGTTTGTTCTTATCCTCCAAGTTCTCCAGCATACGAACTACTGCAAAGACTGATGCGTCAAAGATATCGATACGCATTGTGTCCTCAACTTTTTCGTACTGAATCATGTCGTCGGTCTTTTCGATTGCTCTGACATTTTGCACGCAGTATTCGTATGGTTCTGCATGGAGGTAATAGAGCTTACCGTCCTTTGCTTTCTTTTCGATGAATCTGAAGCCCTCGGACTTTTTGTAGAAATACTGCGGTTGGTCTATGATGTTAAATCCGTGTTTTTTCATCTCCAAGAAATACTCTCGGCAGAACTTTCTGTCATGACCGACCTGCTTTATTTTAAAACCTTTTTTCTTCATTGCAATGTACCAGCTTACAACCTCGCTATGGTTTACAGTCGGGTTGTTGGACATTGAGAGCCAACCATCATCTTGCCAGCCGAAGAGTGGAATGTTATCCTCCTCGGCTTTTTTTGTTGCCTGCACGATTGGAAACCAAGCGTGCGGAATGATAATCAGAACATTCTGATATGTTCCAACCAGTGCCGATGCTGTTAGATCGTGCATCTTTGAAAGGTCCGTTCCACCATACCATTTGATTGGCATTTTTGAAAGCTCTTCGAGTGTCCAGTTGTATTGCCTGTCGGACTTTCTGAACTCGTCAAGGTTGAAATATGCTTTCATTGCACTTGTGTAGACATTGAGCGACTTTGCATAAAAGTCTTTTCTTTGCTGTGGGTCATTCATCGCTTGCAGGCTGTCGTTTAGAATATCATTCGGGCGGATTGAAACACCGTAAGCAGGATTTGCCATCTCATGCACTATGGGATTTGTATAGTCAATGTTTCCACTCTCATCTTCGTCTGCTTCACAAATAAATATAAAATACTGCTCGTCCTTGACTGTTTTGTCTAGGACTTTTTTGCAATACTGCAGGCGGTTGTAACAAAAGCTGTTCATGTTATCGCCTGCTGTTGTTATACCAATCATCAGCTTGTTTGTGTATGCTTTCATCGCCTCTTTGATGATGTTATACTGCTTTGGCGTTTTGTATGCGTGGATTTCGTCGGCTATTCCAACGTTGCAGTTGAAGCTGTCTTGGCCGTCTGGGTTTGCTGCAAGTGCTCTGATATAAAAAGAACCGTCGCCCAAATCTGCTGTGATTGAATGCTCGTTGTTGTTGTCGATGATTCTAAAGCTGTCCTCTTCGCCCATATTCATGATATTAAATTTGATGAAGTTGAAGCTTTCAAGCGACTGTGGAAGTGCAGCAGAAGTGATATAGCATTTGCTCCCGCTCTTGCGATAAAGCAGTTCCAAGCCATATGCCAAGGCACCTGCAAAGCTTGTCTTTATGTTCTTTCTGGGTATAAAAATAAACGCCTCGTGAAACCTCACGATTTGCGTTCCTTTTAGATAAAACCCAAGCAGGTTATAGATTATGAACTTGTGAAACGGCTCGAGCAAAAACGGTGTGCCCCTTAGGGGTGTGCCGTCCAATTTTTCGCCTTGCATGTGGCAAAATGTTGCCTCAATGATATTTATTACAAACTCTGCATTCTTTGGATTGAAGTCGTAGTCGGGATTATTTAGGTCGTCTAAAAACCTTTGGCAAGCTTGAATTCTGCACTTATTTCCGAGCTTTTTTCCCTGCACTATGTCACTTGCATATTGCATTACAACATCATAGTTTTTGAATTTCTTATTCAAGTTGAGTCAACGCCTGTGCAAGCTTGCCCTTTTGTTTTACATCTACTATGCCTGTGATTTTTTTAAGCCCCGCAGGAGTAAGCCCAAGCTGTGCAGACTGTTTTAAAATATCATTTCTGAGGTTTTCGAAAGACAATGCAAGCGGTGTTCTTGACTCATAATCCGCAATGTCAAATCTCTTTACAACAGCAAAATACTGCTCGCAAGTAAGCGAATACAGGCTTATAACCCCGTCAAACTCGGGCTTATATATGCCAAGTCTTTTTAGCTCTTTAATAGTATTATTTTTAATTGTATTTCGAGTGGTCGCATTTGCTGGCATTGTTTCACCTCATTTCAAAAGTTTTTTTATTTGGTAGAGTTGGAAAGAGCTCTCCCTCTCCGTTCCCTTAGGATTTGTTATTTTGTTGATGACCTGGGGGGATTGTTCTTTGCATTAGCTTTTTGCCCTCAGCTGTTAGTTCGTGTGAGTCCCTGTCGTGCATTGCGTTGTGGCATTTGTTGCACAGTGAAGTTAAGTTCCAATCGCTGTATGCGTATTGTGGATACTTCTCTGCTGTGTAGATATGATGGACGGTTATGGCATCTACTCGCTTGCCATAACGTTTACAATGCTGGCATAGATATTGGTCACGTTTTAGGATTGATATGCGTTTGTTCTTCCAGTGGGTTGTTTTGTAGATGGTCATGTGGTGCTCCCTTGGGTATGAAAAAAGAGCCTCAATGAGACTCTTTAAAAACTCATAATACTTTGTTCTGATATATAACTAATTTAGAATGAAATTTACTTTGGATAATTATGGTAAATATGTTACAATTAATAATGCGTATATAAAATAAATTATCTTATATAAGTGAGTGTTGGGAGAATGAAATTATGTCCAAAATTAATGATATTGAAAGAGCAATAATTGAACTTGAAGGTGGAAGATATCAGAAACTAATTGATCAATATGTTTATAGGAAATTTAAATACACCAATTTCACATCATTTGGTTCACATACTGGAACAGATAAAACAACCAAGGGAACCCCTGATTCATATGTTAGAACTGATGACGGGAAGTACATTTTTTTAATGTATGGCACTTGCTCCGATACTTCATCAGAAAAAAGAAATTCTTTTAATAAAATTATAACTGATATTGAATCATGTCTTGACCCTACCAAGGTTAATGTTGAGCGTAATGAAATTGCTCAGATAATTTGCTGCCATACTACGTCTAATCTTTCAGTTGAACAAAACAAAGAAATTAATGCATTATTTAAAAATATAACTCTAATAGGAATAAATGATTTAGCAAATGATTTGCACTATAGATATCCTAATTTGGCCAAAGATTTTTTGTCTGTTTCAGTTGATACAAATCAAATATTAGAACCCGAAGTTTTTATTTCAGAAAACGAAAGATCTGTTTTTTCTACTTCTATTGAAATGCCCTTGCTATATCGTGAGGAAGAAAAGAAAGAATTATTGGACATGCTTAACATATCGGATGTAATTGTTATTTGTGGGCAATCAGGTGTTGGCAAAACCAAGTTAGCTCTTGAAGTTGCATCAGATTATGCAAGGAGAAATAACTACCAAATCAAAGTAATTAAAAACAAAAATTTATCAATTTATGAAGATTTACAATCATACTTCATGATAGATAATAATTATGTAATTCTTGTTGATGATGCAAATTTACTATCTGATTTAGAGCATTTGATGAGGATGGTCATTGATCCTAACAGAAGTGGCAAACTTAAAGTATTGCTTACTGTAAGGGATTACGCTAAGCGAACATTATTGACTAAAATCCACGACGTATTAATTCCACAAGAATATTTACTTAAATCATTAGATGATAAAAAGATTTCAGATATTATTAAAAAAAATATTGGTATTACTAATAACTTGTTTCTTAATCAAATAGTTAATATTGCCAAAGGAAATGTTCGTCTTGCAATTATGTCAGGTATAAGTGCAAAGCGTGAAAAAAACTTTAAAAGTATTCAAAATGCTTTTGAAATATTTGACAGGTATTATGACAATATCATATCATCAATGTCAAAAGAAAAACTAATAATTGCTTCCCTTATTGCATTTTTTGATTCATTTGAGCTTAACAATAGTTCTAATTTAATTTATACTGTAGCAAGGGAATATGGAATAGATGAATATTATCTTAGGAGTGCCTGTAGCGAACTTCATCAAGATGAAATTGTTGATATCTATGAAAATTTAGCTGTGAAATTTTCAAATCAAAATTTATGTGATTATTTAATATATTATGTTATTTTCAAGAAAAAATGGATTTCAATTGAGTATATTATATCTGTTGTTTTTTCAGTATATAAGCATAGAATGATATATTGTTTTAATACAATGATGAGGTTGTTTTATTCTGAAGAAAACTATAATTATTTAAAACATGCAGTTAAAAGCAATTGGAATCTTATAAAAGATAATGATGATATTGCATGGGAATATATTATAGCTTTTCATAATTTGATAGAAGAAGATTCCTTGTCTTATATTAAATCTAAAATAGATAACCTAGAACAAAAAAGGACAGATTTTTTAACTTTCGATTTCAAAAACAATTCAAACCACCACAATATTAAATCATCATTACTAAATGTTTTAGCTAACTATAAATATAGTGAACAGTTTGATACAGCTTTAGAATTAATATTAATGAACCTTGAAAAAGATAGTTCTGAACCAATGGATTACTATTTTATTCTAAAAGATATACTAAGTATTGACATGAACTCATATCAATTTGGATATGAGGCTGAATACAAAACAATATGTAAACTATACCAAACTTATAAGACTACCAAAGACTCAAATATAGCTATACTTACAATATTTTTTGCTCAATTCTGCATGGCTTTGGATTTTGAAGAAACTGAACAAAGTTATAAAAAATATACTATTAGTTTTATTAGATTTGGGGTTGTAGATTGCGAAGAATCGATTAAGTTACGAAATACATGTTTAGATATACTTTTTAGTTTTTTTAAAGATCCATTGTATTGTAAATTTGTTTATGTATCATTAAAAAAATATAGTCCATATAAAGATGATAATGATGAAATAAATTCAATAGTTTTAAAAGATATAGATATAATTAATGAATGGTTACTAAAATTAGTAGATACATCAAACTTTAATGAATGTAATATTAGTTATCATTTTTATAAAACATGTATCCGTTTAGGTTTAGAACCAAAAGAAAGTTTTGAATTATGGAAAAGAAATAAGACTTTTACACTTTATGCTGAATTAAAAAGAGATTACTACCTTCATTATGATTCAGTAAAAAAGGCTGACAAAGAAAGGAAAGCTAAGATTGTTGAATTATCTAGTCAATTAACTACTCAAGACTACATGGATTTATTTAAATGCCTATCTGAAGAATTAATTGAAAATCAAAATAATTGGGATTTATCAATAGGATTGGAAATTCTTATTACTTCAATTAATGATAATTCATTATTTTTAAATGTTATAGATGCTTATATAGAATATGACACTCCTTTTAACATACGATCGTTAAATACTATTAGTAAATTAATTCTAGTTCAGGGTTACTCATGGACATTCGACTATATTAATGAAAAGAATTTTACAAGAAAATGCTACTGGATGCAGGATATATTAGACTTATTACCAGATGAAGATATAAATGAGCAAAAGTGTAATGAAATATTATCAGAGATAATGAATGATAATTGCAACATAGAAAGTTATATTATTAACTATAGTACAGTTGAACGCATTAACAACAAGAGTCAAGGTTTTTCTATTAGATACTTAAAGTCGTTAACAATGGCCTGTAAATCTAAACAATATATTTTATCAAATTTTCTTAGTGAATTATGCTTCGAATATGAAAATAACACAGACGAAATTATGAAACTTTTTTATGAAAATTTGAACATTATGTCAGATGCATATCTTTTAGCGTTACAAGGAAGACCGTACTTTGACCATGATGGTTTTTTATTAGTATCTTTATTAAATTACTACCCAGATTTTATAGATAAATTATTAAGTTTTATTATTACAAATGACAATATTGATGATGATGTTCTTATTAATTTATGGAAAGCAGATAATTACAAAAATATAATAGTTAATGCAGTACACTACATTATTGAAAATATAACCTTTGATTTTAAAGCAACATCATGTTTAAAGCATCTTTTTAACTATAATAGGCAATCAAAAGATTCAGCAGAAAAACAAAAAGAATTAATTTTATGGTTTATCGATAATTATTATAATGATGAAAAGATTCTTAACTGTCTTTTTAATGCCATTGATAACTGGCCTAAGAAAGAACGATTATCTATTGTATTATATCTCTGTAAAATAAACGATTCATTTGATATGTTTAAAATTTGTCCAATTTTACCCTCGTCAATGACATGGAATGGAAGTGAAGTACCAATAATCGAAGATAGAATAAACGTTCTTGAAGAACTGAAAGATAAATTATTAGGAATAAGATATCTTGATCATAGACAATATTTAGATGATTGGATTTTAAGCCTGCAAAAGAGTAAAAAGCAGGTTTTATTAAAAGAATTTTTAGATCAGAGATAATACAAAATAGCATTATTTTTGTATATTTAGTAACCAAAATTAGATCTTAAAGCTGGATGATTTACAACTGTATATAAAAGTCTTTTATTACAATTGTATTTCAGAATTTCAGATATTTATAGCCAAAAGATTCTTTTCTATATAGAAACTTAATTATTATAAAAAGCACTATAAAGTTAAAGAAGCCTATGACTGTATTCAAATAGGCAAAGTACGATTTGGACCTAGACATAGTGCTCCAAATCGTACTAATTTTTATTATATTACTAAACAACAAAATACTAAAGAGCAATTGCCCGCTCTCTCAATATTTCCATATTATCAGCTTAGCACATATGAGCGTAACAAATGTAACAACATTTAGTGATTGCGTATGTATCGGTGATACATCATCTTTACACCGTCTGCTGTGTTATTCCCTCCTATCGTCATTGCAACCTTAACCCACGAATAACAATTGATGCACCTAAGCGTTATTATCATTCGCATGAGGCTGTCATCAATGTTGTATATGTAATCCTGAATGCGAAGTGTCTCTGTGTTTATACGTTGTTTGAGTTCTGCAAGTCGTTTCTCTAACTCAATGCGTTTGTCAACATTGTTTTCAAAACTTGCACCAGCAAAGCCTCCGCTACCTGTTGGCTGTGCTGATATATTCGATGTTACTTTTGTTGCTCTTGTCTGCAATTCTTCAAGCCGCTCAATTATAAACTTCATTTCTTTTTTTAGGTAATAAATCTGTGATAGTTCTTTATTGGTCATGCGTTATCTCCTTTTTTGTTCTGTCATCATTGCTGAAATGCATCAACGCAAACCTTCAATGTACTGTTGTGCTTCTAAAAGCTTTAACTTTTTTAAAAATTAATTTTCCCGCTCCCTTTGTTTTTAAATCACACTTAATATTCTCCTTCACATTTCCAACTACAGCCTATAAACTTTTACGAATATCAAATATAAAAAAATGTAATACTAAGTATGAGGTGATATTTATGAAATTAGATTTTAAAAAAAATGTAGGTACTACTGATAAGATTATTAGAGCAACTATTGGCGTTTTATTGCTCGTGTTTGGACTTACGGAAATAATCACAGGTTGGTTTAAAACACTCGCAATTATCTTTGCAATACTTCTATTTGTTACTGTGATTTTTAGTTATTGTTCTATTTATGAT
>Ga0209016_1002929_pt1 | contig 10737 bp, 6 predicted proteins | sample EPASupsiteSAE305_FD_187265 | JGI IMG/M metagenome (GOLD analysis project Ga0209016, IMG submission 187265) | Bioremediated contaminated groundwater microbial communities from EPA Superfund site, New Mexico - SAE3-05 (SPAdes) (version 2) | ecosystem: Environmental > Aquatic > Deep subsurface >...
ACTTTGGCTTTCAGCCAGATATCTGGCATCCGTAAGTTTTTTTATTGCGCCTTTTTTTATTAATAAAAAACCGAAAATTGAAACAATATTTGGCGCCTATTTTATTGCTACCGCTCTTATTTTCCTCTCTATTTTTTATTGGAAAATATTTCCCGTCGCTTATAGCGCGGATGGACTTACGCCTTTTAAAAAAATCAGCGAATATATCATTTCCGCTTTTTATTTCGGATCCATTCTAACTCTTTACGCGAAACGCGCCAGTTTTGACGCGAGCGTGCTGGTTCTTATTTACGCTTCTCTAGTAATGCGGGTAGCCGCCGAGCTTTGTTTTACTCTTTATGTCGGGGTTTATGATATTTTTAACCTTTTCGGCCACCTTCTAAGAATTGTCGCCGTATATTTTAATTATCTCGGAATAGTTGAGATAGCTCTCTCAAAGCCCTACCGCGTGCTTTTTAAGAATCTTAAGGACTCGGAAGTAGCGGCGAGGATTAATGAAGAACGTTACCGATCTATTGTTGAGCTTTCGCCAGAAGCGATTTTTGTCCATCGGGAAGGAGAGTTCCTTTATTTTAACCCGGCCTGCATGGAATTATTCGGCGCGAAAAGCGAAAGCGAGCTGAAAGGGAAAAAAACCTGGGAACTTATAGCACCTGATTCGCGGGATAAATTTCTAAAAATTCATCGGGAAAATTTGCATAAAGACGATGCCGTCTCCGTTGGCGAATTAAAAGTAGCAGACTTAGGCGGGAGAGAAAAAGAGGTTGAGGTTCGGGAAAAGAGGATTTTTTATCAGGGAGTTCCGGCAATCCAGACCATAATGATTGATATTACCGAGCGCAAGGCTTTACAGGATACGATCATGAACGAAAAAATCAAGCTTACCCGGGTGCTTGATTCAATGGAAGACGGGGCTTACATAATAAACGAATCTTTTGATTTTGAGTATGTCAACCCGGCTTTAAAAAAAGTATTTGGCAATCCGGAGGGGAAAAAGTGCCACGCGTATTTCTACGGGCGGGAGGAAATATGCCCCTGGTGCAAGATGGAGGAAATCCTTCAGGGAAAAGTCGCTCGTTGGGAGCTTTTTAATGAAAGGGTCGGCCGGGATTTTGATTTCATAGACAATCCGATAAGAAACGGTGGCGGAAAAATTTCTAAGCTTACGATTCTCCGGGACATTACCGAAAATAAGCGGATGGAGAAGCTCCTTCGGGAATCCGAGCGCCGCTATCGGACGATTTTTGAGAATACCGGTTCAGCCACCATGCTTATTAATGATGATAACATTGTGACTTTAGTCAATTCCCGGCTTGTTAGCCTTTCCGGATACGCGAGAGAGGAAATAGAAGGAAAAATCAGCTGGCGCGCTTTTGTTGATCCCGGCGATTTGGAGCGGCTTGAGGAATACCGGCGCCGAAGGCTTCTTGATCCGATTAACGCCCCGAAAAATTACGAATTTAAATTCAAGACAAAGGATGGCGGAATCAGGGTTGTTTTCGCGAACGTGGAAAGGATGCCGGAGATAAAAATAACTATCCTGGCTCTGATTGATATTACGGAAAAAAAGGAAGTTGAGGACGCTTTAAAAAAGGCTCATGATAATCTTGACAGGCTGGTTCGGGAAAGAACCGCCGAACTGTTGGCTGCCAATGAAAAATTAAAGATTGAAATTTCCGCCCGCGAAGGAGCGGAGAAACAGCTCGCGATTAGAAATACCATACTCGGATTCCTTTCCCAGGCAGGAAGCCGGAAAGAATATCTTGATCTAATTACCGGCTATTTAAAAAAAATGTTTGGTTGCGGGTATTTGGGCATCCGGGTCATTGACGAAGAAAGAAGGATTCCATACGAATCATATTCGGGTTTTTCAGAAGATTTCTTTAAAAGCGAAAACATGCTTTCGCTTGATAAGGATGACTGCGTCTGCATCCGGGTAGCGACCGGGAGACCCGAACCGGTTGACGCGCCTTACCTTACGGAACATGGTTCTTTTTATTCAGGCGACACCCTGAAGCTTTCTAAAAGCTTAAACGAAGAAGAAAAAAAATGTTTCCGGGGAACCTGTATAAAAAGCGGTTTTTTAAGCGTTGCCGTCATTCCTATTATTGATGAAGGGAAAATCGTCGGAGCCATCCATCTGGCTGACAAGGAAAAGGACAAATTTTCCCGGGAGCAGATCGGGCTTCTTGAGCAATTAAACCTTTTAATCGGAGAAGGGATCGTGAAATTCAATCTGTCGGACGAAATCAGGAAAATGAACGAGGAACTGGAAAAGCGCGTCCAGGAGCGCACGAGCGACTTAAAAAAATTTCAGCAGGCGGTTCAGAACGCCTCGGATCTGATAATTATTACTGATATAGAGGGAAAAATTCTTTTCGTCAATAACGCGGCCGAAGAGCTTACCGGCTACGGGCTGGAAGATATTATCGGGCAAACGCCTTCGCTTTGGGGCGATGAATCGGCCGAAAAGTTTTATTCTGAAGCTTTCAACAAAATCAGGGAAAGTAAAACGCCGTTAAGCGGAGAAGTAACCAATTACCGCAAAGACGGGATGAAATTTATCGGCGAACTCCGCATTTCGCCGATCTTGAGCGAAGATAAAAATGTAATCTTCTTTGTCGGCATTATGCGCGACATAACCGAAGCTAAGGAAATTGACAAGGCGAAAAGCGAGTTTATTTCCATGGCCTCGCACCAGCTCCGCACTCCGCTTACGAGCGTCGGACTTTCAGTTGAGCTGTTAATAAGGGGGATATTTGATAATCTTGACGAGCGGCACCGGGGATATCTTAAAGAAATTCAGGCATCAACCAGGCGGATGGCCGAACTCATAAGCGCCTTGTTAAACGTCTCCCGGATTGAGATGGGGACTTTCGCGGTTAAGTTTGAATTTTTGGAAATTACCGGACTGGTTTCAAGGATTCTTGAAGAGCTTAACGAGCAGTTTATAAATAAAGAGCTTACTCTTAAAGAGTCTTTTGGCGAGGACGGGCTTGAAGCTAATTTTGATCCCAATATATTCAGGATTATTTTTGAAAACATTGTTACTAACGCCATCCGCTACACCCCGGCCGGAGGAAAAATAACCGTTGGCATAGAAAAAAAAGGCAAAAAAATCGTCATAAGCGTCAAAGACACCGGTTACGGAATACCGGCCGAAGATCAGGAAAAGATATTTTTAAAATCTTTCCGATCGGACGCGGCAAAAAAAATCTCATCCGACGGAACCGGGCTCGGACTCTATATCGCCCGTTCGGTAGCGGAAAAAGTCGGGGCTGAAATAAACGTTGAATCAAAAGTCGGCCAGGGGTCAACGTTTTTCTTTATTGTCCCGATTGGCTGATTTTGAAGCAGTCTTATAGATTCCTTACGCGGCGTTAATCCGGTAGCCGATGCCCCGAACCGTTTCCAGAATTTTTCCGTTCCGGTCGCCGATTTTTTTTCTTAAGTTTGTGATATGCACGTCAACCACGTTGGAAAAAGAATCAAAGGCAAAGTCCCAAAGGTTGGAAGTAATTTGTTCGCGGTTTAAAACCTGGTTCGGATGGCGCATCATGTATTCAAGCATGGAAAATTCTTTTAAAGTGAGTTTAACCTCTTTCCCGTTGCGAAAAACTTTTTTTTCAGTGGCGTTCAAGATGAGGTCGTTCATTTTTAATTCCATCGGCAGAACCGGCTTTGGCCTCCGGAGCAGGGCTTTAATCCGCGCGATGAGGATTTCAAAAGAAAAAGGCTTTATCAGGTAATCGTCCGCCCCGACGTTTAAACCGGAAACAATGTCATTAACGCCGTCCCGGGCGGTAAGCATGAGGATTGGAGTGGAGATTTTTTTTTCACGGACATGCTTGCAGACATCCATGCCGTTGATTTTAGGGAGCATGACATCAAGCAGGATAAGATCATAGTCTTCATGGTTCATTTCAATCCGGTTTTGCCCGGCCTCGCCGTCCAAGACATAATCAACAGTCCAGCCTTCGGATTCAAGGCCGTCTTTCACCAGCTTAACGATGTTTTCCTGATCCTCAACAATTAGAATTCTCATAGTTTTAATACTTGACCGGCCTGAAAATGCCGGTTAAATGAATTATCCTAAATCTTAATACACTTTTACAAAAAAAACCAGAGATATGCGACGTAATAGTATTATTCTAGATAAAGTATATTAATTTTTTATTAAGGCAAAATTAACGCTAACTCTTGATTTTTCTCGGGACTTTTGTTATATTAAGGGGGAACTTGAAAGAGTTCTGTTTTATTATTACAAAAAGGATTATTCCTTGAGATATTGACGAATCAGGGCTTGCCCTGCGAAGTCTTGACGCAGTAAGGGCAACTAGCTCAGCTGGTTAGAGCGCGTCCCTGATAAGGACGAGGTCGGAGGTTCGACTCCTCCGTTGCCCACAAAGAATTGCTGATTTACAATTTACAATTGCCAATTTTTATTATATAAATTGGAAATCGTAAATTGACAATTGTCAATTTCAATAGCGGGGTAGAGCAGCTGGCAGCTCGCCAGGCCCATAACCTGGAGGCCGAGGGTTCGAATCCCTCCCCCGCAACACGGAAATTTCCAATTTACAATTGCCGATTGTCAATTGGTTTTTTAAATTGGAAATTGACAATTGTCAGTCGGCAATTCCGATGCCTCGGTAGCTCAGTGGTAGAGCAAATGACTGAAAATCATTGTGTCGTCAGTTCGATTCTGACCCGAGGCACATAAATCAGTCTTCAATTGTCAATTACAAATTACGAATTTTATCAGACCAAAACTGATTGATAATTGTTAATTCGTAATTGATGATTGACAAACGGGCTGTCGTATACCGGTAGTACGCATGCTTTGGGAGCATGTTGACTGGGTTCAATTCCCAGCAGCCCGACATAGAATTTACAATTTACGATTTTCAAATTGCCAATTTTTAAATTTTAAATTGTAAATTGCAAATCGGCAATTCCTCTGCGGGTATCGTATAGTGGCTTTTATGACAGCCTTCCAAGCTGTAGAGGGGGGTTCGATTCCCCCTACCCGCTCCAATGTAAAAAAGCAGTCCTCTTAGATAGGGCTGTTTTTGTTTATGGAGAAAAAGGTTGTATAATGATAGTTAGAGTTAGACGAAAAATCGGCGCGGCAAATAAAATTGATTTTTGCCTTTTTAACATACTCAATATGCGCGCGTATCTTTGGAAGATAAAAAACAGACTGGAAAAAAACTGGCCTCGGCTGGTGGTTTTTTTGGCGCTTCTCGGCTGGTGCAAAGTTTTTTTGACTATTCCGATTAATCTTATCACCGCCGATCTCGGACGGCATATCGCTAATGGCCGGCTGTTCGCGGAGAATTATCTCATTCCCCATACCAATCTTTTTTCTTATACTTATCCGGATTACGCTTTTATCAGCCATCATTGGGGATCTGGAGTTATTTTTTATTTCATGGAAAAATGGTTTGGTTTTACGGGACTGTCGGTTTTTTTTATTCTTTTGAGCTTAATGACTTTCAGCCTGCTATTTTGGCTGGCAAAAGAAAAATCTTCTTTTTCCTCTGCCGCCGCAATATCGCTCCTAACTATTCCGCTAATCGGCGAGCGGGCGGAAGTCCGGCCGGAAGTGTTCAGTTATTTTTTCGGGGCAATTTTCCTCTTAATCCTCTCGCGGGTTCAAGATTTTAAAATTTCCGCCAAATGGCTCTTTTTGCTTCCAGTTTTTGTAATGCTTTGGGTTAACCTGCATATCTATTTTATATTCGGGATCGGCGTCATGGGCTTATTTTTAGGCGAAAATATCCTCCGGCTTTTTTACGGGGAAAAAAGAAAACAGGCAACAAGGCTGTTAGAAAATCTAATACCCGCCTTTATTCTCGCCTCGGCCGCGGCGCTAATTAATCCTTTCGGCTGGAGAGGGGCAATTTACCCGTTTAAGATATTTGGCAATTACGGCTATCGGGTGGTGGAAAACCAGTCAGTCTTATTCCTGGAGAAATTAGGGTTTTACCAGAATTCCAACCTGGCGGTTTTTGAGTTCGCGATTTTTATTTTCTTATTAAGTCTTATTTCCGCCTTAATTCTTAAACGAAAAAATTTAAGTCCGGCTCTCGCGGGGCTCGGCATTACCGTAAGCGCGCTGGCATTTTTCGCCTTAAGGAATTTCGCTTTGTTCGGATATTTTATCCTGCCGGTCTTAGCGTATTTTCTTTACCGGGCAATAATCGGTCTGCGGGAAAAATACGCTTTTTTCCGCGAAAAAGAGAAAGCGGCTGTAATTGTTTTGGGAATTATTTTTTTCGTTTTTACTTTTTCCCGGCATAAAGAGAAAGTTTTAATAAACGCCGAATCCGAATTAGGGCTCGCCTCCGGCGTTAATAAGTCCGCTGAATTTTTTAAAAGGGAAAAATTGGCCGGCCCGATTATGAATAACTACGACATCGGTGGCTACTTAATTTATCATCTTTACCCTGATGAAAAAGTATTTACCGATAACCGGCCAGAAGCTTATCCGGCGGATTTTTTTCTAAAAATATACATTCCGGCGCAGGAAGATAATGGCGCGTGGAAAGAGCTTGATGGACGCTACGGTTTTAATGTAATATATTATTACTTAAACGACGCTACGCCCTGGGGTCAGAAATTTTTAACTACCCGGATTGACGACCCGGAATGGATTCCGGTTTATACCGACTCTTACGCGATAATTTTCGTCAGGAATACTCTAAAAAATAAGTCAGTAATAGAGCGCTTCCGGATTCCGAGAAAATTTTTTAATGTCCAAGGCTAAATTTATGGTTGGAAAAAAAGTATCAATTATTATCCCGTTTTTTAACGAAGAAAAAAGCCTCGCTGAATCACTTGCCCGGACTTTTAAAGCTTCGGCTCTTGATTATGAGAAAGAGTATGTAGTTATTGACGACGGATCAAGCGATGGCTCGCTTTCCATTCTTAATAGTCTGCGTCCAAAATATGATTTTATTCTTTTAAAGCAGGAAGAAAACGCGGGCAAGGGCGCGGCGGTTCGCGCCGGGTTTAAAAAAGCTAACGGGGATATTGTTTTAATCCAGGATGCCGACCTGGAGTATGATCCAAACCAATGGCAATTGCTTTTAAAAGAGTTTGACGATCCGGGTGTCTCGGTCGTCTTTGGTTCAAGAAACATCCATCCGAAAAGACGGGGCTATTGGCATTACGTTTTCGGAGTTAAGCTTTTAACCATGCTGACTAACCGGCTCTACGGCTCAAAGCTGACCGATGTCTATACCTGCTATAAGGCTTTTCGCAAAAGCGTTCTTGACGAGTTGGACTTAAAAGCCGACGGTTTTGAAATTGAAGCGGAAATTACCGTAAAACTTTTAAAAAAAGGCATTGCCATAAAGGAAACGCCAATTAATTATTTTCCCCGGAAATTTTCCGAAGGCAAGAAGATAAAACTTCAGGACGGCCTGAAAGGTTTTTGGACGATAGTGAAGAATAAGGTAATCTAAAATATTAAGCGCCTGAACAGAAATTGGCATTATTCCATTTTTGATTTAACAAACCGATAAACTTTTTCAAAGGCTTCATCGGGCGAAAGATCGGTCGTATCAAGGACAAAATCGTAGTGCGACGGATCAAAAACGTCAATTTGGTAGTATTTTTCATAGCGCAGGCGGTCGCTTTTCATCCGTTTTCTCTGGCTCTCAACGAGGTCGTAGAGGCTGTTTAAATTACTGTCTTCATTCCGGTGGTCGGATTTTTTTAGTTCATTAAAAATCCGCTCCGCTCCGGTTTTTTCATCCACGGTCAGGAAAATTTTCAATGAGTGCGGAATGAAATTCCAGGATTGCCGGCCGTCAATGACAAAGTTGTCCGAGGTTCTGCCAAGCTCTTTCTGATATTCGTCAACTTCGGTATCGGTGGAAGAATCGGTTTCGCCGAGTTTGTTATATTCGGCCAGGGTCATGCCCCTTTCTCCGGCTTTCTGCCTCCTGAGGCGTCCGATATTATAAAGAGGCCAGCCTAATTTTTCCGCCAGTTTTTTTGAAATTGTTGATTTGCCTGAGCCGGGCAGGCCGTTAAAGGAGATGATCATAAATCAATTTACTTTATCATGGATAAAATTTTTTTAAGATTATCCGGCAGGGGGGCGCTAAAGGACAGCTTTTCTCCGGCCAGATTTTTAAATTCAAGCTTGACAGCGACTAAAAATATCCGTCCCAAATCAAGTTTTTTATTTTTTTCCCTGGTTTCTTTCGTGCTGTATAAGTTATCGCCGGCAATCGGATTGCCGTAAGCGGCGAGATGACAGCGGATCTGATGGGTGCGGCCGGTTTTGGGACGCGCCGAAAGAAGGGTGTAGTTAATAAATCTTTTTATGACCGTAAAATCCGTCAGGGCGGGTTTGCCTGGCTGGTTAGCCGGCCGGGCGGCCATTTTTCCTTCCCGGGAACGCTCAATCGGAAAATTGATGCTTCCCCGGTCTTTTTCCACCCGGCCGTAAACTAGAGCCAGGTAAGTTTTTTTCGTTTCCCGCCGCTTAAACTGCGATTTAAGGTTTAAAAAAGATGCCTGATTTTTGGCAATAACCATGACTCCTGAAACATCCTTATCCAGGCGGTGGACGATTCCCGGCCGCGCCGGATCTTCGCCGACCGAAGAAATTTCCGGATATTTTTTTACGATCAGGCTGATCAACGAAATTTGTCCGGGTTTTGCTTCGTCCGGCAACGCGCCGGATCCGGATAGATCCGCGGAGCCGTGCGCCACTATCCCGGCCGGCTTGTTTATCACCATGAATTCATCATTATCTTTAATGATTATTTTCTTTAAATTCGGAATTACGGCCTTCGCGGCTTTACGGTTTTTAGCGGCGGTTTTTTCCTTTTCCCGCGGCGTCTGGATTTTTTCCGGAAAAAATATTTCATCCCCTTCTTTTAAGAAGCAATGAGGAAGAGCGGTTTTTCCGTTGACGGTCGCTTTTCCAGCGCGGATGATTTTCTGCAGAAGGCTCCTTGAAAAGCCGGGAAGCTTTTCCGCGAGAAACAGGTCTAATCTTATTTCGGCTCCCTTATTATTAATTTTATATTTCATCATTATCAGCTTAGCGCGTTAAAAATCATGAGTTATTTTCCAAAAGGATTTTTTCTAAATTTCCTACCATAATATCACTCGTAAAGCTCTTGTCAACCTGCTGGTAAGCGTTTTCCCCGAGCTGGACTCTTAAGCTCCGGTTCTTTGAGAGGCGGATTATCTGGCGGGCGAGCATCTCGCTCAAGTCCATTTCCAGAAGACTGCCGGTTTTGCTTTGGATAATGATATCCTCAAAGCCGGCTCCAGCCGGAGCTATTACCGGAATGCGGGCGGCCATGGCTTTTAGGAGGTTGGAAAAATCAGAAAGGCGCGGTTCGTCCGCGACCGAAACGAATATCTCAAAACTTTTAAGCCATTTTCCGGCGGCGGCCGACCGTTTTTCCCCTTCGCCGGATAACCCCGAGGAAGGCAAATCCGGTAAAAAGTTATTCGCGGCCAAAGCCGGCGCCGGGATGTCGGAAATCATCCAAACCCGGGTGTCAATTTTTAGTTTTTTCGCCACCCAGGTTAAATTTTTTTTCTCTTTCCCGTCCCCGACGATAATGAGCTGGAGATTAGGGATAGCTGAAACGCAGGTATTCACGGCCTGAAAGAGAATTTCTATTTTCTGTTTTTCATTCAGGTCGGCGATAGTGCCGATGGTAAAAAACTTGCGGTGAAAATCGCCGTTGCCGGCCAGCTCGCGGAAAAGGTCAGTCTGTTCGCGATCCGTTATTCTTATGCCCGGGTTAAGCGGACGGATGTTATCCCGGTTAGCTCCCATCCTTAAAAGATTTTCCCGATCCCGCGGGGAAAAGGAAATTATTTTTGCCCGCCGGCAGGCTTTAAGATAAATTTTTTCCGCCAGGCCGCCTTTTTTAAAAGGCTTTTCTCCCGGCAGGGCGAGAAAAAAAAGCCGGACTTTAAGCCAGCGCGCCAGCGGGGCGAGTATTAGTTTTTCCCTTTGCCCGGCAACGATTATTACGCTAACCGGCCGTTTTCGCCTAAAAAGAAAAAAGCGGATCAGCGCGGAGAAGCGCGAAAACGGGAGGATTAAAAAAAATAAAACCGCGTTTTTCCGGCCGCTTAACCCGGATCCGCGAAAGAATTTTTTTTCGTCAGCGCCGAGTTTGTTTAAAAGAAAGGCGCGGCTGTCCTTACCCGAAGACCAGCCGTAAAAATTCCAGCCCTTATGATAAAGGCCTTCCAGGGCGGAGCTAATCATCGGATCCATCCGGTTAAGCGGCCCGGCCAGTAAAATATTTTTCATAAGATTTTTTTAATTTTTAAGGCTAATAGGTCTTCTTTACTGATTCCGCCTAAAAGATAAAGCCCTGAAAAATAGATAACAGCCGCCATTGCCATTAAAAAGAAAAGATTAAAATCCCTTAAAGGAAATATCAAAAAGTACATGGCGGCCGCGGCCAGAGCGGATTTAAAAAGAATTTTCAGCGAGGGAAAAAAGCGCGCCGTTTTCCAGACAATGTAAAATGAGAAAAGCGCGATAACGGTTTCCGAATAGACCGTCACCCAGGCGGCGCCGAAATAGGAATAGCGCGGGATAAAAACGAGGTAGCCGATTATGGAACTCGCGGCGGTAAATACATAGGCCGGGATGATGCTTTTTTGCTTGTCAACGGCGATAACGGCGTGGGCGAAAATGTTCCCTAAAAATACGGCGGCCGAAGCCAGTATTAAAAT
>Ga0209016_1002932_pt1 | contig 10730 bp, 7 predicted proteins | sample EPASupsiteSAE305_FD_187265 | JGI IMG/M metagenome (GOLD analysis project Ga0209016, IMG submission 187265) | Bioremediated contaminated groundwater microbial communities from EPA Superfund site, New Mexico - SAE3-05 (SPAdes) (version 2) | ecosystem: Environmental > Aquatic > Deep subsurface >...
TAAATGCAGGTGCTTTAATTTCAACATTTTCAAGCTGAATAAATGTTTCTTTCATAGAAATGTCCACAAATACTGTTTTTGCATTTGTAACCATTATTTCTTTAGTTAACATGTTTTCAAAACCAACAGAGCTAGCCATTAATTTTATAAAACCAGGCCTTATCCCTGTAAATATGAAATTTCCGTTTAAATCAGAAGTCGTTCCAATATTCGTTCCTTGTATAGCAATGTTTGTGAAAGGTATTGGTTCATTGTTCTTCTGATTAAAAACGCGACCTTTTATGATTCCTGTTTGAGCAACCAAGGTGGCATTAAATATCATCAGTGTTAATAATAAGTTAACTATATAGTTGTATGGGGGTGTTTTTATATACATTAACATTTTATTTTTATTGATAATTTCTTATGCTAAACAGCAGATTGATAGTATTAACGTATTATTCAGAACATAGACTTGAGGCTAAAAGTTCATTAATAAAGGTGAAAAATCTTTATTTTTTTTTACCCAAAAGCTTGTTTTTGAGGGCTGAATGTGCTAATATTGTATGTATGAAATTTAGTCTGAATTAAATAATTGATTATGAAGTAATTTAGTATTAAACCCAAACCCAATTAAACCAATTAATAACTAGTTATCGTTAACTAAACCTTAGTTTTATGAGAAAAATTACACTTTTCTTGCTGTCCCTATTGTTTTTAGGGGCACAAGCGCTGCAAGCGCAAAGGCAGGTAACCGGTAAGGTTACAAGTGCCGACGATGGCAAGGGAATTCCCGGAGTTACGGTTCTTGTAAAAGGGACACAGACGGGCACTACCACTGATATAGATGGTAAGTATCGTCTTAATGTTTCAGATAAAGCAACTACGCTGGTATTCTCTTTTATTGGTATGAAAACCAAAGAAGTAGCCATTGCAGGTAAAATCACATTAGATGTGGTGATGGAATCAGATCAGGTTAATATTGAAGGGGTAGTTGTTACTGCTCTTGGTATTAAACGTGAAGAAAAAACACTTGGATATTCAGTTACTCAGGTAAATGGTGATGATGTAGTTAAGTCTCGCTCAAGAAGCCCGATGAATGCATTGCAGGGTAAAGTTGCGGGGGTGAATATTTCATCAGCATCATCTAACCCAGGGGCGTCCACCCGTGTTATTTCTCGTGGTTTTAATTCATTAACCGGTAGTAATCAAGTTCTTTATGTTGTGGATGGTGTGCCTATCAATAATTCTGCTGTTGGAAGTACAGATCTTAATGGAGGTACAGATTTTGGTAACAGGGCCAATGATATTAACCCGGATGATATCGAATCGATTACATTTCTGAAAGGGTCTTCAGCTACTGTTCTTTATGGCTCCCGTGCTGCAAATGGTGTTATTGTGATTACCACCAAAAAAGGGAAAGATCCACAGCGAGTGATTAAAAATAAAGGAATGGAAATTGTATTTTCTTCTTCATTTATTGCTGAAACACCTCTTCGTTTTCCAACCTTCCAGAATGGTTTTGGAGAAGGTTTCTTTGGAAAGCCAGATCCAATTGAAAATACAAGCTGGGGACCAAAGTTTGATGATGTTGTTCGTCCGTGGGGGCATGTTGTGAACAATAAACAGCTTATCAAGCCTTACAGTGCTCTTCCTTCAAATGTTAAAGATTTCTTTGAAACGGGCATTACTTATGATAATTCAATTTCACTGGCAAACAATTTTGAGAGAGGAAGCTACTTTTTCTCATATTCCAATGTCAATTCAGATGGTATTTTCCCTGATGCATTTGACACATATAAGCGAAATACAATTTCTTTAAGAGGAAGTACAAAATTAGATAATAAGTTAATGGCTTCCGGAGCAATTTCCTATGTCAAAAAACAAAGTAAATTCGTTCCAACAGGCCAGGATCAATCAGTGTATGATAATATCATGCAAACTCCGCGCGATATTTATATTGTCGATCAAAAGGATTATAAATCAACTTATTACAATCTGGATAACTATTACAATGGTTATGCGGCTAATCCATATTACGTTTTAAACGAACATGGTAATGATTTTAATGAAGATCGGTTCTATGGTAATTTAGATTTTTCATATCCTATTACCAGTTGGATTAATGCAACATGGCGTATTGGTACTGATATTGCAAATTCGCAATTGAAAGAATGGCGTGCTATAACTGATTATACCCGTAACGATTATAGCGATGATCCGGGGAAAGTTAAAAACAGCACATTCTTTTCTCGTGAAATCAACAGTGATTTTATCTTAAATATTAATCGTAACATAAACCCTGATATCGAATTCGCTAGTGTTTTGGGTTGGAATGTGAACCAACGTAATTCTGAAAACAATTCAATTTCTGTAACGGGGTTAAATATTCCTTTTTTCTACCAAATTTCAAATAGTTCGGCAACTCCCGCAGTAGAGAATGAAGTTATTAGACGGCGTATTTGGGGATTGTATGGAAATGTCGAATTTCGTTATAAAAGATATTTAACGCTCACATTAAATGCTCGTAATGACTGGTCTTCGACTCTTCCTACCGAAAATCGTTCATTCTTCTATCCGGGTGTAAATGCTGCATTTGTATTCACTGAAGCATTTCCTTCTTTAAAAGATAATAAATTCTTCTCATTTGGTAAGGTGAGAATGGGTCTGTCTCAAACTGGGAATGATGCAAATCCTTATTTAATTTATCCAATCTTTGCTCAAACCAGCATTGCAGATGGTTATAGAGGTCTTGACTTTCCACTTGGAGGAATTAATGCATTCTCAGTTGGAAACCGTATTGGTAATCCGGAATTAAAACCTGAAATTACTTCAGAATTTGAAGTTGGTACTGACTTACGTTTCTTCAATGGAAGAATAGGTCTCGACTTTACTTACTATTCAAAGAAAACAACGGATTTGATTTTTGATGTACCAATTGCATTTTCAAGTGGTTACAGTGTGCAGACCCGTAATCTTGGTGTAATTACAAATAAAGGGGTCGAAGTATTATTAAAGGTTGTGCCAATTAAGAAGAAAGATTTCACGTGGGAAATCACATTTAACTTTGCGAAAAACAGCAATAAACTGGTTGAACTTAATGATCAGCTTGAAAAAGTTGACTTAGGAGGTACTTCTAAACTAGGTTTTGTTGGTATTCCGGGGCAACCACTGGGCGTTTTTCAGGGACCAGTGGCAAAATTAGACCCTCAGGGACGGATTATAGTTGATAATAGTGGTTTGCCAATTGTTGCAGACGAATATGGCTATTTAGGTAATTCTCAGTATGATTGGACGGGCGGTGTTATTAATACTCTCCGTTATAAAAATTGGGATTTATCGTTCTCTATCGATGTTCGCCAGGGAGGTTTGATGTATTCAAGAACCAAAGAAATGATGGATTTTGCAGGCCTTTCTCCGTTTACTACCTACAATGATCGTAATCCATTTATTGTTCCTAATTCCGTTCAGCAAAGTGTGGATGGTAATGGAAATATTATTTACGTAGAAAATGAAACTCCTGTTTCTCATACTACTCAGAATTTCTATCAATATTTTGATCAATCACACGGTGGTGGAAAATTTGCAAGTGCTTATCTGATTGATAAATCATTTGTGAAACTCCGTGAAGTTGTTTTAACCTATACTTTTCCAACAAAATGGCTTGCTAAAACTCCATTTGGGTCAGCATCATTTAGTGTTATTGGAAGAAATCTCCTTCTCTTCACTCCAAGTGACAATCATTTTATCGATCCTGAAGTCACAACTTTCGGAAATGATTTAACGGCAGATTATGGTGAATATTCAGCAGCTCCAACTACTCGTAGTTTCGGTGCAAGCTTAAAAGTTACTTTCTAGTGATGATTAATTAAAATCTTAGAGAAATGAAAAGAAAATCAATTATATCAATCATGCTGCTTTTTACGTTGGCATTTGCAATGGTGTCATGTGAAAAAGATTTTTTGGATATCAATACAGATCCAAACAATCCGGCAGAATCAAGTGTTCAGTTAACACTTCCCGCGGGTATTGCTTCAAGTGCGTATGTTATTGGAGGTTATTACCAATTACTGGGTGGATTTTGGGCTCAACACTGGACTCAATCAGTGGGAGCCTCTCAATGGAGAGAACTGGATGCTTACAATTTGCAATCAACAGATTTCGATACCCGTCAGTGGGGACAATTATATGCCGGAGCTCTGTCTGATTTGAAATGGGTTAGAGATAATTCACGCTCAACTCAAAATTGGAGTTATTATTTAATGTCTACTGCAATGCAGGCATATACCTATCAGGTTCTTGCTGACCTTTATGATAAAATTCCGTTTTCTGAAGCATTACAGGGATTAGGTGGAAACACAACTCCAAAATGGGATAATGGGCAGAATGTATATGATGCATTAATTGTAATGCTGAATGAAGCGTTATCACACGATTATAAAACGTTTAAAAGCGTAAATAATCCAACGGCTACAGCTTTGGAGCCAGGTACTGATGATGTGATATTTGGAGGAAATATGGACAAATGGGAACAATTTGTAAATACTCTGAAGCTGAAAATTTACTTACATCAGTCCTATAAACGTCCAACAGTTGCTCAGGCTGGAATTCAGCAAATGTTTACTGCGAATGCTCCGTTTCTGACTTCAGATGCAGTTTTTGCTAATTTTGAAAATCAGCAAAATAAAAGAAATCCGGTTTATGAAACATTTATTGATCGTTTAGCAGGAAATATTTCGGTGAGTAAGACTATTTTCTCTTTTCTGAATGCAAATACAGATCCACGTCTGCCAATGCTGATCAATAAAAATCAGAAAACCCCTGCACAATACGTATGTCTGGCTCAAGGCGACTTTTTTAATACTACGCTTGGAACGGGTGCGAATATTCAAAATTTATCTACTCCGGTTTTAAACCCAACAGATCCTGTTGTATTCTTCTCTGCTTCCGAAAGTTATTTTATGCAGGCAGAAGCCGTGTTAAGAATGAGTGTTGCTGGTGATGCAAAAGCATTATATGAACAGGGAATTAATGCTTCGTTTACAAAACTGGGTGTTACAGGTGCTTCCACTCTTTATGGAGCAGGCGGTCCTTATGAATATCCTGTTGCAGGTACAGAGGAACAAAAATTGGAAAAAATAATTGTTCAAAAATGGGTGGCAATGACCAATTTTCAGAGTCTGGAAGCATTTTTGGAACAAAGCAGAACGCATTATCCAAAGATTAGTACTGTGCCAGCAAGCGATGCTTCTTATGTTCCTGGTGAATGGACAATTTCTTTGAATAATACAACGGCAAACCAATGGCCTAAACGTCTTCTTTTCCCTGAATCAGAACGGAAACGGAACCCGAATACTCCAGCATTAGTTCCTTTGACAACTAAAGTATGGTGGGATGTTAAACCATAAGGCGGTGTGATTAACTTAAAAAAAGAACAGTTATGAAAAAACAATATTTCAACCTGATAATTATCCTGTTACTTGTTGCATTTGTTGCGGCATGTAGTAAGGATTCAGAAGATGTATCAAGAGAAACAGCATACCCTGTTCTCAAGATCAAAGGAGATCAGTTTATGACCATTGCAAAAGGTTCAACTTTTACTGATCCCGGAATAGATGCCACCATTGGAGGTTCTCCGGTGCAATACCAAACAGAAGGTACTGTAAATGCAGCAACTCCGGGTGTTTACAAACTAACATACTCCGCCGTAAATTCAGATGGTTATTCCGCTGTTGTGAAACGTTGGGTAGGCGTTTATGAATCTGATATTATTGGTAAAGATTATTCCGGAGTTTGGAAAAGAACTACCGGTGTAATTACCAACTGGACAAAAGATGTCAGTAATCAAGGTTTGTATGTTACGGATAATGTTGGTGGTGTGAATTTAGCAACAAGTCCTGCTTTTGGTTTTGATATCAGAATATTCAACATCAAAGATAGTACGTTGGTTATTCCGTTACAACCAGCTACAATTGGAGGCGAACTAACCTGCACCAATATTAACCTGAAACCTTCTGTTGGAAATGGACAGGTTTCGTGGGTTGTAATACATCCAAATTATGGAACAGCTGCACGTACATTCAACAGACAATAAGTGAAACTCAAAAACAAGAAGATTATGAAAAGCAAAATATTTCTACTTCTGGCAGTTGCAACCGCGATGTTTGTTGCTTCCTGCGAAAAAGATGACGCGTGGAAAGATCATCAGGACTTTGCTCCCAATAAGGATGTAGCCGGTGAATACTGGGTACAATACTGGGTAAATGGTGTTTCACAAGCAGATCCTTCAGTATTACTGATTTATAACACGGCCAGCGATGCCTCCAAGATTTGGGTGGATGATCAGGGTAATTTTTGGGATTACAAAGTAAAAACCAATGTTAGTGGAACTACGTTTTCTGTAAATAAGGGAATTGATGTCCAACACGATGACACTACGACCATTACAAATGGGAGGGTATTCGGAGATTCTATTTCATTGGAACTCGAATGGGTTTCAGATCCGGGTACCATTTATGTATGTAAAGGGAAACGCCGTACGGGTTTTGAAAAATAATTATTTAGTTAAACATTGATTATGAGGGGTTTGAATTTTATTCAAGCCCCTTTTTTGATTATTCCATGTTTTGAATTTTCGGGTGAAACAAAAAAAAATACTACCTTTAACTCCTGAATTGAAAATTAGTTCGTCATGGTTGTTGCAATTAGTGGTTCTTCAGGTTTGATCGGAACTCATCTCAGAAGGAAGTTTACTGAAAAAGGATGGGTTATTGTGGAACTGAAACGAAATGACTTTTTACTGCCTGACGAAGATTTTGTTCCAAAATTAATCAATGCAGATGTTATTGTAAATCTTGCAGGGGCTCCTGTTTCTAAACGCTGGACGAGTATTCACAAGAAAGAGATGCGCGACAGCAGGCTAATAACTACTGCTAAAATTGTGAAGAGCATCGACCTCTTAAACGATAAACCCAGATTATTGATCAGTGCGTCTGCTGTTGGTATATATGAAGCAGAAAAACAGCATACAGAAACCTCTACCGATTATTCCCGCGATTTTTTGGGACGTTTATGCCAGGATTGGGAACGCGAAGCTTCTCGGGTTCATTCTGATACTCGTTTGATTATTGCACGAATAGGAGTAGTGCTGGATAGAGAAAAAGGTGCTTTGCCTTCAATGATTAAACCTTTTAAATATGGTTTGGGTGGTAAAATTCATACAGGGAAACAATCTTTTCCATGGGTACATGTTGAGGATGTTGTAGCCTCGTTTCTTTATTTTATCGAAAATGAATCAACCAGTGGAATTTATAATATAACGGCTCCACAACAGATAGATAATCTGTTGCTTACAAAAACAATCTGCAGATTTTTAAAAAAACCTGCGTTTTTCAGAGTCCCTAAATTGGTCTTAAAGATAACTTTTGGAGAAGGTGCCGGAATGATATTAAATGCTCCTTCTGTAATACCGGAAAGATTACTTGACTCCGGATACAGATTTAAATATTTGACGATAAAATCAGCACTGAAAGATTTGATTGGAAGTTAAGATTATATTTTTAGCTCATTCATTTATTGAATATACTTTTGATATGCAGTATTTTGCATATCGTAATTTTTTATTTCAGCGTATATGCTATTTTTGATTTTGCTATCTTTGCCCGTTAAGAAACAAATCAAAATCAAAAGTATATGGATCTGAAGGTAATTCGTGAAAAAAGAATAATTCTTGCCAAGTATCAGTATGAGTTAAAACCCATATTCAGAGGGTATAATAACCGTACATTGTATGTTAATGTAGGAAGTAATGAAATTCTTGAAAAACCTGTTTCTCAGCAGATGAAAGAGAAATTCATCGGCGGAAAAGGCTTTGGATTACGATTATTGTGGGATGGTACAAAACCCAATACTAAGTGGACTGATCCTGAAAACGAAATTGTTATATCTGGTGGCCCTGTTTGTGGAATTACACAATATTCAGGTACGGGTAAATCTATAGTGGTAGGAATTTCTCCGCAAACAGATTCGGTAATGGATAGTAATGTTGGTGGTTTTTTTGGCCCATACTCTAAATTTTCCGGTTTTGATGCAGTTGAAATTCAGGGCAAAGCTGAAAAGGAAGTCATCGTTTTTATAAATGGTATAGATGGTGAAATTGAAATTTTTGAAGCTCCTGAAGGGTTGGCTTACGACAGTCATTTATTAGCGGAAGAACTTACGGATATGTTTGCCGATAGCGAACGTGATAAATATAATGTTGCGGTAGTTTCTGCAGGTCAGGCTGCCGACAATTCGTTGATTGGGATGCTCAATTTTAGTTTCTATGATATGAAACGTAAGGTTGTCCGTCTAAAACAAGCTGGTCGCGGAGGTTTAGGAACAATTTTCCGTGATAAGAAGATTCGTGCGCTGGTTGCAAAAATCAGTGGTGTTAAAGGAAATATGAATAATGTGGCAGACCTTGAGGCAATTCAGGAACGTGGTCGCCGCTTTAATAAGGAAATGCGCGAACTGGATGATTCTCAATGTGAAATGAGAGCTAAAGGAACAGCGCACCTTGTGGAAGTAATGGATGCGTATGATTTATTACCAACACACAACTTTAAATTTGGAAAGCATCCCGATACTCCGAAAATTGATTCTGAGGTATGGAAAAGTTTCTTTACACAAGGCGTTCCGGATGGTTGCTGGATTGGATGTAATATGTCATGTGCAAAAGGTGTTGATAATTATGAACTTCGCACAGGTCCATACACAGGTCAAAAAGTAATTGTAGATGGCCCTGAATATGAAAATGCGGCGGGTTTAGGATCAAATTGTGGTATTTTTAACCCTGACTATATTATTGAATCCAATTTCTATTGCGATACGTATGGAATCTGTACCATAACCTGGGGTACTCTTATGGCGTTTGTCATGGAGTGTTGGGAACGTGGTATCCTGAATGAAGAACGTACCGGAGGGCTGAAGTTTAACTGGGGAAATGCCGATGATGCAATGGAATGTATGCATCAGTTAGCTCGTGGTGAAGGTTTTGGGAAAATTGCCGGTATGGGTATTCGTAAAATGAAAGAGTATTTTGCACAGCAAGGTTGGGGTAATATGGCTGAAATGCAGGACTTTGCAATGGAAAATAAAGGTCTGGAATATTCGCAATATGTTTCAAAAGAATCATTGGCTCAGCAAGGTGGTTATGCAATGACCAACAAAGGTCCTCAGCATGATGAAGCATGGCTGATTTTTATGGATATGGTTAATAACTTGATTCCAACCTTTGAAGATAAAGCTGAAGCTTTACACTATTTCCCAATGTTTCGTACATGGTTTGGCTTACAAGGTCTTTGCAAATTACCCTGGAACGACGTAGAACCCGAAAATAATAAAGAAACAAACGAACCTGCAAAAGTTCCGGAACACGTTGATAACTACGTGACGATTTATAGAGCTGTTACTGGTGATGAAACATTTGACAAGCATGAACTAATCCGCCAGTCAGAAAGAGTATATAACTTCCAGAGAATATTTAATATTCGTCTTGGTTTTGGGTTACGCATTCATGATGCACAACCTTATCGTGCAGCAGGTCCTGTAACTGTTGAAGAATACGAGTCACGCCAGGAACGTTATGATAAACAACTGATTGAAAATGTGAATGTCAATCCAGAAGGAAAAACGACAGAAGAAAAAATGGCGGTTCTTCGTAAATATCGGGAAGATCGCTATGAACAACTTCTGGATGCTGTTTACAAACGTCGCGGATGGACAAAGAATGGAGTTCCAACTATTCAGCACTTGAAAAGTCTTGGAATGGACTTGCCAGAATTGATTGAAGTTGTGGCTCCACTGCAATAAGATTGAATTAATTGTTAAAAAAAGCTGTATCATAAATTTGATGCAGCTTTTTTTTGTGTATATCTAAATTTTTAAGGCTTGATTTTGATTGAATTTAATATCTGAAACATTCGAAATTATTGACTCCTAAAGAGGTTGTATATATCAAACTAGATAATAACCGCCTAAAATTGAGCAGTTTTTAACATTTGAAAAATTGAGCTGGAATAACTTTTATGATTTCAAATTGTTTATTTTTGTGCAAACAGGTAAGTAAATACCGTAATGCGAAAATATTAAATTTACACAAATGAAAAACGTCATTCTTTTAGTGGCCGCATGGATTGTAAGCTCGATGATGCTAATTGGCCAAACCACAATGCAAGTTCAAAGTCCGCCTTCAAAGTTTGTATTAAGTGGAACTTCAACACTGCATGATTGGAAAATGAATGTAACTCAAATTTCAGGAAAGGTTGAATTATTCTTTTCTGAAAAAGGACTTATTGAACGATTTAAAGGCGTAAGCCTTAAAATCCCTGTTGAATCTCTTAAAAGTGAGAAAAAGCTGATGAATACGAAAACGTACGAAGCTCTTAAACAAGAAACTCACCCTTACATTGTATTTGAATCAAATGCCATTTCAGTAACTTCAGTAGCAAAAGATGCAATCAATATATCTGTTACCGGGACATTAACATTGGCAGGTGTTTCAAAAAAGAAAACGTTTACAGCCCAGGTAAAACAGCTTACAGATGGCCGGATTAAAGTAATTGGGAATTACTCGGTATTAATGACGGAATTTGGAGTAGAACCTCCTAAAATGTTTATGGGAACTTTAAAGACTGGCGATCCTGTTATGATCGACTTCGAAGTCTATTTTAAATAATCAATTAAAATTTAGGAATTTATGAGAAAGGGAT
>Ga0209016_1002933_pt1 | contig 10719 bp, 7 predicted proteins | sample EPASupsiteSAE305_FD_187265 | JGI IMG/M metagenome (GOLD analysis project Ga0209016, IMG submission 187265) | Bioremediated contaminated groundwater microbial communities from EPA Superfund site, New Mexico - SAE3-05 (SPAdes) (version 2) | ecosystem: Environmental > Aquatic > Deep subsurface >...
CTTGTGTATATTTCTGAGCTTTGTTGACCATATTATCAATCCTTCCTTATTATGTAGAAATCTTATCATTTCTGTGTCCTAATAAGTGTAGCCAGATCAGTACGATGTTGACCATAAACATTTAACCTATGAAGGTGAGACCATTCATCTCAACAAAAAAGAGTCTGGATTTTTAGAGTTGCTGCTTCACAACAAACAACGCATCGTCACTTATGATGAACTCCAAGCCAATGTATGGCAAGATGACGTGATGACAGACAGCGCACTGCGCTCATTAGTCCGCAACTTGCGCAAGAAGTTACCGAAAGATTTTATTACCAATTTATCGGGAGTGGGGTATCGATTTGAGATGTGTTAGAGTGCTTTGGTTACTGCTGGTTTTGATGAGCTTTGGTTATACAGAGGAGTGGAAAAATCCCTTTTATTACCGCAGTGACGACACCGCATCTATGCTCATTAACGAACGTGTTTCTGGCTCTCACATCAAAGTTTTTTTACCCACTATGCCTTATCTGTATGTCTCCAAATTGGTGAATGGTACACTGGTGCGCTCAAGTGGAAACCGTCAAGGTTGGGAGTATATGATGGCAACATCCTATACCAAAATAGATGATCTCACCTATGAGTTCTCCTTGCGTAAAGGAGTCCTTTTTCAAGATGGAACACCCTTTAATGCGGATTCGGTGGTAGAGAATTTTGACTATTTTATGAAAGATCCTGTGGTCTATTCAGACATTCATAAACGACTCAAAGGCGTCACAAAAGTCGATGAGCATACCATTCGTATTCATTTACATAAGCCGTATGGGCTTCTTTTTAGTGACCTTACCTCTATCAATCTTTATACGTCTGCTTACCTAAAACGTTATGGTTGGAGCACGAAAGAGGGCTCTACATGTAACAGTATGCAAGCCCCAGGTCCTTATGGGTTAGGACCTTACATCCTTAAACAAGGCTATGCGACAGGGCGGTTTCAAACGCCTATTTTAGAGCTGAAAGCCAATCCAAACTACTATGAAGTAGGCTTGCCGTACATTGAAAACATTACCATCTATACAGAGTTAACGTCAAAACAATCGGTGAGTATGGCTTTAGAAGAGGAGAGCTTAGATATAACGCCCATCCCTTTCAATAAAAAAGTTGAAACCGTACTTTCAACGTATGCAAGGCTCTATACCAAGCCTTCAACGCACAGCATTTCGATCTACTTTAACCTTTTAAAGCCTAACAGTAAACTCAAAGACCAAAACATTCGTATAGCGCTCAATAAAGCACTCAATCAAGCCAATCTTCTCAACTTTGTGTATAAAAAAGAGGGTGAACTCGCACCCACAGAAGCTTCTGTGAACTACCGCTCTGTTAAACGAGCGACTGAGCATCTTCAAACATGGGGTGAGCGTGCTCGTCAAAATCCTGAAGAGGAGAGGGAACTTAAAAAGATTTTGAATGGCTTGGAACTGGATGTCATTACGATGGATCGCTTTATGTTTTTATGGCGTGGTATCGAGCATCAGCTGAAAAAATACGGTGTAACCCTTCGCTATACGACTACACCCAATGAAAAAGAGATTTACGAGCAACTATTAACCAACAGAGTATCGCCTAAAACATGGGACATCTTAACATGGGGCAATGATGACTGGAGTAGCAACAACCCGTGGACAGCGTTTTTTGCGTATCGAATTTCTGATAAATGGTCGGCAATTGATAAAGACGATGTGATGCAAGAGTACATCGAGCGTTTCTTTGATGTTGAATTTCAAAGTGAAGCATTTGATGAGGTGGTTTCAAAAATAGTCAAAAGAGCCTATGAAAAGGCATATATGCTGTTTGTGCCTTCCCCAAACATCGTTTTAGCGGTTAACAAAGAGGTACGCTATGAGCCTTCATCGGTTTTGATGATGCCTTTATGGAAGGCAAAACTAACCAAGTACCATTGGTCGATCAGGAACAATGCAAGTTATCCTAAAGAGCGTGAAGCACCGATGCTTCCATTAAGGTTTGATTATGATTAAGTATCTTTCCATGCGGTATAAATTTTTTCTAATGGCGTCTTTGGGCATTTGTGCGATTGTCACGCTCTCCTTTTTAGCGTTTGACATTACCAACAAAGGTGTGGTCAATGTCAACAACGTTTTTGAAGGCTCTAAGCGGGTACAAACCATTCAGCAGACCTACATTTTGCCACTTTTTAAACTCAGAGAGCAATCACTCTCGCTCATTATGGCGCCCAATGAAGACCTACGTAAGGACATCCTCAAAAAAATAAATGAGATGCACGCTCAAATGGAAGGACCTTTTAGCAAGCTTCCTGCAACAGTGTATTACCAATGGAAAAACTATGTAGCGCTCATCTTAGCCAATCAAGCCTACCTCAAAGACGACTTTGAAGAGGGGGCGTTTATCAATGCCAATACGGTTGAACGTGACCAGTTTTACGCACTCATGGATTCGCTTGAAGTGTTACAGCAAAATGAACTCACGCATTCCTCTGAAACGTATGCAAAAGCCAATAAAGAAGCGGTTAATTCCCGTTATTTTATTGCAACGTGGCTCATTATTATCGTTCTTTTAACCTTCTTGGTTGGCTTTTTTATCGCAAAAAATATCGTAGATTCTATATTACTCGTACGCCGAGGTCTTAGGGAATTTTTCGACTACCTAAAATCGCCTTCAACTGAGGAGGCTACACGCATTCACATCCCCCTTGCCAATAAAGACGAACTAGGCGATATGGCAAAGCAGATCAACAAAAATATTGAGATCATTCAAGCCAATTTAGAGCAAGACAGCAAGCTCATCGAAGATGCGACCAATGTTGTGGAAGACTTAAAATTAGGCAACCTTGATCGAAGGCTTGTGGCTTCGGGCAACTCTGACCAGCTCAATTTGCTTAAAGCGGTGATGAATGAAATGCTCGATAACTTAGAGCTTCGCATTCAGCAAGAGATCGATGAAAGAACGCGTCAAGAACAGCTGCTTATTCAGCAAAGTAAGCTTGCTGCTATGGGCAATATGATCGGTAATATCGCCCATCAATGGAGACAACCCTTAGGCGAAATCAATGCCCTTTTGATGATCATTCAAGTGAGACAACACTTTGATGACTTTAACGAGGCGTTTTTAACGGAGAAAATCGAGGAGTGTAACCGCATCACGGCTTATATGTCCAATACCATCAGCGACTTTCAAAACTTTTTCAAACCTTCCAAAGATAAAGAGATTTTTGAGATTAACAATGCGTGTGAGCGAGCAAGCTCTATCATTCAAGCTTCGCTTCGTTACCACTCTATTGAGTTTTCATTTAATGCAACAGATGAGATCAAAGTACTAGGCTACCCTAATGAGTTCGCTCAAGCGCTTCTGAACATTCTCTCCAATGCCAAAGATGTCTTAACGGATCGCAATATCGAAAACCCTTTTATTCGCATGAGTGTCAAAAATGGTGAAAAATACACACTCATTAAGATTGAAGACAATGGCGGGGGCATTGCGCAGGAGTATATAGAACGCATTTTTGAGCCTTACTTCACAACCAAACACGCTAAACAAGGCACAGGCATTGGGCTTTATATGACGAAGATGATTATAGAAAATAACATGAATGGTATCGTTACGGTTAAAAATACCGAAGAAGGAGCGCTCTTTACAATTAAAATCAAACATCATTAGCTTATCACTGATGAGTTTATTGTATTTTATATGCCTTTTTTACACCACTATTTACTCATTTTTTCTACATTTAAACTTTTTATACTAGCTTGCATTTTTAAAATTACTTAAAGATAAGGAGTAAATATGAAGTTAGCTAAACTTAGCTTGGTGGCAATTGTTGTTGCAGGATTGGCATCAAATGCCTTTGCTGCAGACAACTTGGCAGATGCTTTTAAAAAAGGCACAGTTACAAGTGAATTAAGAGCATGGTATTTCGATCGCGATAACGGTACAACCGCGAATGAAAGTATTTTTAATACAGGTGTTATGCTAAACTATATCACGGATCCTTTGTATGGATTTAGATTAGGCGTCACGGCTCAATCCAATTATTCTCCATTTGCGAGTGCAAATGAAAAAGCGCTATATCAAAATGATATGTATGGTTCAGGAGCTATTCTCTCAGAAGCATACTTAGGCTATGCAATTGGTAAAACAGATATTAAAATAGGACGCCAATTTATCACAACTCCTTTGCTTGCTGGTAGTGGTTCACGTATGATTAAAGAGTCATTCGAAGGTGCAACTATTATCAATACAGATATTCCTGCTACAACTTTGGTTGCTGGTTATGTCAATAAATTTGAAGCAAGAACAAGTACGTTTGCAGCTGCAACAGATGTTGGCTCTGTAGGTGATTTTACAAAAACATTTGCACTCTCAGTTGGCAAAGGTGGAGCTATTACAAAAGCATATATTGATGATGCTTATACAATGATGGTTACCAATAAATCTATTAATAACTTGACTCTTACCGCTCAATATGCAGGAGCAGAGGATGTTGCACATCTTGGCAATGTTAATCTCTATCATGCAGAAGCAAATTATGTACTCCCAATGAATGGTTTTAAATTGGGCTTTGATGCAATGTATCGCGCATCTAGTACGGATTCAGCCTTAGATGATAAACTTCTAGAAGGTAGCTATCTTGGTGGACGTATTGGTATTTATGAACTTGCTGGTTTTGGAATTAGTTTTGCAGCAAGTAAATCAGATAAAAGTGATGATTTAATTGCTGGTATTGGTAATGGTCCAGATTCAACCTATACTGGAACAATCTTAACAGCTGTACAATCTTATGCACGAAATACTACTTCATATGAAGGTAAAGTCTCTTATGACTTTGCGAAACTTGGGTTAGTTGGTTTAACATCATATGTATTGTATGCACACGACGATCAAGGTTATACATCAGGTGTTGCACAAACCAGTGGTGACTGGGATAATATTGCATTTGATATCACCTATGCTCTTTCTGGCCCACTTAAAGGTCTTACTCTTTCACTACAGTATGAAAAAGATGATAATGACAAACTTAATGCAGCTGGCGTTAATACAAATGTAAAATCAGATGAATACCGCTTTAGAGCAAATTATAAATTCTAGAGTTTTCGTGGGTAGTAGCAAAGGCTGCTAGCCCATTCTTTTTGCCATTTTTTCTCCATTATTTTGTGTCATATTTTCATAAAATAAATGATTTATACACAAAAATGACATTTTTTAGATAATGTAACATTGTTGTTTAATTTTTATAGTGCAATGATTATAATCCATTTAATCAAAGATCAAAAAGAGGTTTCTCATTATGTCCCATAATCCATTAAAACACCTGAGCATCCTTTTTGTTGAAGATGAAGATCGTATACGTAAGCACATAACAAACTCTTTACGTTATATTGTTCAAGATGTTCAAGAAGCAAGCAATGGCAAAGAAGCGCTTGAAATTCTTAAGCATTTCTCTCCTGATATCATTATCACAGACCTTGAAATGCCTGTCATGAACGGAGTAGATTTTATTAAGACCATACGCAACAATGGTCTTGATACATGTGTTGTTGTGTTAACTGCGCATACGAATAATGAATATCTTTTACCTTTGATTAATGCTCATATTGAGCATTATATTGTTAAGCCTATTCGTTTTGAAAAAATGTTGCATATTCTTCAACTATGTAATGCCAAATTAACAAAACTAAAAGATAGTCAAGATCTTCCAAAAGGTTATAGTTACGATTGGAATCAAAAGATGCTGAGTTATGAAAATCAACAGATTGTATTGACAAGAAAAGAGATTGCTTTTTTAGAGCTTCTCTTTCAAAATATGCACCGTATTGTTACCTATGATGAGTTTCAGCAGCATGTTTGGGTAAATGCAGTCATGACAGATGATGCGATTCGTTCTCTAGTCCGTAACCTTCGGGCTAAACTACCAATAGATATTATTAGCAATTTATCGGGGATTGGATATAAAATTGAATAGAATTTTAACTCTATTTTTACTTTGTATTAGTATTCAGCTTTTTGCTGTATCTGAGTATGCCGTAGATAAAGCTTCTGAAATAAGCCTTACAGAAAAAAATAATTCATCACATCTTAATGTTTACATTCCATCTTTACCCTATGCGTATATTATGAGATTAATTAATGGCACTTTAGTGAGACTAAGTGATTCCCCTCAAGGATGGGAGTATTACATAGCATATAGACACAAAAAAATAGATGATATCACCTATGATTTTTGGTTACGTCATGATGTAAAATTTCAAGATGGTACACCTCTTGATGCAGACGCTGTTGTGAATAATTTTAATTACTTTTTACAAGGTGCCTTTACCTACACCGATATTCATCACAAATTAAAATCTGTTAAAAAAATTGATAATTATCATATACGTATTCAACTTAATGAGCCTTACGGAATGCTTTTTCATGATTTAGCAAGGATCAATCTTTATACGACAGAGTATTATAAGCATCATAAATGGTCCAAAAGCATTACTGCGGAAAATACAGCGATTACAGGGCCTTATGGTGCTGGACCTTATATACTCGTATCTGGTTATGCTACTGGGCTTACGCAGAGTGATACAGTTGAATTAAAAGCTAATCCATATTATTATGAAGAAGAAAAACCCTACATCCAAAACCTTACAATTTACACACGAAAACCTGTTGAACACGTTATTGAAGAACTGGCCAATGAAGAAGGGAAGATGGATATTGCCTTTATCCCATTGAATAAAAAAACGGAAATTGTAAATTCTAAATATGCAAAATTAGTTACAATTCCTTCGACGACGACGCTTAGTTTTCATATGAATTTGATGAACCCACATACCCCTTTGCATGATATCCGTATTCGTCAAGCCCTTAATCAAGCTCTAGATCAAGAAAAACTTGTCAAATTTGCGTATAAAGGTGAAGGTGTTATCTCTCCTTTCCCTATTTCTTCAAATATGCCTTCTGCTTATGCACTTTCCAAAGAGTATACACTTCATCCTCCTCATTCATTTAGCCAGGAAGAATTGAAAGCTATTTTAAATGGGCTAACATTGAAAATTATTACGCAGGATAGATTTTTACCCATTTGCAAAGGTATCGAATATCAGTTGAAAGCATATGGGGTTACACTCCTTTATGATATTACCAGTGATGAAAAATATGTTTTCAAAAAATTATTGACTAATCGAGAAAATCATTTTGATTGGGATTTTTTAATATGGGGTAATGAGGATTGGTATGGACACCCTTGGGCAACAATGTTTACATTTTATACGCAGAATCAATGGTCCTCTATTGATGAAGATAATACCTTAGATGAGTATATTAGAACATTATTTACACTGGATAAAACAGATAATAAATTTATTCCATTAGTTGAAGCTATTTTAAAGCATCTTTATAATCAATCTTACATGTTGAGCATTCCTTCTCCAAATACTGTCATTGGGATGAATAAGGAAGTAGATTTTATTCCTTCATCTGTAGCAATTATGCGCCTATGGGAAGCGAAAATTACCCCTTATCACTGGTCTATACGAGGTAACAAATCTCTTCCCAAAGAGCGTTTAGATTATCAACTACCTAAAAGGCTACACCCAAATGAATAACTTTAGTATCCGTGCAAAATTTCTTATTTTAGGTATCATTGGACTTATCTCATTCCTCTCGTTGGCTCTTTTGTCTCTCAACATCAACCAAAAAGGGTTTGATAATCTTCAAAATGTTTTTACTGACTTTAAAAAAGTTCAAAATATTCAAAGTGACTATATTGAGCCTCTTTTTGTGATTCGAGAAACTATTTTAACTTTAGTAATGTCACCCAACGATGAATATAAAAAAGGCGCGGATGAGCGTCTTTTTCCCCTCATTGAAGAGATAAAGAGTCGTTTTCAAAATGTCCCTGAAGTCCTTCAAAAAAAGTGGCTAGCGTATGAGCGTTCTCTGCAAACTACCCGTCAATACGCACTAGAAGGATTCGATGAAGGCTCATTTATGAATGCCGTTTCAGATGAGAGAGAAGCATTTTATCAGCTTATATTTCAACTTAGAAACTTACAAGAAGAACGTCTTGAATTGTCCCAAAAAACATTTAATAATGCTGAAAATACTGTTTTACAAAGTCATTACTATTTAATTGCTGGATTTGTACTTATAGGATTAATCAGTTTTCTTTTCGACTCAATTATTGTGAAACAAATTGTAAGCTCCATCGAAAAAGTCCAACAAGGACTTAAATCGTTTTTTATCTACTTGCGCCATCAAAAACCCTACGATGAAGAGCTGTTTATTCACATTGAACACAACGATGAGCTTGGTAAAATGGCGGAAGCGATCAATCAGCGTGTTGCTGAGATTCAAGAAGCACTCCACCAAGACAGACTACTTATCCAAGAAGCCACAGAGACCGTGAACAATCTCAAAGAAGGAAAATTTGGACAACGCTTGCACAGTAGTGCTGATTATCCAGAGCTCAATGCCCTAAAAGACGTGATGAACGCCATGATCGATAATCTGGAGCGAAAAATTCAAGAGGAGATAACTAGACGTAGTGATCAAGAAAAGCTACTCGTCCAACAATCAAAACTAGCAGCCATTGGTAATATGCTCGGCAATATCGCACACCAATGGCGACAACCCATCAGTGAAATCAATGCTATTTTGATGGAGATTGAGGCTATTAGCCGTTATCATACCCTTACCCAAGAGGTACTCATCTCAAATCTTAAACTCTGTTACGATGTGACAGACCATATGTCCAACACCATATGCGACTTTCAAAATTTCTTTAAACCCTCCAAAGAGCAAGAGCATTTTAGTGTCATTGAGGCGTGTAACAATGCTGTTTCTATTATCAGTTCTTCATTAAAATTTCATAATATTACACTTGTCTATACAACTACCAGTAAAGATAGTTTTGTTTTAGGCTACCCTAATGAATTTTCTCATGCTATTTTAAATATTCTCTCTAATGCAAAAGACATTTTAGTGGAACGAAAATGTGAAAATCCGTGCATTACATTGAACATAAAAATGGGAAAAAAATTTACCATCATTCGTATTGAGGATAACGGTGGTGGAATTATTTCAGAGAATATAGAGCGTATTTTTGAGCCTTACTTTACGACCAAACACGCTAAACAGGGCACAGGTATTGGCCTGTATATGACAAAATCTATTATAGAAAACAATATGCAAGGTTATGGCAGCGTTGAAAACACATCAAAAGGAGCCTTGTTTACTATCAAAATTCGTTAATTTTTCTTTATTTTTACATTTTTTTGCCATTTTTACTCCATCAATTCACCGTTTTTCTTCTTTATACTTCTTACTAGTTCCTTGGAATAATCTTATATTACGGAGGTAGTTTTATGCTAAAGAAAACCATCAGTGTCTTACTTGCATCAAGCGCATTGTTTGCTGGCGATGTATTGTATTCGGTGAAAGACAAACCTGTCTATTCAGATGCAACTTCAACAAAAGTGATTGGAAAGTTGCTTCCAACCAATGCGATTGAAGTTCTTGTAGAAGAAGGCGAGAGAGTTAAATTTAAACTTAAAGGGTATCAAAATCCAACAGCGCCAAATGTTATCTATTTTACAGATAAAGCGCGTATCTTTTCCTTAGCGTTTGCTAAAACAGCAACACCTGATATTAAAGTGGATGTTAAGGGCGAAAATGGAAAATGGAACAGCGTTAGTGTAGAAGCGTACACGACAAAAGGTGATTTTGAAAATAAAATGGAACCAATGATGGAAAGAGCAAGTAAGCTCTATTCAGACAATTGCTCTATTTGCCATACCCTTAATACTGTAGATCACTTTACTGCCAACCAATGGCCTTCAACATTTCGTGCAATGCTTGATAGAACGCCAATCCAAAAAGAGGATGTTTGGTTAGTCATTGAGTATCTACAAAAAAATGCTAGCGATATGAAAAAATAAGGAGCTTCGTATGGAACAAATAATCAGTAGAAGAAATTTTTTAAAGATCGGCGCTTCACTAGCGGCAGTTCCTGTTCTTTCGCATTTAACAGGAACTTATACACTTTTTGCACAAGAGATGTCTTCAGACTTAATCAAAAATGGTGAAGTGATGACAGGTGCTCACTGGGGTGTACTTAAAATTACTCTAAAAGATGGCAAAATTGTTGATTCAAAACCTGCGTATACTACGAGTACCATTCCAAACTCACTGCAAGTTAATACTGCTGATATGGTTTATAAATCACGTGTTAAATACCCAATGGTAAGAAAAAGCTATCTTGAAAACCCAGACAATCCAAAATCAGCCCTTAGAGGTAGTGAAGAGTTTGTGCGTGTGAGTTACGAAGATGCCATTAAACTGGTTGCGAGAGAGCTTAAAAAAACACGTCAGCAAAAAGGATCTGAAAGTATTTTTGCAGGTGCTTATGGATGGAAAAGTGTTGGTAATGTTCATAACTCAAGAATTTTACTGCATCGTTTTATGAATCTTAGTGGTGGATTTACAGGAACATTAGGGGATTATTCAACAGGTGCAAGTCAAGTAATTATGCCACATGTGCTTGGAAGCATTGGAGTTTATGAGCAGCAAACCAGCTGGCCAGTTGTTTTACAACACTCTGATGTCGTTGTTATTTGGGGTGCAAATCCTATTTCTACGCTTAAAATTTCATGGCAGATTGATGATGGACAAGCGTTTGCATACCTAGAAAAACTCAAACAAAGCGGTAAAAAAATTATC
>Ga0209016_1002934_pt1 | contig 10718 bp, 11 predicted proteins | sample EPASupsiteSAE305_FD_187265 | JGI IMG/M metagenome (GOLD analysis project Ga0209016, IMG submission 187265) | Bioremediated contaminated groundwater microbial communities from EPA Superfund site, New Mexico - SAE3-05 (SPAdes) (version 2) | ecosystem: Environmental > Aquatic > Deep subsurface >...
AGGTGTGAACCTCTTTATTCATCTTCTCACGTGCTAATTTGGCTTCGTGAAGTCCACTCGCCGTACATCCGTGAAGGTATTTGGATACGAGCGGAAAGGTGGACCACATCGCAAAACCTTTGAGTGCAAGGATGATTTTTGCTCCCGATTCACGCTGTACACGTTCCATAACTTGTAAGTTTTTCTCTAAAAGAGCCTCTTCACAAATATAGCACGGGGTGTGGGGGAGTTTTGAAAAATCGATACTCATCTCTAAATCCTTGGAAAATAATGGCGTGATTGTAGCATATCGCTATTTCAAACCTTGTAACACTTTCCTTGCTTTGGAAGGGAAGGAGTGATAGAATAAAAAGATGAAATTGCAAGGGGGGTTAAGATGATACATAAATTGTACCTCACGATTGCCAGAGAGGCGATTCTTTCTGCTTTTGAAAATTCGCAGATTGATACCAATGCCCTTCTTCATGCTTATCCCGATCTGGCACAGCCGTGTGCAACCTTTGTGACTCTGACCCACAAAGGTAAACTTCGGGGGTGTATCGGCTCTTTAATCGCACACAGACCTCTCGTGGAAGATTTAATCTCTAATGCAAAATCTGCGGCCTTTCGTGATCCGAGATTTGCACCACTGAGTCCTGAAGAATTTTCTGAAATTCGTATTGAAGTTTCACTTTTAACGCCGCCACAGCTTGTCGAGTACAGTTCTAAAAGCGAATTAAAAGGTTTGATTCGCCCCGATATTGATGGTGTTATTCTACGTCATGGAAATCATCAAGCAACTTTTTTACCACAAGTATGGGAGGATTTGAGTGATTTCAATAGTTTTTTTGATCATCTTGGGATGAAAGCGGGTCTCGGATCCGATCCCCTCTCTCATCACCCTGAGATTTACATTTATCAAGTCCAAAAATTTGAGGAAGAACCCCATGAATAAAAGAAAAATGAGTGTTGCAGGGAGTTTTTATCCCGAATCGTCTATCGAAATTACCACAATGATCGATTATTTTAACACGATACTCGAATCTCATCCCGATGTTGCGGCACGTTTTGATGCTTTACATGGCAATGCGGTTATCGTTCCCCATGCAGGGTGGGTCTACTCAGGGTTCACGGCGAATATCGCCTTCCGAATTCTAAGCCATTCTCTTCCTAAAACCATCATTGTTATAGGACCGTCTCATAAAGTCGGTTTTGAGGGAGTTAGTATCGCAGATAGTGAGTTCTATCAAACGCCGCTGGGAGAGTTAGAGATCGATACGGCTTTAGTCGAAGAACTCAAAAAACAATTCGCACTCACGACATTCGAGACAGCGCATCATGAACACAGCACCGAAGTTCAGATGCCGTTTATTAAACACTATATGGACAATGTAAAAGTGGTGGAACTGGTCTATGCCCACGCTGATCCGCTGCAAATCTCCCCTATCATCGATTATCTGTTGAATCAGCCCGATACCGCCGTCGTTATCAGCACCGATCTAAGTCACTATTATTCGTTGGATGAAGCGAAAGAACTCGATTTGATCTGTTTGGAAGCGATTCGACATGAGAACAGTACGATGCTCCATCAAGGATGCGAAGCGTGCGGAAAAATCGGCGTAGAAGCGATGCTGGATGTGGCGAATAAACGTACTATGGAAGCGATATTGCTCGATTATCGCACCAGTGCCGATGCGAGTGGAGATAGCTCCCGCGTGGTGGGATATGCGAGTGCGTTGTTTAGATGAGATCTTTAGCTATAGAGAATATTCATCTAATATTCGGGTGATCTTCGTACTCAATACGGGAAGATGATTTCGAGTAATCATTTCAACTAACCCAAGATCAACACCCATATAATCGTGAGCAATAAAGTTACGAACATCATAACTTCCTTTAGCATCGGTTTCCAATTCAAAACGCACTAAAACTTCTATATCTATTTTATTAAGTGTTTCGCCAATCTGTAACCATGCCATCAAAATTGCTGGACGTGCTTCGATTTCATCGGATAGTGCGGCAACGATTCCATTATGACGAGCGATAATCGTTTGAATATTTTGAAGCATTTTAAGGATGAATTCTGCTTTAGCGCGGATGGAATCAGCTGACATGTTTCATATCTTTTAAAATATATTTATGACCAATTTCATTTAACGAAGTGATAGAAATTAAATCGACAGGGATAGCGATTTCATTTTCAATTTCACGTTTAATATCCATAATTTTACTAAATGAACCAAACCCACCATTGCGTTCAGCAAATTCCATAGGATTAGGAATTTCATACAACAAATCCAAATCACTTTTTGCTGTCTCTTCATTACGAGCATAACTACCGCAAAAACCTATAATGTTAAAACCTTCCAGACTAAAACGGGAGCGGAGTTGTTGAAGCTTTTTTTCTAAATCAGATGTCATAAATAGTCTCCTCTCCCTTATATTATTTAAATATGATAAAAGTATTTTACACTTATTTTTATCATTTGACTTTTATGTTTTGACTCATTGTACCCCGTCGCTCAAAAATTGGGGAAAATATGCCAGGGTGAAATCATCTAAACTTTTTGAAAATATTTTTAATCTCATTTTCTACATTTAATTTAGCTATTTCTATGCCTTTATTTTTTGCAATTTCAATCAAACTATCATAATCATTTTCTGCTTCACAATTTTGACATTTAATGAAATCCCCTGATTTATACTCTATACTTGTATCACCTTCAAGTACTGCATCACAAAATAAACATGTGAGAGAAACTGTAAAATCTTCCATTATTCATGTCCTTTAAATTTTAATATCAATGTAACTATACCTATGGATGCAGTAATAAGCAATCCTATGAATGTTGCCAATCCTTTGTGATCTTCAATAGCATCAGATATTTTTTTTAACATTTTTCTATTTCGACGTTGTTCTTCTTTAGCTCTTAAAGAATTAACAACACCAACCCCTTTTGATGTAATTTGCATCCCTCCAAATTCTTCTGCGTTCATGTAGGTATATTTAATATACTCATGAGAAATTAATTTTTTTAATATAATAGATTTATTATCTGCATTCAACGTAATTTTGTATTTATTTTCTATTGCTCGTAGTGCTTCATCATCGAAACTAATTCTAATTAATGTAGATTTTAAACCATGAGATTCCATTTCATCAACAAAATAATTGAGAATTGACTGTTCTTCTTTTGTCATTTTTTTGCCTTCTTCTCTTTCCACACCAAACTAGTCAACTCCCTATTTAGTTCAAACAAATGCGCCACACGTTCGGTATCAGATTACTAAATAACTCTTATTATACAAAAATTATGAGAAAGTGTGAGAGAAGATGGCAAAATCAAAAGACAGATAAGCTGGATTCCCGATCAAGCCGGGAATGACGAAAAGAAAGCCCTTCGACATGCTCAGGGTGAACTGGGAGATGCTTTATACGTCCATCTCGATAACATTCCAAGGAAGTCCTTGGGTGTTCATCTCATCCATGAAGAAATCAGGGTCGAGTTGTTCCATGTTGAATACACCAGTACCGCTCCATTTACCCTCAACCATCAGTTTTGCACCGATAACGGCAGGGACACCCGTAGTATACGAGACACCTTGGGATTTAACTTCGGCGTAGCACTCTTCATGGTCTTTGATCTGATAGATGTAGATTTTACGTTTTTTTCCGTCTTTGAGACCTTCAGCTACGATACCGATATTGGTTTTGCCTTTGGTGCGAGGACCGAGTGACGCCGGATCAGGGAGTAAGGTTTTTAGAAATTCCATCGGAACGATTTTCATCCCCTGATGTTCTACCGGCTCAATCCCCAACATTCCGACGTTCTCTAAACATTTCATGTGGGTAAGGTAGCTTTGACCGAACGTCATAAAGAAACGGATGCGCTTAAGTCCTTTGATGTGCTTGACAAGTGATTCCATCTCTTCGTGGTAGAGAAGATAACTGTCTTTTGGTCCCACTTCAGGATAATCCCATACTTGCATGATCTCCATCGGTGCGGTTTCGATCCACTCACCATTTTCCCAATAGCGACCTTTTGCACTCACTTCGCGGAGGTTGATTTCAGGGTTGAAATTGGTTGCGAAAGCATAGCCGTGATCTCCCGCATTACAGTCAAGGATATCGATGGTGTGAATCTCATCAAAATAGTGTTTTTGAGCATAGGCGCAGAATACGTTGGTCGCACCCGGATCAAATCCGCTGCCGAGTAATCCCATAATGCCCGCTTCTTTGAATGCTGCGTCTCTCTCCCATTGGAGTTTGTATTCGAATTTCGCCTCATCTGGGTGTTCGTAGTTTGCGGTATCGAGATAAGGGGTTTTTGTCGCGATACACGCATCCATGATTGTGAGGTCTTGGTACGGTAACGCTACATTGATCAAAATATCAGGTGAATATTTTTGGATTAATGCGATAACTTCATCGGTATTATCCGCATCTACGGTTGTGATTTCGATTGCACCTTCTGGAAGTTCGCTTTTAATCTCTTCACAACGTCCGATACTGCGGCTCGCTAAAATGATACGATCAAAAATTTGGTTGTTCATGACACATTTATGTGCCACTACGCGCCCTACTCCACCGGCGCCGATAATAAGTGCTGTTGCCACGGCATATCCCCTGATTTAAAATTATGGAAATTATAGGTTAAAGTCTCTTACAAAAACGTTACAGACAAAATGCGTAATAGAGAGTAAGCCCCCAAATAAACGCCAGCATTCCAAGAGAGAGAAATACCAAGGCGGCTCCCGCATCTTTTGCCCGTTTTGCCAGTTCATGGTGATCAAAAGTGACCAAATCAACCGTTCTCTCAACAGCACTGTTGATCATTTCCGCCATCAGAGGGATAAACAGTGAAACCGCCAAAATAGCACTTTGCAAAAAGGTGATAGGTAATACCCACGCTGTAATCATCCCCGCAACAAAGAGGAGGATCTGCAAACGAAACGATTTTTCGTTTTGACTCACTTCCAGCAGACCGTTCAAGGCATATCGGGTATTTTTAAATAGTGTATAACGAGGTTTATTGAGCGCCATTATTGTTTCTCACCCAACACCGTGCTCCAACCCTCATAAATGCCATGTTCTTGGATGGCTGATTCATAGAGTGATGTCGTTGTCTCTTCGATGATTTCAGGATTGATCGCTTCGGTTTTAACGAGAACCACACCGTAGCCGTAATCGCTTTCGTCATCATTGACATACTCTTTTGCCTCATAGCCGTGTGAAGAGAGCTGAGATACAGCCCGTTCCATTGACGTTTTGGTTTGGAAAAAGAGATAATGTTCAACTTCTCTAACAATATTCAAATCATCCCCTGCTTCGAGTAATGCGTCAATCGTATGACGGTTTTGAATACTGAGCAACCCATACGCATCAGGGTAGAGATTGTCGCTGTACATCTCCCATTTACTGTCTCTGGAAGAACCGCGTTCATAGACATACCCGCCGTGATTGTTCATTACTTCGGAACTGATGTTTTCAAACCGTTTGGATTGAGGTGCATAAAAATAAAATTCTGCCCATCCCTCTTTCATTACTCTGCCGGCAAATACCGCGTCTACGGATGTATTTAAAGCTGTGATTAAATCATTGGTAAAAGATTCTAAACTTTCCGTAACGGTATCTGCTTTTACAAAAAGCCATAAAAGCCAGGGACGTTCTTCTTGGGGTGATTCTTCGATGAGGTCCAATTCTACATCACAGCGATACGGTATATTTTCATCATCGAAAAGTTCATAAAATTCTACCATTGACTAAAACCCTTATTTTTTTGCCATTATAAAGTCTTTTAGATAAATTGGACAAATAGAAGAAAAATGAACTTAATTCATATTTAAAGATCTTCCCTTTATACTTCTCTCTTTTAAGGACATTGAAACAAGGAATTATCGTGCGAATCATCTATTTGCTCATGGCATCCTATGCACTTCACGCACAAACTACACTTCCCTCTTTGATCGATTCAGCACAGAATAATGAGCGGATAGAGAGTTATCAACAGCAATCTAGCGCAGCTAAGTTAGGCTACGAATCGGCAAAATATGCCTATTTTCCTCGGTTAGACGGCTTTGGAACGGCTTCATTTGTCGATCGAACCGGCGGTTTTGATGCAAAGCAAAGTTACAGTGCAGGTGTAAAAGGGGAATTTATCGTCTTTGACGGGTTCAAACGTGAAAATCTCCTCGACCAAAACAAGGCACTTGAAAATGCGGCAAAACACAATCTTGACGGTGCTAAAAAAGAGATTTCACTCACGGTAATCAAACAATATTTTGAATTTCAAAATACGATGGATGAAATACAAACATTGAACACGATGCGAGATCAACTCGAAGCACAAATGGTCCGTTTAGAAAAATTTCAATCGGCTGGACTTGTAAGTGAAGATGCGCTGATGAGAATGCGATCAGAAGTATCCGATGTGCATTTTAAAATTGAAAACTTGAATTACCAAGCCGATCGCCAAAAAGCCGATTTGGAAACGATAAGCAATCAAAAAATTACGGATTTGAGTGAATCGAATGTTTTAGCGCCTAAAGAGATTAAGATCCAAGAACTCGATAAAATCAATGCCCTGAAATATTCGCGAGATGCAAAAATGCATGAAGCGCAAATGCGCGATGCTCAAAATCTCCCTACCATTAAGCTCGAAGATCAGTACACGTTTAACGATTATTATAAAGATCCGATTGCTCAAATGCGTGTCGATCAACAAAATAAATTGATTGCCTCACTCAGTATGAACTTAATCGATTTTTCTTCTGCCTCGCTATCAAAACAAGCTTTAGTGGCTCAAGCTCAGGCACAAAGCAGCGAATTGCTGTACGCTACGAAAGAGGCAAATCAAAACCGTCTTTTGGCGACACGTTACATTGAACGGTCCCGTGTATTAATTGATGCCTCACAAAAAACGTTAGAAGCTTCTACCAAAACGTTTGATGCGGTAAAAAAGAAATATGAAGCCCGCATCGTCGATTATGTTACCTATCTCGATGCACTCCATGTCTTATCTGATTCGACCAATCAGCTTAATCGTGCGTTGCGCACACTGAATTATGCCCATGCAGCCTATTATTATTACGCTGGATATGACCCTAAGGAATTTGTACAATGATTAAAATACTATTGTTATCAATACTGTTAACCCTCTCGTTACAGGGAGAAGAGGTATATGCTACATTTGATGTGTTTGCACGTAAAGAGGCCAATTTGAATCTTGCAACGTCAGGAATCGTAAAAAGGCTAAATGTTGATGTCGGAAGCCATGTCAAAAAAGGCTCCGTTTTGCTGGAAATCGATAACGACGATTTAATTGCCGGTATCGATCTGGCCAAAGAGAGACTTAAAAAGGCTAAAATCGAAGAGCAGTTTGCCCGTCAAACCTATGATCGTTACCGTCAAGTCGAAAGTGTTATCGAAGCGGAACTGATGGATCAACACACCCTCGCCTACCAAAAAGCCTCTGCCGCATCTTCAGAAGCAAAAGCTTCTTTACGATATCAAGAGACTCTGCTAGAAAAAACCCGACTTCGTGCACCGTTTAGCGGTATCATCGCCAGTCGCAATATCGAACTCGGAGACAGTGTCGTCGGCGCATCAGCCCTCTTTCATCTTATCAGTTCACCGGACGTAAAGCTTATGTTGAATTTCGATGAGAAATACCTCCACTCTATTAAAATCGGCTCCAAAGTTCGCTACCGTATTGATGGTCAGAAGGGAGAGAGAATGGGATCTATTTCAAAAATCTATCCTTCGGTCAATGCAAAAAATCGAAAAGCAACGGCGGAAGTACTCACCTCTAACATCGCTCCGGGGCTTTTTGGCGAAGCGTATATATTATTTGAGAACGCCAAATGAGTAAAACCCATTTGGCTACGCTAGCCGCTATGACACTAAAGCTTGCCCATTTTTGGCAGAATTAGGAAAGTATCATGTATAAATTTGCCATTAATCGCCCTATCACCACCTTGATGCTCGTGATGACATTGGTAGTTTTCGGGATGATATCATTTCGATCTATGCCGGTCGCATTGTTTCCTAATATCGATTTCCCGATCGTAACGATTCAAACCGCTTACCCCGGTGCCGATCCTGAGAGTGTCGAGTCCAAAGTAACCGACAAGATCGAAGAAGCGGTCTCCGGTGTGGATGGAATCGATAAACTTATTTCCACCAGTTATGAGGGCTTAAGCGTTGTTACGGTGCAGTTTGAGCTGACCAAAGATATCGAAGAAGCGGCCAACGATGTACGCGATAAGATCGGAACGCTTAATCTCGATGCCGAGGTAGAATCTCCATCCGTACAAAAAGTGAGCGCATCCGGTGCCGCTTCCATCAAACTTTTTATCAGTACCAAAACCGGTGACCCGATAGCATTGATGCGCTTTGCCGATGAGCAGATCAAGCCGAAGTTACAACGAATCCAAGGGGTTGCTAAAATTGATATCGTCGGGTATCGAGATCGTGAAATTCGGATATTTACCGATCCTTTTTTACTGAATAAATACGCTATCTCCTCTGATACTCTTCAATCGCGTATCACGGCTGAAAATGTTCGTGCCGGGGGTGGGAAACTTATCTCCAATTCAAACGAATTTATCCTTAAAACGCGTGCCGACGCCTCCTCGATTGAGCAGCTGAAATCCATTGTCATCACTCCCGGTGTACGGTTGAGTGATATTGCGCGTGTCGAAGACGGGCTTAAAGACGTCAAAAGCTACTCTTCCTTCAACGGGCATGAGGGGGTTTTGCTGGAAGTGCAAAAAATCGCAGGAACCAATGATTTGGAGGTGATCTCCGGGGTAAAAAAGACGATCCCTTCCCTCAAAGCTCTTGCCGGAAATTCGTATGATTTAGAACTGGTAGAAGACCAATCCCAAAAGATTCTCATCAACATCGAAAATGTCAAGTTTGACCTAATTTACGGTTCAATCTTGGCGGTACTGATCGTTTTTTTCTTTTTACGCAATCTAACCGCTACAATCATTTCCGCACTTGCGATCCCGACTTCTATCATAGGGACATTTGCCATGATCGATGTGCTGGGATATGATCTCAATCGTCTCACTCTCATCGGTTTGACTCTGGCGATAGGGATATTTATTGATGATGCTATTGTCGTTATCGAAAACATCTCCAAAAAAATAGAGCACGGGATGGAACCGCTGGAGGCTTCATTCGCAGGGGTAAAAGAGATCTCTTTTTCTATTTTGGCGATCTCTTCCATGCTCTTAGCGGTATTTGTACCGGTAGCGTTTATGGGTGGTATTGTCGGTAAATTTTTCAACTCGTTTGCTATGACCGTTGCCTCTGGGGTGCTAATCTCTTATTTCGTAGCAATCATGTTTATCCCAACTATCGGTGCGCGGTTATTAAGCGGTGGTGAGAGTAAATTTTGGCAAAAAACAGAGCCGATATTTCTAAAACTCGACCTCTTTTACCGCGCTATTCTCACACGCTTGCTCCGATTTAAATGGATAACGGTCATTGGTGTTTTGGCGGTATTGATTTTTTCATTCTCTCTTGCGGGAAAAGTTGGCGGAACCTTTGTACCGATGGAAGATATGTCCGAAATGCGGGTGATGATCAAGGCCCCTGTCGGAATTTCACTCGAAGCGATGAAAAAAGAGATAGCCCCCATGGTTAAGACCATGCAAGAAGACAAACGGATCGAAACGCTCGTCCTCTCGATCGGATACAACGCCGCTGAGGAGGCGCATAAAGCGATGATTTATGCGAAACTCTTACCGGTAGGCCAACGCGAAGGGCTTGAATCGCTTATCCAGTCGTATCGTGAGAAATTCCAATCGTATACTCATTTTACGATAAGTGTCGAAGATGTCCCTCCTATCGATACGGGAGAGAGCAATGCTCCGATTCAGGTCGTATTAACAGGACCGGATTTAAAAACACTGGAGAGCAAATCGCTAGCACTGGTGAAATTGCTTAAAGATTCGGACGGCGTGATCGATATCGATACCGATTTTGAACCGGGGAAACCTGAAGTACGTATCGGTGTTAATCGTGAGAGTGCCCAACGTTTAGGTATTTCAGCTCAGGAAATTGCCCGTGCGATCGGATCAACCTATTCGAGTGACAGCGCTATATCGAATTTTGAACAAAACGGCCGTCAGTTTGACATCACTCTCCGTACGGGTGATGAATACCGTTCGTTAATGAAAGACCTTAAAAAGATGCAGATTCAAACCGCATCGGGTGAACAGGTAATGCTCGATGGTTTGGTTACGCTGGAGACGACAGAAGGAGCTGCATCAATCAACCGCTTTGATAGGGAACGTAAAATTTTGGTAACGGCAAACCTTAATGGAGCACCGCTCGATTCTATTGTCAGTATGATCGATGAAAAGCTTCCCCCTATCTTAGGCGAGGGGTATCAATACCGTTATACGGGTGATATCGAACGGATGCAGGAGACGGCAGAAGCATTCGGATTTACCGTCTTGCTTGCTGTGGTACTCATCTATTTGATCCTTGCGGCACTTTATGAATCGTTAATACAGCCGTTTATTATTATGGTAGCAATGCCGCTCAGTTTTACCGGAGTCATTTTGGCCCTGTTCCTCACCGGTAATCCCTTTAGTATTTTCGTAATGATCGGGATTATCCTCCTTATGGGTATGGTGGGCAAAAATGCCATATTGGTGGTGGATTTTGCAAATAATGCCATCAAAGAGGGAAAAAATGTTGATGAAGCCCTCCTCGAAGCAGG
>Ga0209016_1002935_pt1 | contig 10711 bp, 6 predicted proteins | sample EPASupsiteSAE305_FD_187265 | JGI IMG/M metagenome (GOLD analysis project Ga0209016, IMG submission 187265) | Bioremediated contaminated groundwater microbial communities from EPA Superfund site, New Mexico - SAE3-05 (SPAdes) (version 2) | ecosystem: Environmental > Aquatic > Deep subsurface >...
TGGGTCCACAAAAGACGTAGTCTTCGAGTTCTACCCCTTCATAAACGCTGACATTGTTTTGAATCTTAACTCCGTTGCCGATTTTTACACCCGGTGCTACGACCACGTTCTGACCAATCCGGCAATTCTCGCCGATTTCCGTATTCTTCATGATATAGCTGAAGTGCCAGATCTGAGTCCCTTTACCGACTTTGCAGGGTTCATCCACATAGGCCGATTCATGGGCAAAATATTCCTTGTTCTCCGTCCGCAGCTGCTTCGTCGCTTCGCTCAATATTTTCACCACTTTCTCTCCCTGTTCTGCATCAGTCCTGGGGGTTTCTCTACTCCTAATGCATGCGGCAAAATGCGCCCATTCATTTTCCAACGCGTCTCCCGCGGGAATCGACACTTCTTCGGTCGTGCCGGATTTTGCCGATAAATCCGGCAATATTTTTTTGTCACAATAGATCAGTCGATCCTGGTTTTCATGATAAACAAGCATTCCTTGATCTCCAATTAAAAAGGTCTTCCGCTCATCCTCAGGCCAAAACCAGGAGACATGGATCGTGGCGGTGGTTTTATCGGCAAACTGAAGATCCAGTCTCACATTGTCTTCAACCTGCGGCTGCAGATAACAATATCCGCTGGCATTCGCCTTAACAACCTCAGATTGGGTTAGCCCCAATAACACTGCAATATCATGTGGCGCAAAACTCCAGAGCACATTTTCTTCCCGGCGAACTTTCCCCAGTTTCAGTCGCCTCATTTCCACATGCTGCAAGCGCCCGATCCTGCCGGATTTCAATTCATTTTTTATGACGGTGTATGCAGGTTTGTAAAACAGCAAGTGTCCGACCATCAGCACTTTTTGTTTTTCCATTGCCAATTCTTTTAATTCTCGCGCCTGCTTGGCATCCAAAGTCATCGGTTTCTCGATCAGCACATCCTTGCCGGCAAGCAGTCCTGCTTTTGCAACGGAAAAATGAGTAGCAGCAGGTGTTGCAATGATCACGCCGCGAACTGCAGGGTTTTTCAGCAGGAGTTCGATGTCAGGCACAACAGAAAGGCTTGGAAATTCCTGTTCAATCCGGGTTCGTACCGCAACTGACAGATCCGCCACTTGCGTCAGCAATCCCAAACGGACGCCAACCTTGACATGGTTCCAACCAAAAGCGCCGGCTCCAATCAGCCCAATCACAACAACACCACCTTGCCATGGCGGTTCGGCACTTTTTTTGTAGCATTGCGAGTATCGAGAATACAGCGTGAATGGTCAACCAACCATGAATAGTCCAAATTGCTATGATCGGTCGCAATGACAACCAAGTCAGCCTCCCCGACCACTTCTTCCGTCAGTTCCTGCGAATGAACAATGTGGTTGCCGATTTGGGCACATTGGACGTAAGGATCGTGAACCTTTAAGTCAACCCCGTCCGCCAGTAACTGTTCACAAATTTCCAAAGCAGGGGATTCACGGCAATCGTTGAGATCTTTTTTGTACGCAAGTCCAATAACCAGTATTCTAGAATTCGACGGACATTTCTTTAATTGATTCAACGTTCGCCAAACTTTTTCCCGTACAAAACTTGGCATGGAACGGTTGATTTGGCCTGCCAACCCGATAAATCGTGTTGTAAAGCCAAATTCACGAGCTTTCCATTCCAGATAATGCGGATCCAAAGGGATACAGTGTCCCCCTACCCCCGGTCCTGGGAAAAACGGCATAATGCCAAACGGTTTGGTAAAGGCTGCCTCCAATACTTCCCACACGTCGAGATTCATCTTATCGCACAACAGGGCCATTTCATTCACCAAGGCAATATTTACGGCCCGAAATGTATTTTCGTATACCTTTACCATTTCCGCAGCGCGGGCACTGGAAACAGCAACCATTTTAAGAATGGTTTTTGCGTAGAATTCCATCCCTACTTCCAATGATTTCGGCCCGACCCCGCCAATCACTTTGTTTGTATTTTGCGTAGTATAGCGTTTATTGCCCGGATCCACACGTTCCGGGGAGTGGCAAAGAAAAAAGTCCTCGTCCACCTTTAATCCGGATTGCTGCAATAACGGCAACATGATTTCTTCAGTCGTTCCCGGATAGGTAGTCGACTCCAATGAAACCAATTGCCCTCGACATAGATAGCGGGAAATTTCCCGGGTAACGCCTTCGACATAAGATAAATCCGGCGCCAGGTTCTGATTCAGTGGTGTCGGCACGCAAATGATGAGGATGTCCAGGTTTTGCACAACGCTGAAATCAGTCGTGGCCGATAGTTTCCCAACGCCGACTACTTCTTGCAGTTCTTCGTCACGGACATCGCCAATATAGTTTTCACCTCGATTGATCTGCGAAACCCGGTTCGGATTTTGGTCAATTCCGACAACGGAAAAACCGACTTTTGCTTTCTCGACTGCAAAAGGCAATCCGACATATCCAAGCCCGATTACGCCTACACGAGCTGAATGGTCTCTTATTTTTTCCAGTAGCGTCACCATTGTTTTTTGTTTTGACAAACCCATTTCCTCCTGAACTGATTAATTCGGTATGGTCAAAGACTCTCCTGCGATGGATGAATTATTTCTGGAAGGCATTTCTTTTGTACCGGTCGAAATCCCTTCTTTGTATGGTTTGTAGGAGGGCACAACAGCCTGCAATGCTTGCTTGATCGAGGCCGTTGCCACTGCCTGCCGCAAAGTCTCCAATTGTTCCCAAAAGACCTTCTCATCAACCGAACGAAGATTGGCGACGAAAATTTTATCGTGATGAGTGGCACTTGTCCCTTCTTCTGCAGTTAATAACTCTTCAAACAATTTTTCTCCCGGTCGGGATTGTGTAAATACAATTTCAATATCTTTATAGGGCTCAAAACCAGAAAGACGGATCAAATCTTCCGCCATATCAACAATCCGCACCGGCTCACCCATATCGAGCACAAAGACTTCACCACCTTTGGACATGGCTCCAGCCTGCAATACCAATTGCGTTGCTTCCGGGATTGTCATAAAATACCGTTTCATGTTGGGATCGGTTACAGTAATTGGTCCTCCGGCCGCAATTTGTTTGCGAAACAAAGGAATTACACTGCCCCGGCTTCCCAGAACATTGCCAAACCTCACTGCTGCAAAACGAGTTTTGCTGGATTGACTTTTTTGCTGGACAACCATTTCGGCAATCCGTTTCGTAACCCCCATCACACTTGTCGGATTCACCGCCTTGTCTGTGGAAATCATGATAAAGGTTTCCACTCCGGTTCGATCCGCCGCTTCAACCAATACTTGGGTTCCCTCAATATTATTGCGAATAGCCTCAACCGGCTGCAGCTCCATCAAGGGGACGTGCTTATGTGCGGCCGCATGAAAAACAACCTGCGGTGAAAAACGAGCAAAGATTTCTTCTATTCGCTCCCGATCCCTAATATCGGCAATCAAGGGAACTAGTCTGGTTGCAGTCGAATCATCCGTAGACAGTTCTTGCTGGATTTCATAGATGCTGTTTTCACCTTTTCCTAGAATCATCAACTGAGCCGGTTCTAATCGGCTAACCTGGCGGCATATTTCCGAGCCAATCGATCCACCGGCGCCTGTAATTAAAACTCTTTTATTTCGCAAGTAGCTCCGAATACATTCTACATCGAGACAAATCGGTTCGCGCCTCAATAAATCCTCTAAATCAACATTACGAAGATTTTGCAGTTGAACTTTCCCCTCGATCAAGTCGAAAAGTCCCGGTAGAATTTTGATGCTACAGTTTGTCTGCTTGCAATGGCCAACTATTTCACGGATAATTTTTCCCGAAACGGACGGCATGGCAATCAAAATGTCGGCAACATTAAGTTTAGCAGCAAAATAGGGCAACATATCACGGGTTCCCAGAATCGGAATCCCCATTAATTGTTGCCCCTGTTTCCGGGGATCGTCGTCGATAAAGCCGACAACCTTTCGTTCCACCGACCAATGGTTGGCGACTTCTTTTGCCATCATTGCACCGGCATCACCGGCTCCCACAATAAGAACATTTTTTTGCGGGGACGTAGAGCGCAAACGATAATGATAGTATATGCGCATAAGGGCACGACTAAATCCAACGAGTGCAATCGTCATTCCCCACGTTAATAGATATACGCTACGTGGAATTCCCGACTTCATTAGGATCATCACAGTCGCAATAACAATTGAGCTGGCGGTCGTAGAAACGAGAATCGCCAACAATTCATCGATGCCGGCATACCGCCAAATCCGATGATACAACCGAAACAGATAGAATGTGCCCAACCGAACAACAACAATGAATGGCAGATAGGGAATCAGCAGAAGGAAATAGCGGGAATCCACCTCACCCTCAAATCGCAAAAACAATGCTGCAAAAGGTAACACAACCGCAGAGATTCCATCATAAATAAAGAACGACAAAGGCAACCAGTATCTTTTTAATAACAATTGCATTCCCTCATATTTTCCGTTATCATCATGCAACCCGCAGTCAAAACATATGAATAAATATTATATATATTATTCGTGTTGTTCAATAAAAATCCTGCAATACGTCACTTATGACAATTGACTATTTCTATTTTTTTGCCGCCAGGCCATCCCAAGAAAAAACCATTCCACTTGTCTTGCCGATACAACTCCGAATAGGTAATTTTCTGTCAGGCCGCATAGTTGGGTCACTACGATAATCAACATAGCCGACAGAATCCATGGATCATGGGTGCTTGTAAAAACCTTATACAACGAGACGAATATATAGCCGTAAAGCAAATAATAGCATAGAAAACCCAAGATGCCTGTTTCAGATAATAATTGGAATAGCGTACTATGCGGATGTGTATATCGTTTTCCGGGTTGTGCAGATTCATAAGTTTGAAATACCGCCGTATTCCCCGGACCGATTCCTAAGATCGGCCGGTCCAAAAAACGTTGTCCGGCTTCCGACCACATGAGTAACCGTTCATTCGCGCTTCTATCATGGATATCCAAAAGCATCCTCATTCTCCAGCCGGCCGCAGGAATTATTGTGGTCACAGCTGCAACGATCAACATTATCGCCACAACGGCACTAATCATTTTTTTCCATGAGGTTTTGCAAATAATTAAAAAGAACAAAAAAGTACCGCTATAAGCCAGCCAAGTTTGTCTATTATTCGTCGCCAACATAGAGATGAATAAAATTAGAAACAATGCCATGCTAACGACAGCTTGGCCAGTTGATAACGAACGACCGGATCGGTATTCATGAACTACAAATACAAGCAAAACAAGTGAGAGCTGGGCAGTATGCGTGGCGGTTTCAAGCATGTCAATAAAGCCCACTGCTCGATAAACGCCCTGTCCTGATTGCCATATCGTATATATGCCCGAACTCGCAGCCGAAAGCATCAAGAGCAAAACGAGAAGTCTGCCTTTTTTCTCTGTATCAACTATCTGCCAGGCAACAAAAAAGGGAGCCCACATATAGTATGTTGAACGCCAGATTGGTTGTAGACTCAGCTGAGGGTCAATAGCATGAATTGCAGAAACAATCAATACTATTATATATATCGAACTCAACAAGAAGGGGAGTTTTAGTTGATTTATACGTTGCCGCTGCATTACAAGAATAATTAACGAAATTATAAATGCAGCATCAATCCCAAAATTAGCCATCGATAAAGAAACATCCGAAAAAAAAGCAAAAATGCAAAGGAACCCGAATCCAATCATTTGAATGTAAGTTGTCCATGCAATCATGCTAAACCGTTCAATATTCATGCAGGAATGAATCACCTTTCTGCTTCGTATTTCGAATAAAACAATCTAATATTCTGATTGAATCTTTTATCAAGTGCAAACCTCTCAGCGAAAGCCAATCCCAAAATCACAAAAAAGCCTTGCGCCACCAATATAGCCGCGACAGAGGCTTGGGCCGGCAAAACAGACAACTGGCAAAGGCCCAAACCATACAACGTCCGGCCAAAGGGAGATGTGGTGCAACCAAGCAATCCTATGCGCATAAAGAATACCATAATTGAAACAATACACAAGCCCCATAGCCCTCCGCGTGCATAAGCATCAGCATCTACAGAGGAATAGGCATAAACCGATTTAAGGTATTGGTCGGGAAATCGTTCATAATATGCCCATCGGCCGACTTTATTGGCAGGATGAACAAAACTCTCGTTACGCGCACTCGGAAGATAATCGGATAATCCCAAATAACCCTCGTTGTTTTGCGGAAAATACTTGTACCAATAATATGAAACTTCATGTGGAACCCAAAGAACACGGTAAATGATGTACAAATACAGCTTCTTTTCCGGCCCGCCCAATTCACCATTTTGCTTCAAAATTCGATATTTATCAGCCATAGAACAGTCCGAGGCGCCTTGCGCACACACAACACTGCCAGACGACCACCGTGTCTTAGCAAATGCAGAAAATGTTTCTATTGAAACCCACGTCATTCTCGCTATCAATAAAACTACTAGACCGCCAATGAACAATTTGCCTTTCTGATTATTATTGGTCGTCTTGCCACAGATAAAGAAAACTAATAAAAGGGATACACTAAGAATAATCAAGGGAAATACCGCTAGCGTCATGGCCGCATATAGCAGCGCCAGAGTTAATGCAACGCATCCCCACAAGAACTTGCCGTTAACAAAAAAGAGACTTATCGCTATCGGCATAAAGATTGTTGAAACCATTGAAAATAAGTACTTAATAAAAAAAGGCACTTTTAATAATTTAGAGCTTTGCTCGCGCAATTGAGCCAATAAAACTGGACTTTGCATAGTAGAGAAGTATTTCTCGATCAATGGAATCTTTTCCATATTCCATAAATGCAACCCCATAATAATAACTGACAAACAAAAGTAAAACCACGGGGAAGCAATTTTGCTCGCTGAAACGTCAATCTGCTTTCCTGTTGAAGTTGTTCGGGCAAATGAAGACATGCCGTCTGCAACCAGCAGTAAACTCCCAATCAACAGAATGCCGAATTCTTGAAGTTTCTCTGCAACATCATTTGTTTTTTGCCCCCAAAGCCAAAAAGGAACTGCCATAAGAATCAACCATGACAAGCTGGGTAAAAAACACAACCAATGCCGAAAAGACGTGCATTTCAGCCTGAAGCCAATTGCAGTAAATGCCAGAAAAAGAAACCCGCCCAAGATCATTATACTGCTCCTGTTATTGTTTGCTGTTACGAGATTGCCTTGCTCATTTTGCGGCAGGCCAAAAAGTCAAAATAATAGGCGCCGATGGTTACAAGAGACAACCAAAGCACCGATTCCAGTGGAACCGCACTGACTCGACCGTAAAAAAGAGCCAACATTATGCCAATCACTAAAAAAACTTGTCTCTTTAAATATAGTTCTTGTCGATTACGAATATAATATACCCAAGTGATAGGAGATACAATAAATCGCACCCAGAACAATGGGATAAGGACCCGGATCATGGGAGTTGTGTTATTCCAATCTGCGCCAAGTAATAATTCAACAGCAATTGGGCTTAAGAAGAATGTTAAGGGAAAAACTAAAACCGACAGATGCGCCAACCGCTTTATCGTGCGTGAAAAAGTTTCATAGCACTCTCCCGTTTCTTGACACTGCCGTGAAGCCATAGGATAAAAAACTTGACCGGTTGCTGTTGAGAAAATATCAAACACGTTCAGACCTCGATTGGCCATGGCATAATATCCCGCAACAGCTGTTCCGAACCATGACCCTAGCAACAATACCGGCAAATGACTGGAAAGAGAATTCAACAATTGAGCAAGTAATAAATATTGCGGAAATCTTCGATACATAAGGATTAAGCTTTGGCAAGAGCTCTTACCAGCTTTTCGATAACGAATCCCCCGAATAAAATGACTGAAAAAACAAGCTCCATTTCCTGCGATAAAGCCAATGATTAATCCGCTAGCATGGTTTGACCCCTCCGCAAAAAGATATTGACACCCAACCATAATGACAGCGGCAACAAATCGACTCGCTCCAATCCAGCGAGAGTCCCCGTTACGATTGAGCCAATATTCCGAAGCATTGACGCCAACCAAGACCATTACGCCCAACGGCAAAAACAACGTAATTGAAGTAAATGTTTGGTCAGGCAAAACCATTGTCAGGACAGAATTTAATCCCCCGAAAATAGTTATCCCCATAAAACAAGCGGAGCCTATGCCCAGAATCAAAGAAATCAAATACAAACGCCATGAATCGCCGGGGTCATCAGGGAGCGGTATTGCAGCTTCATAGCGTCCGGTGGCTAATACGGCAATAATGGTGGAAAGCGAACCAAAAACAGCAAACATGCCAAAATCCGCAGGGGAATATAGCCTTGCCAACACTGGAACAGATATCACGATCATCAATTGAGCGCCTGCATTGCCGAATGCGATACTAAAGACTGATTTCCAATAGTGACCCATATTTAAAAACAACTGCATGTATTTTTTCATATTACGGGCGTTGCCCCCCTTTTCCCCATGCAACGCCAATAACCAACCATAGCAACTGGTTATACTGCTTCATCCCAAATATCACATTTTCTGTCAAACTCATTAACAAATATACTCCAAGTATAGAAGCTCCAAGCAATGGCCAGAACACATCCTCTTTTTGCCAAAAAATCCGTAATAAATACTGCCGCAAGACAAACAGTAGCAACGAAAGATAACACAAAAGGCCAACGATTCCTGCTTCCGCCATTAACAAAAGGTAACTATTGTGCGGATGCCTTTGTTCACGCCACTGGTCATAAATCTTTCCATAATACTTAATAACAACATCTGCATTTGCATAGTTTTCAATATATTGGGAATAATAATTGCCTATGCCAACACCCAGCAAAGGAGAATCGCAGAACATATCCCAGGCGCTCTTCCACATCGCTAATCTGGCTCCCAAACTTGTTTCCTGATATTGCATCGATACAACGATACGAAGCATATTTTCAATTCGCGACTTTGCCATGGGCGAATATGATAATACAAAAGTCAGCACAGTTCCTACAAGAACCAGCGCCAGCAAATGAACCCAGCGATAGTTTTTTTGCGTCAAAATATTATATAAAAATACCAAAGCGCATATAATAAAAACCGCAACCCAAGCTCCCCGTGTCCCATTAAGGATCAAGCTGCCCATACTCATGGCAAATATGGCGCTCCCAAGAACTCGAACGAACCATTTTGACGGCTTATGCAAGGATACTACCAACATTGCCGGAGAAACAACACATAAAAAACCAGCCAGTTCCAGCAAATCAATAAAACCCGGCACTCGTGAAACCGTTGTGATTGCCTGCCAAAATGAATAGCAAGCCGAAATACTTGCAGTAATTGCTAATACTAGCAAAAAAGTCCATTTTCTTTTTTCACTATGAATATAGATTTTTCCCAAAAAATAAGAAGGCATCATATAATAAAATACATTCCAAATCATTGCCCCACCAGAAAAGTCCCGAGAATTCATGAAATAACTCAAAGATAATATTCCTAAATATAGTAACATTAAGGCGGCAACTTTTTCTTCTTTTATGTTGCCCCATGCAGTAAGCGCCGATCTTTTGGAAACACTCTCAATTAATGCCAGAATAATTGCAGCATCAATAAAAAAATTACCCCATGCAATGCTAAAGATTGAGAATACTACATAACATAGTAAAAGAGCAAATATTGGGCGTTCAAAACTCCAATCAGATTTTACCCTATCGTCGCCAACGCAATCCACTTGAACTTTACTGACCATTTTAAGCTCCAATACATTAGAGATTAACCCTTGAAGTACTTCATATTCCCCAGGGTAATGTAAATATTCTATCATCAATATTACAATAAGACCAAGCATCTCTTTGAATTTGCTTTACAAACCATTAATATGCTTTGTTTCTCACAAAAACTGCAAACGTGAAATATTGATTTTCCGGAGAATACTATGGTATTGTATGCGAGGAACAGCCACTAAGAAAATATAGATTTTTATTGAAAGGTGACCCGAATGCTTTCCGTTCTGTTCATCTGGCACGCAGCCGTTCTGACCGCCAATCAAAAATATCTTCATCATATGGCCGCAGATAGTGATCTGGCTATCACTTTGCTGATTCCGCCGCGTTGGGATGAATCAACGGCGATGGTCGAGGCGCAACTTCCGCCATCCGACAGCAGATACCATGTTCGGATCGATGAGGTTCACAAAGGTTGCAAAGGCCTCAGTTACCGGTTTCGCAATATCCGTGAAACGTTGCGGCAGGTTCAGCCAGATGTGATTTTTTTGTATGAGGAGCCGTATTCCTATGTGGCCTGGCAGGTGATGTACTGGAAACGCAAGCTTTGCCCGCAGGCCCGGCTGATATTTTATACCTGGCAAAACCTCGACTGTCGCTATCCGTTCTTGCGCCGTCAGATCGAGTCGTATGTTTTCCGGCATAGCGATCTTGCTGTAGCCGGATCGCAGGACGTAGAGGATGTCCTGCGCCTACATGGCTATAAGAAAGAAATTCGCCGGATTCCGCTGGCGATTGACCCGGTAGATTTTCCAGCACCGTCCTCTCCTGCATCGAGGGATGAGCTGCGAGACCAACTGGGCTTGCAGCAATTTATAATTGGCTACATTGGGCGGCTGGCCCGGGAAAAAGGCTTGGAAGATTTGTTCCATGCCTTGGGATTGTTGCAGCATATACCGTGGCAACTGCTGATGATCGGCGGCGGGCCGGATGAAGCGTCGCTCAGGGAAACCGCCGTTCA
>Ga0209016_1002936_pt1 | contig 10704 bp, 8 predicted proteins | sample EPASupsiteSAE305_FD_187265 | JGI IMG/M metagenome (GOLD analysis project Ga0209016, IMG submission 187265) | Bioremediated contaminated groundwater microbial communities from EPA Superfund site, New Mexico - SAE3-05 (SPAdes) (version 2) | ecosystem: Environmental > Aquatic > Deep subsurface >...
CGCATACAATACGTGCCTTCGGGTTGACCTGCCGGATGATGATATCGGCGAGCTCGCCGATAGTGACCCCGCGGCCGGAACCGGTGTTGATGGTCCTGCCAACCGTCTTTTTGCTCTCGGCAAGCTTAATGAATCCATTTGCGGTGTCGGTGACGAAAGTGAGATCGCGAATCGGGGTGAGCGATCCGAGTTTCACCGTGTTGCCGGTCATGGCCTGAGTGATGATCGTGGGGATCACAGCACGGGTGGACTGGCGGGGGCCAAACGTGTTGAAGGGGCGGATCGTAGTGACGGGAAGCCCGAACGAGCAGAAGAAGGACTCTGCGATCTTGTCAGCGCCGATCTTGCTCGCAGAGTACGGGGACTGGCCATGGAGAGGGTGTTTCTCGTCAATGGGCGTGTATTGTGCCGTGCCGTAGACTTCGCTCGTTGAGGTATGGACAACCCGAGTTACCTTGTGATCAAGGCATGCCTGCATCACGTTCAGGGTGCCCTTGATATTGGTATTGATGTAGGATTCGGGAGCCACATAGGAGTAGGGTATCCCGATGAGAGCGGCAAGGTGGAAGACGTACTCTTTATCAGCAACCGCCTTTTTTACAAAAAGTGAGTCGGTCACATCCCCGGCAATAACCGTCAGGCCCGGTGTTTTTTCCGAGTATCGCCCTTCGAGCATCCCCCAGTCATTGCGGGCATTATAGTGCACAAACGCCGTGACATCCGCACCCTTCTGCAACATTCCATCGACAAGATGGCTGCCGATAAAACCCCCGGCACCGGTCACCAGCACCCTTTTGTCCTGCCATTTCATGGTTTGTCCTGTCTATATGTTTCGATGAGGGCCAGATAATCTTTCTCTGCCTGTGCCATCAGGGTGCGCCACTGGCCGTTTTTAACTACGGCATCCCGTGCTGCAGTACCCAACCGGGCCCGTAGATCCGGGTCTTCAGCGAGACGAAGCAGTGCACCTGCTACCTGTTCCGGGGATTGCGGGGCGATAAGAAGTCCGGTCTTCTCATCCTCGATCCATTCGGGGATTCCACCTACAGATGTAGCAATACAGGGAAGGCCGCTGGCCATGGCTTCAAGAATGGATACCGGCGTGCCGTCCGAGATGGATGTAGTGAGGAAGATATGCGCCCTGCGATAATCAAGAGGAACCTCGGCATAGGCAGTTTTCTTCCGGAACGTGATGACCTCCGATAATCCCAGCGAGGATACCAGATCCCGTGCGGACTGTTCGAGCGGGCCGTCACCTTTGAGTGTGAGCCGGAGCGCCGGGTTCTTCCGATATGCAAGATCAAATCCCCGGATCAGGGTCTCGTTGTCGTACACGGGAAAAAATCCCCGGTTCGAGAAGACCTCGATTGTTGGGGATGGATCCGATTTTGGTTCTGGATGTGGTGAGAAGAGGTCGATGTCGATACCGAACGGAAGATATTTGACCTTGGTTACGGGAATGGCAAAATCCTCAAGAATATGGTCTCGTATGTTTCTTGAGACCGCGTACACAAGATCTGCGCCATCCATCACGTTCTTTGTATAATAGGCAATCAGCCGACTCTTCTTCGGGAGGATGAGGATGTCATCACCCCAAGCGGACACAACGGTGGGGCACCGCATCAGTCCGGGCAGATGAAAACCGTACTTTGCGATGAAATGGGCGTGGATGAGGTCGGGACGGATCTGCCGAACCAGTTTTTTTATTGCGATATGACGGGGGATGAAGGCGAGGTAGAGATTGTTCCAGTGGGAGGAAAGAACGTGTTCGGTGACCCCGGGCAAGGTGCGGTTCATTGGATCGTACGTGATGAGGTGGACCTTGTGACCTCTCTCTGCGAAATATTCCGCCCAGCGCTGAGTGTGGATGCTGCGGCCGTCGGCGATGAGGAGGAGATTTAAATCCTGTCGGATATGTTCCGCAGGGCTGGTATCGTTGTTCATTGTGATTTTTTCACCTGATGAATATGTCATTTGCCATTCTATCCTCATTCCACCCTATCATATCATCACACAACTACACCGCACATGGTACTATTTAGGTACCCATTGGATCTTTAATGTCCTCATACCATCATCCCTGAGAGGTTTGTCAAGTAGCAGAAGGGCAATGAAATAGGTCAGGGCACCCATGATTACCATTGCTCCCGTTACGATAGCACTTTCCTGCTGAATAATCAGGGATAAAACCAGGAGCACCACTATCATAACCCCCGTGGAAATAAGAATATGGATGACAGGGGATCTCTCGATGATTATCGGGATAATTTCCCCAAGGAAATGTCTCCCAATTATGACGCAGATCAGTACATTCACGAGAGAGGCGAGCGCGGCACCAGTCAGACCCAGCACAGGGACAAGAAGCACCGATAGGATGATATTTGCGGGGATTCCAATTCCGAGTCCGTAGAATGCCATCCGGGCATGATCCGTAGCCATCAGGTAATTAGTGTATAACAGATAGACGGACTGGAATACCCTGACTGCAATGATAATGATGAGAGCCGTTGCACCGGCAGTGAACGCGGCCCCGTACACATAATACAGCAACTTATCTCCCAGAATAATTCCACCGGCAAGCATCGGTAGGGCCAAAACCATGGAGTAGGTAGTAGCCCGTGAGAGTGATGAGGCGATCGTATCAATATCTCCGATGGCATTCCATCGGCTGACCTTGACATAGAGTGTATTGCATAATGCCGTGCTGACAAAAAGGGCGAATACGGAAAATGTCCAGCAGACCCCGAAGATGCCGACATCCGCTACGGGCAGGAAGTATGCGATGATCAGAATATTTGCATTGTCGAAGAGGACCGTGCCGGAATTTATGAAAAATGCCCAGCTCGAGAAGGAGAAGAGGCTCTTCACATGCGCCCATTCAAATTTTTTCAGATTATAATCAACATATCGTATATCAATGATCAATTCCAGCAGGATGCCGGCGATCAATCCCCCCACTAATCCGAACACTTCAAAACCGAGAAAGATCGTGATAACCTGGACAATAATCCGGGCAAGATTATTGATCAAAGTTGCCGTAGCCGTCAGACCCAGCCGGTTGCTCGCGGCAACTGACATGGCTACGGACGTCTGGAGCATGGCAAGTCCTACGGCAATGATCAGGACCCAGAACAATCCCGCCACATTCAGATCAACAAACCAGTCATGGAATACCAGTAATCCTCCAACGATGATGACGAAGATCACCACACGGATCGCAAGACTTGCGGTAAAATAACGATCAGGGTCTTTTCCCTCACAGATACGCTGCGTGCCGGCATAACCAATCCCAAGATCCGTAAGGACACACAGAATGCTGAAGTACGAGAGGAAAACAAAGTAGGATCCAAGGACCCCCGCTCCGACCCAATGGGCGTAGAAGATCGTTGCCAAGAAACCGATGATGGTGATACCAATGGAAGAGAGGAAATATATAGTTCCGTGACGCTGGACTTCCCGGTGGTTTTCACTCATTTCAATAACTCATTGGACCGTCATTCCTTTAAATATCTAGTAAAATTTTTCAATGCACGATTCCGTTCAGATGGAACAGCTGGCCTTCCGTCATCACGGGTAAATCAGCCCCATATTTTGACAATACCCTGAAGGGCATATGAGACCGCATCCCAGAAAAATCCAGAATCCAAGGATCGTTTTCCTGCCCGAAAAGCGATCATCATTCTCCGTTTTTTCCTTTTTAATCGGTTGTCGGATGAAGAAAACAGGTTATCTTCAACGAAATATTTTTTTACAACAGTCTCTTCAGCCTGCATCTGTTTTCGGATATTTCCACTTGCATTTCCACCGTGGATCCGATACTCACCAAGTAATTCCGGGATAAATCCCCATCGTATGCCATTTTTGGAGAGACGGAGCCAGAGTTCGTAGTCTTCAGCGGTCACGATTTCGGGATCCTGAGAGAAACATCCAAATCGGGTGAGACATTCCTTTTTCAGCACGACGGCAGAGGTTGCGATACATGAATTTCCGTTGTAAAGAAGATGATGATAAAGATCATGTTGTATCAGGTCCGGAAGAAATGACTCCCCCCATATATCCTCCCTGCGGATCCGAAGCCCGTGGCACACTGCATCCGCACCGCCCCCGAGGAATTTGAGGCAGGAATATAACTTTGAAGGATACCAGAGATCATCGGAATCCAGAAATGCAATATAATTGCCGACTGCCAGATTGATTCCGTAATTTCTCGACGCCGCGATTATTCCGTTGTTGGAAAATGCCACATACTTGATTCTCCCGTCATGGATCGATTCAACCACCTCTTTCGTATCATCGGTGGAGTGGTTGTCGATCACAATTGCTTCCCAATCCGTGCAGGTCTGGCTTATTACCGACTGTAATGCCTTTTGTAACAAGGCTGCCTGGTTGTACGTAGGAATGATTACCGATACGAGGGGGTGGGGACTGGTCATTTCAATCAGTGATCCGGAAAATGATCTTTACAGAACAGAAGGGTACGATCGATTTCCTCTTCGATGCTCCCCTGGAGACGGAAACCTGTTGATTTCAGTCTGTCGATGGAATATTGCAGCGGCACTCCCTTCTCACCGGGCCGTGGTTCCGGTCGCACGATCAGGGGCATAAACCCAAGCATCTTCTGGCAGCGCTCCTGTATGATCGTAGCGAGCTGTATGATGGAGATGGCTCTTTCCCCGCCCAAGTTGAAAATTCCCTCCCCCGACGCGGAATCCGGAACCCCGATCATATGGGAAACCGCCCGGGCGACATCGATGAGCGCAATAAAATCCCGTTCCTGAATACCGGAGGTTTTCAATCGGATCTCTCCTGTTGTTATGGCCTGCCGGCAAAGGTCATTCCCGATGAGCGACCATCGGTCCACCCGGGTATTGATCGGGGCGCCGATACTGTTGGAGAGCCTCATGACAATGCCCAGGAATTCTCCCTTACGGGTCGCAGCGAGGACAACATCTTCCGCGGCCCGGTGGGATATGGCATAGGGATGGACCGGTCGTGGAACGGCTGTTTCGGTGATGGTCCCTTCGAGCGGTGAGCGATAGATGTGTGCCGTCGAGAAGTAGATAAATCGCTGCACCCCGACCGATTCCGCCGATTTCACGAGTTTTAATGTCCCGAGACCATTGACGAGAAACGCTCGCTCCGGATCCTTCAGGGAATCGATCTCGTTCAAGGCAGCGAAGTGGATGACGATATCCATTTCTCTGCAGGCATTTTTTATATCGTCATCGTTCAGGATATCCAGCCGGAGGCAGTGATCCGCTGCGATCCATCCGGGGATTTCTGCGGCAGCCGGGTTCCTCGTTGTCACGAATATTTCCACATCCGGGTCCTGCGAAAGCCATTCAGCTACCCGGCCCCCGACATACCCCAGTCCCCCGGTCAGGAGAATCGACCGTGTCATTTGTTGATGAGCTCCCAGGCGTAGGGAATGGAGGGATCATCGGGATTTTTGCGCTCGATCTCGTCCGGGTTGTGGGGGATCGTCGAACAGTTCGCCACGATCGATGGAGTGGTTCCCACGCCTTTGAACCCATTCCAGATCATCGGAGGAATCTGGACAAGGCAATAGTTCTCCGGCCCAAGGAATATTTCCTGCACTTCCCCGCAGGTCTTGCTGGAAAGCCGGTCATCATACAGAACGAGTTTTATAGTACCGAATGGCACGGCATAATTCAGGGCCATTTGCCTATGGATATGCCATCCCTTGACCACCCCGGGATATACGCAGGAGAAATAAATCTCGCCAAAACTGATAAAATCCGGATCATCGTTGCGTATCATGTGCATGATTTTACCGCGTTCGTCAAGGATTTGCCGAAGCGGCCTGACGGTAACTCCTTCGATCATAGTCAACACTCCATATACTCGATGATCTGCTGGCGGGTGACAGATTCCGCGTTCTCTCCTTCCTTCACTAATTTGTACCATCGTGCGGTCTGTTTAACCGTCTTTTCAAAGCCCCACCGGGGATACCAGCCCAGTGCATGGTGGGCCTTGTCGCAGTTCAGGTGGAGAAGCCCTGCTTCCGGGGGATCGCTTGCTTTTTTCGTGATCCGGATCTCCCCGGCACCCCAGACCGAGATCAATTCCCGGGCCACATCCTCAACGGTGTGCATCTCCCGGCTTTCGGGTCCGAAGTTGTAGGATCCCCGGAACGGTGCGGGATTTTTATACAGGCGGGCTGCGAGGAGGAGGTAGCCGGACAATGGCTCAAGCACGTGCTGCCAGGGCCGGGTGGCATGGGGATTTCTGAGTTCGATCGGTTTTCCGGCCTGGAGAGCCCGGATGCAGTCCGGGACAATCCGGTCCGTGGACCAGTCGCCTCCCCCGATCACGTTTCCCGCCCGGACGCTTGCTGCGCCGAACTCCGGCCTGTCGCTGAAGAACGAGTCCTGGTATGCCGAGTACACGAGTTCGGCGGCGGCTTTCGAGGCGCTGTAGGGATCCTTTCCGCCCAGTTCATCGTTCTCACGGTATCCCCAGCACCATTCTTTGTTCCGGTAGCATTTGTCTGAGGTGATAGTGACCAGGACTTTTACCGCGGGCGTGGACCGGACCGCTTCAAGGATATTGATGGTTCCCCCGACATTGGTATCGAAAGTGAGTTTCGGCTCGTTGTAGGACTTCCGCACGAGGGGCTGGGCAGCGAGGTGGAAGACGAACTCCGGCCGGGTTTTTTTCATGAATTCATGGATCCCGTCAAACTCCCGTACATCCCCGCCCTGGTGATGGATCAGTTTTTGCAGGCCCAGTGCCGCGTAATGATCGTAGTCTCTCTCGGGGGGCAGGGCAAACCCGTACACTTCTGCCCCGAGATGGTGGAGCCAGTACGCCAGCCACGAACCCTTGAAACCGGTATCTCCGGTAATCAGTATCCGTTTTTTTTTGAAGATCTCGAAGCCAGTTTTCACCAGACCACCCAAGGGGCTCTCTTCTGTTCGTACATTTGGTTGAGGAGCTGGAATTCCCGGGAGGTGTCCATCGGCTGCCAGAACCCATCGTGCCTGAATACCATCATCTCACCATCGTTCACAAGGTTCCTTAAGGGATCCTGTTCAAAGACGGTACCTTCATGGTCATCGATATAATCGAATATCTCTTTCCTGCAGACAAAGAATCCCCCGGAAATTCTTCCACCGGTCGTTTGGGGTTTCTCATTAAATTCGGTTATGAGCCCGTGGTCATCACACTGAAGTTCCCCGAACCGACCGGGGGGCCTCACACCGGTGACCGTGAGGATCTTCCCATGCGATTCATGGAAATCGAGAAGTGCACGTATATCAATATTGCCGACACCGTCGCCATATGTCAGCATAAAATTGTCTTCACCCAAGAAATATTTCTTCACACGCTTTATCCGGGCGCCGGTCATTGCATTCAGGCCAGTTTCAGCGAGAGTCACTTTCCAGGTTTCTGCGATATGAGGGGAGTGATATTCTATGGGAATCTTCCCACTCACATCGATCGTGAAATCAGTTGTATGGGATCGGTAATTCATGAAAAAATCCCGTATACAGTCTCCCTTATATCCAAGGCATAGTACAAAGTCATCATGGCCAAATGAGGCATAATATTTCATGATATGCCAGAGGATCGGGTACTCGCCGATGGGAATCATCGGTTTTGGGATATTCTCCGCCACATCACGAATCCGGGTCCCGTACCCGCCGCACAATATCGCGACTTTCATGTTTTTAATGCTCCTTAGACATAAACTGATTCTTGTTTAACTGTTCTGATTGCCACCAATATTCACGTTTCGTCAATATTTATTTTCATTATATGGTAGTAACCTCTTAAAAGAGATTCTCTGTGAAATTAGTATCCGGGTTTTTATTTATGTTCGATAATGTGGGAATAAAGGGCAGAATATTCCCGCGCAACCCGGTTGATATCGAACATCGCTACGGCCCGCGACCTGCATTTCTGCGAGAGTACTCCTTTTTCATTATTCGATAAACACCAGGCAATTCCCGTGGCCAGGCTGTCCGCATCACACAGATCGGCAAGGTACCCCGTGGATTTATGCTCAATGATATCTTGTGCCCCACCTGTATTAAATGCAACAACCGGTGTTCCGCATGCCATGGATTCGAGGACGGTGAGACCGAAAGCCTCCTGGATCGCCGGGGAAATATACACGTCTGACGCAGAATACACCAAGGATAATGCAATCTCTCCGGATATTTTTCCCAGATTGCGATGGGGGATTCCGGCAGCATTGATTTCCGGCGCCACAGTATCCCCGAACGTGAGAAGTTCGCAGTTGGATTTGAGGGATTGAGGTAGGTTTTTCAACGCAGATTGTAGATACTGGAATCCTTTTCTGGGGAGACTCGATGCCCCTACTGCCCCAAAAAGGATATATTTTTTCCCCGTGGGCAAATTGAGGATCTCCTTCGCCCACGGGTGATCGATGGGTTTATAGACGGTCAGGTCCACGCCGTTTGGGATTACATGGATGGTTTTTTCCCGCAGGAGCCTGCTGTTCCGGGCACATTCTGCAAGCCAGTGGCTTGGTGCAACGAATTCAATCGTTGCCGGATCAAGAATTTTTTTCTTCCTTTCAAAAAGGAAATTGCTGAGATCCCGGTGATGCCGGGCCTGCAGCTGGGGGCAAGCCCCGCAATGGTTCCGGTATTTCTCACAGTCACCGGTATAGTGGCATCCCCCCGTGAATGTCCACATGTCATGGAGGGTCATGACGACCGGTGCCTGAACCTTCCTGACCTGTGACAAGGGAAAGAAGCCGCCGTTTATCCAATGGAGATTGACAATGTCAGGATTCAGCCGGTTTATCCTCTTTGCAATGTTAAAGGGCAGCCACCCCACACTCCACGAGGTTTTCTGCCGGTTTTTATACAGGACGAGGGGTGAGGAATCTGCATAATCCCGCATCATGGTAGTACTCCGGTAGATCCGGGATTCCGACGTTAGGACTGACGGATCATCCGTGGTCTTTACCTGGACATACATCTGCGCATCAGCACCGGTTTCTTTCAGCCCATCCAGCAGCCTTTTTGCTGCAAGGGATGCACCTCCGATATCCTCATAGGTGCTGACGAGAAGGGCTTTCATAAAAACAACTCTATCTTATTATCTAAATTCATTTGAGGATTGTAGTGTATTGTAAAAACACCCGGATATTTCAGAACGATCTGGCCATAATTTCATCGTACACGCTGTATTTTTCTTAATTACAACTGTATCCCTGATTATACTGATTCCTCAGTGTCTTACCCGACTTTTAACCTCAATGAAAATTTTCCACTCATACTTCTCAACCCCAAATAGGTTCATAATCGCTACATGAAATCATTATTGAATTTTCCTATTTATCCTTATAATATAGGTTTATTTCGTTCATAATGTAAGTTTAATGTAGGAACCCGCACTATATTTAAACCAATGATTATCCCTGAACCATCCTCGTGTTCTTCGGAAAAAAAAAATATGGATGTCTCATTTATCGTCTCACCATCCAATGTGACCAGTAATTACATGCCCTTTTATTATTTGTACCTTGCAGGGTATCTCGAAAAAGAGGGATATTCCTGCGAGATTGTGAATGATATATGTTCGAATGAGGAATCATATTACTTGCATATTGTCAAACACCTAAAAAAAACACAACCGCATTTTGTTGCACTGGCTGCATTTGTTACTGATTATGATCAATCTCTGAAGCTGGCAACGAAAATTAAAGCAGAAACCGGAATTCCCGTTATTGTTGGGAATGCCCACCCCTCAATATCCCCTCAGGATTTTATCTATCCCGGCTCCCCGTTTGATATCGTGATCCGTGGAGAAGGGGAGGTCACATTGAGTGAAATCATTAAAAATAGAATGGATCCGGTTGGTTTTAAGGAGATACGGGGAATAGCATTCCTTGATGATGGAAAGATTCGTGTAACCCAAAACAGGGAGATCATGAACCTTCAGGATTGCGGGATGCCAGCATATCACCTGCTTGATGTGAGCCGTTATTCGCATCCAACGAAATATCTCATCAGGAAGATCCCCGCTTCCTGTGCTATCATTTATCTTGGAAGGGGATGTCCGTTTAAATGCGGATTCTGCGCAGCGAATGCAGTATGGCAGGCGAATGACTGTCTGCAGGCGCAATCATTTGTACGAAATAGACCCATAATGACCGTGATCGAGGAACTTACTCTTCTCGAAAAGAAATACGGGTTCGATTTTTTTTATATCCTTGACGATACCTTCGGCATAACCGAAAATGAGATTATTGAATTCTGTGAAGCATACCAAAAAAGCGGGCTGACGATGCTGTGGGCTGCGGAATCCCGAGTGAATAGCAGCTGCTTCAAAAATGAAAAAATTCTGGAGCTGATGAGAGATACTGGCTGTATCCAATTGGATCTGGGGGTAGAGACAGGATCACCCCGACTTCTAAAAATTATCCGAAAAGGAATCACTGTCGACCAGATCCACAATGCTTTCGCACTTTGTAAAAAGTATAGTATCCGGACGTTTGCGAACATCCTTATCAACCTTGCGGAAGAAACGGAGGAGGATATCCAACTCACGGAGAGTCTCCTGAATGAGATACGTCCTACGGTCGTTTCTGTTGGGGTGACTCAACCCTATCCGGGGACGTATTTTTATGAGAAATACATTGTAGATCCGATAAAAACGGAGGAATACCGAGATCTGAACCGTCTCCTCCCCCTGGAGAAGTAC
>Ga0209016_1002938_pt1 | contig 10703 bp, 9 predicted proteins | sample EPASupsiteSAE305_FD_187265 | JGI IMG/M metagenome (GOLD analysis project Ga0209016, IMG submission 187265) | Bioremediated contaminated groundwater microbial communities from EPA Superfund site, New Mexico - SAE3-05 (SPAdes) (version 2) | ecosystem: Environmental > Aquatic > Deep subsurface >...
GCTATATGTTCCACTCCCTCAGAGGTGTTCTATGATCCTAGACTGCCGTGATATGGATTGCCCCGCTCCCGTACTGGAGACAAAAAAGGCTCTCGATGCCCTCCCAGAAGATGCCGTCCTTATCGTAGAGGTCAACACTCTATCAGGACGGGAAAACTGCAAGCGCTTTGCCCTCTCACAGCACTGCACCTTTAGTGAAGAGGAACTTGCCCATGGGGCTACCCGTCTCATCATCGTAAAAGGGAGAGGATACGTTGAGAACGATGAAGAGAATCCCGTCGATGTCATGATGCAGCAGGAGCGGCGCAGCGCGGTACTCATACTGTTCGGTGCACTCATCACGGCGCTTCTCTCTGCCTCATGTTGTTTGGTTCCGACCCTTTTTATGGTGTTCGGCATCTCCTTCGCAGGGGTTATCAATGTACCTGAACTCAACAGTTATCGGTGGCTATTCACCGCCTTTGCCGTTTTGATGCTGAGCATCGGATTTTACCAAATGGTGATCAAAAAACAGATCGAATGCGATTGCGTCCCAAGCCTCACTTCTAAAATCTTATTGATCCTTTTTTGGGGACTCTTTCTCTTTAGCCTTGCCGCCCTCTTCTATCCCTATTATGAGGTATTGATATGGGGAGAATAGCCATCAGCTTGCTTCTATTGGCCTCTCTCGCGTACGCCAAAGAGTGGAAGCTCCATATCAACGGAATGCACTGCATCGCTTGTACATTAGCGGTCAAAAAAGCGTTGATGGGTGTCTCAGGAGTTCAAGAGGCGAAAGTGAATTTCAAAAATGAGAGTGCAATAGTTATAACGGATGAGAAGGTTACGCTTCGGATGATGCAAGATGCTGTTACACAGACTGGCTATAGTGCAATGACAATGGGGCAGAAATAAAAAAAATTTAGGGGGGCAAGGGGCGTAAACCCCTTGGCTACACTCAATTGAGCATAGGTGCGAAAAGGCACACAAGTAGTAGTGCTAGTACGTACTTATCCATAAAGACCCCCTTCATTCGTTTTTTGGAGGGCAAAAAAAAAGGCCGAGGGGTAATTACTCCCTCAGCCTCTTGCCGCTCCATCAAACGAATGAAAAGCCGTACTAGCAAAAAAATTATAACATATTTTTTGATAATTAAAGAAAAACGAGCTGGGTTCACCCTTAGACTGGCTCAGGGCGAACGGGTAAAACTTACCCTTTAACTTTCGCTTCGATCGTCGCAACGATACTTGGATCTTCAAGCGTTGAGATATCTTGCGTGATTGCTTCGCCTTTCGCGATAGAGCGGAGGATACGGCGCATGATTTTACCGGAGCGGGTTTTCGGCAAGCCCGGGACAAAAACGATATCATCACAAATTGCAATGTTACCGATCTCTTTCATGATCACTTTGTTGATCTCTTTAACCATCTCCATCTCTTCACCGACGGTGTCATCGCTTTTGAGAACGATGTAGGCAAAGATACCCTCACCTTTGATATCGTGCGGCTTACCGACAACGGCTACTTCCGCGACGTTCGGATGTTTTTTACATGCCGCTTCTACTTCAGCGGTTCCCATACGGTGACCGGAAACGTTGATAACGTCATCGGTACGTCCTGTGATGGTGATGTATCCGTCTTCGTCATAGATTGCACCGTCACCCGTGAAGTAGACCGGCTGTCCGTCTTTTTTGACATCACCGAAATACGATTTCACGAAACGCTCAGGATCACCCCAGATGCCGCGAATCATCGACGGCCAAGGACGGGTTACACACATATAACCCGGCTCGCCTGCTGCGACTTTGATACCCGTTTGAGGATCAAGGATTTCGGCGATGATACCCGGAAGCGGGAACGTTGCACATGCCGGTTTGATCGGAGTAGCACCTGGCAATGGAGAGACGATATGTCCACCCGTCTCGGTTTGCCAGTAGGTATCAACGATGGCGCATTTGCTTCCGCCAACTGCTTCGTAGTACCATTTCCATGCCGGAGGATCGATCGGCTCACCGACGGTTCCGAGGACTTTAAGAGAGCTAAGATCGTATTTTGCCGGCTCATCTTCACCCATTTTATGCAATACGCGAATTGCGGTCGGAGCGGTGTAGAATTGGTTGATTTTGTACTCTTCGACCATTTTCCATGGACGTCCAGCATCGGGATACGTTGGTACACCTTCAAACATTACCGTAGTAGCACCCATTGCAAGCGGTCCGTAAACGATATAGGTGTGTCCGGTAATCCAGCCGACGTCTGCCGTACACCAGTAGGTATCGTTCTCTTTGACATCGAATACCCATTCCATCGTCATTTGCGCCCAAAGGATATATCCCGCACTGTTGTGTTGAACCCCTTTTGGTTTTCCGGTAGAGCCTGAGGTGTAGAGGAGGAACAACGGATCTTCGGCATCCATCATTTCCGCTTCACAGATGCTTGATTGATTTTTGATGAGTTCGTTGTACGAGTAATCGCGTCCTGCTACCCACGTAATATCTTCATTATTTCTCTCAACAACGAGTACTTTTTGTACCGGAGATTTTTCATCGATTGCTTGATCCACAACCGGCTTGAGCATGTACGGTTTGTCTTTACGGAATGCTCCATCGGCGGTGATAACCACTTTTGCCTCAGCATCTTCGATACGGTCTTTTAACGCTTCAGACGAGAATCCGCCAAATACGATCGAGTGAATCGCACCGATACGGGCACACGCGAGCATCGCGTATGCCGCTTCAGGGATCATCGGCATATAGATAACAACACGATCCCCTTTTTTGACATGAAACTCATTTTTAAGAAGATTTGCAAATTTATTGACGTTGTAATAAAGCTCAAGATAGGTAATAATTTGTTTGTCACCACGATCCCCTTCGAAAATGATCGCCGCTTTATTTTTGCGTGAGCTGAGGTGACGGTCGATACATTGGTGAGCAACGTTAAGTTTTCCGTTCACGAACCATTTGTAAAACGGTGCATTGCTCTCGTCGAGAACTTGGGTATACGGTGAAAACCAATCGATTTTCTCAGACGCAAAATGTCCCCAGAACCCCTCATAATCCTCTTGTGCCCATGTTTGCAAATCATGGTATTCACACATATTTTTAATTCGGGCATTTTTAGCGAACTCGCGGTTCGGCTGAAAAGTTGGTTTTACGATATCACTCATAGTTAAGGCTCCTTAGTGTAGTTTAAGTGTATTTTTTAATTTAATGTAGACCATTGCGGTCATTATCGCGTCATTCAATGCGTTATGCTGTCCCATCCTCGGGATTTTCAAATCACGGAGGATTGTATCAAAGCGCAAATCAATATTTCCTTGAGGGATCAGGGCAATTTTTTTATCAAAATAAAGTCCGGAAACCTCGATCTGTTTATGGGGAAGTTCACACCCCAACCACGGCTTAATCAGACGATTCATCATCGCCATATCAAACTCTAAATAATACCCAACCAAAGGGCGATTTCCGATAAAATCGAGAAACTTTTTTGCCCCTTCCAAGGGTTCATGTGCGTGTTCCAAATCACAGGGACGAATGTGGTGGATTTTGATACTTTCAACACTGATTTCTTTGTCAGGTTTCAAGAATATTTCAAAACTCTCGGAGGTCAAAATACGATCCCCTTTTACCTTTACCGCACCGATGCTGAGTACCGCATCTTTTTTGGTATTGAGTCCCGTCGTTTCGGTATCGAAAACGACTACTTCATCACCGCAGTAAGGCTCAAACATCCACGCATAGTTTTCGTCCTTCAATCCTCGGGCGTTCCATGCACGTTTGAGTCGCTCGAACATCAGACCACCATACCCAAATGAAAATGATAGGTGAGAAACTTTTTAAAGGTATTCACGATTTTAAATGCATCTTTCAACAAATCCCTCTCTGCCTTACTCAGCAATTTAGGGTTCACATAATTTTGTTCCTCACTCCCCTGCTTTTGTCCAAGAATAAATCGCAAACGGATGCTGAGCAACGTGTCATACGCTTCGATCAACTCGCTCGCGTACGCTTTGTCGAATAATCCTAGATTATTGAGTTCTTTGATCCGCTCGGTAGTATTGGTTTGAGTGATTTTATGCTCCAAAGAGAGGATGCGGATTCCGTGAACGATCGCAAAAATCCCCCCTTTTTTAATATCAAATTCACTTCCATGCTCGGCACGTCCCAAAACAAACCCTGAGAACAGACTCAAAGGAGTTTCAAAAGCCAAAGCAGCTTTGGCCAAATGGGCCATTACGTCGCTTCGACCCTCAAAATGCTCATTCAGGTAATTTTGACACTCACCCAAGAGTGTTTCATCCCCCGCAACGCAGTGAGCATCGAGAAAAATCGACAGCCCCATCAATGCCTCTTCGCTCAATGTATCGACCCAGTCACTTATGAGATTTTTATATCCACCGACACTGCGTCGCCAGTACGGATTGGAAACCATCACATTACCGCTGCATTTTGGGAATCCCAATTGCAAAAGGTAGCCGTTTAACTGCATCATATACGGCTCAAATACCGCTTCATCTTCACCATCGCGAATAATCAAAGCATTATCCTGATCGGTTCGCAATATCTGCTCTCCGCGTCCTTCGCTCCCCATTACGATCAAAGCGCATTTATCTTGGAGTTCTGAGGGAACGACCATCTCGAAAACTTTGCGATACACTTTAGCGTTTAGCTCGCTCACGAGTTTGGAAACATACCGAACCCGTACCCCTTTGGTCGTTAGGGAACGGACAAGATGGGTCAATGAACGCTGTGCATTTTGGAGCTCATCGATACTCACCGCACGCTCGATTGATGCGGCAATGAGATGGGTGTGGTTGGCAAAATGGCTGAGGAGATCAAGCTGCTCTAATATTCCGACAATTTCCTCATTTTCAACAACAACCAGCCGTTTAACTCCGTGTTTGGTAAAGAGAAGCAATGCATTAAAGAGAAAATCGCTCCGCTCGATACTAATCAAACCGAACGTCGCGATCTCGCCTATCGGATCACGACTGCTTTTATCCGCTAAAAGTACTTTTTCTCGTAAATTAGTGTCGGTAACGATTCCGACTCTCCCCCCATCACGAACCAAAATCACCTGCCCATTCTGATCCGCCATTTTTTGCAATGCTTCGCGGATCGAAGTCTCTGCATCAACGAAACACGGAGTATGAAGATAGATTTCATCAACACGGGAAACCATAAACGGTGTTAACTCATTTTGATGCTGACGCTCTTTTAGGTTTTGGTGTTTGGTAATGAAATCTTGCATGAAGTAGTTTTGAAACGGTTCGACGTCTTGGAGGAGATTGAGGAATGATTCTTTAGGGAGTTCATAACAGATGAGATCTTCGGCGACACTGAAGGTGCTTTGGGTATTTCCGTATATGAGGGAGTTGGCGTCAAAGCTGTCGCGCTCCCCATACACGTTTTGGAGTTCACCCTCGATGGTTTCGTTGACAATACCTTTGATAATGATATACAGGGATTCCGCCCTCACCCTCGGAGCGATCAGTACCGTCTCCTTGGGATAGTAGGCTATATCCATCTGTGTCATCAGCTGCTCAATCATCCTCTCGCCCAGCAGGTCGAAAGGATGGATCGACATCAAAAGTGCTTTTTGATCAAAAAGACTCAAGTGTGCTCCTATAATATTTTCCCGTCATTGCGGATCGAGTCCGCACTCTAATAAATTAGATCCTGAATCAAGTTCAGGATGACGAATTAATTAATGCTCTACAGCACCTTCTGCACCGATACCCGTTTGACTTCGGATAAATTGTGCTTCGTACGCCTCTTTCTCTTTTTCTGAGTTTTCACTAGAATCGGTGATCGAGAAGAACCAGATTCCGATAAACGCTGCACTCACAGAGAAAAGAGCCGGATATTTGTAAGGGAAAATTGCTTCGGCATTTTTCAATACATCCACCCATACGGTCGGCCCGAGTACCACAAGAACTGCCGCTGTCAATAAACCTAATGATCCACCGAGCAATGCACCGCGAGTGGTGAGTTTTGACCAATACATAGAGAGGAACAAAATAGGGAAGTTAGCGGATGCTGCAATAGCGAACGCCAATCCAACCATGAACGCAATATTTTGATCTTCGAATGCAATACCGAGATAGATTGCTACGATACCCAAAATAACGGTAGAGATTTTAGAAACTTTCATCTCCATCATTCCATCTGCTTTACCTTTACGGATAACACTCGCATACAAGTCATGTGAAATCGCTGATGCACCGGCCAATGTAAGACCAGAAACAACCGCAAGGATCGTTGCAAACGCTACCGCAGAGATAAATCCGAGGAAGAAGTCACCACCAACTGCATGGGAAAGGTGAATTGCCGCCATGTTATCGCCGCCGAGGATCGGAGAACCGCCGTCAACCGCTTGTTTCGCAAGGTCAAGATATTGCGGGTTTTGGAATACCATAACGATCGCACCGAAACCGATGATAAACGTCAAGATATAGAAATACCCGATGAAACCTGTCGCATAGAAAACCGATTTACGTGCTTCTTTTGCATCGCTAACGGTGAAAAAGCGCATAAGGATATGCGGAAGACCCGCAGTACCGAACATCAACGCCACACCGAGTGAAATAGCTGAAATCGGATCCGATACCAATCCGCCCGGAGCCATAATTGCATTCGTTTCTTTCATTTGTACCGCAGTCGCAAACAAGGTTTCGAAGTTAAAGTTATAGTGAGCCATAACTGCAATCGCCATAAATGTCGCACCGGAGAGGAGCAAGAACGCTTTAATGATTTGAACCCAAGTCGTCGCGAGCATTCCCCCGAACGTTACGTAGAGGATCATCAATACACCGACGAGGATAACCGCGATCTCATAGTCCAAACCGAAAAGAAGTTGGATCAATTTTCCAGCCCCTACCATTTGAGCGATCAAATACAATACAACCGTCAAAATCGAACCAAACGCCGCCAATGTACGGATAGGCGTTTGACGCAAACGGTACGATGCAACGTCAGCAAACGTATATTTACCGAGGTTACGAAGCTGTTCAGCCACCATAAACAAAATGATCGGCCAACCGACCAAGAATCCGATTGAGTAGATGAGTCCATCATACCCTTTCGCATAAACGAGGGCTGAAATCCCCAAAAATGATGCTGCTGACATATAGTCACCCGCAATCGCCATACCGTTTTGGAATCCAGTGATCCCTCCGCCGGCAGTATAGAAATCTTTTGCCGTTTTGGTACGTTTTGCCGCCCAATAGGTAATCCCAAGAGTTGCCCCTACGAAAATCAAGAACATGATAATCGCTGACATGTTTAACGGTTGTTTTTCTACCGCGCCGCTGAGTGCCTCACCGGCAAATGCAGCAACCGAGAAAAGAGCTAATAATAACGCTTTCATCACTCTCCCTTTGCTTTAGCTTTGATTCTTGCAGTGAGTTCATCAAACTCAGTATTTGCACGTCGAACATAAATACCTGTAAGGATAAATGCGCTGATGATAACAGCGACACCCACCGGGATTCCAACGGTTGTCACTGAGCCTTCCGATAACGGAGTCCCCAAAATTGACGGATCAAATGCGATCACCAATACAAATCCGAAATAGATCACCAACATAACGATCGTCAGTGTCCAAGCGAACTTGCTGCGCACACGGGTGAGCTGTAAAAAATCGGGATCGTTTTTAATACGATCAACCATCTCTTGTTTCATAATAAACCTCCTTTAAAAGTTATAGTTTGCGATAACGCGGTATTCATCCCAACTTGTGTCTTCAGCCGCATTTTTGAACTTATCCGGGAAATTCCCGCGTAAACGAAGTTGAAGATTTTTTACCGCTTCAGGATTCCAAATAATATCAAATCCCGGTTCTGTTGTTTTACCTGTAGTATATCCACCTTTGCTACCAACATCAAAACTAGCGTAATATGCGCTTGCAGTAACGTTAGCACCCATATCTTTAAAGTTATAACCGCCACTAACTTTCCAAGCATCCGTTCCACTCATAAACTGATGACGTGTAACCATACCTTGCGTAAATGCCGGCATACCGCCCCATGGAGTGATGGTTCCACCTTTGATGGTAGCTGTATCACTTTCATCGTTTTGTGAATACGCTACTGCCGCATTAACATTACCGTATTTAGCGGCAAGCTGAACACCCCAATACAAGCTATCAACTTCTCCCGCCAAATTATCACCAACATCACTTTCTTGGATCAATTGTGCAGAACCGGTCATCTTGATATCAGAATTCAAAGGGCATCCCCATGTTACATCCGCTTGAGCATAAAGTGCATTGAGAATATCATGCGCATAATAATCCCATAATTGTAATGTCGTATTCGGAAGCCCTTTGTAGATAGCGGCTACCGCAGTTACTCCATTGGTGTCTGTTCCTTCACCTAATGCTGCAACTCCCATCTCCAAGAAATGCCCGCTGCGGTAAGTTCCTGAAGTAGCTGTTCCGATCAAGCCATACCCTGATGTCAACGCTAACTCTCCACCTGAATACGCATTGGCAAAGGTGCCATAATTAATCTTTGTTACGTGTGCACCGATCAATGTCAAATCTTTAACATCGCTATTACTGAGGACTAAAGCTTCGAATGTATTTGGCAACATACGTGCATCATCACCACCTGCGAGTGGAGTATTGAGTTCTTGACGACCGAATTTGATCGCAGTATTGCCGATTTTATACTGCAAATAAGCCTGACCAAGCGTTGAATACCCGTTGCTTGTTGTGCTGTCAACCAAGGTAGCATCATTTTCTTTCGCCACATCACTTTTACTGTCAAGTTTATTGGTCGTATAGAACATCGCTCCCATGCTAAAACCGGATAGACTTCCTGTTTCATATCCGAGTTTACCACCAATAGCGGCTGCATCGCGAGAATAATCTGCGGTAGCACCGCTATAATCGATAGAACGGTCAATGTAAAAAGCACGGACTTGCCCACTGGCTTTCCCCTCTTTAAACATTCCTGCTAAATCATCGGCGGCTGAAGCACTCAGAACCATTACTGAGGCTAAAAGCGAAAGACGTACTGTATGTCTCATTCTCACTCCTTGATAAGTTTTTTACACTGCCATTATGAAAACAAAGCGTAGCATTAACGTAGCAATCGTTAAATTAGAAAAATTTATTGTTAGAAATGGAGAGGAGGGAAAGAGTAATGTGTAAAAAAGTAACTTTATTAACTTTTAGGAATATCGATCATATAACCTAACGCGCGGATATTTTGGATGAAATCTTCCTTCAAAGACTTTTTAAGACGACTCACTTCAGCACGTATTGTTGCATTATCCACGTACTCTTCGTCCCATACGTAGTTGCGAAACTGATCAAAATCGACCACACGCCCGCGATTACGCGCTAAAAGATCGATCATCTGGAGCTGCCGCTTGGTGAGGGGGTGTGTTACGTTATCACACATCAATGTAGCGGTTGAAGCATCGTACGCGTAACTCTTTGAAAGACGCAAATGATTTTGAGGAATCGTACAACTTTGCATCACTTTATCAATACGCAGCGAGAGTTCTTTAAGATGAAACGGTTTTTTCAGATAATCATAACACCCTAAATCATACGCCCGACTAATTCCCTCGATATCAACCAAAGCACTGATATAGATAGCGGGAGGACGTATTTTAAGTGTATGAAGCTGTTCAAGAAGATCAAGCCCATCGATCCCCGGAACATTAATATCGAGTATCAACAAATCGAACGTCTCTTTTTTAAGTGCTTCAAGAGCATCACTCCCATCATAAAATGAAGTGACCCGGTGGCCCGAAGAGAGCAGGTATTCATTAATCGCTTCACTGAGCATCTGCTCGTCTTCAAGAAGGAGAATTTTCAATGACGCCCTTTTTAAAAGAATATTCGAAGCGGGTCAATTTGCTGTCTGAAGAAATTTTAATCTCAACCCCGTCTTCATCGCAAATGGATTTGACCAAACTAAGCCCCAATCCAAATCCATCGGTTTTTTTCCGTTCCCGATAGTATGCCTCAAATATTTTGTCTACATCTTGAATTTTAGCCGATTTGCTCTCAACCCAAAAACGGCATTCTTGGGTATCACACCCTACTCCGACCCGAATCTCCTCCCCGTTTTTGGTGTATTTAATCGCATTGGTCAGGTTATTATCGATCACCCGTTGAAGTTTGGTCTCATTAAATTGTATCCATGATTGAAACTCCGGCTCATGATAATTAAACGTAAGGTTTGAGAAATGGGCAACCTCATCGAAAAACTCCAGACGTTTTTTGACATATTCTCCCAAATCAATCGCTTTTTTGGGATATTCGATCTGATCTTTTTTGACCAGATAACTTAAATCATCGTAAATACTAAAAATATTTTTGACCGCCGCTTCGATTTTGGCGAGATACCGATTACGCCCTTCATTCATCGAAAACAGCTCGATATTTGCCATAATAACCGATAAGGGTGTATGCGTTTCGTGGATAGCATAACGGATAAATTGCTTGTGAGAATCAAGAAGCCCCTGTGAAAATTTTTGTTCTTCTTCAAGTGCATCATTTTTTTGCTGTAATGCCTGTGTTTTAAACTTAACTCTCTCTTCCAATCCGGCATTCAACTGTTGCAAGGAATCTTTTTGCTCTTGCAATGTCATTGCCATCTCATTCGCAAATCCTGCCATCCGTTTGAATTCAGAAAAATAGAGTTCATCGTGTTCAATCAGCTCTGTTTTCTCACGGGCTGACTCAAAAAAATTCAAAAACCGT
>Ga0209016_1002943_pt1 | contig 10690 bp, 10 predicted proteins | sample EPASupsiteSAE305_FD_187265 | JGI IMG/M metagenome (GOLD analysis project Ga0209016, IMG submission 187265) | Bioremediated contaminated groundwater microbial communities from EPA Superfund site, New Mexico - SAE3-05 (SPAdes) (version 2) | ecosystem: Environmental > Aquatic > Deep subsurface >...
AACGCAAAGCCGCTGATAGTGCAGTAAAGGTAATGCTTCTTTGCAATCCTCACAATCCTGCCGGACGTGTATGGACGCGTGAAGAATTGATGCGTATAGGCGAAATCTGTCTACGGCACAATGTATTCGTCATTGCCGACGAAATCCATTGTGAATTCGTTTATCCGGGGCACACCTATACTCCTTTTGCTTCTCTTAGCAAAGAGTTATTGCTACATTCCGCAACCTGTGTTTCGCCCAGTAAAGCCTTTAATCTGGCCGGACTTCAGATTGCAAATATCATTATTGCTGATGAAGAAATACGTTGCAAAGTAGATAAAGTCATCAACATAAATGAAGTCTGTGACGTGAATCCTTTTGGAGTAGAAGCGCTTATAGCTGCTTACAGCAAAGGAGAGGAATGGCTCAATCAGCTAAATATCTATCTCTACGAAAACTACCTCTTTATGAAAAAATTCAGTAAAAGCCACCTCCCACAATTCCCAATAACGATACTCGAAGGTACGTATCTGGTTTGGATGGATTGCTCAGCACTTCACAAGAATTCAGGAAAAATTGAGCAGTTACTTTTAGAGAAAGCCAAACTGTGGCTGAATGAAGGTACGATGTACGGTGCAAACGGTGATACTTTTATGCGGTGGAATATTGCTTGTCCCCGGTCAGTATTGCTAGAAGGATTAAATCGTTTTAGAAAATTCACCGAAGCATTTTCTGAATAAAAGGAACTGTCTCTCACTATAAATGAGACTTTTGATAAAGCAGACCGGAGTTTTGTATAACTCCGGCCTGCCTTTTATAAAACCACTAGACAGATTTGTGTATCCTTGTACAAAACAATTAATTCTTCTGTACAAAAGAATTAATTGTTTTGTACAGAAGAATTAATTGTTTTGTACAAGATAACATAAACATCCCGCCTGAAAAATAAAATCTCCGGAAAGAGATTAAAAAAGGCTCGCCGGAGATTTATTGAATGCTGGAAGGGTTGGTATTTCGAGTTAGTGGCAGATGATTTCTATCTGCTATTAAACTAAAATCATCTGCCACTAAAACGCATCCAGACAATCAACAACTTAGAAATTTACTAGTGGGAGATAAATGGTAATTATTTCTATCTTCCACTAGATAAAATATTAATTATCAAATCATTAGTCTAAATTAGTAGCAGATAAGCAAAAAAAATTTTGAAAAAAAATCTATTGGAGTTATAGAGTAACCTTGAAGTACTTTTCACATAACTAAATTTAGTACCATGTTCAATATTCATTTGGTGAAACGCCAACACTATTCTTGAACATACGGCTAAAATGCTGAGGGTATTTAAATTCCAGTTAATAAGCAATCTAATTGTAAATAACTAGGATAAATTTAGGTAAATTAAATAAAACTTTCTAACTTTGATTATTAAATATGAAAAAACAAAAGATTGACATATATCTTATTTTTAGTCCTGATAAGTGTAAAACTTGTTGGTCAGACAGATTTGCAATTGAATTACAAACTCTCTGAGGATTTTAAAAGACCAGTATTTTCTGTTATCAAACTTTATTTTCCCAGTGGCAAGATTGAAAAGTTGTATAACGCTCCAGCGAATCTTCAAAGCCCACAACCCAGATCGTTAGTCTGAATTTAAAAAGAAAAGCAAACTCTATGAAAATAAAACTTTTAACCGTATTATTGATTGTATTTTACTTGATTTCTTGTAAGACTGAGAAAGAAGAAAAATTCAAGAAATCAATATGTGGAGAATGGATTTTTGTGAAAGTGGGTACAGATAATGAAGCAAGAAACGCAGAAAAGAAAGAAGGAAGAAAAACAATTGAACTTCCTCTCCCTCTCTCAATTTCTGAGAACATAAATTACAGAAAGGGATATATATTTTATAGTAATAATTCCTGCGAAGATAAACGTGGTTACTTTAAACAAATTAATGGAAAGAGTCGAAAAGATAAAAAGATACTTTTTCTTGGTAATGACACAAAATACAAAGTGGAAGATGATAGCTTAAAAATATTTGATTTAGCTAACAGCACTTGGAAAGGAATCAAAATCCGGAGTATTACATCTGACACCTTAACTTTAGAAGTAGATGATACTGTATTTTTCAAATATGCAAAGACTCACTATAGAATTGACAAAGCTCAGACTTTCGATATGATTTTAGTTTCTACTTCAGCATGTTACGGAACTTGTCCTATAAGCAACACTAGTATTGATAAATATGGTAATTTTATTTTCTATGGACAAGGTTATAACACTAAGACAGGCTTATTTATATCTAAAATTAGTCAAGATTATTACCATAGAATTGAATTGAATTTCAAAAAAGCAAATATTGACAAATTAGATAACAATTATTCTGCTAATTGGACAGATGATCAAACAATTACAGTAACATTCATTAAAGACAATAAAATATATAAGACTATCAGTGATTACGGGCATAAAGCACCAAGAGAACTTTATTGGGCTTATACTCCAGTTAGTTTCTTATATCAAAAATTATATTTGAAGCCATTTAAGGTCAACACGAAAGAACCTCTTTCAATTAGTCCTGCTTGCTTTGAAAACAAAGGACAAATATGTGAGTTAGAAAGGTCGGAAAGGTTTTATTTGTCCATCGAACTTTATAGAAGCAGAGAAGTTAAACATGTTTTCGAGAAGAAATACATTTTAAGATACTGGGATGAGAAGGACAACCAAAAAGAAATTATAACAGACGGAAGGTATTATCAGTTTAGGGAGAAAAACAAAGCTATAACGTTAGATTTAGGATACAACTTTTTAGATAGAAATAACTTGTATCCTAAATTTAGACAGAAAAACAAATACGATTAAAGAGCTAGTGCTAATCTGCTTTTAGCAGGTTCTGCTCCCACAAAGCACCGAATCCTATATATTGAAAAGCGCCTCTGTATGAAGTATTGAAATAAACATTGAACAAAATAGGGCTTCTGACTCAGCATTTAGAGATAGCATAAAATGGAAAAACAATAGTGGCCTTAAAGCTTATTTATTTATGTTCGGCAACAATAATGGTTATATGCAAATAAGACTTGCAATTTATAAAGATAAAAAAAGTAAGATAAAACAGAGCTTGAAAGACAAAAAAGAAATTATCATGAAATCACCTTTGTTTAAAATATCTCTTCTTCAGTTATTAATACTGATAACTTTTTCGAGTTGTAAGCCAAGAACAGCAGAAGCAAATATCGAAAAGGCGATTTCTGATTTGACTAATAAGTTCCCTCAATTGCCTAGAGGAAAATCTAATCAGTTAGATTTTTATAAGTTGGTAAGGACCGTAATATACGATAAGAATAAATTTCAACTTCAATTGTATTCTACTCCCGACAGCATTGAAGATCAACAACAAATTATGATTCTAATAAATCCAAAAGGAGATTATTATGCAATTCCACTCTTTTCAAACACATATCGTGATTATTGGAATTTTGAATTTGACAAACCGATTGAAGGAATAAAGAGAATAAATACTACATTTGAAAAAGAAATCACCAAGGCTATTAATATTTTAAATCTCAACGATACGATAGATACTGGTGCAAAGGTTCTTGATGAAACAATTATATCCTTGCTTCATTGTCAGGTTATAAGAGAAACTGATGGACCTATATTCAAAGCTCTTTGGCCTACATATAATTCAAATGAGCCAATAGAAGATTCAGATAGCTGCATTGCAAGGTTACAAAAGAATTTTACTGCTATAAAAAAACGCATTCATCCAAACGAGTATTACTACAATTATAATGCTTACCTTGACAATCGCAATTGTCGAATTTATCAACTCGTTAATCAAGGTAAAAATAGAGGTAAGAGATTAAAACCAGAAATAAAGACTTATAGACAGAATTGTAATTTTTCAGTTTGTTATAAGTGATGAACTTTGGATTATCGAATAAAAAAGATAGTATTAAAAAAAAGACCATGACAGAAGACAATTTAATCTTACTATGTTGCTATGCTATTTATGCTTTAACACTTCTTACCTTGATTTTAAGAAGTAAAGAGAGACTAAAATCATGTATCATTAACCTAACTGTTTTAGGATTATATAGTGGATTCTTTTTCTACAATCTGGCATTTAATAGTGCTGGAGGTTCAAGTCTTGTTTGGTTCGTATATTTAATATTTGCAATTGGATTACATTGGTTAATAAATTTAATAGGAATTGTTCAGACTTTCATAAAAAAATAGATATCAAATAAAAAGATATACAACAAGCTCATGCCTATGGGGTATTGATGAATTAGTTGTAATTACCATATTTATGATTTACACTAAAGTAAGTTGATCTGCTTTATTCAAAACAATAATTATCAAGGGAAACAAAAGAGCAAGATAAGTAAAACAGAAAACCGGGAATTGAATTACCTTTGCTATTTCACTGAAAAACAAAGATATGAGCGTTAAAGAGCAAAGCAAACAGGAATATATTGCAAGGATTAATAAGGTAATGGATTACATAGACAACCATATAAACGAGCCTCTATCCTTAGGAACGGTAGCGGGCGTGGCCAATCTGTCTCCATATCATTTCCACCGGATATTTACATTATTCTCTGGCGAAAGTTTATCAGCTTTCATTCAACGAATAAGAATAGAAAAAGCAGCTTCTTTAATAAGAGAATATAAAGATGTTCCTATCTGTGAAATTGCGTATAACTGCGGGTTCAGCAGTGTGTCTATCTTTAGCAGAACTTTCAGAAAGTATTTCAATACATCGGCTACGGATTTCAGGAACAGAGAAAAAGCTTTCCTTGTCATCAATGGTTCTTATTATAGCAAGGATGGTAAAGTGTTCAGCAAGAATAATCAACAACATCACAGCATTGATTTGCAACTTTGCAGCATCAATTTAAAACAATTAATTATTATGAACACAAAGATTGAAATTAAAGAAATGCCGGAGATGAGAGTTGTTTATTGTCGTCACAAAGGTGCTTTCAAAGACATCTGCTATGCGTATGACAAATTAATGAAATGGGCAGGACCAAGAGGTTTACTGAACTTTCCGGAAACTAAATCGCTGACCGTTTATCATGACGATCCTTCAATTACCGATATTGAAAATGTACGTCAGGATGCTTGTATCACTATTAATGAAGATGTTAAAGTAGACGGAGAGATTGGTAAAATGATTGTTGAAGGGGGAAAATACGCTGTAGGACATTTTGAAATTACTGTAAATGAATTCGAACAGGCCTGGAATACTATGTGTTTGTGGTTTACTGAAAATGGATACCAGCCGGGGGATGGCAGTACTTATGAGTTATATTACAATGATCATAATGAGCACCCGGAAAAGAAATTTATTCTGGATATCTGTATTCCGGTTAGACCGCTTTAATTAAATAATAAATGGAAGGGGGTAATTTTCTCCTTCCATTTATTATGTAAATCACAACTTTCCTCTCCTATCAAGGAAAATAATAAAATGCATAGATTTAGTCATTATTGTATGCTTAATCCAAACTCTTCTGCTCTTTTCAATGCATCTGTGTTCTGAATATCATTTTTTGCATTTATACCGGGAACAGTAATGATGCCGGAATCACTCCAATTCATATGATTAGCTATCTGTTTGTAAGTTGCTTTTATTGCATCAAAGCCATCCTCATTTGGAGCGCCGGAACAAACTAACAGTGCAGTGCTTTGTATTTTTAGTTCCCGTTTGCCAATAAGGAAAGCAAAGAATTTATCGATGGCAGCTTTTAATTGCATAGGGAATGTAAACCAATATAAAGGTGTGGCAAAAACGATCATATCAGCTTCCTCTACCAATGGAGCAAGTTCGTTGAAATCGTCATTGAATGAGCAAGCTACACCTTTACTATAACAGCTCATACAGTCAACACAACCTTTAATCTTTTTATTTGCAGTAGCGAATTTAACAACAGTATGACCTGCTTTTTGTGCCCCAGCAATAAATGCATCTGCCAGTTGATCACTATTACCTCCTTTGCGAGGACTACCAGTAAGTACCAAAATATTTTTAGACATATTATTATTTGTTTATTTATTTAATTAATCTTCTTTCGTATTTGCAACATTCATATCGCCCAGCCACTTCCCTCCAAAACCAATATTAGTAAGATCGCTTTCGTAAATTAATACTGTAAATGGGGCTACAGGCATATTCATAATGCGGGCTGCTTCATTTGTTAATGTGATAGTTAACTCTTTCTTTTGTTCGTTACTTAGCTTTGGGGCTTGAATAGTTATTACAGGCATATTAAAATCTCCTTTTTATTAAATTTGAATTAAGTTCTTTTCTCGAATGTTTTTTACGGATACAAAAGTACTGCTGAAGAATCATTGATATTTATACCAATTACTGATTGTTTTACCATAATTACTTATTATGCACGGACTTATATTAAATACTCTATTTTTGTAGTCAGAATTAAGCCAAAACAATATGGAAGAAATAATAAAACTGAAAAGTATTTCTCAGTATAATGAGATGATGGGTCAGGAAACCTTACATCCTTTAGTAAGTGTTATCGATTATTCAAAAGTAAAGCCGATAATGCACATTCGTAAATCTATGGAATTTTATAGTGTGGTTCTGAAAGATACCAAATGTGGTGACATAAGATATGGACGTAATTATTATGATTACAGAGAAGGGACGTTAGTGTTTACTGCACCAGGCCAGATTATGGATATTGATAATAAAGGAGAATATATTCAGCCCATGGGATGGGAATTGGTATTCCATCCCGATTTGATTCGTGGCACTTCACTTGGACATAAAATGAAAAGCTATACGTTTTTCTCTTATGAAGTGTTTGAAGCCTTACATCTTTCGTCCAGTGAGCAACAAACTATCATTGACTGCTTTAATAAAATCAATATAGAATTGGAGCATGCTATTGATAAGCATAGCAAAACATTAATCGTAACCAACATTGAATTACTACTCAATTATTGCACACGTTTTTATGATCGGCAGTTCATTACCCGTGAGAATGCGAACAAAGATATTTTGATAAAGTTTGAGAACCTCCTTAATAGTTATTTTGAATCAGATAAACCTCAGACTATTGGATTTCCTTCTGTGAAATACTGTGCAGAAGAATTACATTTATCGCCCAATTATCTTGGAGATTTAATAAAAAAAGAGACAGGAAAGTCCGCCCAGGAACATATACAGCTAAAGTTGATTGATATGGCTAAGGAAAAGCTTTTTGACCGGACCAAATCAATCAGTGATATTGCTTATGAATTAGGATTCAAGTATCAACAACACTTTAGCCGTATGTTTAAGAAGGAAACTGGTTATACACCTAATGAATACAGAATTCTGAATTAAAAACAAAAAGTTCTATCCTACTATTTTCTAAATGGTGGAAAGAACTTGAATAAATCTGATCTGTAATAATGGTAAATATATCAGTAATTTGTATAACCATAACCTGAATAATAGAAGATAATTTTGCATCATAATTAATAGATAACAATTTAAGATGCAAAATTATAATATGAGTATTTTTGATAGATTGAAAGCAGGTGAAACTGTTCAGTTTAATGACCCTAACTATTTCCAAATATTTGAAGCAGCTTCTCGAACCGCAAAGTTATTGGCAGAGCTAAACGCCTCTGCCGATAATGAGCAGGTTAGAGAACTATGGAATGAAATCTCCGGTTCTCAGCTTGGAGTTGATAGCACTATAATGGTGCCGTTTTATACCAATATCGGGCAGTTTACTCGTATAGGTAAGAATGTTTTTATTAATCATGCCTGCTCGTTTCTTGATATAGGAAGTATAACCATTGAAGATGATGTATTGATTGGGCCAAAGGTGAACCTTATTACAGAAGGACATCCATTGACCCCTTCTGAACGAAAAGCCCTTACGGTAAAACCCATTGTAATAAAACGCAATGCATGGATTGGAGCCGCAGTTACTATCTTGCCGGGGGTTACTGTAGGTGAAAACGCAGTAGTAGCTGCCGGAGCTGTAGTGAGTAAGGATGTTCCTGCCAACACTGTGGTGGCTGGTGTTCCTGCTAAAGTAATTAAAAACATTGATTAGAAAAGACCCACAATGAAAACAGTAATAATTATAGCCATGATGTCCATTCTTACTATTGGAGAAGCTTTTGCACAAGCAAAGCAGTATAAAAAGACTGAAGAGATGGAACAGGTAAATCCGAAGGGATATACAACATTTAAGGTAAGCAATAATGTAAAAATGTATAAGGTTACTTTCAGGAACCAATACAAAATGAGCGTGGCTGGTCATCTATTTATGCCGGCTAATTTAGACAAGAGTCAAAAACATGCCGCAATTATTGTAGGACATCCTATGGGGGCTGTTAAAGAACAAAGTGCTGATGTATATGCCTCAAATATGGCAGAACATGGATTCGTAACTTTAGCGATTGATCTATCTTTTTGGGGTGAAAGTGATGGTAAGCCACGCAATGCTGTTTCTCCGGATATTTATGCTGAAGACTTCAGTGCTGCGGTCGACTTTCTCGGAACCCGCTCATTTATTGATAGAAACAGAATTGGTGTTATCGGAATTTGTGGCAGTGGGAGTTTTGTTATAAGTGCTGCAAAGATTGACCCTCGAATGAAAGCCATTGCAACAGTCAGTATGTATGATATGGGCTCAGCTAACCGTAATGCTTTGAATCATTCACAGAGTATTGAACAGAGAAAGAATATTATTGCGGAAGCCGCGGAGCAACGTTATATTGAGTTTACAGGAGGTAAAACAAAGTATACCAGTGGAACAGTACATAAATTAGATGAAAACACTCACCCGATCCAGCGGGAGTTCTACAATTTCTATCGCACTCCCCGAGGTGAATACACTCCGAAAGGAAGTTCTCGGGAGCTAACTACCCACCCTACACTTACAAGTAACGTCAAGTTTATGAATTTCTATCCTTTCAATGATATTGAAACAATTTCTCCCCGTCCATTGCTCTTTATTACAGGAGACCATGCTCACTCAAAAGAATTTAGTGAAGATGCATATAAACGTGCTGCCGAACCAAAAGAATTATATATTGTACCAAACGCCGGACATGTTGATTTGTATGACAAAACCGATTTAATTCCATTCGACAAATTAACGATGTTTTTTAGCAAGAACTTATAACGAAAATTTAAGCGTTATTATTGAACATATTTGGTTGTTTTTGTCATAGGTGTAATAATTGAGAATTATTACACCTATTTTCTTTATCTAAAATTAATGTTGCACTCTATATTCATTTGGTGAAACACCAACACGTTTCTTAAACAACCGACTAAAGTGCTGAGGATATTTAAAGCCCAATTCGTAAGCAATCTCGCTTACCGACTTGCTTGTGTCATACACCATATCTTTAGCTGTATCAATTAACTTTAACTGTATATGTTCCAAAGCCGACTTTCCGGTCTCCTTCTTAATCAGATCACCCAGATAATTTGCTGATAGATTAAGCTTATCCGCACAATATCCTACAGTAGGCAGACCAATGTTCTGCGGTTTGTCTGATGAAAAATAATCTCCGAGCAGATTCTCGAACCGAACAATTACATCTTTATTTATATGTTCACGAGTGATAAACTGGCGATCATAAAAACGCTTGCAATAATTAAGCAACAACTCTATGTTTGATGTTATCAAAGTTTTGCTGTGCTTATCAATAGAATGATTCAATTCCAGTTCTATTTTATGCAGGCAATCAATTACAACTATTCTCTCTTGTTCTGACAAATGAAGAGCTTCATAGACTTCATAAGAAAAGAAGGTGTATTCTTTCATATTTCGTCCCAGCGAGGTGCCACGAATCAAGTCCGGATGGAACAACAATGCCCAGCCTTTTGGCTGAAAATACTCACCGTTATCTTCTACACCAAGAACCTGCCCTGGTGCAATGCACACCAACGTTCCTTCCTGATAGTCATAATAGTTGCGTCCGTAAATCAGATCCCCGCATTTTACTTCTTTCAGATATATGGCATAAAAGCCAAAATTATGACGCATATGTGTTATCTTGTTAGACTTTGACATATCAACAACACTAACTAATGGGTGCAATGTTTCCAGTCCGAGAAAAGCATTATAATCACATATATTATCTATTTTTATAATCTCATTCATAAGCATTTATATATTAGTTGCAAGACAAAAGTAGAACTTTTTTTGTTATTTAATTCATAAGACTACTGGTATCTGTAATAATGGTATGCATATCAGTAAAATGTATAACATTCACACCGGAAATACGGCATAATTTTGCATCGTGATTATTTCGAAGCAGAAATAATACTATTTTTTCAAATTTAAAAAAGAGGTATATGAAACAGCGTAAATTAGGGACTCAAGGATTAGAAGTATCTGCACTAGGATTAGGATGCATGGGCTTAAGTTTTGGATATGGCCCTGCTACAGATAAGCAAGAGGCTATCAAATTAATTAGAAGAGCTTACGAATTAGGCATAACATTTTTTGATACAGCCGAAATATATGGCCCTTTTACCAATGAAGAAGTTGTTGGCGAAGCGATTGCTCCATTTAGAAACGAAATTGTAGTTGCTACCAAATTTGGTTTTAACTTTAAAAATGGTCAGCCAGTTGGATTAAACAGTAAACCAGAATACATCCGTCAGGCTGTAGAAGGTTCTTTAAAAAGATTAAATGTAGAAGTCATAGATTTGTTA
>Ga0209016_1002947_pt1 | contig 10689 bp, 10 predicted proteins | sample EPASupsiteSAE305_FD_187265 | JGI IMG/M metagenome (GOLD analysis project Ga0209016, IMG submission 187265) | Bioremediated contaminated groundwater microbial communities from EPA Superfund site, New Mexico - SAE3-05 (SPAdes) (version 2) | ecosystem: Environmental > Aquatic > Deep subsurface >...
GAGGTGGTCAGGGGAGGCTATCCCGACTGGACTGCCCTTGACCCCGGGGCCGAGCACTTCGACCACCGGGCAAGCAGTGATAATCCCATATGGTTCATGGTAGACGTGAGGTATGTCCGTCCCTTGAAAACGCCGGTAACCCTCAATGAGATGAAGATGCATTCCGAACTTTCCGGCATGGTCCTTCTAAAAAGAAGCCGCCTGTCGGTCCAGCCGGTGACGCGTCAGGAGTGGGAGCACATTCTCCGCTTAGGTGGAGTTCACTGATTAATGAGGAGGCATTTGTGAGGTCTGTCGAAAAACTTCTGATCCTTTTTCTTTTTGTTGCCGGGGTAACCATTGCTGCCTGCTCCGACAAGGATACAAAATCAACCGAGGCACCTAAACCTGCTGCTGCGTCCGGGGCTGCGGTCACGACACCGTCCGGGCTTTCCTATGTGGATATTGTGGTTGGAAGTGGCTCAAGTCCTGTCTCCGGAAAGCCGGTCAAGGTCCATTATACGGGGTGGCTGGAGAACGGGACCAAGTTCGATAGCTCCGTAGATCGTGGCGAGCCCTTTGTTTTCACCATTGGTGCCGGCGAGGTGATTCCCGGCTGGGATGAAGGGGTCATGACCATGAAGGCCGGCGGCAAGCGCCGGTTAACGGTGCCGGCAAAGCTCGGCTACGGCGAGGCCGGCGCCGGAGGCGTGATTCCGCCCAATGCGACACTTATTTTTGAAGTCGAGTTGCTTGAGGTGGCACAGTAACCGGTGCTGCCCATGCATTAAGACTGACATGCCAGGGAGGGCATATGAGGGTTCTGCTTGTAGCTGCCATCGTATTGTTCGCCGCGTCGTCTGCTGTTGCGGCAACGAAAAGCGTTACCTTTTACCTTGACGGAACGCGGGTTGAGAGTTCGCTCTCCGCGCCGAAGGGTTATCTCGAACTGCCGCTCCCCGGCAACTACATCCAGGGTTCTTTCAGGGTACGGCACGTTGGACAAGGTTCCGTGACACGCGTGGAGATGAGTCCCGCTTCTCCGGATCCCCGGGCGGACCGGGAAATGAAGGACCTTGTCGAGCGCCGCCGCATCCTGGAAGACCGGCTGAAAGCCCTGGAAGTCCGTCAGGAGATATTCACGTCGGCAGCCAAGTCCCAAAGCAGCAAAGCCCCCCGCAAGACGAAAACCAATCCCCATCCACTGGAAACCATCAGGAAGGGAACCGACTATGCCGTTGCTCAGCTCGAGGAGGTTTATCGCGGGCGGCGCAAGACGGAGGAGGGGCTCAGGGCGATCGATGCCCGCATTGCCGCCCTGAAGAAGGAGGGTGGTATTGGCGGCAGTGTCGCCCGGGTGTGGCTGTCGGGAAAAGGAGGGGCTGTTTACAGCTACCTCACCAACGGTGCCGGTTGGACTCCTGTTTATGATTTCAGGCTGGGTGGAAACGGCATGGTTGAAGTGACGGTTAAGGCGCAACTGCCGAGGGCGACACGGGATAAAACATCGGTGGTGCCGTCCCGTATGGCCGATGCGAAGGCCGGTTTTGCACCTGTTCCCATTTCGGGAACCCTCGCTACCGTGGCCCGGTACAACATGCCGGTGGAGCGGGAAGAAGCGCTCCCGGTTCCTCAGGGGGGCGTAAAGTTCACCTTCAGAAATACCACGGGGGAAACTCTCGCTGCCGGAGCGGGGGCTTGCTACATGAAAGGCGAGTATGTGGGCCATGTCAGCTTTGCGGGGAGCTCTTCCGGCGAGGCGGGAGAGCTTGTCGCCGGAAGCCTTGGGATCTGAAGAATAGACACGCTGGAGCCAGTGCGGGATTCCCGGTTTTGTCTTGACTTGACACAGTCCGTGGGCTAATTTGTACGTTTGTTAAATCGGTAGAAACCGGCTCCGAGAAAGGGATTACAAGGCACATGGAAGAACTGAGCGAGTTGTTGCTCCAGAGGCGGCGCAAGGTGGATGCCCTCTGGGAAGCGGGAATCAACCCCTATCCGAATGATTATAAACCCCGGCATACTTCTGCCGATGTAATTTCAGCGTACGGCCAGTGCGAGACAATAGAGGAAGGTGCCGACACGTTCGTCATCGCCGGGCGGATCATTGCCCGCCGCTCATTCGGCAAGGCTGCCTTCATCCAGCTCCAGGACCGCAAGGGTCGAATTCAACTCTATGTCCGCAAGGATACCATCGGTGACGAGGCCTTCGAAGCCTTCGAAACCTTCGATATCGGAGATATCATTGGGGCCACAGGTACCCCGTTCCGCACCAAGACCGGCGAACTTTCCCTCAACGTGAGCCAGGTCCGGCTCCTTACCAAGTCGTTTCTGCCCTTGCCCGAGAAGTTCCATGGCCTCACCGACGTGGAAACCCGTTATCGCCAGCGTTACGTGGACCTGATCGTGAACCCGGAGGTTCGCGATGTTTTTGTCAAGCGTTCCCGTATTGTTAATCTGATTCGCGAATTCATGGTTTCGCACGACTTTCTCGAAGTGGAAACGCCGATGATGCAGCCCATTCCCGGCGGTGCCACGGCCCGGCCATTTGTCACCCACCATAACGCTCTCGACATGGAGCTGTTCCTCCGCATTGCTCCCGAGCTCTACCTGAAGCGGCTGGTGGTCGGCGGGTTCGAGCGGGTTTTCGAGATCAACCGCAACTTCCGCAACGAGGGGATTTCGGTTCGCCACAATCCCGAGTTCACCATGATGGAGTTCTATCAGGCCTATGCGACCTTTGAGGACTTGATGGATTTCACCGAAGAGCTCCTCTGTCATGTGGCCCAGGAGGTTCTGGGGACCCTTGACTTCACCTATCAGGGGACGGAGATCAGCTTCCAGCGCCCCTGGAAGCGGCTCACCGTCAAAGAGGCGATCCTCGAGTACGGCGACATCGATGCGAAATCCCTTGAAGACCGAGATCTTGCCTATGCCTATGCCCAGAAGATAGGGCTTGAACTGCCGGCTGATGTCGGCTACGGCAAGCTGATAACGGAAATCTTCGAAGAGGTTGCAGAGACAAAGCTTATCCAGCCGACCTTTATCACCGCCTATCCCACGGAGGTGTCGCCACTTTCCCGTAAAAGCGACAAGGATCCCGATATCGTAGACCGCTTCGAGTTCTTCTGTGCCGGTCGTGAAATGGCAAACGCCTTTTCGGAGCTTAACGACCCGGTTGACCAGAAGGAGCGCTTCCTGGGCCAGGTGGCACAGAAGGCCAAAGGCGACGAAGAAGCCCATTATATGGATGAGGATTACATTCGGGCCCTTGAATACGGCATGCCGCCGACTGCCGGAGAGGGAATAGGCATCGACCGTCTTGTCATGCTCCTTACGGATTCCCCTTCCATTCGCGATGTCATCCTCTTCCCCCAACTTCGTAAGGGAAAATAACGGTAGACTGAAAGCGGATCTAGAATCGGGGCCTTCTGCCGGTCCCCGGTCCCTGGTCCCCGGTCCCTGGATTTAAAATGTCCTACGAGCTCTTAATCGGTCTCCGCTACCTGAAGGCCAAGCGGAAGTCGACCTTCATATCAATTATTACGTTTATCTCCACAGCGGGGGTAGCCCTCGGAGTGATGGCTCTTATCATCGTTCTGGCGGTAATGACCGGCTTCGAAGAGGATCTGAAGGATAAGATTCTCGGTACAAACGCCCATGTGGTCGTTCTGAAGTCAAGCGGCGCCATGGAAGACTATCCGGCGCTCATGAACCGGTTGAAAAAGATTGAGGGGGTCGAGGCTGCAACGCCCTTCATTTACAGCCAGGTCATGCTTTCCTCCGGTTCCAACGTTTCCGGCGTGGTGCTTCGCGGCATCGACGTGGCGACCGATCCACAGGTAACCAACCTGCACCGCTCCCTCGTGGAGGGGAAACTCGGAGATTTGGAACGGTCTCCCCTTCCACTCGCCTCCCAGGAGCCTCCCCTGCCCGGCATCATTGTCGGCAGGGAACTTGCCCGCTCGCTTAATCTTTACACCGGCGATACGATTAACGTCATTTCTCCCCTCGGAAACATTACTCCCTTGGGCATGGTCCCGAAGATGAAGCAGTTCCGGGTTGTGGGCCTCTTCAATACCGGAATGTTCGAGTATGATTCCACCCTTGCGTATGTGGGGCTTGACGAGGCTCAGCAGTTCCTTTCTATGGGCCATGTCGCGACCGGGATACAGCTCAGGGTCAAGGATGTTTACCGGACCGGCGAGCTGGTCAAGAAGATAAATGGCTACCTGGGTTTCCCCTTTTATGCCCGTGATTGGATGCAGATGAACAAGAACATTCTTTTTGCGTTGAAGACGGAAAAAATGGTAATGTTCATCATTTTGACACTGATAGTACTGGTAGCTGCGTTCGGCATAGCCTCAACGCTTTTCATGGTGGTTCTGGAGAAGACCAAGGATATTGCGATTCTCAAGTCCATGGGGGCCACTGGGCGGAGCATAATGAAGATTTTTGTGCTGGAGGGGCTCATTATCGGCATTGCAGGGACCGTAATCGGAGTTGTCGGTGGTCTCCTCGTGGCCTACAATCTGGAGCCCATTGTCGATATCATACAGAAACTGACCGGTTTCGAGCTTTTCAGCAAGGATGTGTACTATCTTGACCATTTCCCTTCCCGGGTGGTCTTGTCCGATGTCGTCCTGATCTCCGTGACGGCTGTTCTTATTTCTCTCGTGGCAACCCTCTATCCATCCTGGCAGGCATCGAAGCTGCCGCCGGCGGAGGCGTTGCGCTATGAGTAGTCTCCTTGAGGTGACTGAACTCACCAAGAGCTACGGAGCAGGCGAGACGCGTGTTGATGTCCTGCAGGGTGTCAACCTGACGGTGGCCGAGGGGGAAACCATTGCTCTTGTGGGAGCATCGGGAACCGGCAAAAGTACCCTTCTCCATATTATGGGTACCCTGGACCGGCCTTCCTCAGGCAATGTTTTTTTTCAGGGGCAGGATGTATTTCGGTTGAGCGAGGCGGCCCTGGCTTCATTCCGGAACCGTTCCATCGGATTCGTATTTCAGTTTCACCATCTGCTGCCGGAGTTTACGGCGGTGGAGAACGTCATGATGCCGCTCCTGATTGCCGGAACGAAACGCTCCGAGGCTATGGCCCCGGCCCGTGAGTTGCTGGAAGAAGTGGGGCTGGCGCACCGGCTGACCCACAAGCCCGGAGAACTCTCGGGTGGAGAACAGCAAAGGGTCGCCATCGCCCGCGCCCTGATTCTTTCGCCGAAGCTTCTTCTGGCCGATGAACCGACCGGTAACCTGGATATGAAGACCAGCGACGAAGTTCATGAAACCCTTGAAGGAATTCATCGTAAGCGGGGAGTTACTCTCGTCATAGTAACCCATAACGAGAAACTTGCTTCCCGCATGGGCCGGACGGTCCGTCTTCTGGATGGCCGAGTTCTTGCCGGTTAGCGTGGGAAGATCTGTAAGTACCTATCAATTCATCCTCCCGGGGGAGCAGTGATCAAGTTACATGCAACTAGAGCCGGAATTGTGGCGGCGGTCGTTTTTACGGCGCATGGTGCCTTTGCCGAAGGGGAGAAAATAGTTGATCTCCAGGTGAAGGGCAACCGGAGGATTGACACATCGGCCATTATCAATGCCCTGAAATTGAAGGCCGGCGATATTTTTTACGTGGAATCGGCCGACGCGGATATTCGCGCCATTTACCGGTTGGGACAGTTTCAGGATGTAAATGCTGAAACCCGGAAGACCGATGGCGGTGTGATCCTCGTCTACACGGTGGTGGAAAAACCGATTATCCGTGAGATAAAAATCGAGGGGACGAAGGAGATATCCACCGATAAAGTCAGGGAAGCCCTGGGCCTCAAGTCGAACAGCATCTTTTCCCAGAAAGAGATGACCCAGAGCGCCAAGAAGGTGAAAAAGCTCTATACCGACGAGGGATATTACCTGGCCGAGGTCGATGTTAAGAGCGAAAAGCGCTCCGATACCGATGTTAGGGTTATAGTCAGCGTCACCGAGGGGAAGAAGGTTCTCATCAAGAAGATCCGGTTCGAAGGGAACAAGTCCTTTGCCGACAAGAAACTTCGCAAGGTCATGGAGACTAAGGAGAAATGGTTTCTTTCCTGGCTGACAAGCGCCGGAACCTATAAGGACGAAGTTCTCAAGAACGACGTAAACCTCATTGCCGACCTGTACTTCAACAATGGTTACGTGAACGTGAAGGTTGGCGAACCCGAAATCAAGCTTATGGATGACCGAAGCGGCCTTACCGTCACCATCGGCATTACCGAGGGCGAACAATTCAAGACCGGCACTATCGGGTTTAAAGGTGATCTCCTCGAGACTGAAGAGTTCCTTGCCAAAGGGCTTCGACTCAAGAGCGGAGAAATTTTCAACCGCTCCAGCCTTCGCACGGACGTGCTGAACCTTACCGATCTCTATGCCGACAAGGGGTTTGCCTTTGCCAACGTAACACCGCTTTCCAAGGTTAATTCCGATACGAAAACCGTTGATATAACCTTTGATTTCGAGAAGGGCGAAAAGGTATTCATCGACCGGATTAATGTGCTCGGAAACACCAAGACTCGCGACAAGGTCCTGCGTCGCGAGATCAAGCTGGTCGAGGGCGATACGTACAGCAGCACCGGCTTGAAGAGAAGCAAGCAGACCCTCATGAATCTCGGATTCTTCGAGGAGGGGAACATCGCCACCGCGAAGGGGAGCGCCGACAACAAGCTGGATGTGAACGTGGAGGTTAAGGAGAAGCCGACCGGGACATTCAGCATCGGTGCCGGCTACAGTTCCCTCGATGGACTAATCGGACAGGGTTCCGTCTCCCAGGGGAACTTCCTGGGGCTTGGTCTCAAGGCTAACCTCGCTGCTTCGTTGGGGGGGAGTTCCTCGACCTACAACGTGGGCATTACCGACCCATATTTCCTTGATACCCGCTGGACCCTTGGCGTTGACCTTTACCGCACCGAGCGCGACTATCTGGACTTTACGCGCCGCGCCACCGGTGGTGACATCAAGGCGGGTTATCCGTTGAGCGACACAATGCGGACCCTCTGGATGTACAAGTACGAAGATAAAAAGATTTTCGACGTGGATGTGGATAGCGACGATATAATCCCGGAAACGACTTCTACGACCAGTTCGATCTCCGCGAGCTTGACCAGGAACACTACCGATTACCATCTGGACCCCACTCGCGGCATGGTGAACAACCTCTCCATTGAGGTTGCCGGTCTCGGAGGCACGAACCGTTTCATACGGTATGGCGGTGATACCTCGCTGTTCTTCCCGGTAAAGTGGTCTACGGTTCTCAGCTTGCGGGGTTCTCTCGGTTATATCCAGGGGATAGGCAAGGATGTCCCCATTGACGAACGATTCTTTGCCGGCGGCATCAATACGATCCGTGGCTACGAAGGAAGAAGCATCAGCCCTTACAAAATCGCTGCCGACGGTGATGAATCATTTATTGGCGGCAACAAGGAAGCAATCTTCAACGTCGAATACACTTTCCCGCTAATCAAGGACGCAGGCCTCAAGGGAGTTGCCTTTTTTGATGTGGGCAACGTCTACGACAAGGGAGAAACCATGTTCTCCAGCTTCAGGATGAGTTACGGTGCCGGTATTCGCTGGGTATCGCCCCTGGGACCGTTGCGCCTGGAATACGGTATTCCCATCAATCCGCGCGACGGAGTCGACAAGTCGAGCGGCCGGTTCGAGTTTTCCATCGGGACCTTCTTCTGACAGGAGAGGCGCGGACAGCCCGCAACGATCTGTTTCGCAATATTACGGCACGAAAGGGAGAAACAATGAAAAGGTTCGTCACAACAGCAGCTATCGTGGGTTCTTTGATACTTGCCTCGGTTGCCTTTGGAGCTGAGGGGGGCAAGCTCGGCTACATCGATATGCAGAAGGCCCTAAACCTTTCCGAATCCGGCAAGGAAGCCAAAGAACAGCTTGCCGCCAAGGTCAAGAAGTACCAGGACGAAATCAATGCCAAGCAGGAGGAGCTGAAAAAGCTCAAGGACGAACTGGAGAAGCAGAGTGTCCTTCTCGCCGAGGCTGCCCGCAGTAACAAAGAAAAGGACTATCAGCAGAAGCTGAAGGAATTCCAGCGGTTCACGAAGGACGCCCAGGATGAGCTCCAGACGAAGGATGAAGAGTTTACCAAAAAGATCATCGAGGACATGGAGAAGGTCATCCAGGATTACGGCAGGAAAAACGGCTACTCGTTCATTTTCATCCGGAACGAGGGGATGATTTATGTGGACGACAAGGCCGACGTCACTGACGAAATCCTCAAAATATTCAATACGTCGCGGAAGAAATAGATGATGGCGATTTCACGAACCCTCAGGGAACTGGCGGAATACCTTGGCGGAACAGTTGCCGGTGACGAGTTGAAAACCGTCACCGGCGTTTCCAGTCTTGATGATGCTTCTTCCGACCAGATCACCTTCCTTGCCAATCCCCGCTATGCGTCGAAGGTTGCCACTACCGGTGCCGGAGCGGTAGTGCTGCCGCCAGGGGCCGAGCGCCACGGCAGAAATGCCATTCATGTTGCGAACCCCTATCTTGCCTTCGCCAAGCTCCTGACTTTGTTCCATGTGGCTTCCCACGCTCCGAAAGGGGTTATGGAAGGAGCGATTGTCGGCAGGGACGTTACCATGGGCAGTGACGTGACCGTTTATCCCGGTGCCGTTGTGGGTGATGGCGTGACGCTGGGGGACAGGGTTACGGTGCATCCGGGAGCGGTCCTCTACGAAGGGGTCTCGGTTGGCAGCGATGTGACGCTTCATGCCAATGTCGTTGTCTATCAGGGGTGCCGAATCGGAGATCGGGTAACCATTCACGCCGGGACGATTATCGGTTCCGACGGGTTTGGCTATGCCCCTGACGGCGACGGATTCTATAAAATCCCCCAACTCGGAATCGTCTTAATCGAGGATGATGTGGAAATCGGTTCCAACACCACCATCGACAGGGCTGCTCTCACCGCGACCGTCATCGGCCGTGGGACGAAGATCGACAACCTTGTCCAGATCGCCCACAACTGCATCATTGGCGAGAACTGCACCATTGTTTCCCAGGTGGGTATCTCCGGCAGCACCAAGCTGGGCAAGCGGGTGACCCTCGCCGGGCAGGTGGGTGTTGCCGGGCATCTGACAATAGGGGACAACGTCATGGTCGGTGCAAAGTCCGGGATTCCCGGCAATGTGCCTGCCGGCTCGATGTTGAGCGGCATACCGGCCTTCAGTCACCGTGAATGGCTCCGTTCATCGGCAGTGCTGCCGAAATTGCCTGATCTCAAGAAGACCGTGGCTGAATTGGAGAAGCGAGTCCGGGAACTGGAAGCGAAGCAAGGAGTCTGAAATGGATATTATTCTTAATATTGATGAAATTATGAAAATACTCCCCCATCGTTATCCTTTCCTCCTGGTGGACCGGGTTGTGGAGCATGTACCGGGAGAACGGATTGTGGGGCTTAAAAACGTAACGATAAACGAGCCTTTCTTCCAGGGGCACTTTCCCGGCCACCCCATCATGCCGGGGGTTTTGATTATCGAAGCCATGGCCCAGGTGGGCGGCATCCTTGCCTATCTTGCTTTGGGAGACGAGGTCCGGAACAAGGTCTGCTATTTCGCTGCCATCGATAACGTCAAGTTCCGCAAACCGGTGGTTCCGGGCGATCAGCTCCGTATTGAGGTCATGGCCACCGGATGCAAGCGCGGGATTTGGTGCTTCAGCGCGAAAGCGTCTGTCAACGGGAAGGTGACGACCGAAGCTGACCTCAAAGCAACCTTTGCCGACCAGGTCAGGCTCTGACCATGATTCATTCCACTGCAATTGTTCACCCCGGCGCCCGGATAGCTGATGGAGTAGAGATCGGCCCCTATACCATTATTGGCGAACACGTCCGTATCGGCCGCGGTTCCAAGGTCGGCGCGCACACGGTTATTGATGGCTGGACCGAGATCGGCGAGGAATGCCAGATCTTCAATCTCGCCTCGGTGGGAGGCACTCCCCAGGATCTGAAGTACAAGGGTGAGGAAACCTGGCTGCGTATCGGCAACCGCAACATCATCCGGGAGTTTACGACGCTCCAGCCCGGAACGGTCACCGGCATCGGCGAAACAGTAATCGGCGACAACAACCTTTTCATGGCCTACTGCCACGTTGCCCATGACTGCATTGTCGGCAACCGGGTCATCATGGCCAACGGCGCCACCCTCGCGGGGCACGTGGAGGTGGAAGATTTCGCCATCCTCGGCGGCCTTTCCGCAGTGCACCAGTTTACTGTTGTCGGCGAGAGCGCAATGCTATCAGGGGGCGCAATGGTTGCGCAGGATGTCCTGCCGTACACGATTGCCAGCGGCAATCACGCCACTTCGGGCGGACTCAATACCATCGGACTGAAGCGCCGCGGTTTTTCCCCAGAGGTCATTTCTTCCATAAAGAAGGCATATCGTCTCATTATCCGTTCGGGATTGCGCCTTGAAGAGGCCATCGCGCGGATTCGGCAAGAGGTGCCGATGTCGCCCGAAATTTCTCATTTTATCGAGTTTGCCGAGAAGTCCAAAAGAGGTATCTGCCGCTGATGGGGCAAATTCAGCATTGAATGAGGGAAGCTAACGATGGAGAAAAAAATCCGTACCGCAGTTATCGGAGTCGGTTACCTTGGTCTTTTCCATGCTGAGAAGTTTTCCCAGCTCCCGGAATCTGAACTGGTGG
>Ga0209016_1002952_pt1 | contig 10681 bp, 6 predicted proteins | sample EPASupsiteSAE305_FD_187265 | JGI IMG/M metagenome (GOLD analysis project Ga0209016, IMG submission 187265) | Bioremediated contaminated groundwater microbial communities from EPA Superfund site, New Mexico - SAE3-05 (SPAdes) (version 2) | ecosystem: Environmental > Aquatic > Deep subsurface >...
AGCCAAAATGAGTGGCCAATAATTTTCTAATTACCAGAATAAAAAAGGACCTTGATCGAAATGATCAAGGTCCTTTTTTATTCTGGTAATTAGATGTTAATCCTCAAGTTCACCCTTAAGCATTTGTCCTGCAATGCGGGCTGCATCAGCAACATATCTGGAACAAGGGCGACGCTTGTAATAATCGGTCGTACGAATAGATGGGGCGGGAGTAGACTGCGTTTCAGAATCAGGCATCAACTCTCTGCATATAATTGTTTGATGTTTACTTTTAAATATTTCTGACATCTTCTGTACTATAGCGTAGTTTCTCGTACGGGCTTGCTGGTCGGTCGTATCAATAACCGGATATTTGAAACCGGCTAACATAGCCATGGCACTAACTGTTCCACATATTTCCCTCATACGCCCGACACCTCCACCAAATGAAACAGTCATTCTTTTCGCCATCTCCAGATCTAATTCAAATACATCCGAATAAGCAAGAAATACAGATTGAGCACAATTAAAGCCTGCTTCAAAATTTTGAACTGCCTGCTCTACGCGCTCTTCTATTTCAAATGATTTTATGCTTGTATTAGTATTCATAGTCTACGCAAGCTCTGTCTGACTTGAAAGGTCCTATTAATTCTTTGGCTACTGCTACGTGCGCAGGATGCAAAGCATACGTTTTTACATCCTCTAAAGTATCTAACTCTGTTGTAAGAATTAAATCCCATGATTCATCAGGATTACAGTTAAAATCAACCCGGATCGAACGTAATACATCAATAATTTGAATCAGAGATTCCAATCCATTCTTAATAGCCTGCATCTTTGCCATTTTTTCGGCTGGAGTTGCAAATTCCTTTAATTTAAACATTACAATATGCCTAACCATGATACTATTATTTTAATTACATTTGTTCATCTAAGTAAGAATCCTTATAACCTAAGAAATAAAGAATTCCATCGAGTCCGATTGTTGAGATAGACTGTTTGGCATTTGCTTTTACTTTAGGCTTAGCATGAAAAGCAATTCCAAGTCCGGCAATACTTATCATTGGCAGGTCGTTTGCTCCATCTCCAACTGCAACCGTCTGACGCAAATCAACGTTTTCTACCTGAGCAATCAAACGAAGCAATTCAGCTTTACGTTTTCCATCTACAATATCACCTAAATGATTTCCGGTTAGTTTCCCGTCAACTATTTCTAAATCGTTGGCATAAACATAGTCGATGTTATATTTTTGCTTCAAATAATTTCCAAAGTACGAAAAGCCTCCGGAGAGGATAGCAATTTTAAAACCTACTTTTTTAAGAATACGCATCAATCTATCTACACCTTCTGTAATGGGAAGGTTGTCTGCGATTTCCTGCATTACTGACACATCCAGGCCTTTCAGTAAAGCACAACGCTGACGAAAACTTTCAGAAAAATCAATTTCGCCTCTCATTGCTGCCTCGGTAATCGCCTTTACCTGCTCTCCAACGCCAGCTCTTTCTGCTAATTCATCAATAACCTCAGTTTCTATCAAGGTTGAATCCATATCAAAGCAAATAAGACGGCGCATTCTGCGAAACATACTTTCTTCCTGAAAAGAAATATCAACTTCTAGTTCGGAAGAAAGTTGCATAAAGTAGCTTTGCATTTTCTCTTTATCTTTTGGTGTTCCGCGTACAGAAAATTCTACGCTTGCTTTTGGAGTACGTGCATTTTCATCAAGAGGAATACGTCCGGTCAATCTTTTTATATCATCGATATTCATTCCCTGATCTGCCACAATTTTAGTTACAGCAGCAATCTGGCGAGCAGAGAGTTTTCTTGCCACCATTGTAATTATATAGCGATTTTTCCCCTGCATTTCAACCCACTTGTCATATTGATCTTCTGATATGGGATTAAAACGAATATTTACGCCAAGTTCATAACTTTTAAAAAGAAGTTCTTTTAAAATTTCGCCTGAAGTGCTTCCTTTTGTCTGGAATAATATTCCAAGAGATAGATTGTTATGAATATCAGCTTGACCAATATCTAAAATTAGCGCATCATGTTTTGCAAGTATTTCAGTTAATCCCGCTGTTACACCCGGACGATCTGCCCCGTTAATGTTAATCAATATAAGCTCATCTGTTTGTGCCATATCTTCGTTTTTAGAAGGGCAAAGATAGAGACTATTTGTAAAAATAGCATTAAACCTCAATCAATAAGTCAACGCTAAAATCAAAAAAAGCTGTTTGCAAGAGACAAACAGCTTTTTTGATATATCAGAAAGATACTATTTTCTCACAATTTCATGTATCCTGATAGGTTGAGTATGAATGGACGAAATGTAAAGCTTAGGTGCATCAGCATAGAGAGAACTGGTTAACTTGACAAAATCTGCACCGCCCTGATAAATAATAAATTTGTCTCCTTTGGCGGGCAAAGCTTCGACTCTTACATATCCGGTAACGCCAGACATAAAGAGTAAAATTTCATTGGAACCTTTACAATTGACTTCTAACTTATTATTTTCAGTAAGCAACTGATAAGTTTTCAAATCTTTATCATATGGCAATAATTCCGATTTTACTTTTTCAATTATTTTTGTTTGAAGCGAAAAGTTCATCAAAAAAAATGATTGGGTTGCGTTTGAATTATTTCGCATTCGTACATATCGTATTTGAGGGTTCAACCTGGCAATTTCACTTTCTCCTTCATTTTCTTCTTTATTCAACTGCAAGGTAGTCCATTTTATTCCGTCTTCAGAACATTCGAACAGGCGCCATCCATTTGAAGAAAGAGGCAAATTGAATGAAGCGGTTTCGATTTCTTTGTTCGGAGCAACTTTAATCCCAACATATTGACCCGGTTTAATCTTTATGGGCTGAAAAACAGGAACAATCGCTATTTCATTATTTCTTTCAGAAATGGGTTCTGTTTTTAATTGCTCAATATTTGAATACAAAGTTGATCCAACTGTTGAATAAATATCTTCATGTTTTGCAAGTAATTCATTTCCTACATGTTTATATAGTTGCTGAATAAAAGGCATTATAACAAGAGATCCTGTTTTTACGCCAGGTTGAAATTCATTTTGATTAAAATCGCGATCAATCAAATGAATACTATCTAATAAAGCAGTTACAGTCGAATATTTTTGCCAGGAAGCCATTTCGTCCTTGTCAGTCCATGCATTTGCCATTTCCATGGCAGCAGTTCCTGCATTACCTAAAAGCTCGAACTGACGAAGCCAAGGATTGATTTGTTTTATCAAATTTTTGTTGGGAGACTGGCTATATATCATCGTAGGAGCGACTGCAATCTGAGAAAACAGGGCATTAAGCTGACTAGCTTCAATCTCAAGATATTTATCATTCATGAAAGAGTTTAAGAACGATTCGGCAACCGGCTTAATTTGAACAGATTCTTCACGGCGATAATTATGCCCGTTCGGACCTGGATCACTGTTATGTGAACAAAATGTTAGATAAGCAATAGGAGCTTCTGGCATACACAATCTGCATGCTTCTTCCCATGATTTATATGCATCATATTCTTGTAAATTCCATGCATACATGGCAACACCAAAGATACCAACCTTTGAAGCTTCTGATTTATCCATTGGATTGGCTACAAATCCACTCATGGCATTTTCAGCGTTCTTATCAATCCCATAAGCAGGACCCATTAGTAAATGATCGCGTACGTAATCACTTACAGGGAAATTCCACCAAATAAAAGGATTTCGTTTGATTCGATTATTTACCCATTTAATCCCATCGAGAGTAATATCACCAACTACTTTATCTCCTGTCCACATTATTAAAATGGATGGATCCAGAAGGTTTCCCAAAATATCAAGATAAGCATCTGGACCGGCAGTTGAAGCTTCCCTATTAAACTCCGTTGGACATAAAAGCAATGGTTTGATATCTCCTTTTTTCTGAACAAACTCTTTGTTTATATAATTAAGTAATCCAGTCTGCTTTTCCGGACGAGTACCTTCGCCGGCAATATCATCAAAGAACAAGGCAAAACTTCGTACTCCCAAAGAATACATTTTTTCAAGTTTATTTAGTACTGCACTGCTATCCTCTGCATTCCACTTAATATCTTTCCCTGGATTCATGGCCCATACAAAATCCACTTTATTTCGTGAGGCTTCTGCTACTAAATCAATAATTTGTTTTGCTTCTACCGAAGGATAAGGCTCACGCCAGGAGGGAGAACGATGGTAAGGATCATCTTTAGGACCATATATGTATGTGTTCAGTTTTAGTTTTCCAAAATAACGCAGCAAGTCCATTCTATCTTCGAAATCCCATGGTTTCCCGTAAAAACCTTCAACAATACCGCGAAAGTTCACATCAGGATAATCTGTAATTTTACATGGATTAAGTAGAATACGCCCTTCATCATCTCGTTTGATTAATTGTCTTATTGTCTGCGCTGCATAGAACAAGGACCTGTCGTCTGCTATTTCTATTGCTATTCCCTGAGGCTGAATTATTAGTCTGTACGCACCTGAACGTTGAAGTTCGGATTGTTTGTCTTTTAACTTAGAAACGCGGATTGGAAGTCCTTTCTTTGAAGTAATAACCGGAAGAGATTCTTTTATTAAAGCCACTGCATCGGCATCAAGCGATTTTAACCCTGTAATATAATATGAAGAGGAAGGAGTAAAACTTTGATTCGATACAGTTATTTCCTGTGGAGTAGGAAATATTTGCAAAGATGCATACTGAGCATTTACCTTGAGAGCAATTAACATCAAGGTAAGAATAATAAAATAGATGAGCGTTTTCATGACCGATTATAAATTAGTTAAGAAACAAATAAATCCCTGCATTTACTATATAACAATTTTGAAGAGGAAGAAAGTTTAGTAACTTTTAAATAAAATATTTGTTTATTTAATTTTTTCTCAAAAAAGCAGTTACCTAATATTAAATGACTTAATTGAATCTGTGCTACTATGGGCGTATAAAAAAAGGTGAATCAAATATTTGATTCACCTTTTTTAAATTTAATCATCGATACTCTCAAGTTTACGAGACAGAAAAGCCTGCATTGGTCAGTTCAATATTACTTTGTAACAAGTATGAAGTTTTTTAAATAGAAAGATTGCACTTCAGAAGAATTGTTTCGCATACGCAGGTACCTTGCTTTGGCATCTACATTTGCAGACTCTTTTCCGTCGGTATTATTTTTCTTTACCTGTAATGTTATCCATATTTCTCCATCTTCAGACCATTCAAAACAACGCCAGTCAGGGTTAGGTGAAGGCAGATTAAATGATGCTGATGCAATTCTTTTATCTTGTGCGACCAAAATACCAACATAGTCGCCTGGCTTCATTTTTATTGTTTCTAAAACAGGAGAAATAAATACTTCATTGTTTTTTTCTAAAACTGGTAACTGCTTAAGTTGCTCCATATTTGTATTTAGCAAAGACAATAAAAGATTGTTATTCTGATTTAAGTGCAACGTATCTCCAACCAATTTATAAACATATTTTATAAAAGGAGTAAGTACTAGTGATCCGGTTTTTATACCAGGCTGCCATTCATTTTGATTATATTTATGGTCTATAACCTGCATACTATCCAGCAAAGCAGTAAGTTCGCCGAAAGTTTTTCTGGCAGAATCTTCATTGTTATCTGTCCATGCATTAGCTAATTTAATGGAAGACAAACCGGCTTTACCTAAAAGCTCGAATTGTATCAGCCATGGATCAATTTCTTTTATGAGATTGAACTTGGAAGATTGATTTCGAATAATAGAAGGAGCCTTGCTAATCTGAGTAAAAAGAGCGTTCAGTTTATTCGCTTCATTCACAGAATAGATTCCTTTCTGTAATTCATTCTTGAAAAGTTCGGCAACAGGCATAATTTCGACAGACTCATCACGTCTGTATTTATGTCCGTTACGACCCGGATCACTGTTATGAGCACAAAATGTTTTGAAAGCATCTGCAGCCTCTGGCATAATAAAATTACAGGCGTTCTCCCATGATCTATTTGAGTCGTATGCCTTCATATTCCAGGCATACATTGCCACTCCGTAAACTCCTACTTTGGAGGCTTCGGGTTTATCCATAGGATTCGAAACAAAACCACTCATGGCTTCTTTTGAATCTACATCTAATCCGTAAGATGGCCCCATTAATAAGTGGTCACGGACATAATCACTTACCGGAAAATTCCACCAGACAAACGAGTTCCGTTTAATCCGTTTGTTAACCCAATTAAGTCCGTCGAGAGTAATATCGCCAACAACCCGATCGCCTGTCCACATGACAAGAATGGAAGGATCTAGCATGTCTCCTAAAATATCAAGATAGGTATTAGGCTTTGGATCTGCCCACGACTTGTTATACTCTGTCGGGCACATAATCAACGGTTTTACATCTTCTTTCTTTTGAATAAATTCAGTGTTGATGTAATTAAGCAATCCAGCCTGTTTATCTGGACGAGTTCCTTCTCCGGAAATATCATCGAAAAAGACTGCAAAGGAACGAACTCCCAAATCATACATCTTCTCAAATTTATTTAATACGGCATTACTGTCGGACTTATTCCATAAAATGTCTTTTCCCGGATGGATAGCCCATACAAAATCAACTTTATTACGTGATGCTTCTGCAACCAAAGCCTCTATATGTTTAGCATCTTCAGTAGGATAGGACTCTCTCCACGAAGGAGAACTATGATATGGATCATCCTTAGGTCCATAAATATAAACATTCAATTTCAGTTTTCCGTAGAATCGCAACTGTTCTATTCTGTCTTCAAATGACCATGGGTTTCCATAAAAACCTTCCACTGTACCACGATATACAACATCAGGATAATCGGTAATTGTACACGGATAAACCAAAAGTTGTCCTTTATCACTATGTTTTACCAACTGTTTTACCGTTTGAGCTGCATAAAATAAAGAACGGTCATCAACTATTTCAATTGTAATTCCTTTGGGTTTAATTAAAAGACGATAAGCACCAGAACGCTGAAGTTCTAAAGCCTTATCTTTTAATTTTGATATACGAATCGGCGTTCCTTTCTTTGTATTAGAAATTGGGAATACTTCTTTTAATAAAGCAACAGCATCTTTATCGAACGATTTGATTCCGGTGAAATAGAAGTCCGATGGCGTAAATACCGGGCTTGAAATAATCATTTTCTGCGGTGTTGGAAAAACTTGTAAAGGCTCTTGTTGCCCGCTTGCATTGAAAGCAACGCATAACATTGCCAACCGAAGAAGATTTACTAATTTCTTCATGTCTGAGTGAATTGTGTTTAATGTTTAAATTTAGTTATTGCGTTTATTATTTTACTTCGATTATCAGTTCTCTTCCTTGCAGAGCTTCAGTTTCATTTGATAACGATTTAAATGCCGGATAGAGAGACGGGGAAATTTGCTGCAATTTTAACTTACATTGCCGGTTCACCGTAACCTGAGAGCCATTCTTTGTTATTTTTAAATCAAAATTCCCGACTTCATTGTTAACAGTCTTTGCCACAGCAGGTGTTTCAAGTTTTAAATCCGGAGCCAAAGAAATTTTGTACGAACTAGTTTCATCCGAAAGACGCGGAACTTCAAAAATAGTACTACGCTTACTATTTAACTGTACAGCAGCATAAGGAAGTTCTGGCAGTTTGTAAATAATATAACCATTTACAATTTTAACTGGTTTATTTACCGTAAAAGTAATGGTAATCGTTTCATTTTCACCTTTTGTTATCACTGCATCGTTTGTACCAACCCATTGTTTCACGGCTGTTTCATAATCCATAGGAAATGCATTTAGAGTTGTAACGATAATCCCTTTTACTTTTGCTTCCAATGCAGATAAATTAATATCATAAGAAGCAGATGTCACAACTTGTTGGGGAAGTATTTCAACTGGTTCTCCTGTTAATGTGCACACAACATCCAAATTACCTCTGAAAGGCAGAAGGGAGGCTGAATTTCCAATAACAGACAGATAACAGTTAGTGCCGTTTAGAGTTGTTTTCACAAGCAACTCTTTAATCGCACTGAGTCCGCAAACAGATGATTCAAGCGTTCCAGAATAAACAGCTACTATTTCAGCCGGAAAATTAATAGCACGAAGCATGGTTACGAGTAAATTAGCTTTTTCTGCCATTGTTCCGTATGCTGAACGTAAAACTTCATCGGCTTCCCGAACAGTATATCCTGTTACTTCCAGAGGAACAGGGGTATAAGTAATTCCAGAAAGCACATGATTCAGAATTACGCTGATTTTTTGAGTATTATCAGTAAGGCTATCCGTGATATAAGTTGCATACGTTTCAGTTTCCAAAGAGCGTATTTTTGTAATTTCCTCATTTAGGGAAGACAAAGCTTCTTTGCGTGAAGAATATGTTGAAGCGGATAAGAGCGGAACAGCAGGATTGTTTTCCGGCATATACGGCTCATGAAAAGAGGCAGGCACCTGTTTTAAAGTCCAGCTCACTAATTTTTGACCAGATTCTTTCCGTTCATTTTTTACTACCTTTATACCAGAAGCACCGGTAAGAGAATAGGACATTGCTGTTTGCTCGGGTACCGAGATTGTAACAGAATACTCTTTTACTGGCGAACTTTCCTGTAAAATTTCGTCTATATCAAGTTTTTTATAAAAGCCAGACTTAGATATAACAGAGTAATCCAAATAGATAGTCGCCCCAAGTTCGAGGCCTGTATGCGTTACAACCATCTCTTTCAGTTCATTATAAGCCGGGGCTCCGGCAGCAAAACGGGGAAGAACTTCATTAAATGCGTTTTCCGGAGTCTTAACTATTGTTCCGTCAACCATTCGGGTATAAGACGAATGAATCACTAATTTTTGAAATTCAGGATTATAAACGATGAATGTTTCACCGTATGTGCTGTTCATCGCAGGATGACTATGCAGTGTAAGTTCTTTACTGCAACGAAACTCCTGACTACCATCCGGATTCAGAATAAACGTTTTCGTCAGTTTGTTAAAATCGGCTTCCGAAGGTGTATTAGCTACAGCGGTTATCGCCAGAAGGAATAACCAGCAAAGCAAAATGCTTTTATTATATATTGTATGCATTATAAGTTTAATATTAAGGTTATAACTTTTTTATGATTAACGGTTCTCCATAAGATTTATGTTCGTTAATCGCAGCACGAAATTCAAACCAATCAGATGCTTCGTAAACACGTTTCTTTAATGCAAGTTTCTGAATGATTGTAATCCTATTTCCTTTTGTATTAAGATCTCCCTTAAAATCGGCAGCTGAACTATTTCTTGTAGATTTAAAACTTTTAACAGCATTCAGATTCCAACCTTTGGGGATAATGATTTCTTCTTCCAGTTCAACCAAACGGGAGCAGGCATCTTTATAAGCATAATTTCTTTCTTCCATATCCGTGCTGATACGTAAATAAGTTCGTACACTGTTGTAAAGGTTATTCATTGTTATGGGTTTTAATACCATTACATTATCGCCTAGTAACGCATATCCCGAAATCTCATATGTAAAGGTAATCTTTATCGGACCAGCTTGATAATCTCTGGGATTTTTGCCGTAATCAACTTTAAGTAATCTGGCCGTAGAAGATATATTTAATAATTCACTTTCAAGGGCGTTTTCCCAACCAGATTGGAATCCACGGGTAAAAATACGACGAACAGAGGCATCGCTTTGCCCTTCGGCAGTTACTGTAAAGCTTCCTTTAAGTGTTCCTTTTGTATCCAAAGTTGATTTAGCCTTAATTTTTAAATAATGATTTTCGGGAGCAGAAACAGGCGTTACTAATAAATCGGACCCCTCGGGTATTCCCGGCAAATAATTCTGTTGTTGTTCGGCACTACTCCAAAGTTCACGTACAAAAGGAACCCAGGTAGGATCGAGAGGCATATAAGTTCCATTGGATAGCTTGACAACAGCCACGCAATGATTAAAATGATCTGCTGGAATACTTTCCACCCGACTACCAGCCATTGTCATCGCCGGATATGCTTCGAATCCAGCCATACGAAGGAATGAAATTAATGTTCCTGCTATATCCTTACATACCCCGCATCGGTCCGTGTAATTCATTTTCGTATTATGCAGAGTAAAACCTTCACCTTTACCCATGGAAATCCCTGAATATCTAATATTGTCGGCCACCCAATGGGTAAGGGCCGCAATTTTATCCATCTCAGTTTTTTTCCCCTTGATAATTTCGTTTACTTTCTTTTGGGCTTCAGGAAGAGAAGCAAAGCTTTTGTAATCTTCGTTTGTTTTGTTAAACCATAGAGATTTATCCTGCCATTTAGGGGTAGAAGACATCATTAGTTTGGGGGCAACATCAAATAAATCTACCATGTTTGGTTCCTTAGGAAATGGCATAATGTTATTCTTTGCGAATGTATAAACTTTCCTATCGCCGTCTAACCTTACAGAACTTGAACATTCTCCTTGATAAAATTCGTACTGCATCTCTTTTTCTGCAGGCAAAGACACGCTATACACTTTTCTAACCGTTGGATCGGTGTTCCAAAAAGGAACAATATCATAAAACTGACCGCGCATAGGAGGAATAAAACGCTCTTCATCATCGTTAGACGCACTTAAAAGTGCATATGTAAACCCTTTTTTATCTATTTCGTAGTCTACAATATCACCTGGATAAAGCCTACCAACTTCCAGCATTATCTGGCGCGCTCCCCAGTATATTGCACGCGCAGGAGCA
>Ga0209016_1002953_pt1 | contig 10676 bp, 9 predicted proteins | sample EPASupsiteSAE305_FD_187265 | JGI IMG/M metagenome (GOLD analysis project Ga0209016, IMG submission 187265) | Bioremediated contaminated groundwater microbial communities from EPA Superfund site, New Mexico - SAE3-05 (SPAdes) (version 2) | ecosystem: Environmental > Aquatic > Deep subsurface >...
TGGTTTGATATGAATGAGATTGCGTATGCGAATCCAGAAACGAGCAAGGAGTACGCCGTTCTTGCTCAAGCCACTCTGAAGCGTGACCTTGACGAATTGGTTGCTATGGATTTACTCATAAGAAAAGATGGAAAATATCACACAAACACAAGCAGGTTGCTCGCTTATCTCCCCGAAAAGAGATAGATTCAGGAGCTGTCTTCACGCCCGCCAACGACACCGTAGTTAATTAGAGTTGCTCTCGGTGTCGGATTGCCGCCAAGCTGGCTGGGGGGCCGGGCTTTCGCCCGACTTCTGAAGAAACCAAGAAAGAAATAACAGTGATTTACGTTTCTGTTCGTCTCTGTTTGCTGCTGCGCAAAGCAAATTGGCTGCCTCTATTTTTCGTTTTCTGAATGATCACTTTTGGGATGGTGCTCAGGTGCTCGGGGCTCCTTTGCCTCCCTCTTGAAAGTGCCCCTCATGAATGCCCATGCCTCTTCGTCAATTTGTTCTGGGGTTAAAATTCTAGGACGAGGTCTCTTACGGTGGCCTTGGCAAGTGGGCATGATGTCGAGAATGGAGCCGATGCCTTTGAGTATGTTCCGGAGGGTATCTTTCATTTTTGATAGTGGGTACTCTGATAGAACAAGTAACTACGTTACTTTTATTTGGTGGTCACGAAATTAGATGTTTTCCCCTTGCCCTAAGAACATAAGCGCCCATACGCGCCGCGTCAGCGTTTGCATTTTTGGTGGTAATCTGGCGACCAGAGCCTGCCTATCGGTTTCGGTTTGTTTTTTTTTGCGGGAGGCAGTGAGTGCTTGCTGTGCTGGTGACTGCAGGTGCGTGTAAGCGCTCCTTACTGACAAAATTCACGACGAACCTGTCCAAACAATTGGGGCCCTGGCCGCACTCTTTCCGGTACTGTCTTTTCCTCCACACCTTCGTTGACTCAATCTTCATTTCTCTATCCTTTTGGTCGGCACGGTGATCATCGCACGCCAAACCGTTTTAACCGTTCGCGGGTTGTTTCGACGGGCTGCTTTGGCCCCTTTGGGGGCCTTCCAGCCATGGCCTCGGCCTCCAACCGCTCGGCCAGTTTTATCAGCTGCTTGCCAATACTGCGCAACATGGCGGCTACAATCTGACCTTCTGTGACTGTCGGCAACCCCTGTATCGTCTTGTTTGCCTCTTGATCTTTTGGCGGCGTCGTTATTTTTTGTTGTGTCGTCATTGCCCTTCCCTTGAGCTGGCCAATTCTATATCGACTCTGTTTTCATCGTGGACTTCGATTCCATTGCTCCCACACCTTTGTTCTTTCCTGTTAAGGCCGCTCTATCCGTAACAGCGTAACAAAAACGAAAATATAATAATTTGCAAGGCGTTCGACGCGTAACCGTTACCGTAACACTGTTTTTATCCGTAACGCCTTCATCGTCAAGCTGTTGGCCGCATCCTCCCTTGTTACGGTAACCATCCGTTACGTTACGGAATCCGTTACGCCTCATTTCGCTGTTTTTCTGATCATGTTACGCTGTTACGGATAAAGTGGAAGGATGAGACGGTATGTACCGAGAAAACGCCTCCTCGAATTGCTCTCTTTCATACCCCTTGGCGAGGCCTGCATGCCGGAAGCGAAGCGTATTGCTGGCAATGCCGTACCCTTTCAGCTTGTTGGCCAGCTGTCGTGGCGAGATGGGATTTCCCCGGTTATAGGTCGCCCAGGCCTTTTCATCATCATCGCACAACGCCCTAATCAGATCAGCCGTGCTGATCCTGTCTGTATCTCTCATCTCAAAGATTTCCTTGATGTCGGCCAGCAGTTCACCGCCGATGGTTTGTGCCGCGCTCTCGCAGCCGGACAGTTTGATGGCGGCCCTGGTTCCGATCTCCAGCCAATGGCCGCCGGCAACCATGGCAATTGCCAGCAGGGGTTCCCAGTTGTCCTGAGCCCGGTCATTCAGGCACGATGGAAGAGGCGGGCGGGTTTGCCGGACCATGGCGGCGTAATCGTCGGCGAACCGGGCGAGCTTTGCCCGCAGGTTGCCGAAGAGATCGGCCTCGGCGTAGCGGAGCCGGGCCACCTCTTCATGGGGCAGTTTGCGCCGAAGCTCCAGGATAACTGATCGATCCATGATTGTGTCGGCAACATGGCCGATTCCGGCAATAGCCTTTGCGCCCCAGGTGTTGAACTTGGTGGGGGTGAAATTGTCGCCAACGGTGCGAATGACATACGCTGAATCCCTGGTGTGTCCGCTGTTGATGATCCCACGCAATTCCTCGTTGTCTTTCAGGAAGGCGTCGGCCTCGTCAATCAACAGGGTCGGTTGCCACGCGTCGATGGCTCGGTACAGCGCCGCCGGGGAAATGCTGCTTGCCGTGATGGATCTGGCGGAAAGCCGCCCCAGTAGAAACAGCAGCTGCGACTTGCCGCACCGTTTTTCCGGGGCGGTGATGATCGCCAGGGGGGCGACCTGCACAACGTCCATAAACCAAGTCATGGCGGACCAAAGAGCCACGGCGTGGGCGACCTCGGTAGAACAGATAATGAACCGCTGGATGGTGGCGGCAATGTTGGTCAACAGTTGGCTTGGTTCAACTGGTTCAGGCCACGGGTCTGGTTCATCAAACGGCAGAATGCTTTCATTTTGGCTTTTTCCTGCCTCCTTGACGGCCCGGTCAAGGGCAGAGGCACGAACACCCAACGCCTCGGCAACAGCACGCCGTTTCTGCTCGTATTCGAGGGCTGACAACCCAGCTAGATAACGAATCATGGCGGCCGGGTCCTCCTGTTCCGGATTGTGGTCTGTGCAGTCGGCTGCATCGTCAACCGGTTTGGCGTCTGCAATCACCTTCCGTACTGCATCAGGTCCTTGTTCGTGCCACAGATCCCAAAAATCTGCTTTTTTGCCCATGCCAGGAACGGCCAGCGCCCCGCCGACAGACGCGGCAGCAGCAGTGGCAGCGTCGATGCCCGTGTTGTTTTCTTTATCCGGATTGAGGTCATCGTCGGCGCAGAGAATAACCTGGTGTCCGGGGTGCTTCGCTTGGATGATTCCGGCAACCTGCGCAAGATTCGTGGCGGAAAAGGCCACTGCCGCTGGGTAGCCGGTCGCGGCATGGATCGCCGCGCCGGTGGCCCAGCCTTCAACCACGCACACTGGCCAGTCTGGTTCAGGCGGGCCGCCAATAAGGACTACCAGGCCGGAGACGGCGCCGCCCTTCAAAAACCTCTTCTGCCCCTCCGGGTTGATCGTCTGGAGGGAGCAAACAGTGCCTTCCTTGTCGCACATCGGAACCAACAGCAGGCGGCCATCCTGACGCAGCCCTTGGCCTTCGAGCCCCTTGCCGGCAAGATAGGGGTGGTCACGATTTGCCGGGCCGGCCGCTTCCCACCGTCGGACAGCCTCAGCGGCGGCCGCCTCCCGATCCGGCCGCCGCTGGCTGTTTGTCTCTTTGGTTCGTTTCTCTGGCGCCGGTTGAGCGCGCCCCGTCAGCGGCGGAAGCTCGGGCCAGAGGCCGCGGGCACGCAAGGCGCTGATAACATCCTGATTGGAACATCCGGCCCAGCATTTCACCACTGGCCGCAGGTTGTCGCCCAGATCGATTGACAAAGAGGGCTCCTTGTCGTCATGGGCCGGGCAACGGCACATCCAGCCGCCGCCCGGTTTTTGCTTGCCGCCCAGGGCGCGGCCTATCGTTTCGATAGCATTCATCATGCGCTTCCCTTGCGCTGGTGGGCGTGATGAATGGTTGTATCTATGTTGTCGCCAAGGGTATGGACAATTTCACCCAACTCCTTGATGGCTGTTTGCAGCGCAAAGAGGGTGGGTGTCGTAACGATTTCACACATCTGGCAGTCGCCGCACGGCGCACTAGGCTCCTCTTCCAAGATGAGCTGCATTTGAATAGCGGACATGATCTTTCCGAGCGTGGCGACTGACGTTCCAATTTCTCGAATCCGGTTTGCGACCGCCTCAACGTCCCTTTGTTCAAATGCGGAAAGCGTGGTTGGCGTTTCTGGCTGTTGTCTTGCGTTCATGGCCGGCCCTCCTGGCCCGTTTTCATGGGCACCCATTTTGCGAGGTCACGGGGAAGTATGTGGCAGGCGTTAAGGCGGTGTTCCAGTTCCCCCCATGTTGTGCTGAGGTGTTCTCGATGCTCGTTGATTATCATCTGAATTTCCTTGATCAGATCCGTCGCTACCGAAAGCGCCCACCCTATATGTTCCTCGCTAATCATGAACTTGTCGGATGATGGGTCCTGGCAACCTGATATCAGGTGAATGACGGCATTCAGTTTGTCGAGGGGCTCTTCCGGTTCGCTATCACTGTGCACAAATCCCAGGTGGAGGTTGGATAACAGTTCGCTGGTGCTGATGATCGCTCTTTGTTGTTCCTGGCCTGCGTGTGCTGCTGGTGCATGACCGTTCATTGCTGCACCTCCCGCACTGCTCCCATGGGTTTCCTTGTCCCAAGGTCACGTGGAACCAAATAATAGAATTCGAGGCGTTTTTTGAATTCTTCAAAAATGTTTTCGTAATGATCTTGGTAACGATTTGCCCGTTTTTCTACTTCGTCAACAAGGTCAGACAAGAGAAGAATTGCCCAGGCGATATCATTGACATTAACCATGAATTCGTTTGTCTTTTCATCCTGGCTGTTCAGTAGCAACGAAACAAGGGCTCTGAGTTTATCAATGGCCTCAGTCGGTTCAGGAAGGTGTTCGCCTCCGGAGGTCCAAAACGGGTGCAGACCCTCCATGAGTTTTTTAGGGCTGATGGATGAATCTTGGATGATTCCATGCTTGGCGCGCACTTCTCGGCCAACCTGTTTGCGGTAGTCAACAAGGTGCATTCTGGAAACCATCAATGCCTGTGTCACAGCGGGATCCATGTCACGGCACCGACTGTGGTCACTTTTCTTTGCAGATTCCTTTTTGTTCCGCTGTTGACGGAGACTTTCTAAGGCGACGTCCACCAAGGTGATACCGTGGGAAATATCGCTGGCCTTTGTTGAACCGTGGTGATGGGCGTTATTGACCAGGGGAGGGGATTGTTGCTTGCTCGGTGAGGCGACGGATGCGGTGAAGGCGGGGGTTTTGCTTTGTTTCATGGTCATTCCTCCAAATAGAAAAATGCCGTGAGCGTTCCTAAAGCTTATCACAGCTTCCCAGGGCCTCGCGGACTCCCGGACACTCACGGCAAAATTGTATTTGAAATAAAAATAGACCTGTTTTAGGTGCGGTCAGTACACCGTGATAATTTTAGGAAATCCAGGTTATCTTCCTGGGTAAACGATGTCAACAGGGAAAATGACCGGGCGGGGTGCTCCCCGTAATTATTGCCCCTCCGCCTCTGGATTGCTCTCTTTCCGCCCCGGCAACCCGTTTCTGGTTTCACCGGCCAGAAGATGGGAATACTGAGTCAATGCCCGCACCGCCTCGTAAAGCCCCGCTACGGTGTCTCCGCCGCCAAGAATGTCATGCCACTCGCCGCATTCCTCGCAACGAGGCCGAGCCTTGGTTAAAGAAATGAAATTCAACACCTTGGTCACCGCGCCGACGGCCTCGCTGTTGTCCTGGATCTGCTCCAGGTTCTCCTTCATCCAATCTTCGGATAATTCTACGGTGACTCTTTCGAGCACCTCGGGGGTGAGGTTGATTGTGCCAAAGCTTTGCATTTTGTCCATGTGTGCCTCTTTGCTGGTGGTTATCGTGTGGGTTGTCGGTTGTTGCGGTGCTTCATTCGGCTGATTTTTCGCACAAACTGTCGGACATGGTCCGGGCCGATCTTCATCGGAATGCTGGTCTTAGTTTCGTGCCCTCCTGAATTCCATCTGTTTGATTACCCGTTCTAACTGCCGAACATGATCTGGAGTGATCTTCATAGGGATGGGTTGTGAGCTTCCTGGCAGGGTCAGGTTAAGGTTGACCGTTTCAGCCGGCGTCTTGGCGGTTGCCAGGCCGCCTTGTTGGAACCGCTGATATGCAGCACTGTTGGCCCCGGCAATCAGGCCGCCGATCCTGGCCTTGACCGTGCTGATGTCGTTGAGCCGCATGGAGTTGAGCGCTTGCAAATAGCCCACGCCATACCGCGCAACCGCTTCCTTCCGGACCACAAATTCACCCGGCTCCAGCAGCGCCCGCACCCGGTCGCCGCCGCCGTATCCGGGCAGCTTGCCGCCCCTGGCCAATTTGTGCACCACACCGCCCAAGGCCTTGGTCTGCACCTGGTTGATGTAGACTTTCATCGTTCGGTCGGCGAACGTCTTGTCGAGCAGACGGCCGGCTTCATCGGTGACCTGGACGAACATGCCCTGCATCTCCAGGACAGATTCCTCCCAGGATTTGACTGGCATGGTGATGGTCCGCATCACCGGAACGATCTCTTCTTTGACCTTTGTCTTGAGCCCTTCGATGCTCTTCGTAACCGCTTCAAGCTGCCCGGCAAGTTCAGGGGCGCTTTTTTTGAGATCTTCGAGTAGCGCGCCGCCGGCTTCCTTGTTGAGCGCCGCCGCCGCCGCGCTGATGGATTGAGCCTGCTGAGTGAGGATGTCCGCCTTGAGCTTGCCCGCGCGTTCGACGCCTGTCATTGCAGTTTTCAGGGCTTCACCCGAGCCGATGGCGATCCGGTCACCGCTTTTGACCTCGGTGTTCAGTTCTCGGTAGGCCGTTTTCGCCTTCTGGGCGTATTCCACCGCTACGGCGAAGCTCTCCTTGCCGGTTTCGATATTTCCAGCGGCAAATGCAGCTTTAGCCCCCTCCGCCGCCTTTTTGGCCGCTGCCTCGAACTCTGCCGCCTCTTTTTTCTGGTCTTTCCAAGCCGAGACGTCGGACATTCCGGTTCGCGACATGCTGCGCAGCTCTTCAGAAAGGGATCGTGTTCCATCGGCGATCTCTCCCTGCAGCCTCTTCACTTCGTCCGCGTAGTCTTTGTACTTCTTTTTCATCTCATCCAAGGCTTTGCCGGTGGCCTGCTTTTGTTCGGTCGCCGAAGAACCGGCGGCAATCGCGGCCCGCGCATGGACAACTTTGGCGGCAACGCCATATTCATTCATTGCCCCCTCGAGTTCAGCCAACCTGACCTTGGCGGCCGCGAGTTCGACGGTTGCCTGCCGGGCGCCTTCTGTTTGAGAGCCCCACATGTTTGTTTCTCGGGAGGCGATGTAGAGCGATTGCACAATGGCGGCCTGGTATTTGTATGCGCCCTCCAGCTTCTTTTTGTAGCTCTCCAGGTCCCTTTCCGATTTGGCAAACATGGATTCCTTGGTTTCGGGGGTGAATCCGGCGAACTGACGGAGTTTTGCCGCCGTGACGTCGATTTCAAGCTGCAGTTTGCGCAACTCCTTTTCGCTGGCCTCTGTCGCTTTGTAAATGCGCTCGCCGATGTCCATACCGGCGAGAAGTCCCAGGGTTGCCCCGGCCGCTGCTCCAAGTGCTCCAGACAATCCCAAGGCTGAAATTTTGGCCATGTCGAGGTTGGCGCGAAGCTGGGAGAGATAGGGAATGAGCTGCAGACCGGTGGTGAACACCATGGCTGCATTCAAACCCTTCCAGACGCCTGCGAGCAGCGCAATGGTTCGCGACATCGCCGACAGGGCGACCAAGCCGCCAGTCACTTTGACGATTGCCTCGCCATGGTTGACGGAGAATTGCAGCACCGCCTCGGCCATGTCAAAGAACTTGTCCGACAGCTCGGTTACGGTCTGTTTGATCTTGGGGTCATTCATGGCTGCGGTCAGGTCGTTGATCTTGCCGGTTGCCAGGTCCATGAATCCTGTTTTGCCGATGGCAACGCGTAAGTCAAACCAGGCTGTTTTGAAGCGATTTACCGCCGCGACAGGACCATTTGCAGCGTCTAAAGCTCCCTTGCCGAACGTCTTGTGCAACTCAGCGGCCAGCTTGGGCAGCATGTCGGCGGCCGTGACCTGTCCATTCCGCAAGAGTTGATCAAGCTCTTGCGTGGTCACGCCCATCGCCCGCGATGCTATTTGGAATGCGCCGGGCAACCGTTCCCCCAGTTGCCCGCGTAATTCTTCCGCCTGAACATTGCCCTTGCTGATCATTTGCCCAATGGCTCGCAAGGCCCCTTCTGTGTCGTCTGCCGACATGCCCAAGGTTGTTGACGCCTCAGAGATGGCAAGAAAGATGTCGCGGGTGGCCTTGCCTTCCAGGATGGTCCCTTTTGAAGCTGCGGCCAGCATCTTGAAAGCGTTCGCTGTCGTGGTGAATTCCAGGCCCAGGCCTTCAGCCGTTGACCGCACGAATGCGAGCTCCTGTTTAGCGGCTTCGGCGGACCCGGTGATGGTGATGAAGGCCTTGTCAAGCTGATCCATCTTTGTGCCAGCGTCAAAAATAGACGTTGCAAAGGCTGTGACTGACAAGCCGCCGAACAACGCGCCAAATTTACCAGCCATGCCAGCCAGGCCGCCGTCAAGATCCTTGGCCGTCTTGATCGATGCGCTGACTTGGTCCTGAAATATCTTCAGCCCTTTGGTGGCTTTGCCGATGCCGCTCGACAGGCCAGTGTCTTTGAGCGAAAGAATCGCCTCGATTTTCTGTTGATTTCCCATGCCTAACCTCGTTGGGGTGTTTCCTTGAGCGCGGTCAGGAAGAAGCTGAAGCCGTATTCCCAAACGCGATGGTGGCCGATAGCGATCATGGTGCAGATGGCGCGGTCAAGTTCTTTGCGGAAATCAGTACTTTTTCCAGACGGTCGGCGGCCTCGATTCTCCTTTGGATCATCGAGGCTAAGGAAGGGTTTACCTTTGCGACCTCCTGACACAAGCCAATCACTTCGGAAGGCTTGGCCGCTTCAAGCTGGTCAAGGGGGATGCCTGTTGACTCGGTGACGATCAGCGCCGGAACGGGCTGGTCGAGCAAGTCGTCAATGAACAGTTGCCCCTCATTGTTGAGGCGTTCAAATGTCTCGCGAACCTGTTTCACGGTCAGCTCTTGAACGGTGATGGTTTTGCCTTGGAATGTGCTCGTAGCGCTGTCTTGCATGTTCTACCTCTTTGGGTTTTGTTGTAGGTCTATTGCCTTTTTATGTGGCACGCTGATGCGTTTAAAGTGCTGTTACGATTTAAGGAATTTCTCTAGTGTCTCGTTGAATATTTTTACAAACTTTTCGTCGAACACCTGTTGAGCAATTTCGTGAAAGTGCAGCAATGGTGTGACCGGCCCCCCTTTGCCCTTCAAAAAAATTGGTCTGAGTCCCCTGGCGCGAACGATTGATTGAATCCTGCTTCTTGAGGATTCCCACCGGATGATGCGTCCGGTATGCGGATCTCGTACCGCAACCTTTCGCTGGCCTTTCTGCCAGGTCCCTGCCCTGCCGATGGTGCGCTTTGTCTTTGCTCCAAAACCTGGACCGGTTTGGAAACGCTGGTAGACACCAGGGTATAAGCGCCCGCGCTGGTGTCGGATGACCACATAATCCCTAGGCCTCAGGTTTCTTCGTGCTGAGTTCACGGTTATATTGGCCCGGTATCCGGCAGATGTTTCCGCTAATCCTAATACGGACATCATCTGACGAATCTTACCGGCGCTGACATTGCCGTAGAGATTCGGACCGGCGTAACTGGTGGGGTACAAGTCGCCTATGCCTATCCCGCGCTCGAACCCTTTCAATTTTCTCGGGCCGCCTTCAACCTGAGGAACCAAGTAATGCTGTTGCATTCGATCTGGTTCCTTAAACCAAACCTTGGCTTCCGGTCTTTCTTTTGCCGGCGTCAGCCTGAGGCTGTTGAGGGTGTATCGAGTCGGGTTGTCGAACACTCGGGTCATTTCCCTGCCGATCTCTTCCTTGATCGCCTTCCCTGTTTTGTTCAGGGCCACCTTCGCTGCGCGGTCAGTTTTCCCTGGGAAAGACTTCAATGCCTTCTCCAGCTCCTTGATACCCTTCACGTTAAGCGTTGGCATAGTCTTGCTCCTTTGCCGTTCGGTTATGTCGATGATGGTTAACGTTCATGATTCGTTTGCCCATGTCCATTGCAGTTGTCTACACCTCCCCTGTCCCCCATTGATTGGGAACGTTCAGGGGCATATAAAGAAAAAAAGGGCGCCTGGTCAGGGCTCAATGGATGAATTACGGGTCCTCCCGCGACCTTTCCACCTACGGGTATTTCGGCCCCCGTTCCGGGGCTGCATTTGACTTTTGGAAAGTCGTGAAATAATGAAATTTCTGGCGGGTTGACCGGGTAAATTTTTATCATCTTCACCTCTGAATCTCATTTCTAATTTGTTAATTTCACGTAGTTTTTTGTTTTTTCCTTGTTGTCGATTGCGTGATAGTTCGGCCTCCTGATGAAAAAGTGAACGTAATCTCCCCGGCCTGGCCTATGGCCACCACAACACCTGGCTTGCTCCACACCGGCAGCCAAGCCACCCCCCAAAGACCATACGGCCAGCGAAACTTTGAGCGGCGAACCAAGGCGGCCATCGTCCAGCCGGCAGCCAACAATGCGGCTTTGTTCTCTTTGATCCATGGCCAGGCGGCGGAGAAGTGGAACCGCTGCTCCTCGGTGGGATCGCTTCCTGTCGGCTGTGGGGTGGCGCCCGTTTCGTGGGAGTCACCGGCTGGGAGCAAGTCGACGTCAGCAGGCAGGCCAAGCCGATCCGGGCCGGCCGCTTCCACCGGATGGCCGAAAAGGCCAGGAGTGCAGGCCCGGCAGACAAAGCCGCCGCCGTCG
>Ga0209016_1002954_pt1 | contig 10665 bp, 8 predicted proteins | sample EPASupsiteSAE305_FD_187265 | JGI IMG/M metagenome (GOLD analysis project Ga0209016, IMG submission 187265) | Bioremediated contaminated groundwater microbial communities from EPA Superfund site, New Mexico - SAE3-05 (SPAdes) (version 2) | ecosystem: Environmental > Aquatic > Deep subsurface >...
AGTTCCACGAACGTGTGATCACCATCATGCAATCACTCCAGCAACTCAAGGACAAGGTAAAGAGTTTCTTCCGCCACCCCATCATCAAATACACCGAGATGTTCGGTGATTTATGTACTGGTTAATAACCAATTGTCGACATAGTGTTCACCAACAAAGGCACGAAACATCAAACAAAGGAGAGTAACATGAAAAAAGGAATGCTGTCCGCAGTATTGATCACATTTTTGTTGTCCCTGTTTGGAACCGTTTTCGCTCAGGATGATGTTCAAAAATCGCCGTCCTGTAAGTTCTGCGGCATGGACAGGGCCAAATTCGCGCACAGCAGGATGCTTGTGACGTATGACGACGGAACAACGCTGGGAACCTGCAGCATTCACTGCCTGGCGATCGACCTCGCCACCAATATCGATAAAACCCCTCGTTTACTTGAGGTTGGAGACTTTAACAGCAACAATCTCATCGATGCGGAAAAGGCCTTTTGGGTCATAGGGGGCAACAAACCGGGCGTCATGACCAAACAGGCCAAATGGGCCTTTGAAAAAAAAGAGAACGCTGAGAAATTTATCGCGGAAAACGGTGGAACCCTGGTAACTTTCGACGAAGCAATGAATGCAGCCTATCAAAGCATGTACGAAGACACCAAGATGATACGAGAGAAGAGAAAAATGAGGAAAATGAAAGAGGCTGCCCATCAATAGGCGTTGGGCGTTGCTTCGACCAAAAGCCTCAAAGTGAGAAAAAAGGTCGAGTTGGCGATCGGCAGCTTTGTCCCGCATGCCGATAACCAACCGACAATTTGAGTTGCCGCGGCTTGGGAGTTCATTTCTCATGTCGTGGTTTTTCGTCGTAATATTAATAAGATAAGGAGAAAATGACATGAAAAAAATGCTGATTTGCAGCGCCATTCTGTTGAGCTTTTGTACCGCCGGATTTGCCTTTGCCGCTGACAAGGGCCCGGCGGAGATCACCATGCAGGCAACGGTTGATCCCGCTGCCACCCCAAAACCCGCAACGTTCCCCCACGCTGCGCATCAGGCCAAGATGGAGTGCGGCACCTGTCATCATGGCAAGGATGCCGCCGGAAAACGGATTGCTTACAAGGACGGCCAGAAAATAGAAAAATGCGAAACCTGTCACAGCAGCAAGAGTGAAATGCCTGAGAAGGTCAAAACCTTCAAGAATGCAGCCCATGCCCTCTGCCAGGATTGCCACAAGAAGGAAAAGCCGGAACTGGCCAAATGCACCGTTTGTCATAAAAAATAAGCATCTTCCCGTCTCATTCCCAAATCGGCGGGTTGTCCTTGAGTGGATGACCCGCCGGGTCTTGTGGAATAGGATTCCGGTTACGCCACCCGATGAGCGGAGAAGTGGCGCCGGAAATTTTGACAAGCTGTTAAGTGAAAATTCTGCTGCCGATAAGGTTCGCAACAGGGCCTAATCAAGAAGCGGGAAATGACAAAAGATACAAAATAACACGTAGCGAGTTTCAAGGCGAAAGTGGTGTTGGCGGCATTAACCGGCGGCAAGAGTGTCCAGGCTGGTATAACCGATACGCGGACCACATTCGAAATTAGAGAAAAAACACTTGAAGAGGCCTACGCCGTGATGTTGTCGGCGGTTGAACAGGCGGCGTAAAAACAAGCAGAGGTAACACTAAAAAAAACGGAAAATCCGTTTTCAAACAAGCTGTGTCACCTCCCTGCCTTACCTGCTGGTGTGTGTGACATTAGCATGCTGCTGTTTAGTTTTCCAACAAACATGGAGGGTGATTATGACACTGTATCTTGGCGATACCGACAACACTTACAACGCGCCACTGGGCGAGCCTGATTCCGTTGACGCTCAGGGGGGCACAGACCGTCTCGTTCTCAACTATTCAACCACATCAGGTCCAATCAGTTGCAATTATTACGCCAATGGCGCCTGGGCCTATTATTCCGACGGCGCATTCAATACCATGTGGTTTGTAAATTTCGAATCCTATGATATCACAGGAGGCTCAGAGAGTGATTCCCTGTTCGGTGGCAGCCTGGCTGACCGCCTTGTTGGTGGAGCGGGCAACGACACTATTGCAGGAGGTTTAGGGGCTGATATCATCAACGGTGGAGCTGGAACGGATTGCTGGCAAGTAGACTATTCCTCCATCGGCGATGACGTTTCCGTCGTTCTTTCAACTTCTGCAACCCCCGTGACCATTGCGGTGACCGGAGCGAAAATTTCAGGGATAGAGGCGCTTACCATCTCCACAGGCATTGGCAACGATACTGTCAACACCTCCGCATTAGGTGGAAATGATTCCATTACCACAGGCAGCGGCGACGACACCATTGCAAACGGCCTGGGATTTGATTCAATCAACGCTGGTGATGGTATCGATATCTTGATCATGAATTATGCGACCCTCACGGAAGACATCCAGCACTTCGATGCCGGTTATGGATGGTACCAATTCCAGGATGGTGAAATTCCCACGGCATACACGTACTATTATCGTTCTTCCATCGAGCAGTTCAACCTTACAGGAGGCAGTGGCGACGACAATTTGTCCGGCAGGTCGGATTATGACGGTAACGACAAGCTTGTCGGTAACGATGGCGACGATACCCTTTACGGATACGGGGGAACAGACATTATCAGGGGCGGAGCCGGCACGGACACGTGGCGAGCAGTCTACGACGAAGTGTATGAAAATATTACTATTGATATTGCAGCGGCAACACAGATTGCCAGCACCGGCGCAACGATTTCCGAGATCGAACAATTGATCGTGGACACCTATGACGGGGATGATACCATTATATGCAATTCCGGCATATACAACGATACCATCAACACCAATAGAGGCGATGATAGTATTACAATGGGCCGTGGAGTCGATGTGCTTAATGCGGGCGAAGGTTCGGACACGCTTATCCTCAACTGGTCCGCAGTGACCACCAATATCACCAACACCGACGATGGTTATGGCTGGTGGAAATATTCTTCCGGCTCCGGCGATTCCATGCGCTACTATTCCGTCGAAACTTTCGTGGTGACGGGAGGAAGCGGCAACGACTACCTCTCGGCCTGGGGAGGCAACGACACCTTAAAAGGAGGCGCGGGCAACGATACCCTAAACAGCAGCAGCGGGAAAGCTACCATTGATGGCGGCGCTGGTAGCGATATCTGGCAAGCTGACGTCTCGGGGATTGTATCGGGCCTTGTGGTGAATGCCGCGACCAGCCAAACCACGGTGCAAGGGGCCACCGCAGGACATTCTATCCGTAACATTGAAGGGTTCAACCTGACAACAGGCAATGGTAACGATAGCTTGAACAGTCAAGGATACAAGCTAAACGATACCGTGGTGACAAATGGAGGCACGGACACCGTCTCCCTCGGCTTGGGTTTTGATTCAGCCAATGGTGGTGATGGTGCGGATACTTTGATTGTGAATTACAGCACTCGCACCTCAGCCGTCACCAGAGTCGATGCCGGCTATGGCTGGTATCGCTATGAGGATAACGCCAATACCGCTTCGATCACTTATATCAATTTCGAACGATTTAACATCACCGGGGGAAGCAAGGGAGATCGCCTCTACGGAGGAGATTCCGACGACACCTTGATTGGTAACGCCGGAAACGACACACTCAGCGGCGGCGCAGGAAAAGATATTATTAACGGGGGGGTAGGTACGGACTCCTGGGTCGGCAACTACAGCGCCCTCACGGCAAAGGTGACACTGAGGCTGTTGGCGACGGGGACAAGCTGGCTTAAGTCGGGAACAACTAATTGGACGAGTCTGACGGCTATTGAAAATGTCAACCTCCAGACCGGCTCCAACCAGGATGCAATCGATCTGCGAGCTGTTAAGGGCAACCATGTCGTCAATACGAATGACGGCAACGACTCGGTTATGGTCAGCGCCGGAACGCACGAAGTAAACGGAGGAAACGGCAATGACGTTTTAGTGCTGAATTTTGCTTCATCCACAAGCTCGGTTCTCCAAAAGAACGACGGTTATGGGTGGTGGAAAATTTACGACACGGCGGGAGTCAGCTCCACCCGGTACATAAATTTTGAACAGTATGACATCACGAGCGGTTCTGGTGACGACCGGATTTCGGCCAATAACAACGACGACAAGCTGAACGGTGGAGCGGGCGCCGACACGCTCAATGGCGTTGGTGGCAACGATCTCCTCACGGGTGGAGCGGGTGCCGACATCTTCTACTACGAAAGCTTTAACAATGGCCTTGATACCATTACTGATTTGGCCGCGGGTGATGTAATTCGCGTCAACGGGCGGAACTTCAATGAGCAATCCGTAATCCTTGGAGACGGCACATCCGTTACAACCAATCAGGTACAACTCAGAGTAGATGCAACGCTCAACGAATCCTTCCTCTACATTGGCAGCGATGGCACCGCAGGCGCCGATGTGATCATTAAATTGCAGGGTACCTACTCAACAGACTCTTTTTCCTTTTCGGGACGAAATATTCTTGTCACCGCAGGGTCATCCAATCCCGGCACACCCGGCGATGACCTCATTATCGGCACTTCAGGAAATGATACCTTGGAAGGAGGCATTGGCAACGATACCCTGAAAGGGCTTGGAGGCAGCGACATTCTATCAGGAGGCTCCGGTAACGACACACTCCTGGGTGGAATGGGCGTCGACAACTTAACGGGCGGGACAGGCGCGGATACGTTCGTTTACACCAGTATGTGGGAAAGCACCCCCGGAACGGCCTACCATGATGAGATCATGGATTTCAGCACCACCGAAGGAGATAAAATTGATCTTTCGGCCATTGATGCAAATCCCGTCCATGCTGGTAATGATGCGTTTACTTTTATCACCACGGATTTTACGGGAAGTGCTGGGCAACTGCGATATGACGGCACAAGCGGATTGATTTTTGGCGACGTCAATGGTGATGGTATGGCTGATTTGGAAATCGCCCTCAGAGGCACTGCACCGGTCACGCTCGCTGCAGCTAATTTTGTGCTATAAAACCGGAGGTTAGCTTCAAGCCCCCCTGAAGGGCGGATACCGAGAACGGAAGAATTGTAAAAAAAGCTAAGAAAATATTGACATAACAGCACAACATCGACCTCCGGAAGAGAGTTCTTTCACTCTTCCGGAGGTCGCCATGGGCTACAAGGGATACGGCAATATTCCCGAGACCCTGTTTGAATGTATCACATTCCTTGTAAAAGTTTGCCGGTACGTTTCGTTCCAACTTTTATTCGAATAAAGAAAACATTGGCCCCGACCAAGATCAAGTTCATAGGCCGGATTCCAGAGAAGCACAGCTTCATGGTTGACTTCTTACTTCTTGATCTTGCCAAAGATGCCGGAAGCGTTCTTTGCCGGATCCTGCTTCCAGCGGGTGATCCGGGTTGGGTGGACCCGGTAATAGGGAAACAGTAAAAAAGAAGCCGGGTCAATCCGACCTGAAGGCGGGTACCTGAAAGAAGGTCAGACGACTCGACGATTAGGCCTCGCCACTCTGCGGCACCAAGATGGCTACCCGTTTGCACGTCCGAATACTCATGGGCACGCCCCGCGATCGTCGGGCATCCCGGTCAGAATGACTTGGCTGTAGTTAAAATATATGGTCGAGAGGTGATGCTGACAAGATATGCGCATTAAAACTGAAATCACTTCCCCGCTCAACAGGGGACCGGAGTCCGACCAGCAGTATCAAGGGGCTACACCTGTGCAACATGCGTGTAGCCCCTTTTTTGCCTTGCCGTACTCTCAGCAGTCACCAAGGAACCCATTAATCGTCAGGTCCTGCTTGCCAGCCTCCTATTGACTTACCGGCAAGGGATCACTTTGCGAAAAGTGTCCTTGGACCAGATCATCTGGCCATCCGGAGTTTTTCCGTCGGCTTTCCATTTCTCACCAACCCGGAGGCAGTAGGATCCCAGATTAATGATCTCCGGTTCCCTGTCGCCCGGTGCATCTCCACCGATACGCATCAACTCGGGATTGGCGGAAGTATAATTGGGGTTGATCGTGGCCGCGCCGCAACCAGCCAAGGTGGCGGCAACAGCTGCATAGACAAAAAATAAGCACAACTTGTTCATGACATTTTCTCCTCTAATGGATGTTTGGACTCACTCCACTTAAAATTATACGGTGCAACACGCATGCTGCCCGTTGGTCAGATTACCGACAAATGTGATTTTTTCACACCTCCTGCTCTTTTTACCGCAACCGGAATGAGCCGGCCCTGGGGCCGACCTTTTCGCTATAGCACCCTGACAGTATAGTTGACCTCACCTTCAGTTCCTGTGATTTGTAAAAAATAGGTGTCGCTCTTGGATGCGGTGAAAGGAATAATGGCAGCCTCGGTGACGCTAAACCGTTTATAAGGATCTTGATAGACTGCCTTTCCGGTTGAATCCAAAATTTCAACCTTGTACTTTCCATCGCCCCCTGTCGCGGAGAAATCCAGACGAATCGGGCTATTTGCCTTCAACTCGATCCGGTAGTCGGCGACAGCGCCTTTGGCAATGAGCCCCTCAACAGCGCGGCCGCCAACCTGGATGCGGTTTGCTTCACCCCGCAATTGTGCATCCAATGCAATCGATTGTACCTTGACAGCATACTTCCCCTCGCCTTCCGCCCCGATAATGTGCAGAAAATAAGTGCCGTTTTTCGGTGCGGTGAAGGGAATGGCGGCGGCTTCAGTCCCACTATAACGTTTTGAGGGATCCCGGTATATCGTCTTTTGCGTTGCATCCAAGATTTCAACCCTGTATTGCCCCTCTCCCCCTGCCGCGGGAAAACTCAGTCGAACCGGGCTGTTTTCCTCAAGGTTGATCCGGTATTCCGCGACCGCGCCTTTGGCAATGACGCCCTCAACAGCGGCGCCATTAACCTGGATCACATTAGCCTCACTCCGCAGTTGAGAATCCGAGGCAATCGACACAATCTTGATAGTATATTTGACTTCGCCTCCTGTCCCGAGAATATTTAAAAAATAGGTGTCGCTTCTCGGCGCGGTGAAGGGAACGGTGACGGATTGCGCCTCGCTGTAATGTTTGAAGGAGTCGCGATAGACTACTTTTCGGTTTGAATCCAAGAGCTCAACATCATACTTACCGCGCCCTTCCGTGGCGGAGAGATTGAGACGGACCGGGCTGTTGGCCTCCAACTTGATTCGGTGCTCCGCCATGGCGCTTTGGACAATAAGCCCGGAAAATTCCTGCTCACCCGAACTCCTTTTTTCTTGGTTTTTTTCCGGAGAAGAGGGCGGCGCTTTCTTTGCTCGATTGAACTGAGCCGCACCTTGTCTCCCATTATTATCCTCTCCGAAAAACAAGGCCAGGGTATTGGCCAATGCATCCTGACGGATTACATGGCCGATATTGTCTTTGGCGGAAAGAAGCATGCCGGCAAGCTGACCGGAGACATACAGCAGGCTGCCGCTCTCGCCTTTCGAAATTGCGTCCGCCGTATTTCTTGGCCGGACATTAATGCTCCGGTATTTATCGTACCCAACAATATCAACGGGAACGATCCGCATACTTCCGTCAGCGAGCATGGTGCGCAGTTCCCCTTCTTTCTCTCTTTCCAGAAGAAAATCCAAAGAGAGCGCGTCGGACCAACTGGCGTGTCGACACACGGACGATTGCTCGCCGTTAATTCGAAGCACGCCGATATCACCGGGAAACAGGCCCAGCAGTTCTGCTGAATATTTCGACCTATCCGCCATGGTCAGATCGATTTTGAATGCATTCTCGACAACATGGGCAGGGGTGACCACCAGGCATTCGGAACCCCGTTGACGCAGGATTCCTTGACCGACCTCGTTATCATCGACCTTTATATACACATCGGAGGCAAAAGCGGAATGCGCGAAAAAATAACCGAGAAAGAGCAGGTACCAAACCGTACCGGCTTGAACATATCGTTGCATGCAGTGTCTCTTTGTTTTCAGGTTGATTAGACCGTAGTCTGTCAGGCTGTAGGGTATGCAGTAGCGTCAACACCCGTCGCGGATTGCGGAGGAACGCTAAAAAAACCAAACACCTACAGGATATCCACCTTAATAGTTACGAAATATTGATCACTTGCCCGATTTCATCTGCAAATGGAATAACAATACACGGGTAAAAAAGACCAGAATTCCCGGCACGGTAAGCATAATGGCCCAGGTGATGACGAACTCCTCATCCTTGCCGAGTTTGGACCAGAGGTTGTTCTTAATCTTTATGTTGGTTTCCCTGAATTTTTTAATGGTCGCGGAGTCCGCCTCGACAATAGCGACAATCTGAATGCCGCGGCCCGCATCAAAGGTCAACAACCCGCTTGTTTTCGGATCCGCGGGCACGAATTGGATTTCATCGCCTAATTGGAGCTTGTACGGTTCCACTTTATAATGGTTGCCGGACAATAATTGTTTGGCAACCATTTGAATTTCACCTTCAAGCAACAAACCGTTGAGATGCTGGACACCATAAGTCGGAACGCGCCCTATCAGTAATGGTCCATCAATATTATATTTCCACGATATTCCTTGAACTATCAAACGAGAAGGATCGTTCAACACTAAATCCACTACCGGCGGCAATGAAAACATCTTTTGATCATTTTCATCAAAAACAAGAAGAGGCTGATGGCTCTTAATCTGAATATGGAGCGGACCCGTTCCTATTCTTGAAAAAAGAATGTTTGCTTTTCCTTGAATTTGGACTGAGCCGCTGATTTCAGGAGGCAATGATTTTGATTTTGATGAGGTCGAAGCTAAAGGATCAAATTTTTCCTCATTGGATTCCTCCCAAAAAAAGGTTGCATCCCGAAATGCTATTCTAGGAGGATCGATACTTTCAGGCTGGTATTCAATTCGTTCCGTTCTTGCGGTGACGATAAAGGAGCCGCTGTTTGAAGAATTGACTATGACCTTGGTGATCAACAGCAGCAGCAGCGTAACATAGATACAAAATATGATGACTATGGAATGCAGGAATCGAGGGTATTGATTTGATATGTTGCGAAAATGATCTTTTTCGGGATCAGCAACAACTGCTGCAAAAACCACATCTCGGATTACGGCAAAACATGCCTTTAAGGCCTTCGCCATCTTCACTGATTATCTCACCGGAAATTCCACATTGGGCAATCTGTTGCCAAAGTTACTTCTCACCAGAAATATACTTTTGGGTTCATTGAGAATATTCTTTCCCACCAGACAACGGGTGTCATAGGCAATAGTACTGTCGGCGATAATTTTGGTGCACTGAATCCGTTCCGTTGCTCCAGGTATGCCGATTACAGTATCCGTACTCCCTGAATTGACATAAAGGATGTAATCGGATTGATCAATCCGGCCCCAGCTCGTCGGGATATATTTCATTTCACTGGAGGTACAATCCTTTTTGGTTATGGCGGCAAGAACAACCAAGGCATCGGGCGAATACCCCGAGATCTGCTCCTGGTATTTGGTGGGAAGTTCGACCGCGATGGAGCCTGCGGCCTGCTTTCCGAGAACATATTGCCAGGAGGCCGAGTAGCGGCCGTCACGACTCACCATGTTGACGCACAACATGGCGTCCTGCTCCTCGATATTCCGCTGGATATATATATAGAGTTCGTGAATATCGACATGGCCCAGGGAACTCTGGTACATGAAACCGGCACGAATCCCCCCGGAAACCGTGACTTTTTCAAGGAACGATTCCTTGAATTGGGTATCGTTCAACACGATCCTCCGCTGTTCCTGGGATGCCGCGTTCGTCGCACCAGTAAAAAGGACCGCAGCCGAACACAGTAAAGACAGAAAGAAAGATCTCATCGTTGTCATCTCCATATTTGAGAGCTGAATAGAGTGCCTGCACACTGAGGGTCGCTCAATGGCTTTGGTAAGGCAGGGCTTTTGAGGCACAGGCCAACGGTCCGATTGATACCGGTATCCGTAAGTCCTCCCTTTTCCAATGCCGTTCAATTTAACATAACAGCCGGACACCGGCAAGCGGCACCCGAGTCCCCGGTTTTCCCCTCTCTGCCGCGGGCTGATCAAATCCCGAAGCGCCCTGATCAACCGGACCTACTCGCCCATAAAGTACAAATTGACAAGCGAGAAAGAGTAGCTTAAAAAAGGAGTGAACATTCATTCCCCAGGAGCGAAACCTTATGGCACCATCCCTGAAACGTCAACAGATTCTCAAGGCCGCGCTTGAACTCATTACCGAATGCGGCTTCCATGGCGCGCCTATTGCCGCCATTGCCGAGCGGGCCGGCGTGGGTGCTGGGACCATATATCGCTACTTTGCCACCAAGGATATCCTCATTACCGAACTGTTCCAGGAACTCCACGACAAAATCTGTGCGGAAATCCTGACCGGATACGAGGAGGACCAGCCGTTCAGGGAACGCTACATCCACCTCAGCACCGCCCTGCTCCGCTACTTTATCACCCACCCCCAGGAATTCCGCTATCTGGAACAGTATCATAATTCACCCTTTGGAGTCGCCTTTCGCCGCGACCGGATTCTGGGCAGCGGCGGTGAGCGGGCACCATACCGCCTGCTTTTTGAAGAGGGGATTGGCCGACAGGTGGTGCGGGACCTGCCCCTGGTGGTGCTTTTCGCCCTGACCTTCGGCCCGCTGCTCTCCGTGGCCCGCGATCATATCCTCGGTTTTCTGGTCCTGGATGAGCG
>Ga0209016_1002956_pt1 | contig 10652 bp, 7 predicted proteins | sample EPASupsiteSAE305_FD_187265 | JGI IMG/M metagenome (GOLD analysis project Ga0209016, IMG submission 187265) | Bioremediated contaminated groundwater microbial communities from EPA Superfund site, New Mexico - SAE3-05 (SPAdes) (version 2) | ecosystem: Environmental > Aquatic > Deep subsurface >...
TCCATGATGGTACGATTATAAGCGTGTGCGATTGTCAAAGAGACTTTGTTTTTCCAAATTTCAATTCCACGATGGTACGATTATAAGTTTTTTCTGTTTTTCCGTTTCGGTCTCTACAGTCTATTTCAATTCCACGATGGTACGATTATAAGAATAATGAATCTCACGAAATAACAGAAAGCGATATCCATTTCAATTCCACGATGGTACGATTATAAGCCTTGCTTGCCTCCGCCAGCTTTTGAGTCATATCGATTTCAATTCCACGATGGTACGATTATAAGAATGTAAACTGTTCCGATGTACTTTTATTGACATATTTCAATTCCACGATGGTACGATTATAAGTCCGCAGGAACCCATTTAGCTGCCTTAGCAGTAACCAAATTTCAATTCCACGATGGTACGATTATAAGCCCCTACTCATCTGCACTATTGCTGCCTCTGTGTATTTCAATTCCACGATGGTACGATTATAAGTTATTCGGCTCGTCATAGCCCCGTGTGTTGATGTATTTCAATTCCACGATGGTACGATTATAAGGTAGGAGAGATAATAGTTGCTAATATAGCAAGGGCATTTCAATTCCACGATGGTACGATTATAAGCAAGTGATTGAGCAACCTCTTTATCTGTTTTACCAATTTCAATTCCACGATGGTACGATTATAAGCCGAATAAGATCCAACAGTTCTTGCACTGTTATATTATTTCAATTCCACGATGGTACGATTATAAGCCGGGCAGTTGCAGTATTGTGAAGAGATAGCGGAATTTCAATTCCACGATGGTACGATTATAAGGATATGTTTTGCCTGTGGCCGCTGCAGCTATGCTATTTCAATTCCACGATGGTACGATTATAAGAGATTTACTTGGTCAATGGTCAAACTGAGCTTTTATTTCAATTCCACGATGGTACGATTATAAGGGATCTATGTCATTGGCCAGTTTTTCTTGAGACTCAAATTTCAATTCCACGATGGTACGATTATAAGGCGGGAACCGCAGAAGCTTTACAATATCATTCTTCTATTTCAATTCCACGATGGTACGATTATAAGGTTTTCTATTTGAAATATCCGGCTGGCTTGGCTTCAATTTCAATTCCACGATGGTACGATTATAAGTTAAAATTGCATCCGGTTTATATCGAAATAAATAATATTTCAATTCCACGATGGTACGATTATAAGATTATAATTCTAATATGTTTAATTCATTTGAGGAAATTTCAATTCCACGATGGTACGATTATAAGTAGCCACAACGCCATTCTCTTGCAAATGGGACAGATTTCAATTCCACGATGGTACGATTATAAGCGTAAAATCAAAGACACACAATTACTGCAGCTATATTTCAATTCCACGATGGTACGATTATAAGGAGCCCTTTTGCAATTACTTCATTATTCTTTTCAAATTTCAATTCCACGATGGTACGATTATAAGCTTTCAAGCTGAACAGGATCCTGGCACCATTGTCAAAAATTTCAATTCCACGATGGTACGATTATAAGGAATAACACTATAAACCGGGACAAAAACGGGACAAGATTTCAATTCCACGATGGTACGATTATAAGCTTAACCGGTTGCTTTCCCGTGACAGAATCTATTGTATTTCAATTCCACGATGGTACGATTATAAGCTCCGCTTTCAATCTCGATAGCGGCTGTGACACGAATTTCAATTCCACGATGGTACGATTATAAGAGTAAGCCGGCTCGATCACTTCATCAAAGAGACTCTATTTCAATTCCACGATGGTACGATTATAAGAATATAAACCATTGTTTTGATGCTTGATATAATGCTGATTTCAATTCCACGATGGTACGATTATAAGACAAAGAGGCTGGCCAGGCATACGGAGTTTATTCGAATTTCAATTCCACGATGGTACGATTATAAGCAAATGGTTAGAAGAAGCGAACCCCGATTTTGATATTTCAATTCCACGATGGTACGATTATAAGTTCAGCTTCAAGCTGAGTTACCTTCTCCGATGCCATTTCAATTCCACGATGGTACGATTATAAGAAAGGAGACAAGAGACAAAACGCTGCCCTTTCAAAATTTCAATTCCACGATGGTACGATTATAAGGCTGAATGCTCTTCTGCTAAGTTTTCGTGTGTACCAGATTTCAATTCCACGATGGTACGATTATAAGAGATGAAGCCGATAGAAAACAAAGCCCCTAAAGTATTTCAATTCCACGATGGTACGATTATAAGTTAGCGCGACAAAGACTTATGTAATGAGGGAACAAATTTCAATTCCACGATGGTACGATTATAAGGGAACAGGCGGGGGCGTATGTGGTTATAGACAAATATTTCAATTCCACGATGGTACGATTATAAGAAATCCGGGGACTACCGAAATAGCTAAAATCATTATTTCAATTCCACGATGGTACGATTATAAGCCGTTTGCAAAGATATAAAAGAATGCGCTAAATCAGATGTTTAGCGCATTCACTATTTCGAAAAAAGCTTGAAAATAATGTCGATATATAATAATATGATTTTACCTGATGTTCGACAACTCATTATAATGAGTTGAATTTCAATATTTCAAAGAACTATCTTTTTGTTTTATGATGATAAATTTAAAAAACTGTTCAAGATTTATACCCACCGACAATCAACTATAGAAAATTACCAATACTACTTCTCTCTTTTCCAACTATTTGCTTCTCCATCCACCTTTCGTCGGAATTTTTAAAAATTATGATGCTATCAATCTCTTTCTCAATAATTCTATCTGCTTTTAAAAGTAGCTCTTTTAATTTTACCTCACTAATTTCTCCCTCGAATACAGAATTTTGAATCCAACTCAGATATTTGCGGCAAAGCTTAAGTATTTTGCCAACCCTTTTTTCTCCAACATCGTATACCAAAATGACATACATTACCAATACATTTTAAATGGTTTGTACTCCTCCATCTCAAGAATATGCTTGCACAATTTGTAGCACTCAAGCTTAATCAGATGTTTGTAACTGACACTTCTTTTTAAACTTCTATGCTGAATTGTTTCAAGAAGCCTTTCTTCAATTGCCTGGACAAAAATCTTTTTTCCAGAATTGTTAAGAAGACATTGATTTAAGTTCTGATCAAAATGTTTACTTTGAATTTCTTTCTTATTCAGAACCTTAAAAATTACCCTATCAATAATAATTGGTTTGAAAATCTCTGCAATATCAAGCGCAAGAGAGAATCTTCTGTATCCGGGTTCGTGAAGATAGCTAATCGTTGGATTCAATTGTGTCTGATGAATTGCCCTCAGACAAAACGAATAGCACATCATATTTCCAAAAGAAATCAAAGCATTAACCTCATTTTGTGGAGGTTGTTTACTACGTGAGCCCATCTCAAAATCGTTGAGGATTAGATTAAACGCCTCATAATAAGTTTGCCTGATATTCCCTTCAATGCCCATAAGCTGGGCAACAGATTCAGTTGAAGAAATTTGAGAAATGAACCCATTAATTAATTCAATTAACGGTTCCATATCTTTTCCCCGCCTGTTATAATATTGCAGATTCTTAACCATATTGAAAGCTGCTCCCTCAATGAATTTTCTGGCAATAACCATCCTTTTTGCAGTTTTTTGATAATGATTAACCTGGCTGATGATTACTTTTCCTGCAAGGAGAAAATCTTTAGGCATAAAAGAACCGCTATAATTTTCATAGTAATCGAAGAAATGTACTGCCACATCACTTTTCCCAAGGAAGTTAAATAAAGAACTGCTTGCTTTTAAAGAACCAAAAACAAAAAAATCACTCACATTTTCAATAGGAATGTATCTGGGCTGACCATAGTTTTCACTTCCGTCTTCATTCTCAATAATGGGAGTAAATTTTAATGTGTTATCCTTTCGGACCATCTCTCCGGGATTGAATAAATAGTAGGTTCTTTTCATAAAACTTCCTCCTCATTACAATAGCAGAAATCAAAGTAACTGCAATTTTTACAAATTTTTGACTTTATCACATCCGGGCATTTGTCACTTTCTATAATATCAGCAATGTGTTTTTCATCATCCTCAATTTTGGCTCTGTCGCTATCAGAAATATATACCTTGTTTGTTTTCCGGAGAACCGGGTACTCTAAAACCCCAGAAACTCCATCTATCCCCATCTTTTCCAGAGTGTATATGTAGAACTTTAACTGCCACTCATGAGCATCCTCAATTTTATCCGTTTTCTTAATCTCGTGAATGACCTTATTCTTCTGATCGTAAAAATCAATTTTTATTCCTGCAATCTCAACTTCCTGATACCTCTCTGCCCTTTGCGGATACGCGGTCTCGTGAATAAGCTTTCCCTCATACACCGCATCTGAAGTATGTTCCATGACAATCCCATTCGCAAACAACCAAAGCTTGCGATGGCAGATGTGGAAGTAATTGAAATGAGTGCCGGTGATATTCATAAAATATGGTAATAAAGAGTCATGAAAATTTCAAATAAAAATACTTGTATCAATCTTTTCAGAATAGAATCCATTTTCAGGTGAATAGCACAACTCCCAATTCAATAAATACTTGAATCCGTATTTATTTTTTTCTGGATCAAGGAAGGTTGAAATTGAATCAAGTTGTTTTTTATAAACTGAAATACTGAATTGTGACATAATGCTTCCCAACTTCTTCATTTCAATTTGCATTAAAATGAAATCATCAATCTCACAACGAAAAAGGTGTTCGTAGAAATCGAAAACTTTTGAGCCATCTACATTTTCTCCGTTATCTGTTAGAACGTTCATCCGCTCCAAATCTGTTCTATTTTCAAAAAAGGAAACAGGAATGGATATCGGGATAAATAGTTGCTGACTATCATTATTCTCAATTAGTTTGAATTCATCGTGAAGCTTTCGAAAATTGAAATCGATAAAATACTGGTAATAATGTCCTGCCGCAAAAAGATTACTTGTCATCCTCTTCCGTTTCTCTTCAAACACCTTTTTGTACAAGGCATGAAATTGCTTCTTTACTAAAATCTCTTTGTAGTCGTCGAAAATATCTTTATCCGTTTGCTGTACTTTGTAGCGAGAATCTGAACCATAAATAGTGCTTGTCTTATCGCAATCAAACAAATAGACAATGCAATTATCTTTTGATGCATTCCGATTGATACGCCCAGCCAATTGTTCATCGCTATCGATAAGCGAACGATCTTTAAATCCCAAATCCATATCAATATCAACACCTGCTTCAACAACCTGTGTTGATACAACTATCACTTTGGAGTATTCTTGTTCCTTTATTGAATTGATGATTTGCCTTCTCCTAAATTCAAGAATATCGCCAGAAAGTAAAATGATTTTGTAATCTTCAAAACGGCTGTCTTTATTAATAATGCTGAAAAACAATGCAGCTGTCTTCTTTGTAATGAATTCAATCAAGATTTTTACGTTTTCATCATTTGAACTTGCATACTGTTCGGCTTTTTCGATCATGAAATGGGACAATTCGATTAGGTAGTTTTCTTTCTCTTCATTTTCTGGTCTTTTTTTGTCAGCCAAAGTAAAGTCAAAAGAAACCCGGCCTGCAAAATTCTGATTTGAAAAATAATAATCCCGATTCGAAATCAATGAAATAAATAATGCTTTCAAATTCTCATGCAACGCATCTATTTTAGGAAGAGTTGCCGACATGATTAAAACCCGAATGTTGAATAATTGGGCATAATTGGCAAGAAAATAGACTATCTTATCCCAATGTTCGGGATTATAGGTTTGAATTTCGTCAATGATTACAACCGAATTGCACAACCGATGTAAAAGATAGTTGCTCTCCTTTTCATTCCCTTTTAATATGTCGAAAAACCGGACATGTGACATGAGTGCAATTGGGTAATTCACAAACAAATTGTCCAAATATAACCTCTTCTCATTTCCATATTCGCCATCTCCTTTTTCATGGAACCCAGCTTTTGAATGAAGTTGAATAATGGAATTGTTGTCAATCTCTAAAGTCTCCTTTATTGACTTAAACGTTTGGGTTATTAAGGTTGTAAAAGGGAAAACATAGAACACTTTATTTAATGAGTAATCGACATTCATTAGTTCGGTAGCAAACGCCAACGATAAGTTTGTCTTTCCCGCACCAGTAGGAGCTTCTAGATAAAAGCATCTGTTTGATGAATGATCTCTTAAATTCAAAATCATTTCGGCAGTAAGTTTTTGCCTTAGGATATTCAAGTTTTGATTGTTCCGTTCAGTCAACTTTTCGAAAGAAATAGATTGGTAGTGTTCCAATTTCGCATACAAGTCTTTGTTATAAGGCTTCACGGTTTTGAATCGTTCGATAAGTTTTTCCTTCTCGGGTTTGCTTAATATGCCGAATTCATTGATTTCGATTTTCGTCATAAACTCGTTGGTAGCATAGAAATCGGAAGCAGTTAATAAGGAATACAACAGCTTAGTTGTTGCAAACAAATTGAAATAAACCTTTGGATTATCAACCATCTCACAAAATCCTCCAAAAATATCTGTAGCCCCATAGTAGAAACTCGAACAGATATTTTCATCCCAAAAGATGCGATACGTCTTTAAATATGAATAACAATCATCAATTTGTTGGTTTTCAAATTCTAATGAAAAATCAATTGTTGGATTGTGATGTTTAATGATAGCCCCTGCAAATAGATGAATAGAGAAATACAGAATATGCTTTTCGTCATCATTTAACTCAGTGCTTTCAGCAGTCTTCTTAAAAAAGATGTTTGAAAACAGATATGCACTAAGCAACGAATGATTTGATTGAAACGACAATTTATTGTTCAGAGAGAACAGTTCATTCTCCATTTTTAGAACCTGAAAATTAGGATTCACTTTTCCCAAATCATGGTAAACAATGGCTGCAATGAATATCTCTTTGAATAAGTTTCCCAATTTCTTTTCATCTTTAACCTGCAAAAGCGACATGATCTTTTCGATTAAAGAGTCAAGTAAATGATCGATTTGATGAGATTCTATCAATCGCAAACAGTATTTTGAGACCAGCTCAGAGTGTTCCAAAAGAGTCTCCTTATCCAATTTATCCTTTGACAAATGGGCATAATACGTTTTTGAAAGTTCTCCGAAAATTGGCAAAAGACTATCTAAAACATCTTTAGAACAATTGAATGATTTCATTATTCGACAACTTATATAATGGATACGATTCTGGCAATACGTAATCTTGCTTTAAATCCCAATTCGTGAAAGCAAAATCTTTGTATTCGTATTGGAATAATGGAGACTCAATATAACCAATCGGAAGTCTTTCAAAATACATGTATTTACTTCCAGTCACAGATAAAACACCCGGACGGAAACGCGCATTTATTTTTCCTTCTTTTATCGTTTCTTCTTTTACAAATAAGCTATTTATCCGGAATTCTCCGCTTGGTGAAAAGGGAACATAGTTGTATTCCTCAAAATTGTCCCACCAAAGAGAGAATTCATTTTTACCCATATAGGGTAGATATTCGGCTTTGTTTTCTTTTAGAAAGCTGTAGAGTTTAGCTTCTGTTTCGTTTCCCTGGTTTAGCAAAATCCAACATTTAAATGCTGGAGCGACCAGCACTTGCTCTGTAACCATTAGGTTCCCGCCTTCTTCTTCACTTGCTAACCCTGTTGTATTATTGTATTTGATTATTGTTTTAGCAAAGTTCCCATTTTCATGATATGCTTTCCCATTTTCCTCCAATGGTGCTATAGACACTTTTAAGCCTTTAAACTTTTTGTAGTATTCGGGCATTTCACCATGTTTCTGAAAACCTTTTTCGCCTATGATGGCTCCGAGTATTCCAAAAAAGGATGGCTTATGAAGCATATTAAAGGTCAGATAAATCGGATCGTTAGTATCGGGTTTTTTCAAGAACCCAAAATCCGATTTGATATTGATTGAAACTAATTTTTCCATACTTCAGTTGTAAATCCCTGACAGGGTTTTAAACCCTGTCAGGGATAATTAATCTCTACAAACTTTTAATTGATGCATTCTTAGGTGCATTCTTCACCTCAATCGACGCTTGATTCAAACTGATTTCGATTGATTCGATTTCTGCAACATTTGTTTCAACGACGGTTTTTAATTCCGAAAGATCAAGTTGAACTTTACCATCAACTTTTTCTTTTTCCATTTTCATCAATTGAGTGAAATTGGGTAGAACAAGTTTAGAATCAGGCTTTAATGTAACCCAAACCAATAATTCATTTTCACATCCCGCTTTGGCGGCGGAATCGTAATAAGTGACTCCCTTCTGTAAAGCTTCTTTCAACTTGTCAATGTCGTCGACAGAAAGTACTTTTGTGTCTTTTCCGGCCAATTCGGTTATATCTTCTAAATTTTTCGGATTCACAGAAAAATGATGCAAATAATGCCCTTCGTGCAAACGGCTTTGGCGCCCAAGCGTGGTGGCTGAATTGTCTTCGCTGTTTTCATTTGGATTTCTAAAAGGCGACATGATCTGTTCCGAATAGAAATTGTTCTCGTGCCAAATGTTCACTCCGTGCGTAATTTGTACAGGGCCGTGTACTGAAATTGCAACGTTGTTGGTTTTCGATTTTTTTGCAAAAGTTGCCCCAAACAATCGGATATCAATGCAACTCAAAAGATCTTTTGCAATAACCTTCTTGTCTTTTTCATCTTTATGAGCAGGGAAAGCCGTGGTAAATGCATCATCCAAGCTATAAGGAATAAATTCCTCGTTAAATCGTTTGAAATAGAAAACTTTCTCTAATGAATAGTTTTCCTTCAAGAAATTCTTTACTGCATATTTCAATGCTTTGTCGGTCGCATAAACGACTCCATTGGGGAGTGTTCTTGGTTGTCCAGAGAAATCAGCGTTATAGTTCGCATTGATTGCTTTTATTATCGCTGCACCAAAAATTCTTTTTGAATAAGTCATATTGATTTGTTTTAATGATTATTGTTTCTTGAAAATCGATTCGGAAAAATAGCCTGCCAAAATCATTGGTAAGTGTTCTTTCATATTTGAAATGTCCGGATCATATCCCATCACTTCACTAAACAGCTTATCAAATTCGTATTTGGTGGGATACAGTACAAACTTATATTTGTACATATTGAACGTGCTTGTAATTGCTTGTTTAAACAAAACAGGTTCTGCCTTTTGCAAGAACGGTTCAAGTAGTGCTTGCGATCGGTTTGCCGATTCACTTTGAATCAATAATTTCCAAATAAGTTGCCCTGCTGCAAAAGCGAATTCATCATCGGTTGTGATGTGTAATGATTCGGCTTGGGCAATCTCCCGAATCTTCGTTTGTAATTCAACGGTTTTATTTGCCATACTATTTGTATTAAAATTGTTATCAAACAAAGGTTGTAAGCCAAACCAAAGGCTTAGCTTTTTTCGTATTTGTGGTGTTTTTTTAAATTCTTCATCATGTCTAAGATCATCAATAATGGATTCCATGAACATCTCATCAATCATGGTCATGCTAATTACTTGTTGTTTCGATTTATAAATAAAGTCGTACCATGCTTTACGATATTTGTAAATGAGATTATATATTGCATCGGTTAAACCGTAATCGGGCTTAATTTCTAAATCGTCAAAGTATTTAATCCACAAGGTACCTGCTTTGGTTTCCTGAACCAGTTGTTTGTTGAAAATAGGGTTTACAACCAAGAACTGAAAATCAAATACGTTGTGATCCTTACTGCTGAAATAAACGACTGGTTCTGTTCCATATATCTCCTTTATAACGAAATCATTTTCTGCTTTATCTTTTAACATGTATTTAAAAGCAGGTACAAAATCATAATCGATGATTTGTCCTTTTTGAACAAACAAGAGATAAAAATTTTGAAGGTTCGTTCTTCTAAGATTCAGTAGCGACCTAATTATCTCAGAATATCCAGCAACTCCATTATTATTGAAAAGCTTTATGACATCAGAATTCAGGTTTGCTTCTTCTTTGTCAACAAAGATGGGAAGAGGATTGGGCAACTGCTTATTTTGGCTTAGTTGGTAGAAATTCCAAACCAATTGGGCATCTTCGCCATGAACGCGATAATTATATCTAAAACTTGCAGATTGGTGCTGCAAGAAGCGTTTCTTGTCGTTAAAAGAACTGAGGCTGTCGCTAATTCCATATGTAATATCGCAATACATTGTATTGTAATCGGCTTTATTGAATACATTCTGCCCAAGATACTTTTGATATGGAATCTTAAAATCTTCAATCACTGGGTTCTTCAAGAAGAATATAATTGAATAAGCATCTTTGAGATCGGAATAACCAATCATTTCAAGCATATTCCAAAAATTCTCTTTTAGGAAGGTTTTAAACCCATCAAACCAAATTTTAGGATTTCCTTCTCCAACAAACTCTTCAGCTTTATTAAAATATTGCTTCGTTAGTTCGTTTAAAATTCCTTCTTTGTCGATACTTTCAAGATTTTTATCAATGATCTTTTTAGTACACCCTACAGCATATGGATTGCACGTTATATTGAAAATTTTCTTGTTGGGATTAAAAATCTTAGCTGCAGAAACGGGCTTTGAAGCCTGCAGTATCATTCGGCATTTTTCGAAAAAAGGAGTTAATTCCTCTTTCTTCGTAAAGAGTCCAATATCTTCTTTCAAGATATTTCCGTTTTCATCAACATTCTTGAGT
>Ga0209016_1002957_pt1 | contig 10651 bp, 9 predicted proteins | sample EPASupsiteSAE305_FD_187265 | JGI IMG/M metagenome (GOLD analysis project Ga0209016, IMG submission 187265) | Bioremediated contaminated groundwater microbial communities from EPA Superfund site, New Mexico - SAE3-05 (SPAdes) (version 2) | ecosystem: Environmental > Aquatic > Deep subsurface >...
AAAAGTTTCACGGCGGCGGAAATCAGGCGCAGGGCCGACCTTCATGCCCGCAAGTTCGGCCTGCCGCTCTTCCCTATAACCTGCATAGGCAGCTTCCCCCAGGATGGCGCCCTGCGCGCGGCAAGGCGCGGACGGGCGCAGGGCATAGTCACACAGGCGGAATACGCCGTAATAGTGAGGGAACGCATCGAACGCGCGGTCAGATTGCAGGAGGACAACAGCTTCGACGTGCTTGTGCACGGGGAATTCGAGCGCAGCGACATGGTGGAGTTTTTCGCCCAGCGACTGGAAGGGTTTTCGGCCTCGCGGGAAGGGTTCATCATCTCTTACGGCACGCGCGTTTACAGGCCGCCCATAATAACCGGCGCAGTACGGCGCGCGGCCCCCATAACGCTGGACGAAACGCTTTACGCCCAAAGCCTTACCCCGCGCCCGATGAAGGGGATATTCACCGGACCGGTGACAATGCTCTCCTGGAGCTTCTCCCTAAGGCACGACGAACCGCGCGTGGCGCAAGAGCTGGCTAAAGCCCTTAACGCCGAGGCCAAAGCCCTTTATCGCGCCGGCATACGCTTCATCCAGATAGACGAGCCCGCCATAAAGGAACATGCCCCTATTAAAGAAAAACGGCGCAGGGCATATTTCATCTGGGCCGTGAGGGCGTTCAACGAGACCGCCGCCCTGCCGCCAGACGCGCAGATACACACTCATGTCTGCTATTCGGAGTTCGGCGACATAATGGAATGGCTCAGGCGCATGAACTTCGACGTGATTTCCATGGAGACCGCGCGCGACCGGGGAAAAACGCTGGACGCCTTCGGGAAGAGCTTCGGCAAGGCGGTCGGCCCCGGGATATGGGACATACACAGCCGCTTCCCGGCGGACCTCAAGACGGCGGTCGAAGTGCTGACCCGCGCCGCGAAACTGTTCGGCAAAAGGAATGTCTGGGTCAACCCGGACTGCGGGCTTAAGACACGGGACTGGCCGGAAGTGGAAGCCTCCTTCGCGGTGATGAGCCGCGCGGCGGCGATAATGCGGCAGGAAGAGCCGGATTGACGCCCCGGTTTTAAATCCAAAACAAAAAAGGCCCGCCTAAGCGGGCCTTTTCATTGTGAATCCTTTTGCTTACTTCTTGACGGCGGGCTTCACGGCCTTTTTCTGTCTCTTTCCCTGGCCGCTCATCTGGTCCTGATAGACCTGGCATGTCGTGCACAAAATCGGGGCAGGCGGCACGGGCTCCGCATTCACCTGAGCCTTTCTGGCGGGCGATGGTTTGGTCTTTGCGGCCTTTTCACGCTGGCTCTCCTGAATCTGGATAATGCTTTTGGCGTAAGTGCTGCGCGAGGTGCAGTACGTGGTCGCCAGGTCTTTCTGGATGATGGCGCAGGACTCGGTGGACTTGGTCTGAAACGCCTCGAATGCCGCACGCTCATACGGCGCAAGCCCCGCTGTACTGCCGGACTTTATGGCGCCATAAAGCTTGGCCGTACTTCGGCATTTCGTGTTCCCGCCGCAATCGGCCAGTGTCCTCGGATAAAGCGCATAGCATTCCTTAGGAACTGAATCCAGCTTCAGCAGCCGCGCGGCAGCCTGGCATGCGCCTGGCATATCCTTCACGGTAGCGCAGAACTTCTCAGCGGTCGTATCAATAATATGCGTATTGGCCCGGCAGAATGCAGCGTCCGCATTACCTGTCAGGTAAAGCAGTTTTACAAGGTTGTTGCGGCAGCGGGAGCGCGGAGATTCCTCGTCGTCATATCCCTGCGACATGTTGATGAAGTGCGGCACGGCATTGCATGCGTCTCCGTTACGCTGGGCCAGGCCCATGCAGGTGAAATAATCAACCATCTTGTCGTATAAAATCAGCGTGGCCTGCCCGACGATAAGCGTACCTTTGTGCCCCCACAACGTGCCATGCTCCGCCAGAATCTGGGCGGGGTCCCCGACGCATGGTCCGGAAGGCAGTATAGGCATAGGCTTGGTTGACGCGGCGCCAGCCGCCTCCTGGGCCGTGGAAACGCCGGCCGCGGCGCTCAAGACCAGCACGCAGACCATGATGTGTGAAAGTTTCATAACCCTCCCGCAAAATGCAAGCGGTTCATGGACATGCCCACTTGCTGTTTATATACTATCATAGCAGGCAAATTTATGAGAGTCCAGACCAAAAGAATCATAGTGGAACTGACGCACAGATGCCAGGCGGCCTGCTCATTTTGCTTTCTGAAAGCCTCCGGCCGGCTGAACAGAAATGAACGGGAAGCCGCTCCGGCCATCTGGCGCAAACTTGTGGATTCCGCCCCCCCCGGATGCGACATTTACATTACCGGAGGAGAACCGCTGCTGCGAAAAGACTGCCTTTCACTGGCTGAGCGGGCCAAGTCGCGTGGACTCTCCTGCGGCATAAATACTCTCGGGCTGCTGGCGGACCGGGCAACAGTGGAACGCCTGAACGCGGCAGGACTGGACTACATTATTTTCTCACTGCACGGGCCGGAAGACATCCATGACGCCATATGCGGACTTAAAGGCGCGTTCCGCAGGGCAATCACGAATCTGCGGCGTTTCGCCCTGATGAACGCAAGGCGCACCGAAATCCTCGTTTCATGCACGGTGTGCATGGAAAATCAGTCTTCGCTGCATGGGCTTTACAGACTCGCCGCCGCGGCGGGCGCGGACAGAGTCCTTTTCGAGCATCTCCAGTTTTTCACACCCGGCGAAGCCGCGCAGGAAACAGCCCCCTTTTGCCCGGCAAAAGCCATAGCCGTGAAGACGGAGCGTCCGGAGATAGACGCGGATACCATCGGCAAACAGCTTGCCCTCTGCGCTAAAGCCGCCCGGACAGGCGGTCCGGCGCTATGCGTCCGCCCCGGTCTTTCCCGCACCGCAATGGATAAGTGGTATCGCCATACCCCATCCGCGCGCCCGGACTGTCCTCCCTACCGGGGCACGCTGGTCTTTTCCCCTGACGGGAAGGCACGTTTCTGTCAGAACTATGACATTTTCGCCGGGGACGGCTCCCGCTCCTCGGTGTCAGCCATAGCGGATGGAATCCGCCGGGCCGAAACGCTTTCGGCGCTCCAATCGCTTGAAAAGACCCCTGCGGCATGCATACGCTGCTGTCAGCGCCACGGCTTTTCGGTGACACGGGGAAGCAGATGAGATATTTCCAGGACATCAAGCGCCGCTGCGAAGGGACCATCGGCAACAAGGCCATGAATCTCCAGCGCGCCTTTCTGAAAGGCTTTTCCATTCCCCCCACGGCGGTGCTCTCGTCCGAAAGCGCGGCCGCGCTATCCGACAGGCGGCGGCGCGCGGAACTGCTGGCCGAGGCCGAAGCCCTCTTCTCCCCCGTAATGCCGGTCATAGTCCGCAGCTCATCCGAACAGGAAGACGCGGACGGCGCGGCATTCGCGGGGATATTCGAGTCGGTGGAAGTAAAACATTTCGGGCAATTCGAAAAAGCCCTCCGCAGGGTTCTGGCCTCCGCTTCCGGCGCAAAGGCCAAGGCCTACCGCAAAACGCGCGGCCTTGCGCCCCGGGCCGGAAGGATGGCCGTGATGGTGCAGCCGCTTATCAAGGCGGATTTCGCTGGCGCGGCGCTTTACGAAAAAGACTGCCGCGTGACAATCGACCTTTCCCGTTCCGGGAACCGGATTATAACAGCCGGAGGCAATGCCCAGTTCACTGCGATATTCGAGCTGTCCACAGGAACATTCTCCAAACTTCCCTGTGACAAACAGGCCGCGCGGGCGGCAAAAGCTGCTCTTGCGATGTCCTTAAAAGCGGGCGAACAGCTTTTCCCCGGGCGCAATTCCTCCATTGAATTTGCGGTACCGGACGGGCGGCCGGTTCTCCTTCAGGCCAGAAGCGTGGAGACCGCGGCAAATGTTTTCGAGATGGACATACCGGCCCTGTATCTGAAGCTGCACAAGGCAATGTCCGCGCTGGGCCTCTCCAAAAACGGCTGGGGAATAGCGGAAACGCTGGATTTCGCCGCATTCAATTATCTTGGCAGGACCCGTAAATCAAACGAGACCATGGAACACATACGCATCCGCCTCCACGGCGGGGAAGAGCAGCGCGCAAGGACGCGCGGCTGGAGACAGGTGCGCAATTCAAACACCGTGACGCTGTTCCCCCCGTCCTCGGACAAAAACGCGGCCGACATAATCTCCGCGCTGGCGAAAGAATCCGTCACGCTGATTTTCGAGCCGCCACTGGATGAAAAACTGCCGACTAAAACTTCCACGATTAAAACCGAAGAGAAAAAAGCCGCAATACGCTTCAGCATACCCTCCGAAGGGATGGAAGAACCTGAGCAGGAATACCTGTTGAATCGCCTAACGGACAGCAACCTGCTATGGCACATTACGCGCTTCACATACGAGCTTGAAACCGCGAATGCTCTGTGCTCGGTTCTCGCTTCGAAAAAGAGCAGGTACGAAAGGGAACTTTTCAAATTCTACTGCCGGCTGGCGAAACTGGCCCGGCGGCGTCTCGAACTTTCAAAAACACCTGTCGCGCCAAAAACAGGAAAAGTCTTCAGCGGCCAGCCTCTCGCGCACAGAAAACTGGTGTTGCGGGCCAGAGCCCTTACCCCCACGCGCGTGATGACCGCCAGAGGGAAAGGCTACATTTTCGTGGCGAACGACCTGGAGCCGAGTTTCATATCATGCGTCGGCAAGCTTGCCGGGGTGGTGGTGGCGCGGGGGACGAAAAGCTCTCACGCGGCCGCCATATGCGCTGAACTCGGCATACCGCTCATCTACGGCACCAAAGGCATAGCCGCGGTGCGGGACGGGGAATGGCTGGAAGCGGATTTCGAAACCGGCACGGTAACGCGCCTGAAGGGAGCCGCATGACGCCGCGCCACAAACATTGCGACACTCTTATACTTGGCGGCGGCCTTACCGGCCTGTGGGCGGCACGGGCCTGCGTGAAGGCCGGACAAAGGCCTGTCATAATCGAGCAGTCAGCCCGGACCGGCGGCCTGGCCAAAACGCTCTCCCACAACGGGCGGAAATTCGACCTTGGCGGACACCGCATATATTTCTCCAGCGGGGAACTGCTGGACGAGGTAATATCCCTTATCGGCCGCGAGGAGATGCTCTTCCTTGACCGGAAAAGCAGCATTTTTACCGGCGGCAAGCTGCTGCGCTATCCCCCGACCATAGCGGACGGCGCGAAGATGGGCTTCAAGGCGGTGCGGACGATAATAGCGTCGCTGACTTCAAGGCGGGGCGTTCAGCCTAAAACGCTGCGGGACTGGGTCATAGCCCGCTTCGGCAAGGACATCCACGACATCTATTTCCGCGACTACAGTGAAAAGGTGTGGGGCCTGCCAACGGACAGGATATCGGCGCAGTGGGCGGACAAGCGCATAGGGAATTTCGACGCGATAGACCTGCTGAAACAGGCCCTTGTCCGCCGCAAGACCGGCGTAAAGGAAAACATCACCGAGTTCGCCTATCCGCGCCACGGCATAGGCGTGCTCTGCGAGGCCCTGGAACGCGATATTTCCGGCAAGGCATCCATCATCACGCGCGGAACGCCGTCCGCTTTCACGAAAAACAGCGGCAGGCTGACCGGGCTGGATTTTGAAACACCCGACGGTCCGGAGCGGCTGACCTTCGACCGGGTAATTTCCACCATACCCATGCGCTCCCTGCTGCGCCTGACCGACCCGGAGCATTCGGCCCAGCTGGCGGCCGGGCTAGAATACCGCGCGCTGATACTGGTCTTCCTGTGCATAAAGGGACCGAAGCTCTCGGAAGACCACTGGGTCTACATACCGGACAAGGAGATAGTCTTCTCCCGCATAACGGAATTCGACAACTGGGGGCTGCAGCCCTCGGTACAAGGGGAAAGGACTCTTTCCTGCGAACTTTTCTGCGACCGAGACGACGCCCTCTGGGCCGCATCCGACGAAGAGATAATACGCCGCACGACAGCCGACCTGCGCAAATTCTCCCCCTTCGGGGAAGGCGCGGTAAAAACGGCCTTCGTGGAACGGGTGCCTTTCGCCTATCCGCTTTTTTATCTGGGCTATGAAAACGCGCTCTCCCGCGTGAAAAACCATCTTTCCGGCTTCGCGAACCTCTCGCTTGCCGGCAGACAGGGCCGCCATATGTATTACGACATGGAAGAATGCATTCTCTCCGCGGAGGCCGCCGCGAAATGAAAGTGCTGTTCGTATCGCAGGCGCACGAAAACCTCGGCATACAGTATCTCTCCGCCGCGTTGAAAACTGCGGGCTTCCAAACCGCCCTTGCGCTGGACCCCCGCCTTTTTAACGAGACCGGCTTCATACGCATCCCGGCTCTGGCAAAGCTGTTGGACGGACGCAAATCGTTCCTCCGGGAAGCCGCCGCCCATAAGCCGGACCTGCTGTGCTTTTCGGTAATGACGGATTCCCTCGGTTGGGCAATGGAAACAGCGGCCGAGCTGAAACGACTTACGGGAGCGAAAGCCGTCTTCGGCGGCATACACCCCACTTCCCTGCCGGCGGAAACACTGCTTACCGGCGTGCCGGATTTCGTCTGCGTCGGAGAGGGCGAAGCGGCCATAGTGGAACTGGCCCGCGCGCTGCGCGACGGCACAGACCCACAGTCGACACCCAACATAGGCTTCCTGCGCAACGGCGCCCCGGTGCTGAATCCCCCCCGCCCGCCGATTGAGAATCTGGACACTCTTCCCTTCCCGGACAAGGAGCTTTACTACTCCAATTACCCGTTTTTCAACTGCGGCTATCTGGCGGACACTTCGCGCGGCTGTCCGCACACCTGCGCCTACTGCTGCAACAACGTTTATCACGGCGTCTACGGCGCCAAATGGTTCCGCCGGAGAACCCCGTCCTGTGTTATAGACGAGCTCAAGGCCGCAAAGACCAAATGGAATCCCCCGTTCGTCCATTTTGTGGACGAGGTGCTGAACTCGGATGAAGACTGGCTGACGGAGTTCGCGGCGCGATACAAGACGGAAATAAACCTCCCCTTTTCCTGTTACGCATTCCCGGACGCGCTGACCAAACAAACTGCCGCCCTGCTGGCGGAAGCGGGCTGCTTCAAGGTGCAGACCGGACTGCAGGTTTACGACGACAAGAAGCGCATGGGCCTGTTGCGCCGCCCCTCCACGAGGAAAGCCGCCGCCGAGGCCATAGCCCGCCTGAAAAAGCGCGGCATCTACGTAACCGTGGACATAATACTCGGCTTCCCCGACGAGACTGAACAGGAGCTGAGCAACCTGCTGGAGTTCTTTCTGGCAAACAGGCCGGACAATATCGAGGTATTTTTCCTAAAATGCTATCCGCATGCGGCCATAACGGAATGGGCGAAGGCGAACAACTATGTAAGCGAAAAGGAACTTGCTGACATGGCCGCGGGAGTGACGGGTTCCGGCATAGTTCGCCCGCCGGAAGGCAAGGCGCGGGAACTTGCGGCCAGGTACGCCAGGATTTTCACCCTGCTGCCCCTGCTGTCAGCCAAACGGGCCCGGAGCATGGCGCAAGGGAAAGAGGGAATGGCAGCCCTTTTCCCCCTGCTCGCGCTAAAAACCGCCGCCCGCATAGCCAATCACCCTAGATACGATTTCTTCACCCTGCAATTCAAGGGAGCATACCGGTATTTCGCAAAAAAATGCCTGGCGAATCTGCTCGGTTTCGGGCACTGATTCCCGAAACAAACACCGCCCCCCTCCTGCCACATAACCGCCCGCTCAAACGTTTAGACCGCAAATGCAGCACACCTGATACATCCGCCGAATACCGCTGCAACAACTGATAATGAAGGCCGGTTTTAAGAGAGACAACGCGTGGTGCGGAAAGCGGGAAAGTGCGATTTTCTCGTCGAGGACTTCACAGGGCGCGGTAAAATGTGCTAGAATAGCTGTACATTCCTCGGTAGCTCAATGGTGGAGCGTCCGGCTGTTAACCGGAAGGTTGCAGGTTCGAGTCCTGCCCGGGGAGCCACCTTTTCCTAAAGATAGAACTTCTGCCCATTTAGCGCCCGGCGCTATGGGCAGTACGTATTTTATATGCCCTCCACCCGGCGTGTCCAGGTCGATACGCTTTACCCAAGCCCGCAGGAAGGATTTGGTCTCGGTTATTGAAGACCCGCCCAAAAATCCGCACAATTCGTCCGAATAACCCTGAAGTTCCTTGTTCGATACGTTTATCGTTTCCTTGGCTAATTCCGCCTCCAGTGCCGTTTTTACCCCGTTCAGGGTGTCCAGCTGCTCCCGCAGGTCCTTTATGCGCGGCGCGAGGTCAGTCAGTGATACCTGCCCCGTTTCCAGCGCGTTATAAAGCCTTTGCAGGCGCTTGTTAACCTCTATAACCTTCAGCTCCTGTTCGTGTATCCGATCCCGAAGCGAGCCTTTGGTTGCCAGCAATTCCTCGTTTATGTCCCGCACAAGCATACCCAGGTTTTCCTTGGTAACGACCCGTTCACGCAGTTTGGCGACAACCGCGTCCTCCAGCTTTTTCCGGGGTATGAAATGGCAGTCGCAGATGCTCTTGCCTCGCTTCAGGTAGTTCTGGCAGGCATAATAAAAGAACTTGCCGGATTTGGCTGAACTGCCTACCAGCTTGGCCCCGCATTTGCCGCAGTAAACCATTCCAGACAGCAGGTAGTCGCTGGCAACCTCGCGTGGATTCATAATCGCAGGCGCGCGCTGTTTTACTTCAGTCTGTATCTTGTCAAACACTTCCTTGCTTACAAGGGCCGGATGAGCGTTTGGCACACGGATTATCTTGTCAGCCTCGTTACGCTTGCGGACCTCCTCGCTCTCTTTAAATCGATTGAAAATCATAGTGCCGGTATATGTCTCGTTTGTAAGCATGTAATATATAACCGTCTTGCTCCACGGAAAACCTGCCCGCGTCTTTAATCCCTCGGCATTCAGCGCCTTAACTATTTCCTTCGCGCCATAACCTTTGCCTGCCATTTCAAATATGCGGCTCACAAGCGGCGCTTCTGCAGGGTCAAGATCAAGTTTCGCCTTTTCGTTGCCATTGACCATTAATTTAATGCGTTTATAACCATATGGGGCAGTACCACCATTCTGAAAGCCGCGAGTGGCGTTTTCCTTCATACCGCGAATGGTATCACTGGCCAGATTGATTGAATAGAATTCGTCCACGGCTTCCAGCATGGCTTCCATCAGGTGCCCGGAAGGGGTATCGTCTATAGGCTCGTTGATTGATATAACATCGATGCCGTGCCTGCGCAGCAGCTTCTTGTAAAGTATCGAATCCTCGCGATTACGGGCAAAGCGCGAAAATTTCCAGACGAGTATCGTATCGAACGTGCAGATCTTCTGCTTGGCGGCATAGATCATTTCCTGAAACTTGGGCCGATCAGCGGAACGCGCAGATTCAGCCTCGTCTATAAATTCAGCAGTTACGTTTCCCCCCTTCTTCAGCGCGTATTCGCGCAAGGCTTTGAGCTGGGCGGGGATGGACAGATCCTTGTCAGCTTGGCCTTGCGATGACACGCGTGCGTATAATGCAGCTTTCATATGCACCTCTTCACTTATAGATCAGCATCCGCATATTTGCGGATACGGGTGCAGGTTATAGGGATAAATGTCTAGTTGGAGGGATGAACAAATGACTCAAGATCTCGGTCAAAGACCCGGCCATCTGCAATGCCGACACGATGGCCATTGGTGGTATCAGTGGCCTCGTACCAGCCGGATATCGGATACTTGGACAAAGCCGCAGCCAGTTCTTCCGCATTGGAAGCCCAAGCAACAGCTTTCATATCTCTGGTATCGTATATTTTGAAGCGTTTCATATCCTTTCCTATACCCAACATTCTACCTTAAACCTATGCACCAATAAATATTTTCTGCAGCTATTTGACTGCTACCCGGAAGTAGGCGTTGACCAGTTCTGCGACCACGTGGACCTTGCCGCCAATGTGCCAATCGGTGTTGGCCTTGGCGGCTAGGCCTGACTTGTAATCGTAGATGGTGAAGTCCAAGCCGTTTATCCTGCCGGTCCACTCGGCTTCCGTCTTGCCATCTTCCGAGAGGCCAAGGCGCTGGGGCTTGCCGAATGCCTTGACCAGTTGTTTGTAGGTGGTGCCTTCCGGCAGGTAGCCTACGCAACCGGTGCCGGTGGTGTTTGCGTTGCCCATCTTCACTTCTAGGTCCATCGTCAGTTTCGTTTTCATATCGCCTCCACCCTCGCCACGACTTTCCCGTCGTGGCGTATCTCGAAGTGTATCCGCGCGTTGGCACGCTTTACTTCCGGCCTCGCGGCCTGCTTGCTGGCTTCGGCTTTCGCCGCTTTCAGTGTTTCGAACTCGCCCAGTTCCTTGCGTAGCGTGCTGCGAAACCTTGTTCCCGCGCATGCCACCGATACCGCCCTTAGCTGGTACTTGCCCGTCTTTGCTGCCTTCATATTTGCCTCCGTTTTCCGTCTGGGTTGTGTCTGCCGTCATCATGAACATACAATGACTTCAACGATTAATCCAGTCCTTTCTGGAGGCCATTTTACCGTCTTAGAAACAGCCCTTGACTTCATGTCTAAAACCCTTTATTTTTAGCCCGTCCGGCCCCATAAACCGGACGGGCTTTTTGCGCTCACGCGAGCTGAAGTTTCGCCAGCCAGTCCTTGCCCACCAGCTTGTTCAGGGCCGCGACAGCC
>Ga0209016_1002958_pt1 | contig 10650 bp, 9 predicted proteins | sample EPASupsiteSAE305_FD_187265 | JGI IMG/M metagenome (GOLD analysis project Ga0209016, IMG submission 187265) | Bioremediated contaminated groundwater microbial communities from EPA Superfund site, New Mexico - SAE3-05 (SPAdes) (version 2) | ecosystem: Environmental > Aquatic > Deep subsurface >...
GGTCGGTTGGGTCGGGCTGGTCTCGTCGACCAGGGCGCCGCCGGTATCGCCGTAGACGCTGCTGGCGCTCAGGTAGACGACCCGCTCCGGAACCTGCTGGTCGCGCGCCAGTGCAGCAAGAAAGTTGCGGGTGCGCAGGTCAATGCTGCCGCCTCCCTGGGGTGGGACGCTGTAGAGCAGGGTCTGTCCGGCCAGCGCCAGGGGGGGGATGTCCTCCAGATGGTCCATGCTGGCCGTAATAATGCTGCAGCCGGCCTGCACCAGCGGGCCGGTCTTGGCCTCATCACGCAGGTGGGCGGTTACCTGCCAGCCCTGCTGCCGGGCCGCAAGGGCCACCCGTTGGCCGGTGTAGCCGCAACCGGCAATGAAGAGTCGTTTCATGGCGTCATCTCCTGCGCTAGGCGTTGGTTGGTTGTCCGGCCTCCTTCCGTAAGCGGAATGATGCGGACCTTGATCAACCCCTTGCCCCACAGGCCGATCTGCTGGGCAGCCTTGCGGGAGAGGTCGATCAGGTTTTTGGGGGCATGGCGGGGGTGGCAGCGGTCGTTGATCCGCACCACTACATCCTGACCGGTCCTGGGGTTTTCTACCCGCACCACCGTCCCCAGCGGCAGCGTGGCATGGGCTGCGGTCAGCTTGTCGGGGTGGTAGCGTTCGCCTGAGGTGGTGCGCCGGCCGATGAAATAGGAGGCATAATAGGTGGCCACCCCGTCGCGCGGGTCCCGTGGGCTGCCCTGGCGCACCAGCTGTTCCAGCTGTTCGTCAATCGAATCGGGCTCCACCAGGGCGGCAGCGACGGGAACGTCTACCAGCAGCAGCGTCAGAACGATCAGCAGGCAGGCAGCGTGCTGCAGGCGTGAGTTCGAGCGCATATCAGCCCTTCAGGTAGGCGCGGATGCCGTCCCGGAAGCGGATCGGCTCAAAGCGGAAGGTGTCGCGCCAGGCGCCGTCGCAGATGTTTTCCTCCAAGAGCATCTGCAGCTGATCGCTGGTGATCGGAAAGGCACTGAACCCTTGCAGGGCCTTGATAACGGGTTGCATCACCGCCAGCGGCAGGGCCGGCTTCCAAGGCTGGCCTTTGCCCAACGCCTCGGCGATGGCGTCCACCAGCTCCCGATAGCTGAGCCGGTCCGCGCCGCACAGTTCAAAGGCCTGGCCGGCGGTTTCCGGCCGTTCCAGGGCCTCGGCGTAACAGCGGGCCACGTCGTCGCCATGGATCGGTTGCAGCCGGTAGGTGCCGTCCCCCATAGTGGGCATCAACGGTGCCAGTCGCAGCTGGTCGGCCAGCATGTTGACAAAGGCATCGCGGGGTCCGAAGATCAGCGATGGTCGGAAGATGGTCCAGGCCAGGCCGCTGTCACGCACTAACTGCTCGCCCCGCCACTTGGTGCGGTGGTAGCCCGAGACGGCATCAGGGCGGGTGCCCAGGGCCGACATCTGCAGGTAGCGCTGTACGCCGCTCTGCTGGGCAGCCGCAACCATGCAGGCGGTGGCCTCCACATGCAACCGCTCGAAGGTGACCCCCTTGGCCGGGAACTCGCGGATGATCCCCACCAGGTTGATCACCGCATCGCAGCCGCTGATCGCCGGCTGGTAGCTCGCGGGATCGGTAACGTCCCCCCTGACATAGCTGACGGCGGGCTGTTCAGCCGCAGGCGCCCCATGGGACAGCAGCACCAGCTGGTGTCCACGGCGCAGCAGTTCAGCGGTCAGATGGCCGCCCACAAATCCGGTTGCCCCAGCAATGAAAATCTTCATAGTCACTCCTCCTTGCGTGCTCTACCCGGCTATCCGTAGCGTCAGCCAGGCCACCACGCCGTAGCGGGCCAGCTTGCCCGTTGCCACCAACAGCAGAAACAGCAGCGGATTGATCCGCAATAAGCCCCCCACCAGACACAGGGGGTCACCCACCAGCGGCAGCCAGGAGAACAGTAGCGAGGCCGCCCCGTAGCGGCGGTACCACTCCTCGGCCCGCTGGCGTTGCTGCTCGCTGATCCTGAACAGTCGCTCAAGCAGCCAGCCGCCGCCATAGCGCCCTACTGCCCAGGTGGTGCAGGCCCCCAAGGTGTTGCCGAGGGTGGCAACAGCAACCGTGGTGGTGGGCTGGTAGCCCTGGGTCAGCATTAAGGCCAACAGCCATTCCGAGCCCAGCGGCAGCAGGGAGGAAGCCAGCAGGCTGACGGCGAACAGGGCCGGGTAGCCCGGCTGGCGCAGCCAGTCCACAAGTGGGACGAAATATGTCGGAAACAGGTTGTCAAACAGGTCCACATCACGTACCCTTCGCCGTTGGAAACGGTAGTATAGCTGAAATTTTACTGCAGCAACAGGGGGCAGTCATGGCAGGACCCAGCAGCAAGACACGCGGCAAGCCCGCTGGCCATTACACCCAGGCGGCACGGCTGCATAACGTGATCCGCCTGATTGAATCCCGCCAGGGGGTGACTCTGGATGACCTGGTAGAAGAGACCGGGGTGGACCGGCGTACCGTGCACCGCGATCTGGCCGCAGTTCAGGAGGCCGGTTATCCGTTGGTGGCCGAATGGCAGGCCGGCAAAAAGGTCTACCGCTTCCTGACCCGCACCCGCCAGATTGCGCCGATCACCTTCACCCTGGATGAGCTGGTTTCGTTGCACCTGCTGCGTTCGCTGGCCAGCATGCTGCCGCCGCAGCCGTTCGGCAGCGAGATCGACGCCCTGTTTGCCAAGATTCACGCTGCCCTGCCGCCCCGTTCGGCAGCCCATCTGGAGCGGATCAGCCGGGTGGCCCTGCCCCGCCTGCAGGGTACACGCGACTATTCCAGCGCTGCCGAACTACTGACGGAACTGCGCCGGGCACTCTTGTACCAGTACCGGGTCAAGCTGTTCTATGGCCGCAGCGCGAAGCCGCCGGCAGAGTACGAGGTGGATCCCTATACGCTGGTGCTGGCCAAGGGCGGGCTGTATCTGCTGGGTCACGCCCATAACCGCAACGCCATCCGGCTGTTCGCCGTGGAGCGGATCGCCGGCTTGACCGTCAGCCGTCAGCGCTTTGAGATACCGGACGATTTTGACCCCGAGGCTTGTTTCAGCGACGCCTTTGGTCTGGTCTCAGACCAGCCGATGCAGGTCAAGGTCCGTTTCGACCAGGAGGTGGCACAGACCGTAGGGGAACGGATCTGGCGTCCGGGGCAGCTGGCAAGCGAACTGCCGGACGGCGGTTTGCTGCTCTCCTTCGAGGCGTCCGGCACCCTGGAGATTCTGGCCTGGGTGCTGTCCTACGGCAGCCATGCCGAACTGCTGGAGCCACCCGAGCTGCGGCGGGAGCTGCGTCGACAGATCAAAGGGATGCGTGAACTCTACCGTAAAAAAGGAAAGGATTAGACGCTGGCACGACGGGCGGGACCAACCCTCCGTCGCACACGCCTGCGCGCATAACGAACCATGAACGAGAACCAACTGGAAACCATTATCAGTGAACGGATCCGTCAGCAGGGCCGGATTACCTTCTGCGACTACATGGCCGCCTGTCTCTACGAGCCGGGCCTGGGCTACTACACCTCGCCGGGCCGCAAGGTGGGCACGGCTGGTGATTTTTATACCAGCATCACGGTGCACGCCGCCTTCGGTCGGGTCGTCGCCCGCGAGATCGCTTGTATGTGGCGTTCGCTGGGGCAGCCGGCAGGCTTTACCTTGGTGGAAGTGGGGGCCGGTCATGGCCGCCTGGCCTGCGACATCATGGATTACCTGGCCGAACGCGAACCGGACTGCTACAGCGCCAGCAGCCTGTTGCTGGTTGAGCAGGAGCCGACCCTGGCCGGGGCCCAGGCGGATCTGCTGGTAGCCCACGCTGCAAAGCTGAGCTGGCGTAGTCCGGATCAGCTGGCGGAGTTGCGTTTCAGTGGTGTGTTGTATTCCAACGAGCTGCTGGACGCCATGCCGGTGCACCGGGTGGTGATGACAGCCGAGGGGTTGCGGGAAGTCTATGTGACCCTGCAGGACGGGCAGCTGGCCGAACAGCTGGATCAACCCTCCACGCCGCACCTGGAGCAGTACCTGGCCCGCTATGGCACTCCGCTGCTGGTGGGGCAGGAGGCCGAGGTCTCCCTGTCCGGTTTGGCCTGGCTGGAGACCGTGGCTGCAGCTCTTGAACAGGGGTTTCTGCTGACCGTGGACTACGGCTTCCCCAAAGAGGAGTTGTACACCCCCCGCCGCCGTCAGGGTACCCTGCTCTGCTATCACCAGCACCGGGTGGAGGATAACCCCTACATCCGCTTGGGACAGCAGGATATCACCACCCATATCAACTTTAGCGCCTTGATGGAGCGTGGTGAAGAGCTGGGGCTCACAACGGTCTGGTTTGGCGAGCAGTATCGTTTTCTGCTGTCGGCCGGCATGGTGGAGGAGTTCGAGGCAATCGAGAGCGCCGATCTGAGCGAGGCCGACAAGCTGAAGGCCCGCCTGACTCTCAAGCGGTTGATCATGCCGGAGGGGGGCATGGGCGACACTTTTCGGGTGCTGGTGCAGTCGCGGGGGGTTGAACGGCCGCAGCTGGGTTGCCTCAAGGGGATCGGGCTGTGATGCTGCGCGGAGCAGAGATCAAGGCGATTGTGTTCGATCTGGATGGCACCCTGTATGTCTCCGAGCGGTTCGAGCAGGTGGTCTGGCAGTCGGCTGCCCGCTATGCCGGCGACCTGCTGGGAGTATCGGCCGATGAGGGCGGACGGCAGATAACAGCATTGCGGCAGCGTTTAAGCGAGGAGCGGGGCACTCTGCAGACCCTGGCGGTGGCGATCGAAGTAATGGGCGGTACCGTGCCTGATCTGCACCGCCGGTTCGCCGAAGAGCTGGAACCCCGACACCACATCGAACCGGACCCTCGAGTCGGGCCGCTGGTCGAGGCCTTGGGGCAGCGCTACACCAGTTGGCTGCTGACCAACAACAATCGCACCCTGACCGACAAGATCCTGGCTACCCTGGGTCTGGAGACCGCCTTCGAGCGGGTGATCACCATCAACGACACCTGGCGCCCCAAGCCGGACGAATCGGTGCTGGACGAAATTTTGGAAGCGTTGGGCCATGGGCCTGAGCAGGTGCTGTTCGTGGGGGACCGCTACGATATCGACCTGCGGCTGCCGGCCGCGCGGGGCTGTCCGGTGCTGCATACCACAACCGTCGACGAATTGATGGCGCTCGCGGCGTTGCTGTAGGCGGAATGGCACCGCTGTACCGCTGTTAACCTCATCACTGTCAGCCTTCGGGCCCTGCGACGCAGTACGTTAAATAGTATTATAAAACAACGTTATCAAATAACTTGCTTTTCTTGTGCGGGTTTGCTTTACTAGACGCCATCTGCATGCCACCGGTCAACACTGCGATCTTCCTTCTCCGTGGAGGTGTTACCCATGTTCAAGCTGCGTCTGACAGCCAAGGTGCTGATTGCCATCGCTGTCACCCTTTCCATCGGTTTTGCCTGCCTGGGAGGCTTAAGCCTCTATCTCTCCTACCATTCGATGCTTGACCTGCAACGTACCGCCACCCGTCAGGCCGCCGCCGATGTGGTCCATGACCTGATCGAACTGAAGATGAAAGGCGATTTTGAGGCCTTTAACGGCTATGTGGCCGAGGTGGTCAAACGGGGTGGCGCGCTCAAGATCCAGTTATTCCATGCCGACGGCAAGCCGTACGGCGGCGGCGAGAACAGCGAGCTGATCAGGCAGGCGGTTGAGTCCGGTGTTCAGCAGGAGCAGAATGTTTCGCTCGATGGCAAATCGGCCTTGGTGCTGGCCACGCCGCTGGCCAACGAGGCCCGCTGTAACGCCTGCCATGCCGCCGGACCCAAGTATCTGGGTGGCCTGCAACTGACCACCTCACTGGAGGCCGGGGTTACCAAGGCCAAAAAGCTGGCCTTGGTACTGACCGGCGTGGGCGTGTTGTTCTTTTTCCTGATCATCGGCGTGCTCTACCTGCTGATTTCCCGGTTGGTGGTGCGACCGATCAAGGAGCTCTCCAGCCAGGTGGCCGAGGTTGCCAAGGGCGAGGGCGACCTGACCAGGATTATCCCGATTAAATCGCACGATGAGATCGGTCTGCTGGGTGAGGAGGTTAACCACCTGACCCAGAAGATCCGCGAGATTATTGCCAGCCTGTATCAGCAGGCCTGCCTGATCGGTTCAGGCGTCTGCGAGTTGGCTGCCGGCACCGAGCGAATGGTCAACGCATCCGAGACGCAGAAAGAGGGGGCCGCCGCCGTGGCGGTGGCTGCCGAGGAGATGGCCCAGACCATCCATGGGGTGGCCGATAACACCCACCGTGCCGCCGAGCTGTCCGGGCAGGTGGATAGTGCCGCTGACAGCGGCATGGCGGTGGTGCAGGAGACCTGCAGCTGCATGCGCAGCATCGCCGACAGCGTCCAGGAGACCCTGCAGGGGATTCGCCAGCTGGAGGGCTCATCCAACCAGATCGGCGATATGCTGAACCTGATCGAGGACATTGCTGACCAGACCAACCTGCTGGCGCTGAATGCCGCCATTGAGGCGGCCCGGGCCGGCGAGGCCGGCCGCGGCTTTGCCGTGGTGGCCGATGAGGTGCGGGCCCTGGCTGAGAAGACCACCAAATCGACTCGCGAGATCGAGCGGATTGTGGCCTCGATCCAGCAGGAGAGCCAGCGGGCCGTGGGGCTGATCAACAGGGAGAGCCAACTGGTGCAGACCGGCTTGGCCCAGGCCGAAGATGCCCGCAGCCGGTTGGAGGCCATCCGTCAGCATGCCCATGAATCGAAAGAGATGATTGACCAGATCGCCGTGGCCAGCGAGGAGCAGAGCGCCACCACCGGCGAGATTGCCGGCAAGATTCACCATGTCTCGGAGGTGGCCAGCGAGACCAACACCATGATGCAGAAGAGCGCCGAGGCCTTCAGCCAGTTCTCGCAGGTGGTGGAGCAGATTTACGGCACGGTCGGCAAGTTCTCGGTGGGCAACTACCATGATCAGATCAAGGAGTATGTCAAGGAACTGCACGACGGCGTCCAGCAGGTGATCGTCGAGGCGCTGCAGCGTGGCACCATCAGTGAGGGCGACCTGTTCGACCGGGCCTACAAACCCTATCCCCAGAAGACCGAACCGCCCAAGTTCACCACCCGCTTCGACAGCTTCTTCGACCGGGCGGTGTCGCCGCTGCAGGAGTCGATCGTCAATCGGGACAGCAATGTGCTGTATGCGATCTGCTTCGATGACAAGGCCTATGTGCCGACCCACAACCAGCGCTACAGCAAACCGCTGACCGGCAATCCGGAGCTGGACCGCAACAATAACCGCACCAAGCGGATCTTTAGCGACCACACCGGCAGCCGCTGCGCCGCCAACCAGGACGGCATCCTGTTACAGACCTATCGCCGTGACACCGGTGAGGTTCTGAATGACATCAGCCTGCCGATCTACATCAACGGCCGCCACTGGGGTGGCATCCGAATCGGTTACAAGGCCCCCTGCAGCTCAATGGTCAACCTGTAGTTAGAAACGTGCGATAGCGGCAATCGCTGCCAGCAGAGGCGGGGCTCACGAAGATGAGAGCCCCGCTTTTTGCTTTACTTCCCAGGCAGTTGCGCTAGAGTTGCGACAAACGCCGCTTGACCGCTGCTGCGCGGCCTCAGTGATCCATGCTTTTTGCTGGCAAATAACCACCATTCGGGCCAGCTATCATAGCCCAGGGAGACAGCCATGATCGAACCCACCAACACCAGCTCCACAACGGGCGATGATCCCCTTGACCGTGACTATCTGGAGCGGAACTACCTGGCGCTGGGGTGTGCCGATGTCTTGGCCGACGTGGTGGCCATGTATCTGGAGAGTGTGCCGCACAAGATGGCTGGACTGCAGGCCGCGCTAACGACCAACGACAGTGCGGAGTTTGCCAAGCTGATTCATGGCCTGAAAGGCGAATCGGGTTCGGTTGGCGCGCGCCTGGTGACCGCTCAGGCGGCGACCCTTGAGCAGCATGCCCGTCAGGGCGATCTGGCCTCCTGCGTAAGCGGCATGCCGGACCTTGAACGGGAGCTTGAGCGGGCCTTTGCAGTGCTGCAGCGGGAGTTTACGGCATGAAACAGGCCGATCAACCGCTTAAGATTCTGTTTGCCGCCGCCGAGGCAGCTCCCTTTGCCAAGACCGGCGGGCTCGGCGAAGTGGTGGGTGACCTGCCCCGCTACCTGCAGCGCATGGGCCATGACGTGCGGGTGGTGCTGCCCCGTTACTACAGCATCGATCCCGGACGTTACGACCTGAAGCTCTTGCCCGGCACGCTGGTGGTGCCGATGGGGATTATCGGCGAGATGTACTGCGGTGTCTGGGAGGGGCGGTTGCCCAAGAGCGAGGTGCCGGTCTATCTGTTGGAACATCAGGGACTCTACGGTCGCGACGGCATCTACGGCGTCGACAACGTGGCCTTCATGGACAACGACAACCGCTACGTCTTCTTGTCCAAGGCCGCCCTGGAGTTGCCCAAGTTGCTGAGTTGGCAGCCCGATATCCTGCACGCCCACGACTGGCACACCGCCGCCGTGCCGCTCTTGCTCACTACCAGCTACCGCGCCGACCCGCTGGTGGGCAATGCCGCCTCGCTCCTCACCATCCACAACATGCAGTACCAGGGGGAGTTTTATCCCGGCCTGATGGAGGTGCTGGACGTGGGCTGGGATCAGTTCACCTTTCTGGGGCTGGAAAAGGACGATCAGGTCAACCTGCTCAAAGGGGGCATCTACCAGGCTACCCTGCTGAATACGGTCAGTCAGGGCTACGCCCGTGAGATCCAGACTGCCGCCTTCGGCTGGGGACTGGAGGGGGTGCTGCGGGAACGGTCTGCCGATCTGTACGGTATCCTGAACGGGGTGGATTACGAGGAGTGGAATCCGGCCAGCGACCACTACCTGCCGGCCAACTACGGCAGCGACGACTTCTCCGGCAAGGCAGTCTGCAAGCGGGCCCTGCAGCGTCGCTTCGGCTTGCCGGAGGTTGATGTGCCGCTGTTCGGGGTGGTCTCCCGTATGGTGGCCCAGAAAGGGACCGACCTGCTGGCCGAGGCGATCCACGAGATGCTCAAGCTGGATATCCAGCTGGTGGTGGTCGGCACTGGAGAACCGTGGGCCCACTTCTTCTTTGGCGGCATGGCCCATCGTCACCCTGAGCAGGTGGGTTGCTTTATCGGTTACGACAACGCCCTGGCCCACCTGGTGGAGGCCGGCAGCGATTTCTTTCTGATGCCGTCGGCCTTTGAACCCTGCGGCCTGAACCAGATGTATTCGCTGGCCTACGGTACCCCGCCGCTGGTGCGGGCCACCGGCGGCCTGGATGACAGTGTCGAGAACTTCAATGAGGCCGAGCTTACCGGCGACGGCTTCAAGTTCTGGAGCCACACCGCCGCCGCCCTGTTCGACACCGTGGGCTGGGCCACCTGGACTTACTACAACAACCAGCCCGGTCTGGCCGCCCTGCGCAGAAACGGCATGGCCAAGCGCTTCACCTGGGAGGCGGCGGCCCAGGCCTATGACCAGCTCTACCGCCAGGCGCTCAGGAGCAAGCGTGGTGTGTAGCAACGGTCACTTGCAGCGCCTGGTGGTGCTCTGTCTTGTTCTCTTTCTGCTGACCAGCCCTGGTCTGGCCCAGACCCAACCACCGCCGCCCTATGCCAGCCATCCCCTGCTGCCCAGCGGCTATCGCTCAATCAAGGTCTTTGACCGCCAGAGCCGTTTCGTGGGGCGCCTGTTGCCGGAGACCCGCTACTGGGTCACCATCGACCGGATCCCGACCTTTTTGCAGCAGGCGGTGGTGGCGGTAGAGGACGCCCGTTTCTATGAGCATGGCGGCATCGATCTGCGGGGTATCGCACGGGCCGCGGTCAAGGACGTGGTCAAGCGGCGGCTGGCGGAGGGCGGTTCCACCATCACCCAGCAGTTGATCAAGAACCGTTACCTGAGCGGCGAAAAGACCATCGACCGCAAGCTGAAGGAAGGGGTGCTGGCGCTGGAGTATGAGCAGAAGTACACCAAGCGCCAGATCCTTGAGATGTACCTGAACGAGATCTATTACGGCAACGGCGCCTGGGGCATTGCCCAGGCGGCCCGGCTGTATTTCGACAAGAACCCCGAAGAGTTGACCGAGGCCGAGTGCGCCCTGTTGGCCGGGGTTCCCAAAAATCCCGGCCGCTATAACCCGCTGGGGAAACCGGCTGAGGTCGGGCAACGCCGGGCCGTGGTGCTGAAGCGGATGTCCGAGGTGGGTGCGCTCAACGCCCGGCAACTGCAGCAGGTGCGCAGCCAAACGGCCGCTCCGGTGCCACGCAACCAGGCGCCCTATTATCTGGCACATCTGCGGGCACTCCTGACTGAGCACTACGGCAGCGGTATCATTGAACAGGGGGGGCTGGAACTGACGACCGCCATGGATCTACCACTGCAGCTACAGGCCGAGCAGGTGATCAGCGAGGGAGTGCCCCGGATCGCGCCTCAGCTGCAGGGGGCCCTGGTGGCCTTTGATCCGGTCACTGGTGACCTGCTGGCAGCGGTGGGTGGCACCAATTTTGTCAGCAGCCCCTATAACCGCGCGCTGCAGGCCCGTCGTCAGCCAGGCTCAGCTGTCAAGCCGCTACTCTACGCCTTTGCACTGGAGAGCGGCGCTACGGCGGG
>Ga0209016_1002960_pt1 | contig 10645 bp, 9 predicted proteins | sample EPASupsiteSAE305_FD_187265 | JGI IMG/M metagenome (GOLD analysis project Ga0209016, IMG submission 187265) | Bioremediated contaminated groundwater microbial communities from EPA Superfund site, New Mexico - SAE3-05 (SPAdes) (version 2) | ecosystem: Environmental > Aquatic > Deep subsurface >...
ATTCCCGCACCGGCTGGCTGGGGCACACCCTGCTGGAACGGGGCATCACCCTGGCCGGTATCACCAACGGCATTGATCCGGCTTCCTTTGATCCGAGTTGTCCCGAGACCTTGGGGCTGGCGACGGGGTACGATGTGGCCGGTGGCGAACTCGACGGCAAAAAACAGTGCAAACGCTCCCTGCTGACAACGATTGCGGCAGGCGGCCCCTGGGAGCAGGTGAAACAATACGGGGTCTTGGATTGTTCACCGAATTCGCCGCTGTGCACCTTTATTGGTCGATTGACCACGCAAAAAGGGGTGGATATCCTGATTCAGGCCCTCGACGAATTGTTGCCCCGGGAGCCGTCGGTTCAGTTTCTTTTTTTTGGCTCCGGAGCGCCTGAATTTGAGAAGGCGCTTGAACAGTTGGCAGGGTCTGGTCCGGGGCTGGGCAGGGTCTGTTTTCTGAAAGGATATGATCCCCTCCTCGCCAACAAAGTGTATGCCGCCGGAGATTTTTTTATAATTCCATCGCGTTATGAGCCGTGCGGCCTGACCGATTATATTGCCCAATTGCTCGGCAATGTGCCGATCGTTCACCGGGTGGGTGGTCTGGTCAAAGTCATCAACGGCGAGACCGGCTTTTCCTATACCGAGAATGCAGCGGCAAGTCTGGCGAGGGTTATTGAAGAGGCTCTGCGGTTGTACAGGCTGCATCCCCATATACTTCGGTCGATGCAAATGGCCGCGGTTGACCGGATTCTCCGCAACCATACCTGGGAGCAGGTAATGGAGGCCTATCTGCATCTGTACCGGCAAGCGCAGCAGATGCCGGTCAGGAGGCAGTGAACGGTGGGATGGAAACCTGCTGACGCGAGCCCGACGGAGGGGATGGGCAGCGACTGGTTCATTGGCCGCAGGGATTATTTCGTCCGGCAGGTACTGAACGACACCCTGTCTCTCATAGTCTGGTTTCAGCAGCTCTATGATTTGTATCGTGACGGGTTCCTGCACGGAAAAGCGCATGAGGGTAGCGTGTCCCGGCAGAGATCGTCGACGGTTCAAGCCGAGTTGTTGCAGCAGTTCACCGCCATGGTGGGGACGGAGAAACACAACGGTCCGCTTTGGCTGTTGAAGGATCTCTGTCACCAGATCTGGCCGTATGCGCAGCAGCGGCAGCATATCCATGGGGTTCTGTTTGACTGGTTGATTGGTTCTCTGTTCCACGAGTGCATGAAACTCAAGGAAAATCTCTACCTCCTGAACAATTATGGGGCGAGAACACCCGCCGTGGATACCTTGGTGGCCCAGAGCGGATTACGGTCACGGCATAGCGACAGTGGCGTTCCTGTTGAGGATGTCAGGATGTTGATCGGCCAGATCACAGGGGATGTTGCCCGGCAAATGGAACGGGTGGGGTTTCTTTTCGGGCAGGTGAATTATCATTTGCGAATGATGTTGCCCGCATTGATCGACAACAGCTTGGTAGTCCGGTTGTTGGCGGAAGAGGAAGACGTCTTGACCGGTCTTTGGGGAGAGACCCTCGAAGAACTGTTCGCCGGTATTTTCGCGGGTGGCGCGGCGGCCGGTTTTTGTTTGGTGGGCGAGAGTTTTTTCCGGGGGCAATGGTACCAACAGGCCCTGAAGTTCTACCAAAGGGCGTTGGCGTGTGACCGGTGCTGTCATGAGGCCTTGGTTCGAGTAGTGCAGCTCAGCGCAATCCTTGAGAAAGATCAGGGAGATGCAGGAAAAAGAAAACAGACGCATAATCCGCAACTTTTCTGTAAGGAGTGACATGCCATGGCGATACGAGTGGGTATAAATGGATTCGGCAGGATTGGAAGAAATATTTTCAGGGCATTGGGCAAGGATCCCGCCTTTGCCGGCATTGAGATTGTCGGAATCAACGATCTTACCGATGTGAAAACCATCGCCCATCTGGTCAAATACGATTCCGTTATGGGGCGTTCTGCGCAACAGGTGGCTGTCGGAGAAAACAGCATTATTGTCGATGGAAAGAGCATCCCCATTACCAGCCATCGCAAACCCAGCGAAATACCCTGGGCGAGCCTCGGTGTCGACTATGTCCTCGAGTGCACAGGGCTGTTCTGTGATATGGAGTCCGCCAAGGCGCATATCGATGGTGGTGCGGCCAAGGTCATCATCTCGGCGCCCGCCAAGGGTGAAGTCAAAACCATTGTCATGGGCGTCAACGAGGACGAATATGACCCCACCGTCCATCACGTGGTGTCAAATGCGTCCTGTACGACCAATTGTCTCGCGCCGGTGGCTCAGGTAATCCTGGATAATTTTGGCATCAAGCGGGGGCTGATGACAACGGTGCATTCCTATACCGGTGATCAGCGACTGCTTGATTTCCCACACTCCGATCTTCGCCGGGCCCGGGCCGCCGCCATGTCGATGGTCCCTACCAAGACCGGTGCTGCTGCCGCCGTCGCGTTGGTCATCCCGGAACTGAAAAATAAATTTGACGGACTGGCGGTTCGTGTCCCTACCCCGGACGTTTCCCTCGTTGACGTCGTGATCGAGGTCGAGCGGGAAACGACGGTTCCGGAAGTCAACAAGGCCTTGGCCGCCGCCGCCAATCGCTATTTGGGATATACCGAAGAGCCGTTGGTTTCGATCGATTTTCAGGGGGATCCTCATTCCTCGATCGTCGATGGCCTCTGTACCAAGGTGCTGGGTACCTCGGTGAAGATCATGAGTTGGTACGATAACGAATGGGGGTATTCAAACCGCATGCTGGATCTGGTGCTGCACATGGAGGCGAACAAGCCTCTGTAGTCAGCTTGGCTTTGATATGATACCGGAAAGAACTGCTCGCAGAAAACCACGGTGTAGTTCTTGACTTTTTTTACGACCTCTGAAAGCAAGACCGGGTTATTCCCTTCAAACACGTGTTTGCATGGAATAACCCGTTTTTTTTTTAAGAAAATGAGAAAGGGCGAAAACATGTTAGCCACGCTTCCGCCGCCAAGGAAAAATTAGCCTTCGACGTATCCCTTGCCCTTGCAGGTCGGACACTTTTGATCAGGGGTGCAGACCTGACCGTCCTCATTTTTTCCTTGCCATTCCCCGCTGGTTTCACAGATACCTTCGATAACTTTCTTTCCCATACAGGTAGGGCACACATTTTTTTTAGCCTCGTCAGCCATGGTAACCTCCATCGGATAGTAGGAATCGAAAAGAAAAAGTTAAATTAAAATATAAATCAACATTTGGAGAAATCAATAGCCCCCAATTTATCTGTATCGAATGTCCGTCAAAAACGATCGGCCGCGTGGTTTCAGGGGTACAGCAGGGACATGTTCTGCAAAGGGGTGCCTTAAGGCTACGGGAGACACGGACCTGTTCGGTCCAGTATTCGCCATTGACTGCGACATATTTGGCAAGAAAAAGCTGCTCGTTGCGGGTCAGGCTTTTAGTCCTGTAGCGGGTGGTAAAAGGCTTAAACTGTCCGGGGCTCCCATCGTAGAGGGATTGCAAGGGAGGCTGTCGGAAGAGGAGTTGAAACGTGCGATCTTTAATCAAAGCCGATAGCGTGCCAGGAGAGGGGCGGAAAGTCAATTGGATATTGGGGGCATCTTTGCCGCCCTGGCCCTCAAAAAATGGCCGCACTTATTTTTCGCATGCGAAAAATAAGGTTCGCTTTCGCACCCTCAACCCTGCTCTCTCTCGTCCCCTGGCTCTGTAAAAAGATCGTTTTGCTCCAAAGCGCGGCACAGCCGCTGGAGGATGTCGTGAGTTTCTCCTTTTTTAATGCGGAAATTGATAATGAGTTCGTTTTGATGCAATGGTGAGGATGGCATAATGTTGAAATCCCGTTTACTGGCTCGATCTCCAAAGTAACGCCTTCTGATATCATCTATTCTGCTTTTGAACCCAGCATGTCTCGTCGTTGATCGGGCGTCGCTGCTTTTTTGCAGGAATTTGAGCAGGGTTGCTGTTGGTTGTTGAGACTTGGCGGCTTTGGTCAGCGCCTGCTGTACGTTTTTTAGTCCAATGGCTTCGTTCAGTTGAGGAGCCATCTGTTCAAGCAGGGCGAGTATTTGCGTGAGTTGCGGTCGTGTTGGGGCCAACGGTTTGATGACCTGCAGATAGAGACTGTCTCTGTCCTTGCTGTTTTTAATGGGTGCCAGCACTTCGGAAGCGACCGAAAACTGCAGTTTTTCGTTGATAACATCGGAAATGATTTCCGGGGATTCGCCGCGAAGGCGAATTTGGTTGACCTTCCTGTATTTATGAATGGTGGAGTGTGATACCTTTTGACCGGGTTTGCCGATACCGAGCGTCCCTCCGAATTGTTCGGCGAGTTCTGAATTGCTCAATCCCAGTGAGGTGCTGGCCGATTCAAGAAAATTGCCTATTTCAATCGAGTTCAGGTTCCTTCGCTTCGTGTTTTCCGCAAGCGAGATGTTAAAAAAGTCTTCGGGTGCAAAATCCGTTTCCTGGTAGACTTTGGCCTCCACCGTCGGGCGATTGAGTCGTTTCAGGGCTTGGAATCTCCTGAAACCGCACAGGATTTTGTAGCGGCCATCGTCTTTTTTCAACAGAACCAAGGGGTGCAGCAGGCCATTTCGTTCGATCGATCCTGCCAACTCCTCGATGTATGATTCCCGGAGCAAATCAGCATATCGTTTGTCACCCGGCAACCGGAAAATGTATTGCAAATCATCGGGGTTGGTGGCGTCGATATTGTTGATGTCAATATTGCGCACTAGGGACATGGCTAAACTGAACTGAGCAAAGGCAGGTGCCAGCATCTGGGCGATGGATTCGGCTGTCTGCTGTTGATTAACCAAATCAGGGCGAACGGAAATGAGGGCGGAGCGGACTTCCGGATCGTACCACTCTTCGACCATCTGCTTTTGCCGGAATAATTGATTGATATGGTTGCTTTCCCTGCCACAATACGATGAGTTGACCGGAGCGATGGCCGTACGGATATGCTGATCTTCTATGGCGACCCGGATTTTGGAGAGCAGTGACGGTGACAGAGTCGGTCGGTGAGGCGTCTCGGATGAGGCGCGCTCTCCTTGGCCATAGCCGAAAAGTAACATCTCTTCCCGTTGTTCGGTGCTGGGGAGGCAGCGAAAGAAAAGAAGGAACGGTGGCAGGCCGTTGCTGGAGATTTCATCCTTGAATTTTTTTATCGGCAGGAGGAACGAATCTCTGACCTTGGGACGGGTTAGGATGGCGCTAACGTCGGAGAGATCCATGATCTCCCGTTTGTATTTGGTGTTGATAACAGCATACGACGAGAGCTTCGTCGCTAGAGTCAGGGCCATATCGGCGAGATAATTGCCCGGCTGGTCACCTGAGGAGGTGTTGTGGCCATCGGTGACAACAATGAGAATATTATTGCTGCCGAGGATTCGGTGAATGGTTGGGAGCAACGGGCGCTTCATGGGCGTTCAGCATAAGATTGCATTTAAAGAAAGGTGTGTCCACGGTTTTTGCAGCCGCATCCACAACCTGTGCGGCAAGATGTCCGCCGGTCGAATGGTCGTCTCCATCGCCGAGGATCAAGCGGACCACTTCGCCGGCAGTAAGCCTGTCCGCCGGTGTCACCGGGACGAACATATCTTCGTCCTGATTGTGGCTGCGGTGAAGGAGGTGCCCTTTGATGAGCTGGGTCACTGTGGTCTTGATATCCGCACAGCGGGTGTGCGGCAACTGCTCGTACAGCAGGGCCAAGGTTGTCGGGAGCCGCTTTTCGAAAGCGTCGTAGACGATCCGGAGAACATCAAAGGCGATTTGGAGCTGGTGTTGGGGGGAAGGAGTGCCGCCGGACACATCGTAGTGCTGGTGATGCTGGATGGCATAGGCCAGAGAAGCGCCCAGGAGGATGAAAGTCCAGCCAATTTGCAGCCAAATAAGAAAGAGGGGGATGGAGGCGAAGGAGCCGTAGATGGCGTTATAATTAGCCACCCCTATCTGGAGGACAATGTACAATTTCTGAAAGATGAACCAGAAAATGGAGGCGAAGATTGCCCCAGCCAAGGCCGCGAACGTTTTCACCTTCACATGGGGAAAAAACAGGTACATGGTCATCAGGGTCAGGACAATACAAACAAACGGCGCCAATTTGATGCCCAACGTCAACATCCAGGGAGACGGCAGGAGTGCGGCCAAATGATCCATCATTTTTTGGTTGGCGAGAATGGCTTCCGCTGCCAGGGCAACATTCAGGGAAATGGGCAAGAGGAACAGCAACGCCATATAATCCATAATCTTTCGCAGAAACGGTCGTCCTTTGCGGGTGTGCCAGATTACGTTCATCGCCTCTTCAATCGAGGAGAGGACCAGCAGGACGACGATAATCAGGGCAAGGACCCCGAAAACGCCGAGGGCGGCAAAGTTGGTACGGTCAACATACTGAAAGATGATGTCAACGGCCCGGTGGAGGTGAGCGGTTGCCGAGACGCCGGGCGGGGGGGATGCATCAGGTTGGCCGGGCGAAGATGATTGGAGTTGCTGCACATCCGTGGCCACCGGGCCTTGCTGCGCCAGCACCGGTGCTTCCAACTGATCGATGAAACGTATGGCCGCCAGCTTCAACTGCTTGTCATTGCCGAGTCCTTTGAGGATGGAGGTGCTGAGCGCCAGAATGGGAACCAGGGAAAGCAGGATGGCAAAGGTGAGGGCAGAGGCCCTGATGGCCAGATGCGTTCGCGAAAATTCCGCCCACATGATCAGGAGGATGCGGACACTGATGCGAAGGAAATGACCGCCTCTGTTTTTCGCTGGCGTCAAAGAAAAGGCCCATCGATGCAGCCGGCGGGATCTGTTGGGGGGAGGAGGGGTGGGCTCCGAAGAGGCCGCCGGGGAAAGCGGCGCACCGGTTTTTCTTGCCCCCGTTATCTCCCCAGTTCGCGATGCAGCCATTTCTCGATGATCTCAAAGATGATTTCCCGTTTCACCGGTTTGGTGATGTAATCGTTCATGCCTGCCTCCAGGCAGATCTCGCGGTCGCCTTTCATGGCATTGGCCGTCATGGCGATGATAGGGATAGTGGTGAACCCTTTGGCCCTGAGTTCCCTGGTGGCGGCAAGCCCGTCCATCTCGGGCATCTGGATGTCCATAAGGATGAGATCGAAACCTTCCGGATGTCCGGCAAAGGCGTCAACCGCTTTGCGGCCATTGTTGACCACCTCGACCTTGTAGCCGGCCTTGTTGAGTATCAGCACGGCAAGCTTCTGGTTGACGGGGTTGTCCTCGGCCAGAAGAATGCGGATCGATTGTTTGATTTCCTCGCGGACGCTGTATTGGGTGATGAACGATTCCTTGGCCGCCGGGCCGGTTTCATTCGGTTCATCGGTTCCCAGGAGTTTCTCGATGGTTTTGAAGAGGATTTCTCGTCGGGCCGGTTTGGTGAGAAAGGCATCAAAACCGGCAACCTTACAGCGCTGGGCATTCCTGTCCGTTGTCGATGTATAGGCCAGCAAGGGAATGGCGGCTGTTTCGGGAAGTTCTTGGCGAATCAAGTGGGCCAGGGCGTATCCGTCCGGCGCCGGCATTTGGATATCGAGGATGATGAGATCGAACAGGCGACGCTCATCGATGGCTTGTTGCAAAATCCCTGCGACAGCGCTGCTGTCCTCGAGGGCCAGAACCTCAAGTTGTGCGGCTTGAAGGATATGTTTGAGGATGTTGAGGTTGGTGGCATTGTCATCGACGATCAACACTCGTTTATCGGCCAAGCAAACCTTGCTGAAGGTCTTCATCTGCTGCTGTTGCGTCTTTTGCAACTTGGCGGTGAAGTGAAAGATGCTGCCTTTACCGGGCTGGCTTTCCGCCCAGACATGGCCGCCCATCAGGCTGGCGATTTTGCGACAGATAGAAAGCCCTAGGCCTGTACCGCCATATTCCCTGGTGGTAGAGCCGTCGGCCTGGCGGAAGGCCTCGAAGATCGACTCAAGCTTGTCTTCGGGGATGCCGATGCCGGTGTCGCGGATTGTGGCGTGGAGGGCAATGGTCTCCTCGGTTTCTTCGTCCACCATGAGCGCCAGTTCCAGTTCGCCTTGCTTAGTGAATTTGGCCGAATTGCCCATCAGGTTGACCAGGACCTGACGGAATCTGCCCGGATCGCCCATGACGTTGGCCGGGAGGGCGTCGTCAATCCGGCAGAGAACCTCAATCGGCCGGGAGACTACCTTGGGCCGGATCAAGTCGCAGACATCCTGGGCCGTGATTTCAGGGTCAAAACTGATGCATTCCAAATCGAGTTTTCCCGCCTCGACCTTTGAAAAATCGAGGATATCGTTGATCAACGAGAGGAGGGCGTCGGCGCTGCGTTTGATAGTCTGGGCAAATTCCTCCTGCTCGTTGTCGAGGCCTGTCTCGAGAAGCATATCGGTGAAGCCGATGATACCGTTCATCGGGGTGCGGATTTCGTGACTCATGGCGGCCAGGAATTCACTCTTGGCAATATTGGCCGCTTCGGCTGCCTTTTTTGCGGTTCGGAGTTCTGCGGTCTGCTTTTTGATCTCTGCTTGCAGCGTGTTGGAATAGTTGAGCTGTTGGTCCTGTATTTTTCTGTAATTCTGTTCGTTTTCTGCCATGATATCCTGGAATTTTTTTTCCAGGACTGCCGATTTCCGGTCAAATTGTTTCTTCTGGATGCGGAGCCGGTTGACCGTCTCGGTAATCTCCCGATGGGCGAGAAAAAGACGGACCGCAAGGCGGATGATGGTCGCCACCCAGTGGGCAGTGCCTTCGTGCTGACCAGAGGAGCTGGGGGTCACCAGGATATACCCTTGGAGATCGGGGACGGCCAACAAAAAGAACATCCGATCCTGAACGGCGAAAGTAAGTTCCGAGGATTTTTTTTCGTTTTCCTCGATGTAGCCAATGGCTTGGTTGGCATCCAAGGGAAAGCCGCTGGAAGCAACATGGTGACCGGAGTGATCCAGGCAGAAAAACACGAGTTCTTCGGTTTCTTGCTCCAGATGGGTACGCAGGGCGGTCAATTCCCCGATCGGGTCGACAAGATCGGCAAAAAGGGGTGTCAGGGTCATGGACGTAACCTCAGCCGCCGTACATTTTTTGCGTTTTTTCAAGCTCTTCTGGGAGATCTTCCGCAAGGACTTTATATTCTTCCACGTTACTTTGAATATGAGCGGCCAGGGAAGGGGCAAGGCTGGCGACCAAGCCGTCTTTAATGGCAGGGAAGTGGAGCTGCTGGATGATGTATTCACTCATCTGGAGAATGCCGGTGGGTGAATGGGGGGCGATGGCGCCGTTATCGTCCTGATGGTGATCGCGAATGGCTTCGGCAATCGGGTCGGGGATGCGCCAATCCTTGGCCAGGATGTATCCGACTTCGCAGTGGTCGGTGTGAAACAGTTGGTGTTCCAGTTCCACAATGGAAGGGCCACCAGGGGTTAATTGCTCGATGAGCTGGAGAAATGTTTCCAGTTCAGCTTCCATTGCAACGATCAACCCGATATCGTGGAGGATGCCACAGAGGTAGGCATCATCCCCGTTGATTGTGAAAATGCGTTCGGCAATCATTTTACAGCAGATGCCGGAAGCGGCGCTGTGGAGCCACAAGCGTTGCGGGGAGAATTCGGTGGAGCCGGAGTGGCTGCGAAGCATGCCTTGGATCGCGTCGGTCACCGCGATATTATGGAGATTCTTCATGCCCAGCAGCGCTACGGCCCGGGAGATGGAATCGACCTTCCGGGTCAGGCCGAAATACGAACTATTCACCAGGGTCAGCAAGCGGGCGACAAGGGCGGGGTCCAGCCGGATCACCTCTTCAAAATCCTGCAGGGTCGACTCCTCATCGTTGACCAACTGGACAAGCCGGGTGACGATATGAGGAAGCGTCCTGATTTTTTTGAATTTTTCAATAAGCGCTTGGGCTGAAGGCATACAATGGCTCCTTGGGTTGGCTGGCCACAGACAGACGCAGGTGCAATGGTTCTACGACATGATCTCTTTTTTCTGAATGGCCTCGGCTTTGATGCGATCAAGCAACACGGCCAGAACCGGTTTAATATTCTCTCGTATATCCCCGGCAACAATGATGAAGAGCAGATCGTCGCCGGGGGCGAAGCGACCGGATCGTGCTTCAATTATTATGTCATAAATACCTGGCCATTCAAGATATTCTTGACGGAGGCGCTCAATCTTTTCGCTATCGACCCTTGTTTCCAGCGCGGTCACTTGCTGGCGGTCATTCCGGGACCAGCCTCGCACCGTACCGTTGTGGATAAGGATCATGCCGACTTTCTCGTTGAAATCGGGGCGCTTTTTCATTTCGGCAATGGTTTGTGAAATGTCCATGGGGTTCGTTTTGTCGGTTATGTAGAAGTTTTTTGGGGAAGAACGGCGACATGGAGAGAACCCGATCCGGTTGCTGGTCGGCTATGGCCGGAGCGCGAACGTGCCGGGTTACTGCAAGAGGCGTGTTTGTCCTTGTTTTGTCGAAGGGAGGCGCACCAGATAACCTTGAGGAACAGCTTTCTCTCCCTCGAGAACGGGCGGCAGCAGGGCCGGGTTGAGCCGGGCAAATTGGTCGGCGGAGATCCGGTAGGAGGAGCGCAGGCGGCCTATCGGCACATCATTTTTGAGTTGGACGGTGACCGTTGGCTCCGGCCGCTCGAAAGGAAATTTCGGATTGGCTGCCATGCGCG
>Ga0209016_1002965_pt1 | contig 10630 bp, 7 predicted proteins | sample EPASupsiteSAE305_FD_187265 | JGI IMG/M metagenome (GOLD analysis project Ga0209016, IMG submission 187265) | Bioremediated contaminated groundwater microbial communities from EPA Superfund site, New Mexico - SAE3-05 (SPAdes) (version 2) | ecosystem: Environmental > Aquatic > Deep subsurface >...
GGCGATTTCTCCAATGCAACTGTGGGTGAATGGCTGGATGAATGGTTAGTGATCCGGCACATGGATGTAGATGAAAAAACTCTGAGCGAACGAACCTACGACACCTATGACGACGTAATTCGACTGCATTTGAAGCCCAAGCTGGGGCCGTTAAAGATGCAAAATTTGCAGCCGGCGCATATTCGCAGCATCATCAAGGCAAAGCTGAATGAAGGCTTGTCCGGCCGCAGAGTCCAGTACATCTATACCGTTCTTAATATGGCGCTAACCCAAGCGGAAAATGACCGGATGCTCTTGTGGAATCCCTGCAAGGCTGTGAAAAAACCCAGTTGTGAAAAAAGACAGTATGTGGTGATTTCAAAAAAGCAATATGACACCATCCTTAAAGCCGTCGAAAACTCCGATTTAAAGCCCTTGACTGAATTAGCCTGGGATTCCGGCATGCGCCTCGGCGAACTCATGGGCCTTACTTGGTCGGCAATCGATTTCAATAAATCGACGATTACCGTAAAACAAACCGTGCGCAGGACCAAGACAAAAGGGGTTCATGTATCCGAAACGCTAAAAAGCGCAAATGCCAATCGGGTGCTGCCATTGACGACCAGTGCCGCCACCGCCTTAAAAGAGCATAAAAAAAGGCAGGCTGCTCATCGCCTGTCCTGTGGAATAAAATATCACGACGAATTAGACTTGGTCTTCCCGCAGCTGGATGGATCACCGCAAGACCCAGCCAACGCCTCAAGAGATTGGGGGAAAATAAAGCGCGATCTCGGCCTGCCGCCAGAATTGCATTTTCACGACCTCAGGCATACTTACGCCAGCACGTTGGAAGAACTGGACGTGTCGGCAAAGAAAATCCAGCTACTCATGGGTCATGCATCAGCAACCTTCACAATGGATACCTACATCCATAAAACAGAAACCATGATGGATGGAATCAAGGAAAAGCTCGAGAACCGCAACAAGCCGAAAAAAAAGTTGGTAGTCAAAAAGTAGTCAGTTGACGGCAGACTGTAAAAAAAGGCTTCCGGCGAAAATCGCTGGAAGCCTTGATCTTTCTATGGTGCCGAAGGCCGGACTCGAACCGGCACGCCATCGCTGACGGCAGATTTTGAGTTTATCCACGGGGCTTCCAGACGATTCGTTCTCAGGTTGACTACTTCGCTGAAACCGCCTGATTTTACTGGATTATTTCGGCATTTACTCTCCGCGTTTCGCCCCAGTTCGCCGTATAAGATTTGAGGTCTTGGTAGTCAAAAAGTAGTCAATCATATGTCCCGTTCTCCTGTATTTACCATCGAAATTTATCGAGATAGAAACGATTTGACGCCACCAACTGACCAACGGATTAGAAGAAAACTGGTATAACGCAGAAAAAGCCTATAGTAAAGGAAATTCGAGTTCACCGCTATGCAAAAAACGGCACTAATTCCACCCAATTACGGTCAAATTACGGTCAAACTTCAGTATCCCGAAAAGATACCAATCAGCTTACCAAGGGGTTTCGAAAACGTAATTAAAGCCATCGGTTACTTCACTGCCTGTCGGTGGTGGCAAACGGGATGTGCCTCGTTTCATCTGGTTAAAGTAACAAGCAACATTGAAGCCCTATATCTTACCATTTACAACCATTCTTCATCCTCTAAGTCACGCCGTCTTTTATACTCTTCTGGTGAATATGTGCTAGAGTTACGCAATGAGCTACCACAATACTCTTGGATTGTGCATGACGCATCATCGAAGACCCACCGAAAAGTGGTTTCTTCAACGTATCGTTTACAACTTCTAATTTTTGTACTTCTTTCCAATTCACAAGTTTCGCATTCACGGCACTCCGACAGTAAAGCTTTTCGAATACTATTTTCTCGAATTTTTTCCCGTTCCGCTAGAACCCAACTTCGATTTCTTTGCCAGCTAGTTTTTCCGTAGCTTCCCCGTGAAGAATCTTTCGGGTTATCCTGGCATGCTTTATTAAATACCTTTATGAAATTCTTTCTGACTTCCCTTTTAGTGGCACTTTTTTCTGGAATATTTATTTCCAATCTTGGTGTACGCGTTCCTTCAATTGTCTTGCTTGAAATATGGCTATCAGCCTGATTTCCGTCTCCTTCATCTAGACATTCCGGGCAAACAACTATCCATGGGTTATATTTTGCAGTATGGTAATTATGAGTATGTTTGATCAAACGATGCTGGGACTTGCCCCAACAATGATTATCGACCCAGAACTCTTTACAGCTATTGCAAGAATAATAGTATTTATGGTCTGAATAGGTTTTTCGCTTTAACACATCTATGTTTTTTGTTTCTCCACAGTTCCAACAAACATTGTAAATTTTGCCGTGATACTCAAATATCATTTTCAAAAACAACAATATTTTATCCGTACGCCCTGGCAACATCATAAAGGACCCATATCGATGTTTAGGATATCTTAGATATTCGGCATCGACGTCTTGAGACAATACGTTGTTGGGCCAATTATTATTCGGATTGGGGCCTCCGCCAAAATAAGTGAAATTTTCATCAGGCACTGTATGAACTATAAATGACGCGCTTGACTTATGGGTTGTGTCTATATAAGGTTTAATATATTTTGCAATTGCAACCTTTGCAATGTCTTCAATCCAGGTTTCCTTTTGTTCATCATAATTTCGATATTTCGCATCGAGAAAGAAGTTCAAAACTTTCGACTTATCACTGCTGCCGGAAGTGTCAGTCACTGACAATACGAAGGAAAAATCAGGACGGTTATTGCTATTCTTACCATTCGCATCAATTACATTGGTTTCCATCATTTTATTAAAGCATACTTCAAGTGTTGCGCTCTCTTTGTTTTTCAGATCATGCTTAAGCGTGATCGATATCCCTCCTTTTAATCCCGTTGCATCTGAACTTTTATACAAAAATTCGTTTAATGTTCTTATAGTCTCTTTGCTATCCTGTATTTGCCAATTTTGTTCATAAATCAGGGTATGTAATATCTTGTAATAACACCAAAACTCATATATCTCATGCGTTTTTCTTACCCAGACTTTTTCCGCTGAATACTCATTCAAAAAACCAATCGTTTTGTTTAAACTACGCAGAATCTTCCAAACTAATGAGTAATTTTTGTCATGCGCAAAAACATTGGTTGATTTCCATGACAGACTCTTATCGCTGATTCGCTTAAAAAAATTATTGGATAACCATTGTTTCAGTTGATAAATGCATTTTTCGCACTCGCCTGAATCCAAATTGCCTTCTGTGCTAATTCTTTTGAGTTGTTCTAGAATAGACTCTACTCTAGAATAATTCTCTTCAGCAGAGTCTCTTGCTTTTTCTGCCGCTATTCGCTTTTTCTCGTTCCGCTCATCTTTCCACATAGTTTCTTCATGTTTGAATTCTTCATATGCCTGGCGTTCTTTTTCTATATAACGTCTCATTGAATCAATAATTTCTTTGTCGTCGGACATATTGCGTTGAATTATTTTGTTTTCTTTTAGCGACTCAATCAGCATTTTCCGTCGCATATTGCGATTACTATCATGACGATTTCGAGTTTCTTCTTGATAATGCTCTAATATCCTCACCAACTGCCGGAGAGCAAATTTAATCATTTGGTTTTCATAAGTATCATAAATTTCGCTGTATCAAGATCTTTTTCCATGGGCAAAAACATAGCTGCAAATAGCATCTGCTTTTCCGACGCTGTTTCCCCATCAATTTGTCGTTTTAATTTCGCTCCATCGACATCGGGAATTTCAATAAAATAGCTTCGATCAATCACCTTCGGACTCAGGGTTTTTGTTGTCTCATCCAAATTGATAGTGCCGATAAATCTTACATTTTCGGGAATTCGAAATCGTGGTTCAATCGGACAGTTCATTGCAAATTTGTTTATCCTCTCTCGGTCTTCGGGTATATCTTTTGCCTGCTTTTTCATCTCTGTGATAGACAACATCCCATAACGTTGATCGCATAGATCAAATTCAGTCATTAAATCCCTATAATACTTTTCACTGTAAAGGTCTAAAGTTTTCGTTGAAGATTCCATTTTGCTGAGAAATTCCGCAAAATAGTATTCAACATGAGCCAAATTCATCTCATCCAAGCAGAGTAAATAGAGTTTGCGCGGATTCTCTCGTGCTTCTATGAGAGTATCTAAGAACGGTGTTGAAATATAGCGCTTTTCAATAGGATTAAAAAATCCTAACAAGTCTTGGTTATCGGTCCAATTGGGCTGAACCGACATGATTTTGGCCTTTGCACCTATTGCTTCAGCAAAGCCTTCAACTAAACTGGTTTTCCCAGTTCCAGGCGGCCCACACAATACAATCAATTGATTTGTTCTCAGCGCTAATAAGAATTGATTCAGAATGCAGATATCATATTGAAGTTTTTTTTCGGAATGTAGATAGACTTGAATTTTCTTAGCTATTTCTAGAGCATCGAGAGCCTTTTCCTCATACTCATTTTGCCCTTCCTCAATATCCGCAATATTGAGCATAAACCCTCTTTGCCTATACGACTGCAGTTTAGCATATAGTCTCTCTTTTTCTGTCTGAAGTGCTGCAAGCTGAGTGCTGTACTGGTCTTTTTCTGCTCGCATCTCCGTTATTCGGGTTTCAAGCTCACTAATTGCATTGATTTTTTTACCGAGTTCCTCATTCATTACGTCGAAAATATCTTCAGGCACAGAAATATAAGCCATTCGGTGAATTGATTGAATTCTTTTTTGCAGTTCTGGAAAAGACTCTGGGATGAATGGATCCAGCTCAGCGTAACTTTCAAACCGTTTAACAATTTGATCAATTTGAACCGGTTGTTCTTCTTCTAACTGACCATGTCTAATTTTTATTTTAAATGATATCCAGCTTCCTATTTGGATGGCAGGATCATTATTGGCTCGAATAAAAATCCCGGGTATCAATTTAATATCAGATAACTTCCGATTGAAAGGATTCTCCACCAAAGACAATGCTTTGCTTAGCGGTTCAACCTTTAAAGGTTGAACTTTTATGCTAGCATCTCCAAGAAAATGGTTTTCAAGCGCAAACAGCTCTCTGACTTCTCCAATGAAATCAAACTCAGCCGAATCGGCTAACCCCCAAAACTTTTTGAGACTTCTCAGTTTTTCTGAAGGCCTTAACGTCTGATACTCTCTGTAATCTAAAAACTCTTGCATACTTTCGACCCCTTTAAAACAAAAATTTCGAATAATTCTTGAAAGATACTAATTGTGCATGCCTAACTCTAATTTATGCACCGGATTTTTGCCAAATATTGATTTACTGCACTTCGATCTTCCGAATTAATCAGTAAGTCCAAATCGACATCAATATACTGGTCAACAGTGCTTACTCGGTTAATGGTTTGCTGCCACACTTTCTTCAGTTTAGCCAAGCTGTCTGCCATTGCTTGCAATTCTCCGTTGTTTTTCAACATAAGAGTCTTACTAATCAGTACCCCGATCTTTATTACATCCATGGTTATATCCTCAAGATTTTCGCCACATTGTTTAATCGCCAAATCATACAATTTCTTTGCATACTTGAAATCGCCCGATAGTTCGGCATATTCTCCCAAGAACCAATAGGCAAACTCCATCGGATGAGACCCTTTACAATCCTGGAAATGCTTTTCGGCAAATAGATTATTTTTCTTAATCCCAAGATAAAGCATTTCGGCTATTGGATCATTATTTCGTTTTGCATAGGCTAGAATACGCACATATGTATAGAAATCAAATTCAATTTCTTTCGGCTTTCGGTTCATCAGTTGTTCAATAAAGGTAACGCAGCTCTCACCTGTGTTGTCTGCACCCAATTGAATCTTTTCCCCGGTCCACATCAACAAATGCGCTAACGCCTCTGCAAAATTTCCGGCTTCAGTTTCCGCCTGGCTCAGATAAAGTATCTGCCTTTTTTTATCACTACTATTACGAAAATGGAACATTGCTTTTTCATAATCACTTCGCGCTTCATGAATTTTTTCCGGATTCGCGCCAATCAGCATGGTCCAGCACTGCAATCGAGTTCCGTAAGCTTTTGCCAGTTGTTCAAATCCCGCACCATCCGCAATATCAGTTTGGATTTCATTCACCAGGGATAGTGCCGAAAGGGTTTCTTCGAGACGGTCGATAGCCCATGTTACATCGCGCAGTGCACCTTCAACATCCAACATATTCTTTTTGTGAATGCATCGTCTGTTTTTATACATAATGCTATAATCCAAACGTTTTAAGATATCTCCTACATGAACCAATAGAGAATTGAACCGGGAGTCTTGAAACTCGCCATTTATATTGCCTTCGTGAGTATAAACCGTGTACAAGTATAGATTCACGTCCAATGCAAACTCCGGTACGAAGCATTGTTTTTCGCTAGCCAATGGAATTAATTCATTTTGCAGGATTTCCAACACCCTTTTTAGAGTCGCAAAATCTCGATCCAGCTTTAAGCAGCTTTCGATTCTATTACTAATCAACATGAAATTATTCTTCATGCCATAATCGTTAAGCATTGACATTTTTTCCAAAGCAAGCTCAAGATATTTTTTTCGGTCAGGTTGTAAATCACTGACCATGCATAGATCGAAAATAGCGTCTCCCAGTTTCCCTTCCGCAAGGTAGCGCTTAATTTGCACAAGACTGCTGTCTTCATACAGCGTAAACCGATACTTCTCTGAAAACACGGACTCAACCGCCAGCTTTTGCTCATTGGTAAACTTACTAGAAGCTCTAGTCAGAAATGTGTTACAGCAACAGTCCGCAAGCATTAATCGTTGGTCATACCTCGCGTCTGAAAAGGAGATAAAAAACCTCCAGGATTCTTTACGAATCAAAGACCGTCGCACCAACCCGAGCTTAATTCTCTCTGTTATTTTATTAATGTACTCTTCAGGAGGGATGATCCCGCTGCCGGCAGGTCCATTTCGTTTTGTACTAACAAAAATGTCCAGAGAAAATTTTTCATATTCAGCCGACAATGCCAACAACAGTTGTACAATTCCTTCGGCCATAACATTCAGGTATGTTGTAATATCATCGATCACATGTATTCGTTCTTGGTTTTCAAAAATCACAAACTTGCTTTCTATTTGCACCAACGCATGCAAAATTCCGATCTTTGCCTCAGAGTCTTCATTTACCCCGTGGAAACTCCGGTTCCCAATGATTCGCCTAGCTTCATCATGACTGATTTTTCCTTTTTCCGATAATACTCCGCCGATAATTGAAGGGTGCTTTCTCCAATTCGCATCATCAGAGCAAAAGTCTCCGCTCTCATCCAGGAACAATTCTAAGTTTTTCACGGTTGCCTCCATTAATATTTGCTGGTATTGAAGTTCGAGATTCACCACTATACCGTGCTAATGCATTTCCGATTTCCAAAGTCATCTGCTTCTTGAATGCTTCCGGTTCTTCCACTTTGACCCTGCTTCCTAAAAATCGAATCTTTTGCAACACATACTCTCGTTCATCTGCCAAAAAACGCACGTGCAGTTGCAGCGTGTTTTTTTGTTTGCCGGATGAGACCATGGTGTAAAAACATGAAAATGCATTGAGGACGCTAAGCAGCGCACCTGGATAACATTCCAAAGCTTTTATCTGTACCATTTCTTGCGATTGTTCAAACCACTCCCGCAAACTGCTTTGATAATATTCCCAATCAACAACGCCTTCGCCTATTCGGGCATCCCGAATCATCCGAAGCGGAGTTGTATTAGGTCTGTTCGGCTGTTCTACGGGATTAATCCAAAGAAGATACCATTCACGCCTTGCCATGGAAAACTCAAGCCGGCAGGGGATGCCGTTGACATCAAAACATTCTTTACTGTTTTTTTGCAAGTAGGAAATTATTACACTTTTGCAATTACGCATAGCCGCCCGAAGCACCGGCAAATGAACGCTTGCCGAAGAATATTGGGCGCTTGGTTTTCCCTTCTCTTCAACGTGAGAAGAATTGGGAAAAGGGGTCTCGTTTGCCACCAAAGTTAGAAGTTTCTCATAAAAAGAATCTGTCAACAACTCCTTCGCTTGGGGATTTTCGAGCATTTTCTTCAGCCAGCCCATTTCAATTTTTGTAGGTGGAGCTGGATTTCCGATTTCCCAAACTGCTTGCCTAAATGAGTAGTTGTGAATTTTTTCAAAGATTGGCATAATGCCTTTCCACCTGTTCCCATTCATTAATGATTATGTGCCGCAATATTTCCGGTTCCATTACCTCGGCAGCGGAGCCAAAGCTCAACAACCAAGATTTGATCTCTGACATATCAGTAATTGCAATACGATAAATAAATGTGTTCTCGCCTTCCGGTTCGATCGTTCCCCAACGGCCTTCCCTCTCAACGCGCTCACGGATATAGTTCGCTGAAGTTCCTCCTGTGCCGGTAGCAAACCAAAATCGGACCACCACTTCAACTTCCTCCGCCTGAGTCACAGTAGAAACCACCCACGAACGATCAATTCCCGTTCTTACTGAATCGATCATTCGCTTAAAAACAGCTTCATCTACCGTCTGCTCCAAAGGCTCAATCTGTTTGATACGCTCAATTCGATATACATCATATGTTTCTTTGCGAGGTCGATCCTTAAATGCTAGCAAATACCACCTGCCATACTGATGATCGTAAACGATACGCACAGGTATAATCACTCCACGATGTGAACCTTGGCTTTCTCCAGAAAATGATCGATATCGACTTGATTCTTTACCGCCATAAATGATTCGAATCTTTTTGCGCTTTGAAATGCTGTCTAGCAATTCATGACAAATATATTCATCCAAAATACGGCCAAAGTAATTGTATTTGTAAGTTACTTGAATTCCCGCTTCTATGCCTCTTTTTTGTCGCATATACATCGCTAGAGAATCAAGCATCAAACACCCAGCTGCTGAAAACACATCTGTATTTGCAGCAAATTCCACAAATGAATACAGTTCTTCAAGTTCTGCATTGGCCAACAGTTCAAACAAGGATGGCTTCAGACTATAACGAAAAGGGCGCTTCTTGTTATTGCAGGATACAATCCCCACTTCAATGAGATAGTCGATATATGTTTGTGCAGTCTTTCGATCCACTTCTACCTTTAACTCATCCATAAAAGAATCGATCAGCCTTGGCAAGGTTTGGCACCCTTGTTGCAGTTGCCGTAAAATCAAGATTATCCGCTCAATTTCTGTTTGACGCACTGCCTTCATGCGATATATGACCGAAAGAACTTTTTGAACCATTTCGCTACTTGATCTTCTGTCGCGAGCAAAAATATAAGAGCCCTTTTCGCAGCGAAGCTGATCATCACAGCCAACTGCGTCTAAAGCTCTTTTGATTTCACTTAGAACCTTATCCAAACTCTCCATCGACAAGCCCAATTGGGCAGCAAACTGGCGGCGCGTCATTGCACCGCCATCCAAAAACAACGTTCTCAGCACTTCCTGCTCTCGTTTGAAGTTCTCCCGCGCCAAACAATACGCCCCCTGCTGAAGCTTCTATTAAAGCTTTCGAGCTTTTGGGCGCAGTTTCCTGCCCAATGTTTAACAATTCCTTTGAAAAATTCACCAAATCCCTCCGGGATGATCAGCAAGCAAAAGTCGGTGCCAGCAGATGGGCAAAAGCCTGCCCGCACATCCGATCACCGCCTTATCGATGCCGGAGTTAGCCATCCGCCAGTACCCTTTCTCAACCACCATTTGCAACAACCGTTCCGCCACTGTTTGTGAAGGTGTTTAGGTCAGCATTTCCCGATGGCATAAAAGCTCTTCTTTCCTTTGCGTATTCAACATGCGCAGCATCAGGTCCGTCTTCAAGTAACCAACCAGTGCATGAAAGTCATACATATTGATGTCGTCCGCCATAATCACCACATTTTGCTCTATCGCGTTTTCAAGCTTTACGGCTACAATCAGGTTTTTCATTTCACCGGATTTGACCAAGTCCCCCAGCCGTTCTATTATTTCCAGCTGTTTACCGCAATTCAATTCTTCTTGCTGGCAATCGGTTTTACTACTTTGGTGCTGATCCATATTTAACCCGCCTCCCAACCTTATTAATTATTCGTACTGCTATGTTCCTAATGCATCATTGCCAACCCCAGCGCAATCCCGACAACAGCCACTGCGAGCAATAGCGTGAGTATCGGGATAAGAATCGGCGCCACAAGGTGGGTGAATAACGGGACTACTGTGTAATATACGTCTTTTTCACGTGCTTTGTCTTCCATCTTGCTGATGCCCTTGAAAATCAAAACAACCAGGATTATGCAAATAAGACCCACCACAATAAAAGCCATGAACACCCTTCTTTCTCTATAAAATGCTTGGATGGCTTGTGCCTTTTAAGCCGCGCTATTGCAGCTCATCCGCCAGTGTCCGCTTACCACCACCAGCTGCGACAGCTGATCCTCAATACTGCGGTTGGTTTTATTCAGAATGAAACCTCCCGAAAGACCTGCGAAAATCGCCATCACCGGGGCGGATGCCAGAAATGCCAGCGCCGAAGTCGCCGTCGCGTAAGTGCCAAAGGACAAGGTGACTCCAAGCAGCAGCGAGGTAGCTTTCATGGCCGTGGTCAAGAATAGAAAGGCTCCCATGCCTGCCCCGGTAAACACCAGTTTGGCCATGGCCACGCCGGACAGGATCAGTGCCTC
>Ga0209016_1002979_pt1 | contig 10576 bp, 6 predicted proteins | sample EPASupsiteSAE305_FD_187265 | JGI IMG/M metagenome (GOLD analysis project Ga0209016, IMG submission 187265) | Bioremediated contaminated groundwater microbial communities from EPA Superfund site, New Mexico - SAE3-05 (SPAdes) (version 2) | ecosystem: Environmental > Aquatic > Deep subsurface >...
TTAGCCACAAGATTGGCCATCTTGGAAAGGGATATGACACCACTTCCTATGGTTGTGCTAATTGAAGTGGTCCCGCTTCCTGAAACGTCCCCACTTAAAGTAATTGTTTGGTTACCGGTTAAATAATTTGAATTATTAGTCCATTGAGAAATATTGGCTGAAGCAAAATTGGTTACGGATAAACCCGAAATTGTATTACCGGTTGCCGAGATTGTTTTATTGGTCAAGGTGTCGTTGGTATTTCTACCAACAAGTGTATCCGTGGATGTCGGAAGTGTAATTGTACCGGTATTACTGATTGTCGAGATAACAGGGGCAGTAACAAATGTCCAAGCTCCGGTAATTGATTCACCCTGGTTTGAACGAGTAATTTTTGAGTTCGTATAGTCAATAGCTAAATTACCCTCTCCTAAAGGTGAGTTTGTTAAATCAAAGTCGGTTCCCAAAAAGTCAATTGTGGTTGCCGAGGAAACCGCTGTCGTATCATCTACCTGAAGAGCCGTGATTCCTCCCCCTCCACCACCGGCGTCTGTCGCACAAGCCCAGGATGACCCGTCCCACTTTAATATTTCGCCTGACGAACAGGTTGTCAAAAGAGAAACTCCATTGGAATCTGTTTCCAGACCTCCCCCGGTAGCCGGTGAAATAGCCAGACTCAAAGAACCAGAAGTTCCTCCTCCGGTTAAACCATTCCCGGCAGTTATCCCGGTTACGGTTCCGGATCCTCCGGAGCCTCCACAGGATCCCCATGTAAAACCTCCTGTACTACTGTTGTAGGTTAGACATTGACCTCCTGCCGGATCATTTGAAGACACTAAATCGGATTCATTTATGGAGCTATCGGAAACACCTACCGCTGTAATTCCAGAAAGATCAACTGAGAGCGTTGCAATATTGTCAAGTGTTGTAACTTTTAATTCAGAGCTGTTGCTTTTTAGATCGGTTATCCCCTGAATTACCTTATTCACTGCCTGTTGGTAAACACTTTCTCCACTCGTAATTGATTGGGCAATGCTTTGAATGTAATTTACAACTCCCTGGGTAGGAGATGCCAAAATCGCACCGTCTGAAGTCTCTCCTGCAAAGGCCCATGTGCCGGTATTCTTATCAAAAATTGGTTTATTGAATCCTACCGGTTGGTAGTCTGAAATTCCTAAAACATCAATATCGGCAGTTACTTCAGAGGCTGATCGGAAAAGGGAAACCGCATTTTTGGCAACAGTACTTTCCACCTCGGTTTTCTTCTGGGCACCTGCTTTTACAACAGCATTTGTGATTTTACCTTTTTTATCGACAGTTCCGGCAATTACAAATCCGTTATCATAGGTTTGACCCACAAAATCACCAATTAGTCTTTCAGCCTCGACTTTTCCCTGAAGAATTTTGATTGCAAACGAGGTTTTATCGTCCAAAACCAGATTGGCAATCATCCTATCCATAATCTGAGCAGTAATTCTTGTTCCGTCTTTCAAGTAAAAGGCGGCAATATTTCCATCGTTAAAATAATCAAGTGCCTGATCGCCAGACAAAAATGAAATTCTGGCTTTATTGACGAATTGATTACCATTTTCTGTTACTTCCCCACTAATAACTTCATATGCCGAGAAAGAGCCGTTTGGTAAAAGTACCGTTCCGGCAACCTTCTTATCAAAAAATGAATTTTCCACTCTTTCTTCATCAAGATATCCTGATTTGGTTTCAGCATCTTTAACCATCTGAGAGATATTTGATGTCAAAAGACCTTTTTGTCCAGCAATATTTAGAAAATATCCTCCTCCAACAGCCATGGCTGAAGTAATTGCAAGAACCAAAATAACAATCAAGGGCACTGCCCCGTCGTTGTACTTTTTCTGGAATTGGTGTTTTGTCATCTGTGGCAGTTATTTATTTTTTTCTGAGGAAAGTAACAAGTGTTAGACTTCCGATGGTGGTTATAATAAAAAACAGAAATGTTGCAAAACCCATCAGACTATATATTCTTATAGCAGCTGATTGGGACTCAGCAGCCACAATTCCCCAATTGTAGTCATCAACATTTTTATAAGCTTCAAGCTTAAGTACCCCTTCATAATCATAAGTAACCAACGATCCGCTTGTTCCCGAAACAGCTTTCATCACCAAACTATCGGAGGCTGCCTTTGTTATTATATCTTGAGGATCGGGGTTCAGAATATAATTACCACTGGAATCCGCTACCGTAAATGAGCTTGTTCCGGTGTAGTCAATTTGTCCTAATTGTCTTTGAAGTTCAAAAATATCAACCGAGCCTAAAATTACACCCAAAAACCTACCATCTGCATCAATTATGGGAAGTGAGATTAAGATCGAGGGGTCAATTCCCGGAGAGTTGGGTTTAATAAAACCTGTCACAAAAACTCTACCTGTCTTCGCTGGTTCACTAAAATAATCCCTGTTGGAAATGTCTACATCTTGGCTTTGAAAATAAAACGGATAGGTATCAACAATTTTACCGTTTTTGTCCGTAACAACTATGCGAACAAAAGAATTATTTGAAGACAGATAAATCTGTTTAAGTTCACTATCCAAATCAGCAGTAGACCCCTCAATTAACAATTTGGACAGATTATTATCATTTAGAAAAGCTGAAAGAGCTGATGTGTTTCTGTCCATGAAATTTTTAGTTACCTCAGATGCCAACCCAACCCTTCCATTCATCTCATCTAAAATGATGGTTTGAAAAGAACGATATGCCGTCCGAAGCATAAATGATCCGACAAAGAAAACACCCAAGATCCACAGGAAGCAAACCAGAGCTTCTTTTCTTGTCTTTGTTTTAAAAGTATCAAATTCACTGGCAAAAGGATAGACGAACGAAAATGTCCCCAGAGTTATTCCAAAGATAGATCTACCCCAATACCCACTCGTAAAAGACATTGCGGAATAAATAAGTGCTATTGTTCCGGTTATAAAGGAGGTTGTTATCATAAAATATTTATTTCCTTTTAAGGCTTTAAAACTCAAGAATAAAAGTAAACAAAAAAATGCAAACCATGCTGCAGCAAATACATCCCGGGAGACTATTCCGGTGCGAAAAAGAACGGAGAATGTAGAAGAACCCGGCCAAATAAGAAATCCTAGACCAATCGAAACAAATAAAAGATTTACAAAAATCAGATACTGCAAGCGATAATTTATTCCTTTTATAGCCGAGAGTATGAGAACAACCGATAGAGACAGATATCCTACCGAAGAAACAGATTTTTGAGACAGAAATATTCCCGCCAAAACCAGTGACAAAACGGCGATATAAAGATACAAGACTGTGTGCTTGTGGTTTTTCTTGGTCATGAAAGTATCAAAACCAAGCAAAAGCGCCCCTCCAATAAAAAGAAGGATATTTACAACGTTCAAATATGGAGCAATTTTCATTAACGGCTGTTGAGCGTTTGCATAGACCGGATTTATAAATTGGGAAAAACCAAGACCCATTGCAAGAAATCCCACAAGCCAATCAAAAATACTGAGTGATTTTTTAGAATCGGACGCTAAAGATGGTGTTTCTTGACTAACTTCATCTCTTTCTTGAAGAAGTTTTTCTACTTCACCCGCCGGTATTCTAAACCTTCCTTCGACACCTAACCTGACGGCTTTGATGCTGCCGCTTTCCAAATATTTATAGACCGTGTTTGTAGAAAAACCAAGAAGATTTGCTACTTCTTTTACTGTGTAGGTCGATTTGGGCATTTTGGCAGTTTTTATAAGTACTCACGGTGTTGTTTTTACAAGTTTTTATAAGTATTCACAACTCCAATACTATATATAAAAGTTTTCACAGCTATTGTCAAGCCTGTTTTTGTAAAAACATGAGGCTAAAAATGATATAATATTTGAGGTTCCTGAAAAAAAGTGAAAACTGGGCTCGTAGGCAAACGGTATACCGTATCATTCGCATTGATAAGTTCCGGGTTCAATTCCCGGCGAGTCCACAGCTGGAGAGAGAAAAACCAAAAAATACTACTTCAAATAATTGAGAGGGTTGACGCGAACTCCATTAAGATAGATTTCAAAATGCAAGTGTGGACCGGTTGAGCGGCCGGTATTACCAACTCGTCCAATAGATTGACCTCTTGCAATAGTTTGACCGGGAATGACCATCATTTGGCTTAGATGGGCATATCGGGTCTTAAAGCCATTTCCATGATCGATCAATACCATATTTCCATAGCCGCTTGTATCCCAACCCGCGTAAATAACACGTCCACTATCAGCAGCCACTGTTGATGGCAAACTCGGATTGGCGACATCAAGTCCAGGATGATACCAAGAGAATCTCTGAGTAATGACTCCTTGTGTAGGCCAGACAAACTGACCTGAAGCAGTGACTGTCCCGGCATTTGGAGTCATCTGCCTCGGCCTCGGAGATGCCGAAACCGCCGGCATCACACCCTCAGGAACAATGATAGTCTGACCTATTGCCAGTTCAAAAGTTTCATCATCGGTAAATGTATTAAACGGAAAATCAACTATTGCCTGGACGTTCGCGTCATACTTCTTCGCAATCGAATAAATTGTATCCCCCTTAACAACGGTGTGGGCAATTCCTGCCACCGGCAAAATTTTAAGAGTTTGGTCAACCTTAATTTTATCTTTTGACAGACTGTTTTCCCAACGGATAGTGTCCTCTGAAACATTAAATTTATCGGCAATCGACTTTACTGTGTCTCCGCTTTGAACTTGATAATCAATAATACTATCCCTTACTTTATTAGATATTTGTGTATCAATCCCCAGATCATCGGTAGACGCCGAAAGTACCGATGGAGCTGCCGAAATCGACCAGGGGTTAACTGACTTACCGGGAAATTCCTGCGCAATAAGCGGTGCCAGCATTACACCAAGTGCGGCAATTGCCGCCATTCCTGAATGACTTAAAGTTCGCGACAACTTTCCCCTCTTCCGATAAAGTGCAGTAACAACAATTCCTTTTCTTTCCTCAAGTTTCAAAAAACTGATGTGTAGACTTTTAAGAATAAAATTAGTCAGTTCAAAAAAGAAGGTTCTTATTTCCTCCCATATTTCTAAAAGCACCTCAAAATTTTTTTCCATACAGCGCCCCAGATGAAAATCCCAGGTGGATTGATAATACATTATAAAAATACCTGAAGCAAATTTAACCGGAGAGTAAAAAAGTAGCTCAATTAAACAGTTTTGAGACTGTCAAGAAACTCATCGTTGGTTTCTGTCTTAGCAAGCCTGTCAATCAAGGTTAAAGTTTTTTCGTCATCATTCATTAAGTCGATCATTCTTCTTAAAGTATTAACTTTTCTGAGTTTTTCCATTCCAAAAAGAAGTTCGTCCTGACGGGTTCCCGATCTGGCAACATCAATCGCCGGGAATATTCTCCTATCAGAAAGTTTTCTATCAAGATGGAGCTCCATATTCCCCGTACCCTTAAACTCTTCATAAATAAGGTCGTCCATTCTGGATCCCGTGTCGACCAAACAAGTTCCAATGATGGTTAAAGACCCTCCATTTTCAATATTCCTGGCAGCACCAAAGAATTTTTTAGCCGGGAAAAGTGCCATTGGATCAAACCCTCCTGAAAGAGTTCTGCCGGAGGTTGGAAGAGCTAAATTGTAAGCTCTTGCCATCCTGGTAATCGAATCAAGAACTATGACAACATCATGTCCCATTTCGACAAGGCGACGGGCACGCTCGAGAGCCAACTCTCCCACTCTGGTCTGGTCTTGTGGTGCTTCATCAAAATTACTGGCAGCAACTTCTCCCATCTTATTGGTAACCGTATCCATCGTTCTTATAATGTCAGTTACCTCCTCAGGACGTTCTCCAATCAAAACCGCCATAATATGAACTTTTTTGTTTTTTCCTTTGCCGTCTTCGGCGTAGTTACCGGCAATACCTTTAATTATGTCTTTTACCAACCAGGTTTTTCCTGCTTTCGGAGGAGAAACAATAAGTGCACGTTGTCCGAAACCAATCGGAGCAATCAAGTCTATCATTCTGGTTGTTAATGTATCTTTATCTGTCGAAAGTGTAATTTGTGTATCAGGATAGACTGCTGTCATATCATCAAAGTTTGGTCTCTGGCCAACAGATTCGACAGGCTCACCATTTATTTTTTCAACTTTCAAAAGACCCCAATATCTTTCGTTTTCCTTGGGACGCCTGGCCTGCCCGGAGATAACATCCCCTACTCTGAGATTAAACCTTCTTATTTGAGACGCCGAAATATAGATATCATGATCGCTTGGAGCAAATCTGACAGGCCTTAAAAGACCTGACCCTTCATTGGCAATATCTAGTACTCCGATAACGGTTTCCGTCGGGAGCCCAGCGTCGGGAATCAATCTGTCGTCAACCACCAGAGGACTGGGTGTAGACTCGGTTATTGCAACTCCGCTTGAGGCCTCTGACGAACTTTCTGCCACGGCAGAAATCTCCTCTTCTTTCTGAGGAGCACCAACCAAAGACTGTAAGTCTTTATCTTCTTCTTGAATTTTACTGACTGATTTTCTTGGCATACGAAATTGAGTTAAGAATTATGAATCATGAATTATGAAAAAACATAAATAACGAAAACGGGCAAACTCGAAGTTCAATCACTAGTATAGCCTAATAATCAGCCATGTCAAGATGATTGCCCCAATAGCCAACCCCCCCCACTCGAGAATTTGGGGCCAGTAAAGTATATAAACGGTAAAAGGTGAAGGTGAATCAGCTTGAATCTGCCACCCATTCGCCCAGGAGTTGACTTTTACATGCTCAAAAAACTTAGGTTTGAAGTCTTGACCGCGTAGCGGATTCCCAATCTGGAAAGCAACCCAACCATCATCATAACCCTGGCCGAGTTGTAGTAGACCTGAGCCTTGGACGTTGACCTTGTACAACGAGTTTCCAAATTTCCTTACGTTCAGAGTTTTCAAATTATTTTGAATACCATCCGCACTTTGCAGTTCTAAACTTTTCAAGCCGGCAAGGCTTTCATAATCAACAGAATAAAACTCAACTCCTGTGAGTAAATTCTCAGACGGAATTCTTCCAAAGGACCTCGTTTCAAAATTGAGAACATAACCTTTCCCATCCAAATTCCTCGGATATATAAAATACATTTCATCAAACTTCTTCACCGGCAAAATTTCCTCCAAATACGGCATCTGAGAAACTGAATCGAAAAGATAAATCTTCAAGCTTCTTCCACTCCTATTTTCCCCCGTAACACGCAAAATATAGGCTTCTCTGTATCTTAAATCCGAAAAATCTATATAATCACAGGCAACCCCACCTCTTAAAGCCTCATATAAAACCCCAGAAGGACCAATTTCCTTTGAAACTGTTCCAAGTTTTTTCAAATCACAATTAAATGCGTCGGGAAAACCTTGATTTAGAAGCAGATTGGCTCTGGCAGAATTTGTCGCAGGAACATCAAGTGTACTGTCGAATAAACTGTTTTTAAATTCGACACTGCCATTTTCTATACGAATTTTTACACCAGATCTCTTGTCCAAACTTATAAAAGGATAGGTTGTCGCACCCTCTTTTATGTAATTACCATTTTTCAAATAAATCGGGTCAATTGGTGAATAAGACAAATCTGAATTAATTTTTGAGTAGCTTTCGGGAGAACCCACCTCACTTTTTCCGAACCCAGTATCGTAAACCGTCAAAAATCCAAAATTAGCAACGGGTGTCATTTGATAATTTTCGGCAATATTTTTTATCTGAGGAATTTTCAAAATATCACTCGTTCCCCCAACATTCATGGTTGATTCATCAAGAAGAATAAACCTGATTTGGTATTTTTTAAGTGTTGACACAAACGATTCGGAATTGCCTGAATACAAAGCGAAAGAAGCCTGATTAAAAAAATCTTCGTTGGCACTGTTCCATCTGTCAAAATCTCTATAAAAAATCGGATTTGAAATCCCGTAGGTTAAAAATCCGGAACCTTCATACCCCCAGTTTCTGTATTCCCAACCATATTTGGTGTTTATAGGCATTAGAGCTATTCTTCCCTCAGGATTATCTTTAAACCAGTCAAAAAGCTGTCCGTACTCAGACGGAAACTTAACTCTGACGTTTGGCCCTATAAGCTCACCATAAAAGGCCGGCAGGAAAAAATAGACCAGCCCGCCGATGATTACCCCGACAGCCAATATTTTGAAAACTGCTGTAAATTTAACCTTTATAGTCAAAAGAATGTAACAAAAATAGCCGAAGTAATAAGCAAGGATAAATTCAAAAAGAACAGAAAATTTAGTAAAAGGAGTTCTAAAACCCTCACTAAAGACTCCGAAATGATCATAAAGGTACTGATAAAGTTTTCCCGCTGGCGGGTTAATGTTAAAAAGAAAGAAAAGTGACAAAAGGAGAGGTGGAACAAAAGAAAGGCTTACTTTTTCCCTTTTGATAAGTCCGGCCAGTAAGCCCGCAACTGCTAAAAGAGCTAAAAAGTAACCCGTAGTACTTACTGCTGGAATAATTAAGTGATTGTGCCAGACATTAAGAAGGTCTTTAAAATTGTCGTTTGGAAAGTCAAAATTGCGCCAGCCGAAAAGGAAACTTTTTTGTATCAAAACATTTTTAATATTTCCATAATCCGCATTTCTCAGGAAGGATTCCGGAGAAAAAAGTCGGTTAATGTTAGCGTTTGATATAGTTAGAGACTGCTGGACAACTGAATAAATATTTGGCAAAATCCAATAAATGTTGAATAGTAATACTAGTATTCCAAGGCTCAGGAATCTTTTTAGCTTCAACTTTTTACCGGAAGAGAAAACCGTAAATGACAGTAAAAACAGGAAAAGCCCAAGATAAATTGCATATGCTTGAGTCGCAGCATAGGCAATTGGTGAGACCAAAATAATAACAAGCGAAAATAAAAGCAGATTTTTCTTTTTCCCCTCTCTCAAATATTTAAGCCCAAAAAGGATGACCCAAGGAACCCCCGCAAATGCAGTGGTAAACATTTCGAGCAGAACATAAAAATTCTGCAGGGTACCAAGGTTCAAGAGATAAAAAAGACTACCTAAAAACGAGGCCAGGTAAACCCAAGGAGAATCTTTTTCCTTCTGAAAAACATATTTAAGGAAAAAAAACATACCTAATGGTCCTAAGATCAGACTGGAGAAAATGTAAAAATAACGTATAAACGACATTGGTACCAAAGCCGAGACCAGCCATAAAACAAGAAGCCTGGGCAGATCTGACATATCAGAATGGGCGGAAATTGCACCGACCCCCATCTCGGCCCCCCAAACATGGGAAAGCATTCTTGATATGTTTAGTGGAAAATTAAACTCAGGGTGCATTGAATCCCAGCCTAAAAGATATGTTCCGGGCGTATAATTTTTAACAGAGATAAAAATTACAACAAATATAATTACAAGCGGGAAGAAAATGTTCAGAATCAATTTGAATTTTTTATTAGGAATCATTGGAGCCAATCTAATAATAACACCTCCAAAAATAACATGAAGCTGGTATAAACCTTGATCTGACAAAAATCGTCAAATTTTGGTAAATACCAGCTCCCATCTTAGGCAAAAAACACCTAAGGCCAATCAACCAAAACCTTGGTAAAACAGCTTCCCCCGCCGTCTAATTTCATCGTAATGATGAAATTTCCACCGGGATAGGCGTAGTCGTGCCAAGTTGAGGCGTTTCCGTTTGGGCCGGAAAACTGATCAGTAACTGATCCGTCTCCGAATTCAAACGAATGAACTCCGTCACCCGCTCCACTCCAGGTTGCATCAAAGACGATATGATTAACGTCTTGAGTTGAAACCGTTATGGAACAATAAGGGGCTGGACTTGCATTCATTATGAGCGGAAAGTAAACCGTATAGGTTTTCTCTTTAGACCGGTCGTCGATGACGATTTCACCGATCCAGGGATCAGCCCAATACCCACTTCCTCCGGCAGAGGGTAATTCAATTGACGCTTGGTACGCGATCACACCACCCACATTGTAGGCATAATCATGTGAGAATGTTGCCGTACCCGACGCGCCAGTTAATACGGTCTCTGTACCGTCTCCGAAGAGAAAATGCCAAGTCCCGTCCGGATCATCAGTTGTCCACGAGACTGTGAAGTCAACGTGGTTGAAAGTCTGGAAGAAATTCACCTCTAAGTGAGCTCCTCCTTGCACGGATTGTGCCTGAACTGCAAAAGGCAAACACAGCAGCATCAGGATGATTACAACCGCAATTACCACGTAGACAACAAAGACCTTCTTTTTCCTGCCCATTTTATCCTCCTTGGATTGGCTAGGCTAATTAAAGTGCAAAATTAGTAAACCCGCAGTTGGGTTACTTAATACCTTTTTCCTGTAAACACTTGGAATAAAGGTCGGAAACTGGGTACCAGACGATGACACCGTCAGGCTGAGCCACCTGATAACGGGAGCTTTGGGCACATTGAAACCTGGCTTCATTTTCTATCTCACGAGCACGAAGTGTGACAAATTTGTCTGTTGCCACAAGTAAAACCGCGGCCAAAACCGCGGTTAGAATAATAAAACCGATTAAATTAATTAACTTCATTCTGCTAAATCAACAAAGAATTTGTTAACTTAGTCGAACGGCCCTGCACAAAT
>Ga0209016_1002985_pt1 | contig 10553 bp, 13 predicted proteins | sample EPASupsiteSAE305_FD_187265 | JGI IMG/M metagenome (GOLD analysis project Ga0209016, IMG submission 187265) | Bioremediated contaminated groundwater microbial communities from EPA Superfund site, New Mexico - SAE3-05 (SPAdes) (version 2) | ecosystem: Environmental > Aquatic > Deep subsurface >...
CTCCTCAACCGCTTCAAGCTGTCCCAGCCGTTTATGATCGTTCAACGCCTGTGCCTGATAGAACGAGTCCACCCCCGCCTCACCCATTCCCAGCCGCTGCAGCTCAAGCATGGTCAGGGTTACTGCCAGCATGCCGGGCTTTAAGCCAACCACTCCGGCAACCGGAACCTTCTTATCAGCCAGAAATGTTTCCAGCTCTTGAAAGGTCTGCTGCTTCAGTACCTGTTTGAGGTTACGACCATCAGTATAGACTACCTGCTGCAGCAGTAGCTGACGCGTCTCCGGGGCAGCCATCTTCTGCATATCGGTCTCAAAGACAAGCTGTGCCGCTTGCTGATAGGCAGCATCAAACCCCGCTGGCAGCGGATAGTCTGTCTTTGACAAGACGTGGATTGTACCACCGACATAAATCCGGGCATCTCCCTTTGAGATCTTCCAGACCGGTGATGCAGCAAAAACAGAAGAAACCGAGACAAACAGCACAAAAACAACCACAGACCAAACAGTACACAATTTCATTCCTGGCCTCCCCAGCCAATCAAACAAATCCCGCTAAAACAGTAAGGCGGCCAACCAGCCGCCTTACCCAGTTTACGCCTGATCACTCTCCCTATCTGCTCAGATACAGGTCCGTACAGTATCTGACACCATTTTCCTCCCGATAGAGCTTGTCTGTCTGCACCTGCCGGAGGAAACTTTGAGCCCGGCTACCGCCGATATCACCAATTGCCTTAAGCGGCATAACTCGGTCATTGGCAGCAAAGTAATGAAATCTATCCTCAAGAAACGCAAATTCATTCTGCGCCCCCAGTGTGCCAATGGCGCTGACCGCACAGTTATGTACAAAAGAGTCACCATGCCCGGCAAAGGTCTTTAAAGTTGACATTGCGCTAGGATTATTGGTGCTACCCAGATCAATTAATGGGAAACAGGCGGTCGGACTGTCCGCCTTCACCGTGCTGAGCGCAGCCGCTGTCAGCTTCTGAAGATCATCATTACTGACGCCATAACCAAAGACACACTGGTTAATTTTGGAGACCACGTCCTTGACCACCACCGCCATCGGATCACTTATACAAGGTTTTTGAACCTCATCCATGGACCAAACCGGGATCTTTGAGTTGAAAAAGAAGGACGGGATTGTACAGCTTTTACTGCCCATAGTGACCTGCCCAAGAAAGATATTGTACGATTCCCAGGCAGAAAAACCGCTGGCACGATGATTGATCAGCTGATACTTCTTTATCGTCAACGTCAAATCTGCCGGCTTTGCATTCGCTTGCGCAGCCAACTGCAATGGCACACCGCGGGCGCTAAATTCATTTACAATCGACTTGGCAAGCCATGCCACCGGATCATCTACATTTCCCAATGTCAAATCAACCCGCTGCAGGCCAGAGATACCGACCATATACTGCACGCTGTCCCGCTGATCCACCACCTTCATGGTGATCGGCTTTTTGTCCACACGCTGATAGACAAAACCGGGCGCTGGAGGATCGTCAACCGTGTACTTAAGCGAGCAGCCAGTAAGACTTATGAGTACACCAATACAGATCAACAGGTTTAGAGCAGTACGGCTCACAGTGTTCCTCCCCGGTCAGCAGGCCGACCTAGCGACAGATGAATATTGCAGTTTAAAAAGTATACCAGCCATTCACTGAAGCTCAAGTGTGACAGCCCAACAGATTTGTATGTACCCTGTAGTCACATAACAATACGAAAATGGGTACACTGAGCATCACACTGCGCTTTTTTAGTGCCGCAGCATTGCACACTCCCCTATCCCATGGTACGCTTCTCACATGACCGACAACACCCTTACAAAAAAAGCCGCAGCCGTAACCTCGCCGGAACTAACCGACAAGGTTGTGCTCTATTTTATTGAACACGGGATGCAGATCCTTACTGCCATTATCCTGATGGGGGCTGGCCTGTTTGTTGCCCGCTGGGTCGGCAGCATCCTGCAGCGTTGGCTGAAATCAAAGCAGTATGATGAGCCGGTCAGCAACCTGATTGTCAAGGTGGTCAAGCTGCTGATCATCGTCTTTATCGGTGTTATGGCGCTTGGCCAGATGGGGGTGCAGATCACGCCGCTCATCGCAGGAATCGGCGTGGCTGGAGTCGGTGTCAGCCTTGCCATGCAAGGCCTGCTGGGCAACCTTGTTGCCGGACTAACGATTATTTTTTCTAAGCCATTTACCACCGGTGAATATATTGAATTACTTGGCGTATATGGTCAGGTTACCGACATCTCCCTGTTTTCAACCACCCTGCTGCATACCGATAATTCCCGCGTGATTGTGCCCAACCGGAAGATTGTTGGTGAAATCCTGCACAACTACGGCAATATCCGCCAGCTCAACCTGACTGCAGCCATCAGCTACACAACCGACATCAGTCAGGCACTGGCGCTGGTAAACGCAATCCTGCAGCAAAACCCGATGGTCTTGGCAGAGCCGGTGCCTGCCGTGGGCATCGCAGCCCTGCATGAATCATCCATTGCCCTGGCAATCCAGCCCTGGGTCAAGGTTGATGACTTTGTGCCAGCCCAGGCGGCAATCTATCAGGCGGTGATTGAGCAGTTCCGTGACCAGCAGATTGAAGTCCCCGTTCCACGCCGGAACATCCAGATCCTGAACCCTACCCCCTAACGCCTACCGAGGCCGCCGCTTCTTACCCTGCTTGCCCGACGGCAGGGCAGCGGTCTTGAACTCCGTTTCATAGCCCACTTCAAAGCCGGTGGCGCTACTGTTGCGCATACTCAGAAAATGAGCGTTTCCTTGATCAAAGGGGCAGATCGGTTGACTGCACGGTTCAAAGCCAAAACGTTTGTAGTAGGCCGGTTCCCCCAACACAAACAGGGTCTGGCTTTTGATCACTTCCTGGCGCAGGGCAAACCTGAGCAGCTCTGATCCCACACCCTGCTTCTGAAAATCAGGGGCCACAGCCATCGGCGCCAGATGCAGGCCACAGACCTGCTTGCCGTTATAGGCATTGGAAAAGGCGACGTAGGCAATCACCTTATTGGTGTGAATACAGACCCATTCATGGATTGGACGGTTGTTTTCATGGAACTTCTGCACCAGCAATGTTTCGTAACTGCTGCCGGGAAAAGCCCGCTGCAGCAGGGCATAGACCTTAGGGCGACTTTCCGGTGTTACCTTCTGGATCTTCATATGCTCCTCTCCAACGGGTTATTCCAATTCTAAATCAAGGATGAGATCAAGGCGGCGAGGAGTTCGGCGACGAAGGCGTACACGTAGTACGTTGAGGAGCCGATGACAAGCCAACGAAGATATCGCCTTGAGTTGGAATTGGGATTATGCCAACAGCAATGCAAGGGCATGCAACAGCAGCCCGATCACACCACCCACCAGGGTACCGTTCATTCGGATAAACTGCAGGTCAGAGCCGATAGAGAGCTCTATTTCATTGCTGTAGTCTGCACTGTCCCACGCCTGCACCGTACCTGAAATATGCCCGGCAACGGCTGTTCGCAGGGTGTCTCCGTAGTGCAGCAGCAGCTTTTCAAGGTACTCGTTCAGAGAATCCTGCAGCCCCTGATTGTTCGACAGGCTCACACCAACTCCGGCAATTGCTGCGGTAATCTTCTGCTGCAGCTTTGAATCAGGCTGCTGCAGATCATGGTGCAGCCAGTTTTTCAGATCATGGCCGATGTTACGGGCATAGTCAGTGATAGCCTGGTTGTGCAGGACCTCCTGCTTGATCCCCTCAACCTTGCTGCGCAGCTCCGGGTCGTCCTGCAGGCGGGTGATAAAACCGGTCACTGCCGTATCAAAGCGCTGGCGAAGCTCATGGGCCGGATCAGCATTAATCTGTTGAATGTAGTCGTTGATCCGCTTGACGATCTTCTCCCCTGCCCCACGGGCAAACTGGTCTTTGTTGGGCATAAAGACCATCAGGAGCGGATATTCCTTAACCGCCATCTCTTCAATGGCAATGGCAAGCTTGGCTTGCGCCTCTTCGCTGGACAACCAAACGGCACAGCGGTTCAGTAGATCATCCAGCACCGCCTGATGGCGATTATCGTTCCTCAGCGTCTGCAGCATCGCCCCGACCGTGCCAGACAGATCAAAACCTTCTATCCGGTTGTTCAGGGCCGCCCGCAGCCACTGCTGCACCCGCTCATCATCAATAAAATCCAGGGAATCAGCCAGCAGCCGGGTTATTCCCTTAGACAGATCGCTTGCATGCTGCTGTGCCATCAGATAGCCAGCCAGATGTGCAGCAGGATTATAGGCCCGCAGCTTGATAATCAGGGTATCGCTGGCCAGGAACTTGTCACGGATAAAGGTGGCCAGATTTCCGGCAATGGCCTCCTTCTTGTTCTTGATAATCGCGGTATGGGGTATTGGCAGGCCAAGCGGGTGCCGGAACAGCGCCACCACGGCAAACCAGTCTGCCAGTGCGCCAACCATGGCCGCCTCGGCAAAGGCGGCACCCCATCCCCAGATACCATGCCCTTTCTGCAGACGGGCAATCACAAAAAGCACTGCGGCGCCAATCATCAGGCCGGTGGCGATTCTCTTGTTTCTGATCAAAAGCCTTCTTCTGTTCTCCACGCACTCTCTCCAAAACTGGTTTAGCTACTAAGAAACAGAAAAAACCGCCTCTCAGGTGGAAGCGGTTTCCAGTTTGCAGCCAGTTTATGGCATGCCCGGGGTATTTTTGTCAATCTCAACCGGGCAGGCTACCGGCAATCAGTTCAAAGCGCGGCAGTTCGCGACCACCAACCAGCACCGTTTCCATAAACATGGCCAATGGCCGCACCCAGAGCGAATTGTTATCATAGAGGCAGCGATAGACGACCAACTGTTCATCGGTCTCGCTATGACGGGCTACCCCGACAACCTCGTATTCGCCCCCCTTATAGTGACGATAACGGCCTTTTTTAACAGACTCTTCCAAAAGATCTCCAGCGATGTCAGCAGGTACCTGGCATACCCGCTAAGCAGTTAGCGAACTTTCTTATACTTGACCGCACCACTCTGCCCCAGTTCATTGTACCAATTACCGGTCAAGGTGGTACCATCAGATGAGATGGTCAGTTCAAGTCTGCCATCAGTCCCTTTTGGCCAATCATGGTAGCGACGCCCGTATTTTTGAGACGTCACAAATTTGCTACCCTGGACCGTACCACTCCCACCCCACACACAGGGTTCTCCCTTAAACTTAAAAAACGTTGTTGCTACAACCTGATTACCAACCTGGGAAATAGTAAAAACAAGATCCGAGACATTTGGATCATCCTGTACAGAATCCCATATACCGCTGATATTGGGCGCTGCCACAGCACTGGAGACGACACTCAACAATAACGCGACTGTCACAAGGAATGATTTCATAACCAGGCATCTCCTTTCAGTATGCTACAGGCATAGTAGCCGCCTGTGTAGCTACCTACTACCACAAACCGACACGCTCTGCAAACAGCAGAGCAATCTAGCAAGACACATTTTCTCTCTGCTTTGCAGATTGCCGCAATCAGGCTTTTCAGCTACTATGCCGAAAATTTTTCCCGTTCAAGGAGCCTACATGCCTGCTACTGCCCGCCACATTCTTGTGGATACCGAAGACCGTTGCCTGCGACTCAAGTCTGAAATCGAAGCTGGCGCTGATTTTGCTGAAGTTGCCAAACGTGAGTCTTCCTGCCCTTCCGGTCAAGAAGGCGGTGATCTCGGCACCTTTCACCCTGGTCAGATGGTGCCTGAGTTTGATCAGGCCGTCTTTAGCGGTGAGGTAAACAAACTGATCGGCCCGGTGCAGACCCAGTTCGGTTTCCACCTGATCGAAGTCACCAAACGCTGGGACAACCCAAAGGCTGAACCACATCAGGCCAAGAGCCTGGATCAGGCCCTGGAAACCCTGCGGCAGGATATGAGCAATGCAACCGGCCAGTCACAATTCTATGATCTGTTCCTTAACACCACCTTCTGTGTCCCCACCCTTGACCCAAAGGACCTTGAAGGGGATATGAAGCTTGAAGAGGGACAGGTACTGCCTCTTATCATCGAATCAGAGGGGAATGACTACCTGATGATCTTTGACAGTGAAGAACGCCTGAAGGGTTGGGCTGGCGCCGATGTCACCTGGATCGGTGTACCGGGCCATGTCATTGCTGCCACCACCATGCCACCGCTGCATATCGCCATGAATGTCGGCAGCGAATACTCCAAACAGTTCCTGCCGGATGAGATTGCCTGGCTGCGGGGCGTGGTAGAACAGTGCAATCAGGCCGGGACAGAGCAGCAGGCTGGTTGAGGAGTATAGCCAACGCAGCAGGTTGCTGCAAACACAGAACCGGATCATCAAAGGCGACCTATCAGTCGCCTTTGTTTTTTAGCTCAACAACCTGCTAGCGTGGTTTTCGCGGCCCTGGCGCAGAATTGAGTCCCTGTTCAGCATCAAGCTCATCGATCCAGCCAGCCCTGGCATCTGGAAAGGCATCCGCATAGGGTACATACGGCTTGATATCCAGCACCGGTGTGCCATCCAGCAGATCCACAGCGCGCAACGTCAACCTCCTGCCTTCAATCGCCACCAACTCCACCGCCGTCAGACCAATGGAATTAGGTCGATGGGGAGATCGGGTGGCCAGCACTCCCCGCTTCGGCCCGCCCCGTGGCGGCTTGACCGTACTCTTCCAGCCTTCACTCAGATGAAAGGCAAAGATCAACCACAGCCTCTCAAAACCGTCCAGATCCCGAATAACCTGCTCATCCAGCCACTCTGCAAGCTCCAGCGTGGCCAACGCCGGTTCCCCGCTTTCTGTACCCTCCACCACCGTACCTTGATGGGGAGCGTCAATGCGGCGGGTATAGGGCGAACGCAGGATGCCGATCGGGCGATAGCTAAATTGAGTATTATGGGTCATGTAATGAGATATAATTTCAAACCGGGCTGTGGGTCAAGGCTATCAAAAAGACGTGGCAGGATTATTTGCGCACGGTATTGCCAGAGTACAACGCCAAAGGGCGACCGATTGGCCGCCCTTTGTTAATACTGACTTCTATACTGTCTACTACGGGGCTACCACGTACCAGACATTGTTAACTCCCTGTCCTGCTGTATCTCCCGGCTTCAGGTCTTTGAAGAAGTAATACAACGGCATCCCCTTGTAGGTTGTCTGTTTTTTACCGTCGCTCCGTACTATTGCTCCAAAATCACCGGCATTCACACCATCCGGTACCGTCACCTTTTCAATAGTGAACAGCGGCCATTTCTCAACACATGGGCCTGCACAAGCACTTGTTCCTACCGTATCCTTCTTGAACAGATACAAGGTCATCCCTTTTTCATCGGTCAGGTATTTTCCGATACCATCCTTGTCCTTGACTCCGACATCAGCGGCAAAGGCCATGCCGGTAAACAGCAGGACAACAACTACCATGCTCATCACACGGGATATCATCATTTTTAGTGTTTTCATGACTGTTTCCTCCTGTGCTCGTTGTTTAATTACACTGTAGTCCCCTGCCTTGTGCTTGTCAAAACAAAAAGACCAAATGGGTCTTATTGTGATTATACCTGCCACTACCATCCAGAGAGCTATTGCACCGAACCGCTCTAAAATGGTACATAGCTAAACTCATATCTTCAGTACATCTTTAAAGGCTCCATAAACGCCTAATCACACTACATCCTGAGGTTACACGCATGTCGATCAAACAATTTGGCCCAACAAAGCTGGACGCAACACTCATCCCCCAAATAGCCAAACAGTGGGGCACCCCGGTTTATCTGCATGATCAGAACTATATTGAAAATAGTTGTGAACAGCTGCTGAACATGCCCAACGCCTTTGGTCTGCATGTGCGCTATGCCATGAAGGCCAACTCTGACCGCACCGTGTTGCGGGTGGTTACCAGCAAGGGGCTGGATCTGGATTGTTCGTCACTGGATGAAGCGGCCCGCGCCCATGCTGCCGGGGTTCCCTTCAGCAGGATGATGCTGACCACCCAGGAGGTTCCCTCCGGTGAAGAACGAGTTGAATTGGAAGCGATGATCAAGGCCGGGCTCAAGTACAATGTCTGCTCTATGCTGCAGTTCAACCTGATTGCCGATTTTGCCAAGGCCAACCAGATTGACCTCTCCATGCGGGTCCATCCCGGCGCAGCCGGTGGTGGTGAAAGCGCCACCCGCGACACCGGCAGTGAGTATTCCTGTTTTGGCGTACACCTGAACGACGTCCCCACGGTAAAGGCCAAGGCTGATGAGCTGGGGCTGCGCTTCACCCAGGTCCATGTGCATATCGGCTCCGGCGGCGACCCGGAAAAATGGCGCCAGAACATTGACCGCGAACTGGGTTTTGTAAAGACCTACTTCCCGGATGCCACCACCGTCAGCTTCGGCGGCGGCCTGAAGGTGGCCCGGATGCCGGGTGAAAAGCAGGCCGATATTGTTTCCTTGGGTGCCTATGCCAAGCAGCGGATCGAGGAGTTCAAGGCAGACACCGGACGTGAGCTGCAGATGGAAATCGAGCCCGGCACCTTTGTGGTGGCCAACTCCGGCCATATCATTACCCGCATCATCGACAAAAAACTGACCAATGAATTAAACTTTCTGATTGTAGACGGCGGTATGGAACTTCTGACCCGCCCGCTGCTGTACGGCTCAGAGCATCCGATTACCATTGTGCGCCAGGACGGCACCCTGCTCTCCAGCGAGTACGATCAGGCGCCTGCAGACGGCCTGAAATCCTTCGGTATTGTGGGGCGCTGCTGCGAAAGCGGCGATTCAGTCCGCCTGGACAACGACGGCAACATCGTGCCGGTGTTGATTGCCGAGCCAGAGATTGGTGATTATGTCGTGATCGGCGGCACCGGCGCTTATTCGGAGAGCATGTCACCGGAAAACTATAATTCCCACCGTAAGCCGGGTGCGGTCATGAAGACCAGAAGCGGCGAACTGGTACTGATCCGTAAGAAACAGGTACGGTCACAGCTAACCGAAAATGAACTGGATGTAGCACTGTAAGAGATCAATCAGCCGCAGACAAAAGAGGCCAAGGGGTATGCATCCCTCGGCCTCTTTGTATATGAGATCGTCTGATAGTGGTTCTGAAGCTACATGAACAAGCTTCAGCCCGTTGGTTACACCTTCCGGTAACGCCGGGTGAGCCCCTGCAGAAAATTCCGCAGAAACTGGTCGCCACACTCCTTGTAATGCTTATGCCCCTTGGTACGGAACAGGGCTGTCAGTTCCGGTTTTGAAAGGGTGACATCTGCCAGCTTCAGGATGGCCAGCATATCCTCCTCCTTCAGCTCCAGGGCGATGCGCACCTTTTTCAGGATGGCGTTGTTGTTCAGCAGCGGATCGGCCTTAGGCGGCTGACCGCTATCCCCCTCCCGTCGCCCCCGCTTCTGGACGATCAGACCATCGAGAAAAAAGGCGAGCAACGGGTTGCTGCAGGGGATGAACTCATCTTCGCCCTCTTTCTTCAGTAGCTTTAACAGGGTTGACTGGTCCATGGAGCAACCGGAGAGCTTAAACATCTCGATCATGTCGGGGTTGCTGATATCAAGGGCGAAGCGTAGCTGACGCAGTACATCGTTGTTGTTCATGGGGTGTCGTCTCCACGCTGATACCATGCTTGCGGCAAATCTCTTTCACCAGCATGCCGGTCTCAGCTTCTTTAAAAATTGTAGTGATCTGGATTGTGATGAAACGAGTCTTCTGCATTTGAACCTTCTGGCAATTATTCCGATTCCAGATCAAGGATGATATCAAGGCGGCGAGAAATTCGGCGACGCAGGCGTACACGCAGTACGTCGAGGAGCCGATGACGAGCCAACGAAGATAGGGCATTGATATGGAATTGGAATTACTTATGCAAGAAAGCTCTACTTTTAACCGGTTTCAATGCAAGGGAAGTATACGAAAGGGCCAGCTGATTTGCACGTTCTCTACCAGGTCTTACTCACCTCAAGCCTAATGTCGTCAACTCGTTCAGCAGCTTCTCCCGATCAATCGGTTTGGTGATATAAGCCGATGCCCCGCAGTCAAAAAAGGAATTCAGGACTGTCGTAGAGGTGCTGTCGGCTGAAATGATGATCACCTTACTTTCCAGGTCCGGTGGCACTGCCAACGCTGCTTCAGCATCACGAATATGTTTCAGCACCATCAGGCCATCCATCCCGGGCATGTTTATGTCCAGACAGATCAAGCTATAGTGGGATTCCTCAAGATGCCTTTTATCAAAGCTGCATAGCGCCTTCTCTCCATTTGGCGCTATGTCGCACACAAAGTGTTCTTCCAGTATCACCTTCAGGATAAAACAGGTGGTGATCTCATCATCAACAATCAGACATCTTTTCTTCATGCATTGTCCCTGCTGTCCAGCCATGAATTACCAACACCTATTCCATACCAAATATTACGGGGGGCTGCAATCGACGATTCCGCAGAGCGCCCTGACAACACTAGGCAGACACCTGGGGATCAGCGCCACCGGACAGAATGGCCGCCACCCACTGGGCCAGCAGCGTTAACTGCTCCACCGGCATCCGTTCTTCACAGGTATGCACTTT
>Ga0209016_1002987_pt1 | contig 10551 bp, 16 predicted proteins | sample EPASupsiteSAE305_FD_187265 | JGI IMG/M metagenome (GOLD analysis project Ga0209016, IMG submission 187265) | Bioremediated contaminated groundwater microbial communities from EPA Superfund site, New Mexico - SAE3-05 (SPAdes) (version 2) | ecosystem: Environmental > Aquatic > Deep subsurface >...
TGCTAACTCACTGATCCCGACTTTGTCCGCTCCCCACAAGTTGATCAGAACGGTCACTTCAGACTCTTGGTCGTAAGTGAAGTTCTTGAGTGGAGTGCGGTTGTTGACTTGGAAACAAATCAGCGGAAGAGTCGTGAACGTTTTAGGCCATTCAGAGACGACCATTCCCACACCGGGGATTGATTTGAGTCCGTCAAACAAGACTGATCTGATGCTCATAGTGTTCCCTCCTTTACCGCTTTTTTGAGTTCTTCGTTGAATATGACCTCTATGTTCTTTTCATTGTTCATAAAGGCCGGATACATGAATGGCTGTGCCGGTTGTCCATTGGTCGCATACCACACAGACCCATCTTTGAAAGTGATCTTCTTGAACTGATACTTCAATGCATCGGCTTCCGAAATAGCATCGCCAGGAATCAACCAGCCGGTCATTCGATACGCAACCGGAACATCCGGAGAGACTCCATCATGATTAGCTGCTCCGACGGGACCCGTACCAAACTCAACGTACCAACTGTGCTCCGTGTCTGTGTAGACAGTTCCACTGATCTGCTGGCCATTCTCATCAACGGCCGTGAAAATCGTGCTTCTTAACTGCCCCAGATTGACCGGAGCATTCGCGACTGCATCAGCTTGGATCAGGTCCAAGGATCTTGTTACCGCTCGTTTGACGGATGCAATCGCTGCTTCCTTGAACTTGCGGTCCATTCGCGCAATCTTGACTTTAGGTTTCATCACGCTTGCAGTAGAGCACGGTATGCGAATCTTTGACTTCGATTCCAGCCACACGATAAAACGACCCGGAGTAACCGATCAGCGCATTGCGTTCAATCGGAAGAGTGTCGGACGAGATGACTTGGATATCGCTGTTGATGGCCAGTCCATACATTTCGGCTTTGACCTGATCAGATACCAGATGCACATTGACCTGGTGAGTTGTGGAAACGGAGTGTGCTTTGATGATGCCACCTTCAGCATCCTGACTTTCAGTTTCGGTGTAAACGGTGATCGTTTTGTCCTGGAATACACGCTTCTGAGCCTCTTTAAACGAGCTGGGAATGTTCATGTGAACTTGACTACACGGTATTTGTTGAGAATACCGGTATATCCTTTCAACACATCCAGATCACCGGCTGATTGCTTATCGACATCAGAAGACAGCTTGTAACTGACGGACTGTTGACCATCACTCACACTGGAAATCGCTCCGGTTGTCTTACCGGCTTTTTCCAGCATCTGGTGGAATCGATCTTGAACCATCGAAACAAGCACATAATCCAGTCCATCCGGTACCGCAACGATGTTACAGTACTCCAGGACTTTGAGTCTCATTTCGGATTCGATGTCGGCCAATAGCGTATCAAGCGTTGAGTCTGTGATGAACTCCCGGAGTTTAACCGATGCAACGATTTGTTGCTGGTCCATGATCACTCACCTTCCGGATGTTTCGGTTTCCGACCAGGTTTCTTTTTCGTCTCCTCATCGGCAGACTCGATGGGTACTTCCGACGGTTCCGAATCCTTCACTTCAGGGTTCTCTTTCTCGACGGTATAGCCGTGCTGTTTGAACCACGCAATGAGGTACGGTTTATAGGTGTACCCAACTCCTTTATCGAATTTGACACCGGCAGAGACACCGTCATACTGCTTGTTGGGTGCTACGATCTTTGCCACTTGATTTCCTCCTTTCGATACGGAAAGAAGCGTGTCCGCAACCAACCGATCACGGACACGCAACGTGTTTACTGCACTTTGATCTTGCGGAAGACACCGGCAGCTTTGGTCGCCTTGAGAGCAACCGCAGCAACCATTTCCACTTCACCGGACTTGACAGCACCGGCAGTGGTGAAATCCGGGAGCCAGATCTGGACCGGCGCAACACCAGCCATCGAGACCGCGTGGAAGCCGTCCATGCCCAAACGCGCAGCGTATAGGCTGGTTTCTCCGGTGACACCATCAATGGCAACGACCGGGTTGTTGGAGCCGGCTTTGGCCCCTAAATCGATCAACGGGACAATCCCGTAGTACTCGACTTGGTTACCGAACTCATCGGCTTTGGTGTTGTACATCCCAGCACGACGGGCAACCGCACGGATCTTCGCGATCAGTTTGGTGTTCCCACCGATGAAGGACGGGGTGCCATCCAAAGACATCAGGAATTCATCCAGGGCATCCAGGAAGGCTTTGTAGTTTTCATCCAATTTCGCCGAAGTGGACAGGTCGATTGCGGTCGTGGTGTTGAACTCGGTAGACGAGCCAGTCAGGGCTTTGTCGAGGCCATCAAAGGCAATCGAGCTCACAGCACTGTCACCATTGATGACAGTGTCATTGAACAACGCGGCAGCCGCTTTGACCTTTTGAGCAGCTTGGAGAGCGACTTCATCGACGATACCGCCCATGTTGGCGATAACGCGGTCGATTTGGAAGGATCCACCGAAGACCTTCAGGTCAACCGTGATCCGTTCGCGTTCGACTTCACCCGGAGTGTATTCCGAGTTGATGGCGCGGAAGGCAGCACTCGGCTGAGTTTTGAGACGGGTGTACCCGTAGGTCAACGTGGCTCCGCCACCGGTCGGGGAGACCGCATTGTCGAAGGTCAGGTTGTTGAAGAGGAAGCTGGATTTGGCGAACTCATCGATGATCCCCAGTTGGAGAGCATCCTGGACGTTCTTTTTGGCTTCTAAGAGAGTAATAGGCATGGTGTGTTATGCTCCTTTCAGTTTTGTTTGAATTGGCTGGCAACTTTGGCTGCGACGGCATCTTTCAAGGAAACGGCGGTGTTTCCGCCATTTCCACCAGCCGGAGGCGTACTACCCTTCGGTGCTTTGGGTTCATCATTGAACAGGTAAGCATCCGAGGTTTTCAGCGCGGTCAACTGGGGCTCAAGTCCATCAAGCTCTTCTTCTTTGAGTTTGATTTTCTCGACATCAAGCAGGGCTTTGACTGCCTTGGGATTCTTGACGCGTCCAGCCAATGCGAGATCGAGTTTTGACTCGAAAGCCTGCTTGGCCAACTTCGCTGTTAAATCGCCGGTATCTTTCTGATACTTTGATTCCAAGTCTGTGAGCTTCGCCTTGAGCTCTTCAGAGTTGGCAGCCGATTTCTTCAGTTCGGTGATGTCCGTGTCGCGTTGCTTGAGCTGCTCCTTGTATCCGTCGCGCTCCGTTGCAGTGGCTTGAACCTGGGATTTGAGATCATTGATATCTTTCCCATTCTCGTCCATGATCTTGTCGATCACGTCTTCGCTCAAGCCTAGTGATTTAAGAACTTCTCGTTTCATTTTTCCTCCTACGCTTTTGTACGGGGTCGCATCCCTCGGATGAGCCATTTTACGTCATACTCATGACCTATAAAAAACATCGATAGCTCGATGTTCTTACCAGATAAAACTACATTTACAGTTAGTGAAATCTTTCCTATAAGTTGTTATTCGTAATTCGGTCTACTCTGCCTTGAATATCTATCAAGAACTCCTTGGTGAGTTTAAGCATCTCTGCCGTGTCGATGTAGCCAAAATTGCGCTTATCGTACTCGTTAACATTCTCTTCAAACATGTCAACTTGTACTGAGTATGTTTCAAACGCATCAGCTAAAGATGAGTCAACATTCGAAAGATCCTCCCGAAGCTCCGAAAACAAATCTGGGAACTCAAGGGAGAAACGTTCCTTATCGAACTCACCTGCTAGCATTTGATTAATCATACTCAGCAGTTTATTGACAGCAGTTGATGCCTCTCCGTTCATTGCGATTAAACCTCAATCCCTTTCTCCTTCATATAAGCAAGGATACGTTCCTTCTCGTGTTGAACTTTGATCTTGAAGTGCGGTAAGTCAAGCACATCCGATTTGGGATCGTACTCTACATCGTCTTCATACCAATAGCAGATCTCAGGTAACTCATCATGAATCACAACAAACAGTTCGTAATTGAACTCCTTGATGTCCTTTGCACTTTCCATTAACAGATCCGGGAAGTCATAAGAGAAATCAATGGCCTTAACGCGATCCTCCAAAAAATCATCGATACATACAAGGATTTGTTTCAAATACTTAGGAGATGCTTTTGTCGAGTCCATGATAGTTTAAACTTTGATCCCTTTCGCATTCATGTACCCAAGAATTCGATCCTTTTCAATCTGTACTTTTGCTTTAAAGTGTTGAACATCCAGAACACCTGTTTTTGGGTCAAACTCAGCACCTTCCTCATACATAGAACAAACTTCAGGTAGATTGAAGTGAACAGTATCACATAGTCCTGAATCAAGTTTTTCGATCAGCGAGGAACTCTCAAGAAGTAAATCTGGTAAGTCATATGAAAAATCAAATGGCTTAACCCGATCTTCAAGGAAGTCATCAATCATAGCGAGTATTTTTTTGAGGTAATCCAAGGAATCCATTGGGTATCCATTCTCCTCCAGGTTTGTTTGCTGACAAGAAGGTAATCACTTTACCGGTTCTACGCACATATACAATACCGATGTCATTGTAGAACTTGATATCACGAACTTCCGCCTCAACGATTTGCCAGTAATTTGAAGGTTGCTTCCAAACTGTAACTACATCATCGAAACTCATGAGCTTCTTTGTCGGGCCCTTCTTCTGATTAACAAATCTATCGAGACCATGATCACTGACTTCGATCCCATGATCTCTGAATCTGTAGTAAGTTGAGATCAGTTTTTCTCTATGTGACTCAGGCCAATCAGGATGTTTGTTTCGTATGTCAGAAATCAAATCATATTCACGCTTGAACTGGTTCCATCTCTCAACATCAGTATACTTCATGTCCTGAAATTCACCTAATGTTGATGGGAAGTTGCGGACCACCTGTCCATATTTTTGGAACGTTGCGTTGTCCCTAGAGAGGTTTTTGACCTTCTTGAAGGCGACATCCGTTTTCTCAACTCCATACCGGTCATACAGTGTTTGCTTCCACTCCTTGTACGTCATGTCTCGAGGAATGGACTCGCGTTCACCGGTAACCGGGTTCGCAGCTAGTCGCTTCAGGTTCTTACGGAACTCATCGGACATTCGTGCGACAAAGGTACTGCGACAATTGGGATGGACCGGAGGTAGATTGACTCCGATCTCTGCATCCTTCAACTTGACGATGGATCCGTCTTTGTCCTGGCAAATCTCGGAGGTTTTGGCATCCAGTACCGCTACATATTCGAATTCATCCACTCCACTGTTTGACAGTGCCAGCAGCTTAGCCTGGTTGGCCACATAGGAGGCTTCCGTCCGGATCAATCGCACAGCTTTGTATTCATCGGTTTGGAGTCGCTCTTTCAAATCAAGTGCCATCAGTCGATAACTCTTGCCTTGAGCAAATCCGGTCGTCATGGTCTCGATCAAGTCATCAGAGAGTTGATCTGTGTTATCCCACAGACGCTCTGACCAGTTCTTGCCGGACCAGCTGGAGCGAATGATCTCGTAGATCATTTGATCCGTTGGAGTCTCAAACGCAAAGGCATACCCGATTTGCTGTTGAAAATCGAATACGGTCATGTTGTACATGGACTCCGATGCGACTGTAAGGCCAGTCTCAATACGGGGCTCAACCTGATCGGTTAGAAGCGCAATGCGAGCGTTGACATTAGCCTTGAGTACCTCTAGACGTGAAATACGCGCCTTGTAGGCCAACTTGGTGATTTCTTCTTTGATCTTGCGCTTGGCCTTCTTCCCTTTGGAGGAATCGAGCATGGCGTACAAGGCATCGACTTCTTCTTTCGACACCTTGACACTTAGCAACTCTTCCAGATCCTCGAGCTCGATCTTGCCTTTGAAGGCTAGACGCTCAATCTGGTTATCGATCTCGATTAAGGCACGTTCATATGAACCAACGATCTGCGCAATTCTGTGTTCAATGTCAGCGTGGATCTCCTTCATCCGTCGATCGGCACGCTCTTGCCAGTAATCGCTCATTCATCGTCATCCTCAACGTTTGCTGGTTCATTCGGCTCCTGCTTCGCATCGGCTCCTTTAGGTTCATCATCGTTCAACCCGAAGGCTTCTCGTTGGACCTTAGCAGCTTCTTTACGTTCAATAGCCAATCGATCAAGTTCTTGTTTGACGTTATCAACCCAAGGATGATTCGACATAATCGTTTCATCGGAAATCAACCCTTTGGACATCTGGGCCATTTGAATGACTTCCAGGCTGTTGGAAATCATGGAACGCGTGTAGATCTGTTCTACTTCGACTTCTTCAAAGTCACCGGTTCCGGTAAGCAGCAAGTACTGCTTGTACAGGTCAATCAACTTCTCGATGGCATCTCGGAACTCCGATTCCATTTGGGCTGCCTTGAGTTCAAGCAACCCATACAGCTGGCGCAAGGCCGTACCGGATAGATTACCGAGGTTTTCGAGCCGAGGGTCAACGCCCTGACCGGACATCCAAATGGACTTGTCAACGAGCTCCAACAGTCTGATTCGGGCTTCAACCGGAATATCGACTTTCAGAGTATCCAGGCTTCCATTGGTGTCCATATTGACGGCTTTGTATTTCTTGAGATCCTCAAGGAATACATCCAGGTCTGTGCCACCGTAGTTGATCAGCACGAAGATGAGCTGCTGCATGTCTTCAATGTCATTCGCATAGAGCGACACCGTCTTGTCGTAGACATCGATCAGCGCTTTATACTTATGCAGATCATCTGCTTTCGTTGGGTTGTTCGAGAATTCGATGAACGGAAGGCGTTTCCACTCACCGACCCCTTCACCAACGGAGAACTGAGGTGTCTCCTCAATGAACTTGTTATTGCGCCATTTTTTGATGGTCGCATTGGAGTGGAACTCGATGACTTTCTCTTTACCAACTTGGTAATATCGGATGACATACATCAACCGCTTCTCAATCGTGGAGTCCGTGATCGGGATGATCTCTTCAGGATCGATCGTTGCGGTCTTGAACTCACCATCTTCGTTGATGTAGGCATACAGCCACCCATGACCGGCATTGCTGGCATCAATGGACAACACGCCAAGATTGCGGTGGATCCGTTTCGACAACTCCCCGAGTTGCTCTTCAAATTCTTCAACGGATTGGCCTTCCTCGACCATCGGTTTCAATAACACCATTTGGCCAAACAGGTACGCGGATTTCTGATCGCAGAGAATCTGATGGTAATTGAAGGGCACACGGTTGTCAGCACGACGTAAGGGACTGGTTTCCACTTGAGCGACCAGCTCATCCACTCGCTTCTCATCAGCCGTGAGGATGGAGTTCTCATTCTCGTAATACTTCTTGGCCGTTTGCACTTGCGTGACATAGGCATGATTGAGATTGATGATGCGGTTGATGGCCGTCAGTAAACTGGCATTGTCATCAACATTACCCAAATCCTCAATCGTAAATTCTTGACGTTTCATTTCGTCTCCTTTCCTCGCGGTTTGAGCACACGCAGTGCTCCGTAATTCATTTCTTCACCCAAGGCATATCGTGCCTGGTCAATCATGTGGTTGTTTTTATCCGGATAACTCCCTTTGAAGTTTCCGTTCTTGTCACGTTCAAGTTCATACGTTGAGAACTCCCGTGCTGCATTCGGACACCGCATTGGATCGATCACGATTTCCTCCAGGTCTTGAAGAAACTTGATGCCGTACTCAACACTGTCAGGACCTTTGTAAGCTCCTTTGATGTTGATGCCGTATGACTTCATTTCAGCAATGCTCTTCGGCTCTGCACTGTCGCAGATGATCAAACTGTTGGAAGTGTTTTCCAACTGAACCAACTCAGCGGTTTTGCGATTGCTGAGTCCAGCCTGATAGATCTCCCGGAAGATGTAGAGTCTACGCCGTGTTCGGTCGAAATGCTGAACCCCATAAGCCAGTGGATCCGCAGCATACCCCCAGTCAAGACCTCGTTTCACATGATCGAATTGACTGATCTCTTCATCGGTGATCGGACGCAGCACGACGTTATCGAAGACCTGTCCACCGGTTCCGGTGACTTCACCCAGGTACTCATGTCGATACGAGGTTGGTTTTGTTTTGGCCAGATGTTCTGCTTCAGCAAGAAACGCTGGACCCAGCCATTCTTTTGGTACCGATCGGTAATCACTGTGATGAACGATGGTGTCATCACGCGGTATGATCACATCCTGGTTGACCCAGTTGTTGATACTCTTGGGTGGGTTGTAGGAATAAAAAACGGTGAACTTGTCACCGCCACGCATGAGTGATTGGTTGATGGTTCGAATCTCTTCATCACCATCGAATTCGTCATACTCTTCAAACCAGATGTAAGCGAAGTACCCATGCTTCAGTTTTGAAGACTTGATCTTCTTTGGATCATCCGCTCCTCGAAACAGGATTCGTTGTCCGGTAGGCAGATACGTCATTCCCAGTGGGCTGTACTTGGGTTGCCACAAATGACTCACACCGAGTGATTCGATCGCCCACAACAATTGCTCGAACACACTTTCTTCCAGGTAACGGCCAACCTTACGGATGACCATTGCATTGGCTTGAGCATTCTGCATCATACCCAAGATGATCTCGATGGAGATAAACGAGGACTTGGTACTCCCGCGTCCGCCCTTGAGTTTGAAGTGCGTTGCATCGTGCCGGTTGATCTGGTGATGCAGTTGGAAGAATGACGGAGCAACCAGGGAGGACAACTTAACTCGATTCGTCATTTCCGTCAGGAATATCGTTGACGATCGTCACACCGGCTGCACTGACTTCCATCTTGTCAGTATACATCCCCAGATGCTTACCTAGGAGTTCAAGGGCTTTTGTGGCTCCTTTGGAATCGAAAGTGAACTCACCAGTCTTAACCAGTTTCTTCTCTTCGTAATCCCACTCCATGACCGGTACGGGCTCTTTGGACTTCTGTACAACGTCGACAAGCTGATGAACAACCCAATCCGAAGTAATGGCCAATCGCTCCGTCTGCTCCTTCTGAAGCTCTCTTACACGCGCAAGGACCTTAGGATTCTTTAACATCGTGCTTGCCTGGACATGAGCAGTCTTCTTGCTGTATCCTGCCCGGATGGCTGCCTGAGTACCATTGTAATCCACGATGTACTCTCGGCAGAACAGTTCATGCTTGTTGTTAACTTTGTCTGTCACAATGGCCTCCTTTCTGTTTAGTAAAAGTGAAAAGCATTCTGAAAAAGACTAGTTAAATTCTCTTGGTATAATTAATACAAAGGAGGAGAAAGGAGGTAATCTATGGCAAATAAAAAACAAACATCTAAAGCAGTGGCAAAAGTTGCCTCAAAAATCTTGAAAGATGGCAGAACTTCTAAGACATCAAAAACTGTCGCCGGGAGTGCTTTGTCTCAAACCAAGAAAGGAAAGTAGTTCATTGTTGTTTTCCAGAATCTGGGTAAGTGCTGTTGAAAGTGATTTGATTAGTTGTTCATTGTCATGCTCTTCATTAAATCCCATCTGCTCAAAAGTAGAATGCAAGATCTCGTGAATTAGCGTGACTTTTTTATTTTGAACACTCATGTTTCTGTAAATCTTTATTTGATCGGCCACATGATCAATCTGTCCTAAAAGTGATGCACCGAACTCGATTTGATCAACTTCAATAACTTCAAATGTTTTCGCGAGTACTTTTAATTTCATGTCGCTCCTTTCAAACTAAAAAGAGCCGAAGCTCTTTAGGAATTATTCAATGATTGCTTTAAGTAACTGACTATTGGTGTCATGTACTCAATGAAGTGAAACAACACATCATCACTGAGTTCACTCAGGTTTTTATCTTGATGTTCACCAAATTCTACAATGGCCTTAACAAGGTTCTCATGCGCCTTCTGTTGCTTGTCGTTATCGACAAAACGATTCAGGATCGCAATCTGTGCAAGAGTCCTCTTGATTGGTGTTTCGGTATATCGAATCTCAGCAGTGTATGCCATTTCGTGTATGTTCATGCCCTGTTGTCTGCGATAAACGATGTCAATCAGCTCCATGAACTTCGTATTCCAATGCACTATCTCTTCGTGAGTCAATTTCAGTCACCTTCTTGCAAGCAAGTGGCTTCATTATACACTATGTATTTAAATACTTAATACTTATAATACTTACTTAAATACATAATCTTTGTAAATACTAGTAGTCATGTTCTTTGGCTGTGAAGAAGGGGAAGAACTGATGATTGAACTGCACTATGTCTCCGTGTTCGTTTATCATGCCTTCGATGATCACGTACCCCATGTCGGACTGGATCCCTTTACCGCGCATCCATCCGGATTGTGATTGGAAGGATGGTAAACTGATCGCTATGACGTTTCGGTAAAACATCACGAAATACTTGTGGTAGTGCCCGGTCACCAGGATCTTCGGTTTTTCACCTCCGGACATGTTGTTGATCCGCTTTTGAAGCTGGTAAGACAACGCGTAGGATGTTCCGTCTCCAGGATGAATCAGATCCATGTCCACTTGATCCGTTAACCAGATCTTGGCGTAGTCTTGACCCAGGTAGATCATGTCATCACGTCGATTGGCAATGGCACGGCCAACGTTGGTTCCGCCATTTCGGATGTGGGTCGCATCGTGATTACCCAGGATAAACCGGTTGGTCATTCCATCACGCTTCGGA
>Ga0209016_1002988_pt1 | contig 10551 bp, 8 predicted proteins | sample EPASupsiteSAE305_FD_187265 | JGI IMG/M metagenome (GOLD analysis project Ga0209016, IMG submission 187265) | Bioremediated contaminated groundwater microbial communities from EPA Superfund site, New Mexico - SAE3-05 (SPAdes) (version 2) | ecosystem: Environmental > Aquatic > Deep subsurface >...
AGACGCCATGGTAGCTGCGGAAAACCTTGCAGAAGTAGCTGACATCCGTGAACCCGCATTTTGCCGCGATTTCCTTGATGCTCAGCCGCTCCGCCTGGAGCAGCCGGATGGCCAGGCGCATTTTTAAGTCGGTGACAAATACTTTAGGCGATGTCCCCTGGTATTGGTGAAACAGCCGGCTGAAATGGAATTTGCTGTAACCGGAAATTCTGCTCATCTCGTCAACCGTGATATCTTCACCGATGTGCTTCATGCAATAATTGGTAATTTTAGAGATAAATTCCGGAGCGGAATCTTTGCCTTCCCGCCTGCCCAGGTCCTGCAGCGCATCCATCGTAAAATCATACGCCATAGCGGATGCTTCGCAAGGCGACTGCAACTGCCCTTCGCAGCAAGCCAGGTAGATTGCCGCAGCCTTATCCAGGCACTTTGCGCCTGACGGAACAGAAACCACCGGACCGGTCATCTTTCTCAGCTCAAGCCATAGCCGGATCAACTCCGAGCCATTGACCGTTATAAAAATGAATTCCCAGTACTTGTCTTCCAGAGAAAAATAGTAGCAGTGATTTTCCGGCACCAGTAACAGCATGGCTTTGCCCTGATCGATCTTATATTCTTCGTCTTCCAATCGCAACCGGCCGCAACCGGCCAAAGTGTATTGCCAGATGAAAAACTCTTTTTTGCCGCGCTTCATTCCGTCAAAACAGTAGGCCGGCGTCGTAACCGCCTGATGCCCGTTGTTAATCAGCATCGAATGCAGATGAAAAGCCTGTTCCGCATACATCGGGCTGAAAATACGAAACGGATATTCTTTGAAAACGTCAAGCATGTTTTTCATATTCCATAGACATATTTATAATTGGTAGAATTAACTGATACAGCAATATAGTTTTATTTCGGCGCTTTTCAACAGCAGATTGCAAAGTCCGGATTGGTGTGGAGGACGGGCGACGGTCTGATTTCAGGGCAGAAAAATGGCGAGAGAGACGGGACTCGAACCCGCAACATCCACCGTGACAGGGTGGTACTCTAACCAATTGAGCTACTCCCCCGCTATTAAGCGGTACCATGCTAAAAGAAAGTGGCGAGAGAGACGGGACTCGAACCCGCAACATCCACCGTGACAGGGTGGTACTCTAACCAATTGAGCTACTCCCCCACTTTTTATTAGCGGTACAAAATTTAATTCAAAAGAGCTTTTTTACAAGCCGCTAAAACTTGAAAAATCTAAAAAAGTAAAAAAAAAGCTGTTTTAGTTATTTTAAAGCACTAATTTTGCTAAAAAACTTGAACTTCAAAGAATATTTTTAATATTAAGAGTGTGACAAGATTGTTGAAAATTACAAAACACAAATGGAACATTGATGAAGTTCAACTATGATATTCAAATTGATTTGCACGGTTGTAAAGCCGAAGAGGCGATGACCAGGGTGCGGGCGCTGTGCTTTTCACGCAAAGGGAAGAGCATTATGGTTATTCACGGCAAGGGCGACGGCAAATTGCGCAAAGCGGTAAGGGACTATCTCAGCACAAACAAACACATTAAAGGGTATGAGTTCGGGGAAGAATGGAATATCCCCGGCGGTGATGGCGTTACCATCATTCATACTTAACTTGAGCAAGGAACAATCATGGACAAGAAACTGGAACAGTCAGACGTTTCCGCGGAAGCGCTGCTGAAAGTAATGGAAAAACTGCGTGCGCCGGACGGATGTCCGTGGGACAGGCAGCAGACGCATGAAACGCTGAAGCTTTATCTGGCGGAAGAGTGCGCTGAACTGCTGGACGCGATTGACAATAATGATCCGGAAGCGATTTGCGAGGAGCTTGGCGACGTCCTGATGAATATTGTGTTTAATTGTGTCATCGCCAATGAAAAAGGTCATTTTCATTTCAATGACGTCCTGGCCGGCATCATCGGCAAGATGATTCGCCGCCACCCGCATGTCTTTGGTGACATTCAGGTGGAATCGGCGGATGATGTGGTGGTTGTCTGGGAAAAGATCAAACAGCGTGAAAAGAAGAATGCCTCTGCCCCGGAATCTGTGTTGGACGGAGTCCCCAGAAATCTGTCGGCGCTGCTTACCGCCCGCGCGGTGCAGCGGAAAGCCGCCAAATACGGTTTCGACTGGAGTTCGGAGGCGCAAATCGTGGAGAAAATTGAAGAGGAACTGGCTGAACTGAAAGAAGCAATGGCTTCCGGCGATCAGGAACATGTGGATGAAGAGCTGGGCGACCTGCTGTTCGCTATGGTGAATCTGGCCCGGTTCCGTGACCGCACTACTCCTGAAGACCTGCTTAATTCGGCGACCGTAAAGTTTAAAGCCAGATTCAAGTATATAGAAAAAGAACTGAAAGCCGGCGGCAAAATGCTTGCCGAAGCGTCGCTGGATGAGATGGAAGTGCTTTGGCGGCAAGCCAAAAACAGTTTATGAACTTCCGCCGTTTCCAAAAGAAGGCTGGTTGAATAAGAAAAAAATAATTTAAGGCTTAATTTTTTTTGTTGTTTTTATGATTTTCGGGTTTATATTCATCATTGTTTCATGATATAAATAACGGGATGGCTGATGAGAAAAATATTGTTGCTCATAATTTTGACAGGCATGGCGTACACGTTCTTTCCTGCGCCGGAAGCCAAAGCCATGGATCCTGTGACAATTGCGCTGCTGACCCCGGTGGCTATCGCCGCCGCGCAGAAAGCTCAGCCTTACGTTATGCGCGGGTTAAAGGGCGGATTAGCCGGGTTTATTGATATGGGCGTGGATATGATTGACATAATGCGGCTTCCGCTTGGCGTGCTTCAGGCAACGCTTGGCGCGCCGTTCGGATTCTTTAAGGACGGCATTCGCAATATTGTCCTGGGGTGTGTGGCTCCGTTTAAACTGGCATTCCATACGGTAATGCTGCCGGTGAAATTCTGCGGATTTTAATTTACAGTTGGAGACGGACGGATTGTGTCTTGACGCGCCGCCGGATTCTTCACGATTGTTGTTTCCCGGAGGGAAAATATGGGGAGAATGAAAAAAAGTTTTTACAACACCTATGAAGTGTTGTGTGACTGGTATGGCAAAGAGCGGGCGGATCAGGAGATTGTGGCATATTGTCCGCGTCCGGTTTCCGTCGCGGACACGGCGAGGAAGATTCTTGAAGGGGTATTGTCCGAAGAAGCGATGCAAATACTTAAGATACGGGAGAAATGGGAACTCATCGCGGGCAAGCAGATCATGGCGGTTTCCTCTCCGCTTAATGTGAAAAAACGGACGCTGTATGTTGAAGTTTTTCACAGTACATGGCTCCGGGAGCTTAACGGGCCGGTGAAGAAACAACTGCTGATGAAGATCAGAAAGATTCTCGGAGATGATTTCTGTGATGATATTAAATTTGTGCCGGGCGGCAGGAGTATTGAAGAATAATGAATGGAGAAATGGCGCGAATGAGATTTGAACACTGTCCCGGCTTCTGCTGGATGCCTGTCAGAACTAAACCCCGGCAGGAAAAAAAACTCAGAGAATATTGTTCCGCCCACCGGATCGAATGTTATCTGCCCCTGATCAGAAAGCTGCACCATTACGACAAGCGCACCATGGAGTTTATGCTTCCAATGTTTCCGGGATATGTTTTCTGTCTGATATCTGAGGAGAATTATAAAACACTGGTTTTGTCCAATGCGGTGCTTTTCAAGATCAACCTCGATGAAAAAGGCGAGGTTGTACTGCTGAAAGAGCTTGAATCTATCCGGGCTTTTGAACTGCTGGCGCTTAAAGAGGATATTGTGATCAAACCTGAACTGGTTGCCGGAACCCCGGTTGAAATCAGTACCGGGCCATTTAAAGGAATTACCGGGATAGTTGAATACCGGAAGAATAAAACCGTGATTACCGTAAATATTGAGATACTCGGGCAGTCGGCTTCCGTGGAGGTAGAGGCAGGTTTACTGGAACAATTGAAATGACCAACGGCTGTTAACGGGTGTCTTTGGCGATTTCCCGTGACTGGAAAAAACCTATTGCCCACATGCTGCAGAGACAGATATAAAGAATTACATATACGGCAGCCCATAGCAGATATGACATTGGAATCGATTGTCTGCTGGCCAGCGCGTCCGCCATCCAGAAGAACTGCCAGTTGGGAAGCAACGCATAGAAAAATCCGCCAATGAAATTTAAGAACGCTGAATTCGTCATTTGAAACAAACTGACGATATAGTTTGATATCAGCCCCAGAAAGAAAATCACGCAACACACCGTCAGATTAGCCACCATTTCCAGTCTGGTTGAAAAGACAACTGTGATGGTCGCCATCGCTGATACGGAAAAAAACAACAGCGTCAGGGCAATCATTAAATCTCTCATGATTATCTCTTCCGGCTGCGGCTGAAACAGGAAAAGCGCGAGGCAATAAAGCGGAAGCAATATCAGGATGACGTTTATTGCCGTTGCTGAAAATGACTTTCCGTAGAAGAAATTGCACAGACAGCCAATTGTTGCCGCCACAATCAGGATGCCGAAGAAAATGCCGTAAACCGTCATGTCAAGCCTGAACTGGTCTTTAGCTATATACACCGAAATTATTGTCGCAATATTGCAGATAAAGACAAATATGATTACCGCAAGCATGATGCCGAGTATTTTGGCGCAAATAAAAGACCAGCGGGAAACCGGCTTGGACAGCAGCAGCAGAACCGTGCCGTTACGCATTTCACGGGAAACGGTATGGCTTGCACAGAGTACAGCTGCGAACAGCCCGAACACCAGGCAGGTGGCCATTGAACTGTCCACCACCAGTTTGACCTGTTCGGAAAAGACGAACAGCGTAACGCTGGGAAAGTGGCCAATCAATGCCAGTGCTGTAATCAGCAGAATGAAAAAGATTGGCTCACGGATACATTCCCGAAAAGTATTCCTGGTCAACTGAAACAGGTTAAACATGCAAACTCCAAATGCCTTGCGGGAAATTACTTCTTTGCAGCGGCTTTGATCTCAGGTTCTTTAACATCTTCCTTGACAGTTTCTTCTTTGACGTCTTTGGTTTCTTCTTTGACGTCTTTCGCATTCTTTGCAGCGGTGTCTTCGGCTTTCACGTCAGCCTTTTTATCTGTTTCGGGAACTGCTGCGGTTTCCACCGGGGCGGTTTCAGAAGGCTGATACAGTTTGCCGCCTTCAACCTGACGGTAGAGACGGGTGTAGTCGGAAGCCAGATTGTTCAAGTCGAGAAGGCGGGCAACGCTTCTTGCGTTGATGAGCCAGTCTCTGCCGTTGACAACGAACACAGGCATCTTTTTGTCAATCATGTTGATATAGTTCTGGGGAACAAAGCCGCGGTCGCCCAAAACCAGAATTTGCTGGGGATTGATAAAGGTAACGAATTGGCCTATATTTTCTTCTTTTATTTCCAGCGCCAGTTTCTTGATTCCAGCCGGCATGAAATATATGCCTTTCTGGTCTCCGGCCGGCAGCAACAGAATCGGCTGCTTGGTTTCGCGCTGAATTAATTCAGCCAGCAGTCTGGACTTCTTGTAGTTGGAAGTGATGATCAGGGTGATGACATCTCTTTCCGGTCCTTGATACGGGGTCGTCATTTCTTTCACGCTGAGCGCGAAGGAAGTTGAAGTGAACAATACTGCCATGGCCGCCAAAAAAAACTTTTTCGATAATACTGACTTAATCATATCCAAGTCCTCAATAATATTGGTTAATGTTCTTAAAAATTATAAAAAGAATGAAAACACTATACAATATAGAGTATATCTCTGTCGGCGCAAATCCAAAATTGCAAGACTTTTAATTTTTTATGCAAAATACTTGCAGATTTCGAAAAAAGTAGCAGATTACTGTTTCATTTATTTTGAATCGTTAATTATTTATCCGGAGTTTTAAGTGATTAAAAGTTTGTTGGAACATTATAATATTGATAAAAAAAACCAAACAGGCGGCGCCGCGATTTTTATCAGTGGAGTCGGCAGCAACGCCGAACGCCTGCTGGAAACAAGGGAGAGATTCTCCGGCGGCAACTGGAAACCGGCAGTCATTGTTACTGACTTCCCTGAAAAAAGCCGCGCCGCTGAAATCGCCCGGCGTTTTGATCTGCCGCTGGCGGCTTTGAGCATCAAAGATTTTTACTCCAGACACGGGGAGAAAAGCACAACCCTGCTTACTGAATCCGGACGGCGCATCCGGGAAATGTGGACTGAAGAACTGCGCAGAATATTATTGCCGTATGATATCTCATTCGGAATCCTGGCCGGATTTGTCTCGCTGTCGAACATTACCGGCGACTTTCCGTGTCTCAATGTTCACCCCGGCGACTTGACTTTGGAGGAAGGGGGCAGGCGTGTTCTCGCCGGACTTAACACCATTCCCATTGAGAACGCCGTTTTGCGCGGACTGACAACCCTGCGCAGCAGCGTCATTCTGGCTCAGCCTTATACCGGGGCAGGGGGTGAAATGGATTCCGGGCCGGTGCTGGGCATATCCCCCGCATGCGGGATTGATTTGATGGGCGTTGATGTCGCGGAGTTGCGCGGAATCGCCGCCGCCCGTCTGCCGCTGAAGCCGCGGGGCGGGTATAAAGACTTGCTGGAAACTGTCGCGCTGCACAATCAGGAACGGCTCAAGCAACAGGGAGATTGGATAGTTTTTCCTCCCGCAGTGGCTGATTTCGCCGCCGGGAAATTCGGTTGTGATTCCGAAGGCGGGCTTTATTATGATAATGACGGCCGATGGACCAGAATCCGCACCGTGGAATATTCCGATTCAGGCAGAAACTTGATTAACTGACCGCAACACATTCCTCTGAAAGAATTTTATTATGTTTTTAAAACGCCCTGTCCTATTGTGGTCAAGCCTGACTGTCGCGCTGTTGCTGGTCATTGCTGGAGCCTGTTTTATCGCCGGGAACTATTATCTGCCGGATTATCTCCGGAAAAATATATTTCCCAAAATGCTGCGGGAAGCCGGAATAAAAGATTTCTCCGGAACGGTCAGGCATGCCGGATTGTTCAGCGCTGATCTTGGCTCGCTGACAATTGGCGAAGCAACGGCTTCCGCGCTGAAGGTTCATGCCGTAAATATTCGTTACAGTCCGACCAGTCTGCTGCCGGGATTTCCTGTAAAGCTTACTGAGGTTGAGTTAAACGGTATCAACTTGCATTGTTCCGCCATCGGAGATAAGCTGACAATCAATGGTATTGAGCTTGAAAAATTTTCCGGCATCATTAAGGAACGGCTGTTCAAGCCGGATGGCAGCGCCCCTGCGCTGAACATTGAAAAAATCTTGATTTCTGACGCCGTGCTGGAAGTTGAGTTGCGTGAAAAAAAATATCTGCTGCCTTTTGAGCTGACGCTCGAACCTCGTTCCGCCGACTGGTCGCAGTTGAACGTTTCCTTGAAAGTGTCATGGCGCGGCCGGGAAATTACTGCCGGGACACTCTTGAATTTTGCCGGAAAAACTGCCGATGCTGAATTTTTCGCGCCAGTCGTGCTTGCCCGCGGGGCAGAACTCTGTGAGTATTTGCGAATAATCAAACTGCCGCAGAATTTTAAACTTGACGGCGATGCCGCCATTAAAGGACGTTTTTCATTTGAGTTAAGTCCATTCCGGATCAATACTTTTGTGCTCGAAGGAATTTCCGATGACTGTACCATGAAAATAGACCGCCTGGTCTTTTGCAACGAGTTGAACCCGGACTGTTCCAGACAGTCAGTCAGTTTTAAGTTCAGCAAAGATAAATTCAAATATTCGTTGTCTGTATCTGATTTCCGGAGTAGTTTTCCGCTGCCACTTAGCTTTCGCGGAACAAAATGTGAGTTTGCATCCACTGATGATTTGATTGAATTTAACGGGGAAATGCTGTTGGATACGGCAAAAATTCTGTCGACGCTGGATTATAAAGTCAATTTGTTGAAGGAATCGAGGATGGCGCGGCGATTCAATGTTTCGCTGTCCGGAAAAAACGGCGAATGGAAATTGAACAGCCAGCCGCTTGCTCATTTGTCCGCTGAAAACTGCGATTTTTTCATGAAATATGAGAAGATGTTTATTTTCGCGTCGGCAGCCAATATTAATTTATCCGGCGCTGGAAAAGGTTTTGCCGGAGACATCGGTTTGGGTTGCGCTTTTTCAGATATTAATATATCCGGCGCAGGCAGAACGATGGCTGCCGACAGCGCAATGTTTGATTCTAAAATGAAGTTGCAATGCCCGGATAAAGGCATTGCTCCAAAAACTTCCGATATTAATCTGCAAATACGGATACCGTCCGCGATTTTCGCCGGCGGCGGCTGGGATCTCATCCTGAACGGATTGGACCTTTATGGAAGCTGCGGATTTGAGAACGGAAGGGTTCTGCCTGCAAGATTGTTTGGAAAATTGGTTTGTGACAAAGTTTCCGGCAAGGCCGAAGACTGCAAAATTGATGCAGAAAAGTTCAATGCTAAAATAGATGTTCAAAATGAGAAAAATACCGAACGGTATTCCGGCAGCGGGGAGCTGATATCTTCGCGGTTTGATATTGGTTTGAATGGGCGTAAACTGAATCTTCGCGGAAGCACCTTGAAAGGCGGCTTGAGTATTGAACAGCGGAAAAACCGGAAGTGGGAACTTTCCGGATTCAGCGGAAACTGTATTCTGGATAAAATGGAATTAGCTGAGGAGAATGTAAAGATTGCGGCGGAAAAACTTGAAAGTACCGGCATTTTAAAGTTCGAGGCAGGCTATTTACTTAATTATAAGAAACTGTCCGGCAAACTCGCTCATATTAACGTTTCTGACGGAGAATTCAGTTTTGAAGCCTGGAACAGCATGCTCGATGGACTGTTTGAATACAATCAAATCCCGTCTGTCAAGAACAGGAAAAATCTCAAAGAGCAACTGGTCTTTAACAAGGCAAACTTCGGCAACAAATTTTTTAATGTTGCCGCTTCCGGCAAACTGACATTCGAAGGGTTGGTCAGAAATTCAAGGTTGATACCGGATTCGCTCGAAAGCAGCTTGGCGCTGAATTCGCCATGTCTGAGCATCGGCCAGTGCAGGATTAATGCGGATGAACTTAAAGCAGTAAGCAAATATATTTTTGACCCCAAGCTAAGCCTGCCCGGAGCGCTGGTCCGGATTGAAAACACTCTGGAACTCTCTTCTTGGGAGGGGCAGGCCGGAGCAGTGAAATTTCAAGCGCCCGGTCTTGCCGCTGCGATGAAATTCGGACCGGACAGTTCCGCCTCCGCTTTGCGGTCATTTTCCGGCAAGGCCGCAGTCAAGGCCGTATCCGGAGTCGCCTGGGATTCCGACTTTGAGTTTTCGAACCTCATTCTGAACTGGGAAAGCCGTAAAGATGACGATGGTGTTTTCACTGTTCATCCTGTCTGCAAAGGTGTTGGCTTCAAAATTAAGAATGACGTATTTAATGCGGACAGTCCGGCGTTTGTCATAACCGGACAATATGACGGCGAAACATTTGCCGGAAAAGTCGCGCTGACCGGCGCATCCGCCGGATTTCCGGAACAGCAGATATGCTTGAAAAGCATTGATTTGAGAATGCCGGTTTCATTGCCGGATATGAAGGCGGCGGCAGCGGCAGAGTTGAACATCGGTTCAATCATCTGGCAGGAAAGCGATTTAGGCTCAGCGGCAATGGAGATTGAGTCCGGCGACGCGGAGGCGGCGTTCCAGGGCAATTATTTTGGAAGGCTGATTCCGGGAAGTTCTATGTCCTATGCGGGCAGGATTGCGTTTCCGCTGGACCCGCTTAAACTGGAAATTGAATATGCGGTGCCGGAATTCAGGACTGTTCCGGAATTCGACCTTACGAGGCTTTCTGCGACATTTGCCGGAATTGTTTTCCAGGGGGCGCTCAGTAGCAAAGGCAGCATCAAGGTGGACGGCAGTTCCATTCATAGCTCCGCTGAAGTTAAAATCAAGAATTCGCAACTGCGATTTCCTGGCACTTCCATCAAAGGGATTAATTTTGAGTGTGTTTTTGATGATCTGCTCAATTTTCGGAGCGCCCCTCATCAAGCGCTTAACTTTAAAGAACTTAAATTCGGACGTTATGAGTTCACCGACGGCCTGGCCAGAATGCAGTTTGAGTCATTGTCTGATCTGTTGATTGAAAACTGCCGTTTTAAATGGCTTGGCGGCTCGGTCAGCAATGACGATGCGTTTCAGTTGAATAACGATGTCCGCGCCGGAACCGTTCCGCTATCAGTAAAAGACATCCGTCTTGCTGATATGCTGCGTTTTTGCGGATTCGCTAACGTTGAAGCTACTGGCGTTTTAAACGGTTCGATGCCGTTAACATGGAGCAACGGCCATCTGGCGGTTGACCATGCGTCATTTTATACCATGCCGGGGCAGGGCGGCGTTGTCCGGTTGCCCGGACTGAACAATTGCCGGATTCCCGGAATAAAGGACAAAGAACTGAACAGCAGCCGATTTGCCGAAGCCGCGCTGGAGGATTTTCAATACAACTGGCTGAAACTTTCAATAGATGAGAAAGGGCAAACCGTTTTTACCGGCATTCAGGCGCTGGGCAAACCTCAACTCCCGGTTCCGTTC
>Ga0209016_1002989_pt1 | contig 10548 bp, 9 predicted proteins | sample EPASupsiteSAE305_FD_187265 | JGI IMG/M metagenome (GOLD analysis project Ga0209016, IMG submission 187265) | Bioremediated contaminated groundwater microbial communities from EPA Superfund site, New Mexico - SAE3-05 (SPAdes) (version 2) | ecosystem: Environmental > Aquatic > Deep subsurface >...
TCCTCGGCACGGAACGGCACGAAAGCCGCCGCATCGACAACCAGCTGCGCGGCCGCGCGGGTCGCCAGGGCGACCGTGGTTCCACGCAGTTCTTCGTCTCGTTTGAGGACGAGCTCATGCGCCGGTTTGGCGGCGAGCGCGTCACGGGCTTGCTCAACCGCTTTACCACCGCGGACGAACAGGGCGAAATTCGCCTTGAGATGAAGATGCTGACCAAGCAGATCGAAGCTGCGCAGAAGCGCGTGGAGTCGATGAACTTCGAGACGCGCAAAAACGTGCTGCGTTACGACGACGTCATGAACAAACAGCGCGAGATCATCTATGGTCAGCGCCGCCGCGTGCTCATGGGCGAGGATGTTTCCGACAGCATCAAGACCATGATCTACGGCACCATCGACAGCATCGCGCAGCAGAAATGCAACCCGCATGCGCCGAAAGAGAGCTGGGATCTCACCGCGCTTTCGCAGGAGCTTTGCAGACTCACGCTGACGCCCGCGCGTCCCCTGATCTCTGAAGATGAGCGCAAGACGCTTTCCTATGAAGAAATTCTGCAAAAGCTCTACGCCTTTGCGGACAACGCCTATACCCTGACCGAAGAACGCCTCAAGCAGGCTGGCATCGATATGCGCGAAAACGAGCGCGTGCTGCTGCTGCGCACGGTTGATGAACACTGGATGGAGCACATCGACTCCATGGATCAGCTCAAGCAAGGCATTGGCCTGCGCTCCTATGGCCAGAAAGACCCCGTCTACGCGTATACGAGCGAAGGCTTTGAGATGTTTGACGAGATGGTCGATGAAATCCGCGAAGAGACCGTCCGACGCCTATTTACGATGCAGGTCACGGGCGGCCCCTTGCACCGCGTGCAGCTCGCCAAACCCATCGAGCCAAAGGGCGAAGGCGCAAATGCCTCCTACTCGCGCAGCGAGAAGAAGGTCGGCAGAAACGATCCGTGCCCCTGCGGCAGCGGCAAGAAGTATAAGAACTGCCACGGCAAGAACGAATGACTCGAAACAGCGCGCGCCGCTTTGTTTTCGGGCGGATAGCGCAAGATTGACCGCACTGCAAACAAAAAATCCACTACAGTACGATCGAGAGGAGTCAAAACTAGTATGATCCCATTGGACGAATATAAAATGAGTCTCGGGGAATTCGAGGAACAGCTCGAAGAGTGCCGTAAAGCGCTCAACCCCGAGAGCATCAAAGAGGAGATTCAGGCGCTGGAGGATCAGATGTCCGCGCCGGATTTCTGGAACGACGTCGATAACGCGAACAAGCTCTCCCAGCGTTCACGCCAGCTGCAGAATAAGCTCGAACGCTATAACAAGCTCAAATCGCGCTTTGACGACCTTGGCGCGCTCATCGAGATGGCGGAAGAGGAAAAGGACGACAGCCTCGTAGACGAGATCAAGACGGAGACCGCGTCCGTCGGCGAAGCCATCGAGACCATGCGCATGGAGCAGATGCTCAAAGGCCCGTACGACGCCGTGAACGCCGTTCTCTCGCTGCACGCGGGCGCGGGCGGCACAGAGGCGCAGGACTGGACGCAGATGCTCTACCGCATGTATGTGCGCTATTGTGAAGGCCGCGGTTGGACCGTGCGCGAGCTGGATATGCTCGACGGCGACGAAGCGGGCGTGAAATCCGTCACCTTTGAGGTGGACGGCGAGAACGCCTATGGTTTCCTCAAGGCGGAGAAGGGCGTGCACCGGCTCGTTCGCATCTCTCCCTTCGACAGCAGCGGCAGACGGCACACGTCGTTTTCCTCGCTGGACGTGACGCCCATCTTCGACGACGACGCGGGCGATATCAAGATCGAGCCCGACGATATCCGTGTGGATACCTTCCGTGCCAGCGGCGCGGGCGGCCAGCACATCAATAAAACGAGCTCCGCGATTCGCATCACGCACTTGTCGACGGGCATCGTCGTGCAGTGCCAGAACGAGCGCAGCCAGCTGCAAAACAAAGAGACCGCGATGCGCATGCTGCGCGGTAAGCTGCTTGAGTTGCAGGAGCGCGAACGCGAAGAGCAGATGAGCCAGATCAAGGGCGAGATGAAGAAGATCGAGTGGGGCAGCCAGATCCGCAGCTATGTCTTCCAGCCGTACACGCTGGTCAAAGACCATCGCACAGGCGCGGAGAACGGCAATATTCAGGCCGTTATGGACGGCGATCTTGAGCCATTCATCCACGCGTATCTCGTGCAGTCGTAAGAAGAAATTCTTTTTGTTTCTTTTTCTTTTAAGAAAAAGAAAAATATCTAAAGCGTCATTCCTTTGCTTCTTTTCTTTTCAGAAAAGAAGAGAACTCTAACGTACTTTTTGCTTTTTTTTCTGAAGAAAAAGAAGAAGAAAGCCAGTATGAAATTCGATTATGATCTCGTCGGAAAAATCGGCTCCATGGCGCTCATCCGCCGGGCCGATAACGACATCGACTACAACATCTTCTCCCGCTTAGGCTCGGAGCTTAGACCCGGCATGATCTGGGTCAGCAGCGGCGCGACCGAGATCGGCCGCCTCGACTACATCCGCAGAAACGGAAAAGAGCTCACGGGCGACCGCGAGGAGATCAAGGCGGACTACGCGGCACAGGGCCAGACCATCCTGATGATGGAATACCGCAGATACATTCCGGATCGTTATAGCGTGCGCCAGCTTTTAGTGGAGCACACGCATTTCAATGACGAGGAGAAGCGCAAGCACATCCGCGGCTTCTTGCTGCGCGCGGCAAAGCAGAACGCGATACCGATCGTGAATTACAACGATCCCGTGAGCATCGAGGAAATCCGCAAGATGGAGCTCGCAAACCTCCGCAACAAGGGAGAGGCAGTTGTAGAATGCATCGATAACGACGAGACGGCCTCCGTCATCTGTTCGCTTGTTCACGCAAAGTATCTTGTGATCTTCACGAGTGCGGACGGCATCTATCGCGACCCGACCGACCCGAGTACACTTGTGCCCGTCGTCGAGGGCAAGGACGCTGATGAGGTGATCGAACAGATCGACGTCTTGACCGACAGCTGCGTCGGCACCAGCCGACCCGGATCAAACGGCGCGCGGGCGAAACTCGACTTCATCAAGCAGCCTATCCGCGAGGGAACGACCGTGTATATCGCAAATGCACAACAGCGCATCGCCGATCTGTTGAACGGTACAGGCCGCTGCACTGTTTTCCGTACCAGATAACCGTAAAACAATAAAAATTTATTGACAAACGATAAATATTGAAGTAGACTGTCGTCAGAAAAGACGATGGTCTATTCTTTTGCGCAAAATGAGCTCATGAAAAACGTCTTTGAGACAATATCAGGAGGAATACAACCTTGAAGAAACAAAGCAGTCGATTCTTGAATCTGTTCGTTCAGGCCTGCATCGTGCTGGGCATGCTCGCGGGCATCGCGCTGATCGTCGAAATCTACATGGTAGAGATGCCGATCGTCCGAGACTTCTTCGCACAGGAAGGCAAACCGCTCCTTTTTGCAACGCTGTCCGGCATCATCGCAACGCTCTGCATCGCCAGCGGCGAGTACATCGCGTTTACGCTATTTTGCATGATGAACACGCTGCATGTTGATCCCTTCGTGCAGAAAAACGTAAATGCGCTCCGGCGCATGGGTATCGCAGCACTGGTCGTTGCACTGTTGGGGCTTTCTACCATGCTGCTCCATCCGGTGCCGCTCGCGGTGATCGCGGCGTTACCGGTTGCGATGTGCGGGTTGTTTTCGCTGGTGCTCAGCCGCGTGTTTGCGCAGGCGGTCGCATACAAGCTCGAAAACGACCTCACGGTCTAGCGGGGTGATGGTATGATACAGGTCAATCTGGACGTCATGATGGCAAAGCGCAAGATCAGCCTCAACGAGCTGGCAAAGCGCATGGATATCTCGTTGGCGAATCTTTCGATTCTCAAGAACAACAAGTGCAGGGCAATCCGTTTCGGAACGCTCAGCAGCCTCTGTGAAATCCTCGAATGTGAAGTAGGCGATATTCTCGTTTATGTGAAAGGGGAGGACCCAAATGGAACAGAATCCGATCTCGATTGAAGCACAGCCGGCAGCAAAGTCAAACACTATGGCGAAGCCGCAGCTGTGGCTTCTGGGCGGCGCGATTCTCATCGGAATCATGATGGAGCTCTGGCTGGAGAAGGACTATTACGCGCTCTATTCGGCCTTCTGGCTCGTGACGCTCATCATATTCGTGGCGTTCAACTTCAAGCGCGTCGTCGCGAATAAAACGGTACTCGCGCTGATCGTGCCGACGCTGGTGCTCATCGGTGTACTGATGTTCGACTATATGAACTTCGAGCTGCTGCCGTTTACAATGCTGCTCATACCCGCTGCATTGATCACCATCGGCGTGTTCACCACGCAGGAGATCACCTACAAGCGGGAAGGCAAGGCAGTTTTAGGCGTGCTGCTTGCGATGTTTACCAAGACGTTTACCGCAATCAACTTCTACTTCCGCGCGATCGGACAAGTGCTCAACCGCAAGAACAGTTCTTCAGCGCGGCATGGCTGGATCGGTTTTTTCATCGGATTGCCGCTGCTGGTGATCGTGGTGGCGCTGCTTGCGAGCGCGGACGCCGGCATGGCGAAGCTGGTCAGCAGAATTTTCGAGGATTATGAAAACTGGGATTTGGTTTTAATCATCTTCCAGTGGATCGGGCGAATCATCGTCGTCGTCTCCTCCAGTATGCTGTTTTACTCGCTGTTCTACAACCTCACCTGGGGGAAACCGGATGCGGATCTGATGCCCGTGCGCCAGAACTGGAAGCTGGCAGGCCCCGGCGTGGTGATCCTTATGCTGCTTGCGGCGTATGCGCTGTTTACGTATGTGCAGTTTACGTATCTGTTCGGCGGCACATTGCCGGTCGAACTGACCTACAGTAAATATGCGCGGGATGGCTTTAGCCAGTTTGTTGCGGTGACGCTGATCAACTTTACGATTCTCGGCGGCAGCCTCGTCAAGAGCGAACCAGGCCGCGCGATCAAGACGATGCAATCACTCTTGATTGCCGCAAGCCTGATCGTGCTTGCATCCGCTAGCTGGCGTATGCTGCTCTATATCGGCGCGTACGGCCTCACCATCCGCCGTATCCTGCCGCTGTGGTTTATGACGTACTTTATCTTCCTTGCGGCGGTGGGCGCGGTTCGCGTTTTCCGCGAAAAAGTGCCGTTTTTACGCATCGGTGCGTTCGCATTCGCATATTGGTACGCGATCTTCATCTGCATCGACTGGAACACGGTGATGCACACGTTTAACCAAACATACGGATTCGGGGGATAAGAACGTTCTTCTCTTCTCGAGAGAAAAGTAACAAAAGAGCTTCTCGTACGAACGGGAAGCTCTTTGAATTTTGTGTGTTCTGTTCTGTTTTAAGTTAGAGAAGATTGAAGTTCCAAAGCCTTCGCGTACGCTTCCTTCTTCGGCACACCGCAAGCCTTTGCCGCTTCCGCGGCTGCGTCACGAACGGAGAGGCCGGAGGAGAGCAAATTAGTCAATAGTGTCTCCAGATCGGGCGCGTCGTTTTCCTGCACGGTTGCGCGGCAGCGGATGCAGAGCACACATTCCCCGCGGGGCGCAGTCTCGGCATATCGCGCGGCAAGCTCACTGAGCGTTCCGCGGACGACTTCTTCGTGCAGCTTGGTCAGCTCCCGTAGCAGTGCCGCGTCGAGATCGCCCAAGCCTTCCAGCAGCGCGGTTACCGTCGCGTGGACGCGGTTTGGGCTCTCGTAAAAAATCACAGTATGGTCAAGGCGTTTGAGCTGCTCAATCAGTGGCTTTTGCGCCTTTTTTTCGCGCGGGAAAAAACCGAAAAACGTAAACGGCATTGCGGGCAACCCGCTCATCACCGCCGCCATTAACACGGCGGACGCACCGGGCAGCACGCTATAGGGGAGATTGTGCTCGATGCAAGCTGCGATCAACGCCTCGCCGGGATCGGAGACGCCCGGCATACCCGCGTCGGAGACGTAGACAATCGTTTCACCCGCCTGCAGCCGCGCAACCACTTCCTGTGCGCGCTGGCGTTCGTTTTCGCGATAGCAACTCACGAGCGGTTTCTTGATGCCGATATGGTTTAATAGCGTCAGCGTCCTGCGCGTGTCCTCGCAATAGACGGCGGAGCAGTTCGTCAGCGCCTCGCGCACGCGCGGGGTAAGATCGCTTAAATTTCCGATCGGGGTCGCGCATAATAACAACATAGGCGCTACTTCACCGTCCGCAGGTTTTCGCCCGTCAGGTGCAAAACCAGCGTGGTGTTAACATCATAAAGTCGGCTCGCTAAACGCTCACCATACTTAGTTTGCAAACCTCGCAAATCAAGATTCGTAATACATACAGTTGGTAAGTTCTGCAAAACTCGCTCGTTTATTACAGCAAATAACCATTCGGTCGAAACATTAGGAATAATTGGTTCGCTGCCTAAGTCATCCAAGACGAGAAGTGGAATCGAGTGGAGTAGTTTTACGTGCTCCGTTTGATTACGAATATCTTCAAATACCTTTTGCGTAAACGCATAGGCCGTAATTCGTAAGCTCTCAATTCCCTTTTCTATCGCAGCGTGAGCAATTGCATTGCCAAGAAAAGACTTACCCAAGCCGGGTGAGCCGATCAGTAGGATATTTGCTTTCTGTGGACATGGCAGCGTGGTAGCATACTTCTCACATACGGCTTTTGCAGCAAGCGATCTTTTCCTCTGCTCATTAGAGTTGTAGATATCTTCCAGGAAATTTTGAAAGGTCTCCCTATCGTTAATGCCATCTGGCCCGCGCAGCTTCTCACGAAGAAGCAATCTACAGGAGCAGGGTTTTTTCGTGGTTCCGACAAAACCAGTATCTTGGCAGGATGTACATCTATATTGCAGCAATAAAGCTGAAGGCTCTAAGCCAATCGCAGCTAAGAGCTTTTTCTCCTCCTGCGAAATCAACTCCAACTGTTGTTTCGCTTGGTCAGCAGAGATGGTGCGTTTCCCTATTTCAGAAAACAACCTGGCTCTCTTTGCGTCTAGCTCTTTCAGCTCAGGCGCAAGAAAATAGGCTTGCTCGATACGTTTCTCGAGTAAAGCTCTTTCTTCTGCGCGAACTTGCGCGTAATGATTCTCTATCGTTTCGTTGATCATAAGATATCCTTGTCAAGATCTACGAGGATTCGATTGATTTGCTCATCCGTTAGTTCATTCTGTGCATAGTCAATCTTGGGTTGCTTAGAGTACCCTCCCTGCGGCCGTGCCTGCATCCTTGCGCGGGCGGCTTCGATTGTGGTGATGCCCGCGTCGTGCCAGTCGTTCCAGAGCTTTTTCATCATGCCAAAGGGCTCGTTTGCGCCCTTGCACTGCTCCGCGCCGAAGAGCAGCAGCTCCCGCGGCATGGCGTAGTCTTTTAAATACATGCTGATCTGCGCGCGTTGCGTGCGTGTCGCGGGCTCCAGCTTGCCTGCGCGCTCGAAAACAAGCCGCGCAAACGCCTGCTCTTCGGCGGTCTTTGCGTCCGCGCGTTCGATCTCCGGCTGGCTCGTCTGTCCTTCTTTGCGGAGGCTGTCCAGCAGCTCGTCGAGATAGACAAAGTTGGGCGTGCCGGAAACAGCGAGCTTCGGAAGCGCCGCGAGGATTGCATCCGGTGTGAAGCGCCATTCCGTGATCCACTTGTCGTAAAACGCGGTCTCGGCCTTCGTCGGTTTGCGCTGTTTGTTCCACTGGCGGAGAATTTCGCTCGCGCCGTGTTTCTTAAGCTCATATTTCGCAAGATAGGCGCGTGCAGCATCCCGCGTCCAAATGCCAGCCTCGGACCACGAACGCGCAACCGCGTCGATATAGTTGACGGAGACGCGTCTGCCCTTTTGATCCATACAGTGGGAAACGAGCTCCAGCACGGCGCCTTCGTCGAGCCCGTAGACCTCGATCCAATCGTAAACGTGCTTCAGCTCGCGAAAATCAAACTGCCTTGGCGCAATCAGCGAACCCAATGCTGCGACAAGATTTGCGTATTTACCGGGCACCACGCCGCCTGCTTCGTTCGGCTCAATATCGAGATACTCTACGATCAGCGGCGCTTCGCCGCGAATGCGGACCAGTCCCTGCTGCTGCCAGTAGACATAGGCTTCCGTCACCGCGGCGTCGGAAAGGCCCAGCGCGTCGCCAAGCGACGTCTCCGCGCCTGCGCCGGCGTAGCAGAGCATCAGGCCATAGAGATACACACGCACGCAAAGTTCGCTTGCGTGCGGCAGATAATCCAGGATAAAACGGTTGTCCACGGGCGTGAAGTTCCGGCGCGCCGTGTCGAGGGAAAAGCGAACGATCATGTTTCTTGGGGTCTTTCCGGCGCAATCTGCGCCAATCGATTATGTAAAATTCTGTGCCAGATCAACGAGGAGCTGACCAAACCATGTGTAACCAAGATCAACAGCAGGCAGATAGCCAAGGCTCATCAGCATGCCCGCGAGAATCCAAAGCAGGAACAGATCGACCAGAACGAGTATCGCCTTCCAAACGGGAGAAACCTTTGCGCTCACGTTGGGCTTTCTTTTGGAGCGGAGGTACAACCCCTTGCGCGGGCGGCGGAAGGAACGCTCCCGCTCCAGCGAAGGCAGGCTTGGCAGCGATGCTTCCTGATCGGCATAAGCACCGCGCGCGGAAAAGAACTCCGGTGCGACGTCCGCCAGCTCGACGGCGGATGCGATTCGATCGGCCAGATCGCCCTCACCGCTGACGAGCTTGAGTAAGTTGATCTCCTGCTCGGTCAGCTCGCGAATGCGAACGGGGATGTCGAAATCATCCGTCTGCGTCAATATCTCCTCATATAGCGTTAAAAACGCTTGCTTGACGGCGCTTTTTGCGAGGGCTTCGGAGGACAACGCTTTTTTTGCCGCGGCATACGCACCGGGACCGTACTCGTGATATACCGCGAGGAACGCCTCACGGTCGCCGAAATGAATGCGGTTCTGCAGGTCATTCGTGATCATGAATCCCGTCCTCTCCTCAGCGCTCTTGTGAAATGTTAGCCGCGTCAAACATGACCTTTATTTTATCATGATGCGAGGGAAAAGAAAATACAAGCCCTGTAAAACATCGCACAAGGTGATTTTTACAACCGTTCTGTGACTTTAGCATTTGACAGGTCAGGGCTTTCGTTGATATGGTAGTAATAACTTATATTGGTAATGTTTTACCTGTAATGGTATTGCCCGAATATATCGTCTGCGCAGCCGCAGAAGCGCAGAAACCATTCACTGGCAAAATGCTAGCGCGCAGGCGGCGCAGTCAGTCGACAATCAGTTGCGACGTTGTTGAATAACAGCGCGTATGATGAAAAGTAGTATATCGTAACAGATTTTGCTCGCTTCGTCGCGCAAACAATGCGGAAACAAGTATGCGGAGGAGAACGGCAGCAGAAAAGCGTTGTAAGCACATCGCTTGTAACGATAGCAGCGAAAATCATGAAAAACTGTTCCACGGCAACAGAGAGGGAATGTTTCAGGAGGGCTTGATATGGATTATCAACTCGATATACAACAAGCAAACGGCCTTGATCTGCTCAACTGGTTTTCATCAGGCGCGCAGGAAGTAGCCGCACATAAAAAATATCTCAACGACATCAACGTGTTTCCTGTTGCGGACGGGGACACGGGCACAAACCTTGCCACCACGCTGCGCGCGATGGTCGAAAAACCTGCCCGCGCTCGCTCGTTTGCGTACATGCTGCAGGAGATCTCCAAATCCGGCCTGGAAAGTGCGCGTGGTAACTCCGGCATCATATTTGCCTCGTTTATCAACGGTATCGCGCAGGAGTGCCCCGTTGTCGAAGAGGTTGACGTGCGGGAGTTTTCCACCATTGCAAATCGCGCGGTCAAGCATCTGTACGAAGCGGTGGATCATCCCGTGGAAGGTACGCTGATGAGCATCATCCGCGACTGGGCGATGTTCCTCGAGACAAACAAAGACCGCTTCACCGGCTTTCGCGAACTGTTTTCCAACGCGTACCTAAGCGCAATTACGTCCTTGGAGCGAACGAAGGAACAGCTGCAGGTGCTCAAGAAGCACAATGTCGTGGATTCCGGCGCGGCTGGGTTCGTGCGCTTTTTACAGGGCATCAACCTCGCGTTCTCCCGCGTGCGCGCTGTGGAGCCTGAGGAAGACTTGACCAATATTCCCGTCATCACGGAGGACGAGCATACCACGTATCGCTTCTGCACCGAGGCGCTCATGGATACCTCGGCACATGGCGCAATCGACCTCGATGCGCTCAAGCATGAGTTGGGCCGATTGGGGGATTCACTGATCGTCAACAATCGCGACGGCAGGCTGAAGGTGCATCTGCACACGAATAATCCGGAGCATCTCATGGAGAAGCTAGCGCCGCTGGGTGCGTTCATCGAGCAAAAGGCGGACGACATGGCGCTGCAAAACCATCTGCGTGCCTTGCCGCGCGGCGGTATCGGGCTGATGACGGACTCCATCGCGGACATCCCAGACGAATATAAGCTTTCGCACGCGATTGCGACACTCCCGTTGGGTGTGATGATCGACGGCAGCGCGTATCTCGATAAATCGACCATT
>Ga0209016_1002992_pt1 | contig 10535 bp, 12 predicted proteins | sample EPASupsiteSAE305_FD_187265 | JGI IMG/M metagenome (GOLD analysis project Ga0209016, IMG submission 187265) | Bioremediated contaminated groundwater microbial communities from EPA Superfund site, New Mexico - SAE3-05 (SPAdes) (version 2) | ecosystem: Environmental > Aquatic > Deep subsurface >...
ATTACAATTCCGAGAGGCCTCACAGTTCGCTGAACAACATGACGCCGGAAGAATTTGCAACTCGATTCAAAGAACAACAGACCAAAATCACTAAGCCAAAACTGGTTCAATCAATGGGGTAAGGTCAAAAGTCACATAACCACCAATTATAATAAAAACAGTAATCCAGCCATTAATTCACCTTTGAGAAGAATAAAACCCCTAACGTTTACGAGATAAGGGGCTGGCGCACTCGAAGCCCCGGAAACACCAAAAGTGCAATATGGACCCTGCGAAAATTCAGCACACAGTAAGCCAGTCCCTCTTGATTGAGCCGTTAGGGAGTTTCCCCCTGCTTTTTGATCATTAGCCCGAAGTAGATGCAAATAATAACCGCAAGCATAAATCCAACAGTAAAATCACCTTTGAGGCCTAAACTACTTCCAGTAAATGGCATCCAAATGGGAGTGCTTAATGCTGAAACAGAAGCGATGAGCATTAGCAAAAACAATTTCTTTCTTTTCGCACTTTTTTGGTCTTCGATTGTAACTGTAGGTGTATTTGTGGCTTGTGAAATTTCGGCCTTTTCACGTTTTATTTGTTTAATAAAATAAAAAACTAAACCAAGTGGTATGAATACTCCTAACATTAATACCCACTGAAACTTTTCAGGAATGTGAAGTGGATAAGAAAACAGATTGAGAAACAACATTGCTGAAGCAGTGTACATACAGACAGTAAGTTTGGTGCGAGTCGTCATCAGTTTACTCCCTAACGTTCACGAGATAAGGGGCTGGCGTAGTCGAAGCCCCGGAAACACCAAAAGTACGATATGTACCCTGCTAAAATTCAGCACCCAGCTAGCCAGTCCCACTTGATTGAGCCGTTAGGTGTGGGCAGCTACGAGTTTGACTCACTTGGAACTGGCACTTGTTTCTTGGTTTTGTAAATTTTGTATAGGTAGTAAAAGTTGAACAAAATCAAAGTTGCATAGGCAGGTATATCAAAACCGAATTTTGCAGATTTATCGAGAAGATACATTAGTATGAGGCTGGAAAATGCACATATCGAGATAACATTTAAAATCACGGCTTTTTTCATACTTTCTCCTTGTATTGATGTGCTAGTGACATGAACACCTAACGTTCACGAGATAAGGGGCTGGCGACTCGAAGCCCCGGAAACACCGAATGTACGACACGGATACTGCTAAAATTCAACGCACAGTAAGCCAGTCCCACTTGATTGAGATGTTAGGGATTGGTTCATTGCTGGCGTTTATATAAAATTAAGTAAATAAAATAAGCGAATACAAGCCAACATGATGTGCTTATAGCTACTTTTAGTGTGATATTAGCATTAAAAAAAATCTGGCTATTTAGTGAAAATAAGTAAGTAGGTGCAAATAAGATAAACTTAAAAACATCGTAAACTGTAAATTTGTAACCAGAAAAAATAATTCCGTATATTTTTATTAAAATTGCTACTAAAATGACAATGCAACAGTTTTTTATTGATAATACTTCTAGCTTACTATTAAGTTGTCCAAAAAGCTTATTCAAGTCTTTGTCAGATTCGTTATTCAATTGACTCAACTCCCTAACGTTCACGAGATAAGGGGCTGGCGACTCGAAGCCCCGGAAACACCGAAAGTACGACACAAACACTGCTAAAATTCAACGCACAGTAAGCCAGTCCCACTTGATTGAGCTGTTAGGCTTTTTTAATTACTCTCATTCGTTTTGTCGCGACGCTTTCGCACATACTGCATGACTGAATATGTGAAAAGTGTATAAAAAAATACACAATAAACCCATAACCACATATTCATTTCAATAAAACTTTCCCTGCCGCGAAATGGAAGGTCAATGCCGAATAAAGACAAGATTATTAGTGGAATTGCTGGCAAAACGGCAAAAACAAGACTGATACTCATGATGGAGGAACTTATAAACTGAATTATGCTGTGGTAACGATAACCAATGTTACAAGCCACATATGCATTACCAACAAGTGCACCTACTCCAATTGCTGATATAACAAATGAAAAAATCAGGTCTTTAATTTTTCTGAATGTAGCCTGTTCTATCAAAACAATTCTCCAGTTTAAAATTAAAGGAAGCCTAACGTTCACGAGATAAGGGGCTGGCGACTCGAAGCCCCGGAAACACCGAAAGTACGACACGGACACTGCTAAAATTCAACGCACAGTAAGCCAGTCCCACTTGATTGAGCTGTTAGGGTTGTGGACGGTTCTGCCATTTGCGACTGAACAGACTCGCCAGAATGCCGACTACTGCCCCGATGGCGGAAAGTACAACAAGGCCGAAACCTGAAACTGGGTTTAGATTGTTTGCCGACCAAGCCCACAAATAACCGCAGCCAAAAGTAAGCCCTCCGCCTATAACACCGCCCAACAGCATACGGAAGTAAGGATTTGGGGTTTTACCTTCAATATGATTGACGCTGTTCATGCGAACCCTAACGTTCACGAGATAAGGGGCTGGCGACTCGAAGCCCCGGAAACACCGAAAGTACGATATGGACGCTGCTGAAATTCAACGCACAGTAAGCCAGTCCCACTTGATTGAGCTGTTAGGGTAATTATTTAAATAAGCGAATGACAAGGGTTGACACGATAATAAGCGTTGGAATTAGTATAACAATTCCAACTAATGAAGAGCTTAAAATATATGATGATTTAACACTGATATTAGAACCATCATTGTGATGTATCATTCGTTGATATACAACGGCTTGTATTGGAATAACTAGCACCATTGTAACAATAAACATAGGTAATTGCTCAATGTTTGTGAAGATAAGACTTATTAATGTGCTGATTCCTAAACTAATCGCATTTGTTGCAAGAGAAACAATATAAGCGGTTTTGAAGTTAATGTTTGCACGAATTGTCATTCTATTTGCGAGTTTTAGAATAAGTGCGGTCAATAAGCTTGTAACCAAAAGTCTGCCAATAGCATTTGTAATAAACATTGAAGAATCCTGAGATTGAACTGTGTTGTCTGACATTTGAGGCTCCTTATTACCCTAACGTTCACGAGATAAGGGGCTGGCGACTCGAAGCCCCGAAAACACCGAAAGTACGATACGGACACTGCGAAAATTCAAAGCACAGTAAGCCAGTCCCACTTGATTGAGCCGTTAGGGTTGGCTACACTTACGCAACCACAACCCTGCGCAAAATGTTGCGAAAACGGAAGGCAACACAAGAAGTAGCCCCCAATTGACCAGGCAAAGCAGTAAGGACGCTGAGAATACAATAGTCCTTTGCTGTGCTGTTATAGAGGCGCCACGATGCCAGACAAATATGGATAGAGTGAACCCAACTAATGCTGTTAGAGCGCCCCGCCAAAAAAATGATTCCTTTGACATTATTGATAATAATTCTTGCCAGTTACCAATAAAGCTATAGCCAACAACGAGAGTGCCGATAAAGGTCGCTGGTATTGCAAGGAAAACTATGGCGATTGAGTTGTGCTTACACATAAAACCCTAACGTTCACGAGATAAGGGGCTGGCGATTCGAAGCCCCGGAAACACCGAAGGTGCAACATGTACCCTGCAAAAATTCAGCACCCAGTAAGCCAGTCCCACTTGATTGAGCCGTTAGGCACTGTGCAATTACTGCCCGATTTGAAAGGCTGATATGAGCATGGCCGCTAAAGCAATAAAGAATGAAGTAATGCTTATTGCTGGCAGTACTGCTGAACCCTTGATGTCTATGTAGCTCTTGTATGCCCAAGGAATAAATTTAAGGTTGAGATTTGGCAAGAACGGATTTGTTACTGCGTATTTTACCTCTTGAAGGTGATGTTTTTTGACAGATCTGACAATCCAGTAAAATGTGATCACATAAATTACCAAGGCGATTTGACCTATTGTGTCGATTGCATGCAACATAGTTCACCTTGTGCCTAACGTTTACGAGATAACCGGCTGGCGACGCCGGAGCGGTACTTGCTTGACTTACCTGCCAACTGACGACCTGGACATTGGTGAAATTCAGAGCACAGTAAGCCAGTCCGAGTTGATTGAGCCGTTAGGGTTGGCTACACTTACGCAACCACAACCCTGCGCAAAATGTTGCGAAAACAGAAGGTAACATAAATAGTAACCCCCAATTGAGCAGACAAAGCAGCAGAGAAGTTGAGAATACAACAACCTTTTGCTGTGCTGTCATAGATGCACCACGACGCCAGACAAATAGGAACAAGACGAGCCCAACTAATGCTGTTAGAGCGCCCCGCCAAAAATATGATTCATTTGACATTATTACGAATAATTCTTGCCAGTTGCCAATAAAGCTATAGCTAACAATGATGGTTCCGATAAAGGTCGTTGGTATTGTAAGAAAAACTATGGCGATTGAGTTGTGCTTACGCATAAAACCCTAACGTTCACGAGATAAGGGGCTGGCGACTCGAAGCCCCGGAAACACCGAAAGTACGACACAGACACTGCTAAAATTCAGCGCACAGTAAGCCAGTCCCACTTGATTGAGCTGTTAGGTGTTACTTTGGCAAGCACTTGAAACTTTTGCTGTCCCAGCGGCTACCGGAATCGAGACATTTGTCGATAAGTATGTATTCATGAACTTTGGGCGCAGCCAAGAAATAAATGATGGCTGGTACGCACAGGTAAAGTGCCACGGATCTTTTCCAATTGAAGTTTTCGCGTAATGCTGAAAAACAAAAAATGCCAAACGCTAATGTTGCTCCGCTATAGCCTCGATAGATGTACGCATATTGCCGCCAGCTTTCTGGGTAGTTTGTTGGTGGCCCACCTGCTGCCCACGAACAGTAAATTGCAACACTATACAGGTATAGTGCGCCACCAATTGATGCCAATAAAATCGCCCACCTGATTAACTTCCGTAACTTTTGCATAAACACCTAACGTTCACGAGATAACCGGCTGGCGATGCCGGAGCGGTGCTGCTTGACTAACCTACCAACTGACGACTGAGAAACTGGTGAAATTCAGCGCACAGTAAGCCAGTCCGAGTTGATTGAGCCGTTAGGTTTAATGCTTCAAACCTAGAAAAGGACTGAATTTTTGGTCTAATACTGCATATTGAGCGTAAAACCATTTTTTTATTTCAGACTGTTTGTGAACAATTGTAGAACGTTCTTCACCAACAGGGACGCCCTCAAGCTCTGCCTGTAGAACTTGAAGATCAAGTGCATTGTGATACAGCTCGTTTTCAAGGTATTCTGCGACTTCATTATTTAAGAGCCATTTCGCCTCACGAGTAGCCAGCAGAAATTTGTAAATTTCCTCTTCTTTTGCCCTGCCACTTGTCATGACTGACGCAAGAAAATTTCTTGCTGCTTCATACACAGTAAAGCGCCGATCAAATAGCTCAAACTTTAGCTTGTGTTGTGCTGTTCGCCATTGGCGATAGGCAATAATTGAACCTAATACGGCAACAATAGGTGTTAGGAGTGCAGAAAGATAGTTTGTCCAGTGTGGATCACAATTCATGGTGATAAACCTAACGTTTACGAGATAACCGGCTGGCGATGCCGGAGCGATGCTGCCTGACTAACCAACCAACTGACGACTGATAAACAGGTGAAATTCAGCGCACAGTAAGCCAGTCCGAGTTGATTGAGCCGTTAGGCCTTTATGTGTGATTGGATTGGATATTTATTTATACACTGACGGATATTTACGCTTCAAACTTAATACCTCGGTCATTAAGGCAGATGTTGTTAAACTCAAAGATTCACTCCCGCAAAATCTTCCACTTTCTCTTTCGATAAAAAAGGTAGATGTGGCTAATATTGAATTATTTCGCAAGTCCTTAATGGTTACGGTCGCCCCAGATATGTTTAAACGTGCAGGAATATCATGGTATTCTGTTATAACCGCATATTCACTTTCTAGTTTATTAGTTGGAATACCTCTGAAATCTCCAAGTACATATTTCATATAACTATTGGCATCTTTGCGATCTCTTGTTTCATAGAACAATAAATGACCGCTGTTCAAATGACCAAGCCCCAGAACACCTCCGCCGCCTATATATTTAAAGTCAGGTTTTTTACGATTAAAACCTATTCGCTGTTCCCAGTCAGGATCAAAAAAAATACCCCGAACATCATCTGTTTTTTTATAAATTTGAGTGCCTGATGATGCGCATCTCTTTTGAAATTCTTGGTCTCTCTCAATATGAATAGAGTGAAGAGAGTTGTTGCCTACAAAGTAATATGCCATATAACCAGCTAACAGTAGGCAGCAACTTAAGATAGAGGTGATTGCAATTTTACGGCTATTAACGTCGAGAGTGCGAAGAATTTGCCCAATGGAGAAGACTGAGAGCGATGTAACCCAAAGGCCATATCCCCACCCATATGACACAATTGCAGCATAAGTTGGTGCCTCACTTACCATAATTTTCTTTGAGAAAATAAATGTAATAGCTAGTGCAAGCGCAATGATCCCAAAGATCGCAGATTTTATTGGTTGTTTAGCGGACTTCAATGCAACAAAGTAAAAAGGGTTAGCATACCAAGAAAAATGAAGGTCAAGAGGACCAAGCCAACCAACCAAAAGGGCAGCATATGCCATTTGTGGCTCAAAACTCTCTCCTATGTAATAGCCTGGCAGAATCAAACTAGTCAGATAACAAAATATGCTAATTGGAATATGAATATTGTTTGTATTTAATTTAGCTTTCAGCATATTTTGTCTCCTGCTGACCGGCTTAGATCAGGCCCCAAATCTAGAGATGTAGTAATACTAGTATTCTAGGCCTAACGTTTACGAGATAACCGGCTGGCGATGCCGGAGCGATGCTGCCTGACTAACATGCCAACCAACGACTGCGACATAGGTGAAATTCAGCGCACAGTAAGCCAGTCCGAGTTGATTGAGCCGTTAGGGGCCGAGACGCGCTGACCCAAGCCAATGTTTACCTGGCTAGCCACAAACCGGAAAACTTAATGGCAGCAGCAACAGGTAGATTCTGATTTAACTCCCGTCTCTCTTTGAAGTATTTTCATAATATCTTCTGAACAACACTTGCCAGAAGGATTTAGCTCTTTACAACGATTTCCTGTGCAGGCTTTCGTTGATTTCTGTATGTCTTTCAGCGAGTTGTCTCCGTTTTTGATAGCTTGTACGATAGTGCTTTCACTGACATTCAAACAGTAGCAAATAATTTTGTCGTTCATTTTACCCTCTTTTCGGTTGATTAAGAGACAGGGGTTAAATAAGCCCCTAACGTAAAGGTAAGGGGCCGCGCTTTTGCGCGGTCCCAGCGCAGCGAAGCGGAGCGAACTTGACCGAAAGGTTAGAGCGCATTACATCGACTCCTCTGTTCTTGGAGCGCCCCACATTTGCTCATACAGGACGCGCACCTCTTTCGCGATGTGGGGCCATGCAACGACCTTCTCTGTGCGCTCGAGGTCCCACATCAAATTTTCTGCGTAAGATACATCAACGAGGCTTCGCACAGCCTCAGAGCCGTCGCGATACTCAGCCGCTATAAACTCGGTATGCGCTTTCACTAAAACCCAATTGTGCGCGCGTGCCGCATCGGTTGTTCGATCTGCGAACGCCTCAACCCAGATATGCGGCGCCTTATCGGGCTCGTCCCAGCCGCGTTCGGATAGCCATTCGTCCGTTCGCTTGGCCTCTTCAGGAAAACGCTCACGGATGCGTGCAACGACCCTATTTTCTTCCGCGAATTCGTCCATGGCGCCTGCGCTCTAACGTTTATTAGACACCCTAAATTTCAGGGAAAAACGACATTTTGTCGTTTTTCCCTGCTTGTTATTTTTTAACCTGCTGTTATTATTTGTTTTGTAAAAACAAAAAACGTCCTAAAATTTTTATTAAAAACGACATTGCCTAGACGTGTGACGAAGTGTCGGGATAGTAGCATAATTTCCGTAAAACGAGGTGTGCTTTATGGTTGAACATGCTGACAAGCCAAAGCTGCTCGACCAGCTGCGAGACCGCATTCGCCTGAAACACTACAGCCGCCGCACCGAAGATGCCTATCTGGACTGGACCAAACGCTACATACTCTATCACAACAAAACACACCCGCAAGAGATGGGCAAGCCGGAGATTGAGGCCTTTCTGACCCATCTGGCGGTTGAGCGCAAGGTGGCGGCAGCTACGCAAAATCAGGCGCGATCGGCGCTGTTGTTCCTTTATAAAGAATTGCTGGCTATTGACCTGCCATGGCTCGATGATGTGGAGCCGGCCAAGAAGCCAAAGAGGATGCCGGTGGTGTTGACTGAGCAGGAGGTGCAACGGCTGCTGGCCAAGTTGCCTGAAAGCTGGTCGCTGCTGGGAAGGCTTTTGTACGGCACCGGCATGCGGCTCTTGGAGGCGCTGCGACTACGGGTGCAGGATCTTGATTTTGAACGCTGCGAGGTGATGATCCGCGATGGCAAAGGTGGCAAGGATCGGGTGACGATGTTGCCACAGACGCTGGTGCAGCCGCTTCAGCAGCAGTTGACCTTTGTGCGGCGGCTGCATGCGCGCGATCTTGCCGACGGCCATGGCGAGGTCTGGATCAGTGACAGCCTGGCCCGCAAGTACCCCAAGGCCGGCCGCGAGTGGCGCTGGCAGTACGTCTTTCCGTCAACGCGCTTGTCGGTTGATCCCGCTTCCGGTGTAATCCGGCGCCATCATCTGGATGAAAAGGGGCTGCAACGGGCCATCCGCCAGGCTGCCGATGATGCCGGCCTGACCAAGCGGGTCACCCCCCATACGCTGCGTCATTCCTTTGCGACTCATCTATTGCAGGCCGCCTATGATATCCGCACCGTGCAGGAGCTGTTGGGCCATAAAGATGTACAAACCACCATGATCTATACCCATGTGTTGAACAAGGGCGGCCGAGGGGTGACCTCGCCGCTGGACAGGATCTGATCTGTGCCGAACCCACTGCCCATCGATTCAGCCCTGCCGGAACTGCTGGCCACCCTGCGTAAGAACCCCAACGTGGTGTTGTCGGCCCCACCGGGAGCCGGTAAGACCACCAAGGTGCCGCTGGCACTTTTGGAGTTGTTTCCGCCCGAGGCGGGACGGATCGTGATGCTGGAGCCGCGCCGGATCGCGGCGGCCTCGGCGGCCCGCTACATGGCCCAGACCCTAGGGGAGCCGGTGGGCCAGACCGTGGGCTATACCATTCGCTTTGAACGCAAGGTCTCCAAGGCCACCCGGATCGAGGTGGTGACGGAAGGGATACTGACCCGTCGGCTGCAGGACGACCCTGAGCTTTCCGGCGTGGCCTGCGTGATCTTCGACGAATTCCACGAGCGCTCGATCCATGCCGACCTGGGGCTGGCACTCTGTCTGGAGTGTCAGACCGCCCTGCGGCCCAATCTGAAGCTGCTGGTGATGTCGGCCACCCTGGACTGCGGGCCGATAGCGGCCCTGTTGGGTGATGCGCCGCTGGTTGCCTCGCACGGGCGTTCCTTTCCGGTGGAGCTGCGTTACCTGGGGTTTCAGCAGCGTCTGCCGCTGCCCCGCCTGATGGCAACGGCCATCCGCCGGGTCCTTACGGAGGAGCAGGGCGACATCCTGGCCTTCCTGCCGGGCAGTGGCGAAATCCGGGCGGTGCAGCGGGAGTTGGCGGATGGGCTGAACGCCCTGGTCTGCCCGCTGTATGGCGATCTGCCCTTTGAGCAGCAACAACAGGCCATCCGGCCTGGGCCGCAACGGCGTGTGGTGCTGGCCACCAACATTGCCGAGACCTCACTGACCATCGACGGGGTGCGGGTGGTGATCGACAGCGGTCTGTCGCGGCGGCTGCAACTGGACCCCACCAGCGGTCTGGAGCGGCTGGTGACGGTGCGGGCCGCAAAGGCGCAGGCTGAACAGCGCACCGGTCGGGCCGGCCGCACCGCACCTGGCGTTTGCTACCGTTTGTATGGCGAGCACAGTTTCCAGGCCATGACCCCCTTTGCCCCGCCGGAGATTTTGACGGCCGATCTGGCGCCGCTGCTCTTGGAACTGGCTGCCTGGGGCAGTGACAATCCTGCCGGCCTGGCCTGGCTGGACCCGCCGCCGGCCGCCCACCTGGCTGCCGCCCGTGAGTTGCTGCAACTCTTGGGCGCCCTGGATGACAACGGCCGGATCAGTGAGTTGGGCCGTCAGATGGCACGTCTGCCGCTGCATCCCCGCCTGGCCCGGCTGCTTCTGGCCGGTCAACAGCAGGGGCTGGCCGCAGCGGCTTGTCGCCTGGGGGCTGAGCTTTCGCAGCGCAGCAGCGCCCCCGCCCTGATTCGCCAGACCGAGCAACAACTGCGTCGCCTGGTGGGCTGCCCCGATGGAGTGGCTGATAGGTTTGACGAACAACAGTTGGCCCCCCTGGCCCTGGTGGCCTGGCCCGATCGTCTGGCCCAACGCCGCAGCGGCGACGCCGACCGCTATCTGTTGACGTCGGGGCGTGGGGCGCAGCTGTCGGTTGCGCTCAAGGGCGGTGGCCCGGCGCTGCTGGTGGCCCTACAGATTGATGGCGGGGCAGGGGCTGAAGGGGTGATCCATCGCTCTATCACGGTAAGCGA
>Ga0209016_1002993_pt1 | contig 10533 bp, 14 predicted proteins | sample EPASupsiteSAE305_FD_187265 | JGI IMG/M metagenome (GOLD analysis project Ga0209016, IMG submission 187265) | Bioremediated contaminated groundwater microbial communities from EPA Superfund site, New Mexico - SAE3-05 (SPAdes) (version 2) | ecosystem: Environmental > Aquatic > Deep subsurface >...
GTGCGGACCGGCTGCGGGCACCTGGGCCTGGACCTGGGCGCCGTGACTGCCGCGCTGAAGGCGAAGGGCTTCACCGTAAAGGCCTGAGGCAGAGGCGCCCGGACAGAACCCGGGCGCCTTTCTCTTGACATCTACTTGGCTATTTGGCAAAATAGCCATATATGAAACCGGACCTCAAGAAAGTTTACCGCAGGGAAGCCGCCGTGCTCAAGGCCATGGCGCACCCCACGCGCCTGCTTATACTCAATTCCCTGAAGAAAAAGGAAACCTGCGTCTGCGAACTGCGCGACCTGGTGGGCGACGACCTCTCCACGGTCTCAAAGCACCTGCTGTTGCTCAGGAACGCCGGCCTGGTGGCCTCCCGCCGGGAGGGGAACTGGCTTTACTACCGCCTGGTCTGCCCCTGCGTTCTGGATTTTACCCGCTGCCTGGCCGCCCTGGAGAAAACCAATGTTTAAACCCGTGCAAATGTTCGCCGACTGGCTGACCTACGGCGTCTTCGGTCTCGGGCGGGAGACGCTGGCCGGGGGGGCGGTGAACTTCTTCGTCTTCGACACGATCAAGATCTTTATCCTCCTCGCGGGCATCATCTACGCGGTGTCCATAATGCGCACCTTCCTGCCGCCGTCGCGGGTGCGGGAGATAATCTTAAAGAAGAGCCGTTTCTCCGGCCACCTGTGGGCCGCGGCGCTGGGCATAGTCACGCCTTTCTGCACCTGCAGCGCCATACCGTTGTTCCTGGGCTTCATCCAGACGGGCATACCGCTGGGCGTCACCTTCTCCTTCCTCGTGGCCTCGCCAATGATAAACGAAGTGGCGCTCATCATGCTCTTCGGCATGTTCGGTCTGAAAATAGCAGCACTTTACGCTTTCAGCGGTTTCGTCATCGCCGTTATTTCCGGCCTCATAATCGGCCGCCTGCGGCTGGAAGGGCTGCTGGAGGGCTTCGACCAGACCAAAAGAGTGCAGAATGCCGTGCTGGGGGCCGACATGCCCTGGGCCGAACGCCGGGACTACGCCAAGGACTACACCCTGGATATTCTCAAAAAGGTCTGGCCTTACGTGCTCATAGGCATAGGCGTGGGGGCCTGGATACACGGCTATGTGCCGCAGGACCTGCTGGCCCGCTACGCCGGAGCCGATAAATGGTACGCCGTGCCGCTGGCCACCCTCGTCGGCATACCGCTCTATTCCAACGCCGCGGGCATCATCCCGCTGGTGAGCGCCCTGACCGAGAAAGGCGTGGCGCTTGGCACCACGCTCGCCTTCATGATGGCGGTCACCGGCCTGAGCCTGCCCGAGTTCATGATCCTGCGCAGGGTGATGAAGATGAAGCTGCTGTTCATCTTCTTCGGCATAGTCGGTGCCGGCATAATGTTCACCGGTTTCCTGTTCAACTTTATAATGCGGTAGGAGGAAAAATGAAAAAGATACAGATCTTCGGCGGCGGCTGCGCCAAGTGCGGCATACTTTACCAGCACGCGGAGGCCGCGGCCAAGGCGCTGGGCCTGGACTATGAAATGGAAAAGGTCAGCGACTATGAAAAGATAGCAGAGGCCGGTATAATGGCCACCCCGGCTCTCGCCGTGGACGGCAAGGTGAAGTTCGAGGGCCGCGTGCCGACCGTAGAAGCCCTCAAGGACCTGCTTAAATGACGGGGAAAAGAGCGGTAAAATTCCTCCTGCTTGGTTTCGTCGGGCTCAGCATAGCCGCGGCCGTTTATAAGATGGCAGGCGCTCCCTGCTGTGCTCGGAGCGAGCCCGCGGCGGACCCGGCGCCGGCGGCTGTCGAACCTGTTCCGGCGCCCAAAAGCACCGTCGCCTCTAAAACGGCTACGGTCTATTATTTCTACACCAACACCCGCTGTTCTTCATGCACTACCATAGAGGCCTATACCCGCGCGGCGGTAGAAAAGTATTTCAAGCAGGACTACAAAGGCTGGCGGGTAACCTTCAGGGGCGTAAACACCGACGAGCAGGCTAACGCCCATTTCGTGCGGGACTATTGGCTTAATTCCAAGTCCGTGGTGGTACAGCGCTACTCCGGGGACAAACCCAACCGCTGGGCGCGTCTGGACAAGGTCTGGACCCTGCTGGGGGACAAGGACGCTTTTGCGGACTATGTGGCAGGTGAAACGCGCAAATTGCTGGATGAAAAATGAACGCTGAATTCTGGGCGGCGGCCGCCACGGCCCTCTGGACGGGAGTGCTCACTTCGGTTAGCCCCTGCCCGCTGGCCACTAATTTAGCCGCGCTGACCCATATCTCCAGGCAGTCCGGCTCCCACCGGCTGGCGGTGCCGCTGCACGGCCTGCTCTACGCCCTGGGTCGGGCGCTCGCCTATCTGGCGGTGGGTTTCCTGGCGGTAAAAAGTCTGCTCGCGGTGCCGGCTTTCTCTTTCTTCATGCAAAAATACGGCGGCCAGGCGCTGTCGCCGGTGCTGGTGCTGGCCGGCATGTACATGCTGGACATGTTCGGCCGCGGTTTCACCGGCTTCGATCTTTTTGACCTGTCAAAGTTCAGGGGCAGGGGCGGCGCGGCCGCCTCCGTGGCCATGGGCTTCGTCTTCGCGCTGGCTTTCTGCCCGGTCTCGGCGGCGCTTTACTTCGGGGTAGTGCTGCCGCTGGCCGCCGGGCAGGCGGCCCCGGTGTCGCTGCCGCTGCTTTACGGCCTGGGCACGGCCCTGCCCGTGATGGGGCTCGCCCTGGCGCTGGACCTCGGCCTCAAGAAGGCCGCCGCCGCGGCGGGTGCTGCCGGGCGCTTCGGGAACTACGCCAAGCCCGTTACCGGCTGGGTCTTCATAGCCTGCGGCGTCTACCTGGGGCTAAAATATATTTTCGGTTTTATCTAGGAGGCTCAAAATGAAAGTTCATCACACTAAGACCCGGTCCATGGTTCGCAAGGCTTACGCCACCGTGGCAACTAAAGCCGTTTCCTGCTGTTCTGGCTCTTCCTGCTGCGGACCCGCGCCGGCCGCTTCTGAGGGGGAACTGGGGTTATCCTGCGGCAACCCGGTGGGGTTCTCGAAGATAAAGAAGGGCATGACCGTGCTGGACCTGGGCAGCGGGGCCGGCAAGGACGTCTTTATAGCGGCGCCGCTGGCCGGGCCGAAGGGCCGGGTGATAGGCGTGGACATGACGCCGGAGATGCTGGCGCTCGCGAAGAAGAACCTGGCTAAGTTCACCGCCCGCACCGGGCTTAAGAACGTGGAGTTCCGCAAAGGGCTCATAGAGAAATTGCCGGTGAAGGACTGCGAGGCGGACCTGATCATCTCCAATTGCGTGGTCAATCTTTCCCCGGACAAGCCCGTGGTGTTCCGCGAGGCCTTCCGCGCCCTTAAGCCGGGCGGCCGCATGGTGGTGAGCGACATAGTACTCAACCGCGAACTGCCGCCGGCGCTTAAAAAACATGCGGGGCTCTACGCCTCCTGCGTGGCCGGCGCCCTGCAGCGCCGGGATTACCTGGGCGCCATCAAGGCCGCCGGGTTCAAAGGGATAAAACTACTGTCCGACAAGGCCTACCGGGCCGGCGGCACCTGCTCCGATCCCATCACCGACAAGGCCGGCAAAGCCCTGGACGGCGCGGCTTCGAGCATAACTGTTCTGGCTGAAAAAACAGGAAAAACTGAGAGGAAATAATATGGAAATCAAGGACGCTGCGGCGGAGAAACTGAAGGCGGTCATAAAGGAGTCCGGCAAGACCGGGTTCCTGCGCGTGTTCGTAACGGAGGGCTGCTGCGGCCCTTCCATAGGCATGGACCTGGCGGAGAAGGCCGAGCCGGGTGACCTGGAGGTCTCCAATAAGGACTTCAAGCTCTACGTGGACAAGACCGCGGTACCCATGGTGGAGAAAGCGGTGCTGGACTGCGACGAGCAGGGCGACGTTATCATGAAGAACCTGCCGAAGCCCGAAGGCGGCTGTTCCGACGGCTGCAGCTGCGGTCACTGAGCGGCGCATGAAGATCCTGTTCCTCTGCACGGGGAATTCCTGCCGCAGCCAGATGGCCGAAGGCTGGGGGCGGGTGCTGCTGGCAGGCAGGGCGGAGGTGTTCTCAGCCGGCACCAACCCCGGCCGGGTGGACCCGCGGGCCATAAAGGTGATGGCGGAGGCCGGCGTGGACATTTCCGGCCATCGCTCCAAACACGCTTCCGAATTCAAGGACGTCTCCTTCGACCTGGTGGTGACGGTCTGCGACAAGGCCCGCGAGAGCTGCCCGGTCTGGTTCGGCAAGGCGAAGAAACTGCATAAAAGTTTCGAAGACCCGCCCTTTCTCGCCCGGGACGCGAAGACCGAGGAAGAGGCCCTGGCCCATTACCGGCGAGTGCGCGACGAGATAAAAGAATTCGTGGGAGGATTGCTCTGATGGAAGGGATAATAAAGAAACTTTCGTTCCTGGACCGTTACCTGACGCTCTGGATCTTCCTGGCCATGGCGGGCGGGGTGGCGGCCGGCTGGGTGTGGCCGCAGGCCGTGGCGGACTTCAACGCCGCTTCCAGCGTGGGGACCACTTCCATACCCATAGCCATAGGCCTCATCCTCATGATGTACCCGCCGCTCGCCAAGGTAAAATACGAGGAGATGCACCGCGTTTTCGCCAACAAGAAGGTGCTGCTGCTGTCGCTCGCCCAGAACTGGCTGGTAGGCCCGGTGCTCATGACGGCGCTGGCTGTGATCTTCCTGCGCGACAAGCCCGAATACATGGTGGGCCTCATCATGATAGGCCTCGCCCGCTGCATAGCCATGGTGATAGTCTGGAACGACCTGGCCCGCGGCGACCGCGAATACTGCGCCGGGCTAGTGGCCTTCAACTCGGTGTTCCAGGTGCTGTTCTTCCCGGTCTATGCCTGGTTCTTCATCACCCTGGTGCCGCGCTGGCTGGGCCTGGAAGGCGCCGTGGTGAACATCACCATGGGCGAGATAGCCAAAAGCGTGTTCATTTACCTCGGCATCCCGTTCATAGCGGGCATAGCCACACGGTTCTCGCTGATAGCTGCCAAGGGCCGGGAGTGGTACTCGGAAAAATTCATCCCGGTAATCAGCCCGCTCACGCTGGTGGCTCTGCTCTTCACCATCATAGTGATGTTCTCCATAAAGGGGGAGAATATTGTACAGGTGCCGCTGGACGTGGTGCGCATCGCCGTGCCCCTGCTGGTGTATTTCACCCTGATGTTCTTCGCCTCCTTCTGGATGAGCAAGAAGGCCGGCGCGTCTTACGGGGAATCGGCCACGCTGTCCTTCACCGCGGCCTCCAACAACTTCGAACTGGCCATAGCCGTGGCCATCGCCACCTTCGGCCTCAACCACGGCGCGGCTTTCGCGGCGGTCATAGGCCCGCTGGTGGAGGTGCCCGCCCTCATAGCCTTGGTGAACGTCTCCCTGTGGATAGGCCGGCGGTGGTTCGGCGAGTCTGAAGCGCGCCCCGAAAATGTATAATCGGTAATATGAAGACCAAGGTCCTGCTGGTGGACGACTTAGAAGATATCCTTGCCGCCCTGCGCCGCCTTTTTTCGGTGTGTGACGTGCTGGAAGCCCGGGATGGCCGCGCCGCCCTGAAGCTGGCGGCTGCCGAGAGGCCGGACCTTATCATTCTGGACGTGCACCTGCCCGATATGAGCGGGGTGGACGTGATGGAGGTCCTTAATGCTATGGACCCCAAGCCGGTCGTCGTTATGCTGACCGGGGACGACACCACGGAAACCACGGGCCGGGCGCTGGCGGCGGGCGCTTTCGCCTACGTTACGAAACCTTTTGAAGCAAAGGACCTTGTAGCCGTGTCGGTAAAAGCCCTGGAATTCGCGGAGAAGGAAAAGGCGAAGCGCGCCAAGTAGAACTGAAGTCCATAAAGCAGAACCCCGCGCCCTTTCGGACGCGGGGTTCTTTTATCCCCTTAACTGACCTTCGGTTAGAACTTGTAGCCGACGGTGATGGCGGGCAGGTGCGCGACGGAGTTGTACTTGCCGTTGAGCGAGTTAACAACACCGGCGGTGTCCGCGAGGCTGTCATCGATATTGCGCTCCAGGAACATCAGGTACATATAGGAGACATCGACGGTGAAGTTGTTCTTGTTCCAGCCGGCGCCGATGGCGAAGGCCACGCGGTCCGTGTCGGGCACGCGGGTCTCGAAGCGCTCTTCCTTGACGGGGTTCATGTCATAGAACGTGCCGCCGCGGAACTTCAGGGTCTCGGAGTATTTGTACTCGGTGCCCAGGCGGAAGGCCCAGACGCTCTGCCAGTTCTTTATGGAAGTGCTGACCGTGGAGCTGTCGGACTGCTTCTTTATTACGATCTGGCGATAGGTGGTCCAGTTGGTGTAGTCGGCTTCGGCGGAGAACAGCCACTTGTCGCTGTGCTTGTAAGCCGCGCCGAACTGGAGGGTGTCGGGCAGGGTCAGCTCGGTCTTGACGGGGGTGACGGCAGTGGTCGTCATGTCGCCTTCAATGTCCGATTTCATCTGGCTGTGGTAGGTGGCGCCGAAGTTCCATTTGTCGTTATGCTTGTACATAACGGCGGCGTTGTAACCCACACCGTGGCCGTCGCCTTCGAGTTTGGCCTCCAGGGTGGGGGAAGCCATGCTGTTGAGCGTGGCGTCTATCATGGCGTAGTTAAGACCGGCCGCGAAGGAGAACTTGTCGTTCAACTTGTAGGCGCCGTTCAGGTTGTAGTTCAAGGCCGTGATCTCGGACTTGGTGGCCACATACCGGGTGTTGGCGGTCTTCTCCCACTCGGTCGAAAGACCGAAGGGGGCGTTCACGCCCAGGCCTAACGACCATTTGTCGTTGATCTTCCTGGTGGCGTAGAAATGGGGGGGGATGTGCAGTTTGCTCTTTATTTCATCGGTCGTGGTGGCGCCGACTTCGTTCTTGTGCTCCATGGTGGGGGCGACCATCACGGTGCCCAGGGACACATTGGTGCCTTCCAGGTTGGTGATAGCGGCGGGGTTGTACCACACGGCTGACGCGTTATCGGCCACGGCTACGAACGAATTCGCCATACCGTTAGCTTTAGCGTCCTGCTCGGCCAGGCGGAAACCCGCGGCGTTGACGCTGCTCGCCAACCCCATCAGGGCCACCAGTATAAGGACTATTATGTTCATTACTGCCTCCTACATTAAGTTAACAACACGCAAATTATACAAAATACCCTCCGTAACCGTATTAACAACGGTCAACCCCCGGAAAAGCGGCCTTTCCGGGGGTCGTGGGCTGAAAAGGCAACAGCAGCCTTTTTAGAGGGACCAGATCTTGATGGTCTTGTCGTTGGAGGCGGAGGCGATGAACTTGCCGTCAGGGGAGACGTCCACGCAGTGGATCTCGTCGGTGTGGCCTTCGAAGGTCTTCAGGCAGGCGCCGGTGACCGGGTCCCAGACCTTCACCGCCATGCCGCCGGTAATCACCTGTTTGCCGTCGGGGGTGAAAGTGACGCAGTTGATCCAGTCGGAATCCTTCAGCGAGCCGGCCTCTTCCATTTTATCCGCGTCCCAGATCTCCAGGCGTTTTTCCATGCCGGTGCCCAGGGCCAGGCGGCTGCCGTCGGGCGAAAAAGCCAGGTTTTTTACGCCGTAGGTATAGGAGTCGTTGTCCTTGAGCAGCTTGCCGGAGGGGTCCAGCAGCTGCAGTTCCACGCCGCCGGCCGCTATGAGGCCTTTAGGGGAGACGGCCAGGGCCTTGATGTCGCCTATGCCGGGCTCCAGGGTCTTCTCCAGCCAGCCTTTAGGGGAGGAGAAGACCTTTATGGTGCCGTCGTCGGAGCCGGAATAGAGCAGTGCGCCGTCCGGGGAGAAGGCCAGGCAGTTCACCGGGCCGGCGTGTTTGGAGGCGGAGGCCAGCGTGGAGCAGTCCGAGGTGCGCCAGATCTTCACGCTTTTGTCCCAGGAGGCGGAGGCGAATACGTCGCCGTCCGGGTCGAAGGCCACGGCCCGCACGTCTCCCTCGTGGGCCTGGATGGCCTGGATCTCTATGCCGTCGGGGATGGACCAGAGGCGGATGGTATTATCCTCAGCGCCGGTGGCCAGGAATTTGCCGCAGGGCGAGAAGGCCAGGCTCAGCACGCCGTCGGCGTGGGCGGTAAGTGTCTTGATCAAAGCGGTTTCGTTCATATAAATCCCCCAGAGACCATAATTTATATAATTTAAGGGCAACATGCAAAAACAGCGCGTGAAAAACAGCATCCGGGCCTCCATGAAGGACGGGGGGGCCTGGGCCCTGATGAGCGGCTTCGCGGACCCCTATGCCGTGCCTTTCGCCATGGCCCTCGGGGCCGGCACCATGGCGGTAGGCGTGCTGCGGTCCTTCCCCGCGCTGGCTTCATCCCTTTTCCAGGTTTTCAACGAGCGCTACGTGTTGCGCATGGGCAGCTGCCGCCGGGCGCTGCTGCTTACCGTGCTGATACAGGCCCTGAGCCTTTTCGTCTCGGCCGGGGCGGTCTTCCTGCCGGGCGGCTACGGGCTGCCGCTGTTCATAGCCATGGCCGTGGTGTACGCGGTGACTGGGAATATGTCCGCTCCGCCCTGGGCCGTGCTGATGGGGGAGTACATCCCGGCCTCCAAGCGCGGGGACTTCTTCGGCTTCCGTTCCCAGGTGGTGGGGGTGGTTTTTTTCGCCGGCAGTTTCGTCGCTTCCCAGCTGCTGGGCGTCTGGGAAGGGCGCGGCCTGTGGGGCTTCTGCCTGGTCTTCGCCTGCGCCGGGGTTTTCCGCCTGGTCTCCCTCTACTACCTGAGCCTGATGTACGAGCCCCGTACCCGGTTCCACATGCCGCGCGCAGAGGGCGGGGTGAACTTCCTGGCCTCGCTGGACTTCAGGCGCGGCCGCGTGCCGGCGCTGTTCTTTTCGGTGCTGGTACTGCTCTTTTCGACCTACCTTTCCGCGCCCTATTTCAGCGTCTATACCCTGCGCGAATTGAATTGCGGCTATACGCGCTACATGGTGCTTATGACCATAGGCCCGCTCATGACCTACGTTTTTATGCGCCGCTGGGGCCAGGCGGCCGACAGTTACGGAAGCGTGAAGATCCTGAAGGCGGCTTTCCTGCTCATTCCCACCATCCCTCTGCTGTGGACCTTCAGCCGCAACTTCTGGTACCTGTCGGCCGTGGAGGCCTATTCCGGCGTCATCTGGGGCGCCTACCTGATAGGCATGAACAATTTCATCTACGAGAGCATTCCCGCCCACTCCCGCACCGGCTATAACGCCTTTTTCAGCTTCACCAACGGCATAGCCCAGTTCGGCGGGGCCCTCCTGGGCGGGTGGCTGTATGACCGGCTGCCGCACCTGTGGGGCAGCTCTTTCGTCTCGCTCCTGCTCATTTCGACCGTGCTGCGGTCCCTTTCCGTGGTCCCCATCTTCCTGCTGGTGCGCGAGGTGCGCAATGTAAGGTCCGGGGGACCGGTGGAACTGCTGCTTTTTATGTCCGGTTTCAAACCACTGGTGCGCTGATACCCCAAGGGCCTATATTCATATAGGTCCCTTACTCTCCATATACACGGCCCAAAGCCTCTCCCGGAAACCTTCCCGGGATGGTATAAATATATTGTAGGCAAACTTAGCGCTGGAGAATGAATATGAAAAACCTGACCAAAGTCGCCGCCGCGGGCCTGCTGTCCCTGAATTTCGCCTCTTACGCTTCGGCCGAAAGCGGCGTCCTCAACGATGCCGGCTTCTCGCTGGAAGGCATCGAGGTGCCCGCCGTGGCGGTGGCCGCTGACTCCGGCGCCGGGCAGGTGCCCGATGTCGACCTCTTCCGCTATTTCGGTTACGGGCAGGAGCTCAAGGCCGTGGAGCTCGAACAGGCCAATAAGAGCTTCAAAGGCGTGGCCGACGTCATAGTCTCGGTGGACCTTGCGTCCATCAAGAACGCCTACCTCAAACCCAATATCACCTTCACCACCGGCGCCGGCACCAAGGTGTACGTCAGCGGCACCAAGGCGGCCAATTGCCCCGACGGCGGCAACTCCTGTGCCGACAAGGAAAAGTTCTTCCTGGTGCTGACCACCGACAAGGGCCAGAGCTTCTTCGTGCGGGCCATGGAGATCCTGAACTGGGGTATCTTCATGAGCGGGTCCAAGACCGTGACCATAGACGGCGAAAAATTCGTGGTCAAGGTGCAGGCTAACGCTTCCACCCCCGAAAACAGCAAGCTCGAGATCAAGGGCCCCCGCGGCATGGCGCTCAGCACTAGCCTCAAGGCAGTCGGCGACGCCGTGGCCGCCAAGGGCGTGAACGTGCAGCTCTCCAAGACCTATAAACTGGCCTACGGCAATGAGATCGTGCAGGGGCCGCAGGGCGCCAAGTTCACCGAGAAGATGCTGGTGCTCATGATACCCTTCCCCGTGGTGGACGCTTCCACCTACTACATCTTCGACGCTTCCGACATAAAGCCGGCCGGCGCCGCCTTCCCGTCCTTCGAGAAGGGTTACGGCTTCAAGCTGCAGAACGGCAAGCTGGACGTTTACAGGATCTGAGCCTGGCGCGCGCGAAAGAAGGCCGGGGCCAGCCCCGGCCTTCTTTATTTCCGGCCGGCGGGCGGCGCCGGACAAAAA
>Ga0209016_1002994_pt1 | contig 10523 bp, 7 predicted proteins | sample EPASupsiteSAE305_FD_187265 | JGI IMG/M metagenome (GOLD analysis project Ga0209016, IMG submission 187265) | Bioremediated contaminated groundwater microbial communities from EPA Superfund site, New Mexico - SAE3-05 (SPAdes) (version 2) | ecosystem: Environmental > Aquatic > Deep subsurface >...
CGCAAAGATGACGTCAACTCCGGCCGACACAGCCACTTTCCGGTCCCGCTCCAGGTCGCGGGGATAGGCGTTGAAGTCCTCGGTGGGACCAAACTGGGTAGGGTTCACGAAGATGCTAGCAACGAGGATGTCGGACCGTCTTTTCCCCTCCACCATCAGGGAAGCGTGCCCCTCATGGAGATATCCCATGGTTGGCACCAAAGAAATGGTTTTCCCCGATTTCCTGACATCGCGCGAGAATGCCTGCATCCCGGAAACGGTATTGATAATTCTCATCTCAGTTGAAAGAGTGCCCCTCGTCGGGGAACTCTCCTTTCTTCACCTCGGAAATATATGATGAAACCGCTTCTGCGATGAGGCCGCTTGCATCGGCATAACGCTTCACGAACTTTGGAGAGTATTTCTCGCACAGCCCCAGGATGTCGTGTATTACCAGCACTTGCCCGTCACAATAGGGGCCGGCGCCGATGCCTATGGTGGGGATGGAAAGCTCAGCGGTAATCCGCTCGGCCAGCTTCATCGGTATCCCCTCCAGCACCACCGAAAAGGCTCCAGCCTGTTCCACCGCAAGGGCATCTTCGATGAGCCGCTGTGCCTGCTCGTCCTTCTTACCCTGTACCTTGTAGCCTCCCATGCGGTGAATGGACTGGGGAGTGAGCCCTATATGGGCCATTACCGGCACATCCATGTCGACAATGGCACGAATGGTCTCGGCCACGTTGGCTCCGCCCTCCAGCTTTACCGCTTCTGCCCCCCCCTCCTTGACCAGGCGACCGGCATTAAGACGTGCATCACGCAAATCGGTCTGATAGGAAAGAAACGGCATGTCGGTAACCACAAGGGCTTTTGGACGGGCCCGGACCACTGCGCGGGTGTGATAGATCATTTCGTCGATTGTTACAGGGAGAGTGTTGTCGTACCCGCTAAAGGTCACGCCAACGGAATCGCCCACAAGGATTGCGTCAATTCCGCATTCATCCATGATCCTCGTGAAGGGGTAATCATAGCTGGTTAGGAAAGTGATTTTCTCCCCGGCCGACTTCATTTTCTGAATATCCAGAATCGTTTTCTTCTTGTTCACGACAACACCTCAAAACAAAAAAATGCACCTCCAGAATTCCGGAGGCGCACCATATGGTTAGAGAAAAGAGAAATGAGCCCTTTCCTGCATTTGCGGCTTTTGCCATCCGTCCCGGTTCTTGCGAATCCAGGCAGTATCTGGTTGTGTTGACAGGATTACGGCTCCGCCTGTGTTGCGGGCCATCCACTAAAACATGGTTATTTTTACCACATAACTAAAGGTGATGTCCATACAATAATGGACTATCCTCCCAGTCAATACATGGGTGGCAGTACCAAACTATCCGGCAATTTTTTTCATCATCTCGAGCTCGCTCACGACTGCACTGCTTTCACCGCTGCGAACTTCCATATCTTCGAATATCTTGGTTACCATTTCGCCGACAGCCTCCACGGACTGCTTGATCTCACTGCCGTCCTCCACCTGCTTGACGGTTGCCCGGACCATCTCCTGGGTCATCTCTTTAATCACGTCGACGGAACGGACAATACTCATGGCAGCATCGGACTGCTCCTTTGACGCCTTGAATATCTGTGAGCTCATGCTGCTGACGTTCTCAATCGAATGGGTGACAAGCTGAACGCTGCGGACCTGCTCCTCCGTGGCGATTTTGATTTCCTGGGTCATGTCAAGGGAACGGGCCGAACTTTCATGAATCACCTTGAGCGATTGCCCCATGACGCCACCCAGTTCAACCCCTTTCTGCACAAGGTCCTTGGAGGAAGTGATGTTCTGGGCCGCGCTGCGCGACTCATTCATAATCTCTTCAATAATCGCCGTAATTTCGCCGGTAGATTGGCCGGTCTGGAGCGACAGGTTTCGGATCTCATCCGCCACAACGCCGAAGCTTTTGCCGTATTCTCCAGCCTGGGCAGCAATAATGGAGGCATTCAGAGCCAAAAGATTGGTACGCTTGGTAATGTCATTGATGACACCCACAATGCTCTCGATTCGCCCGCTGTTTTCCGTGAGGCGCTTCATGGCATCAAAGGAGAGGTCGACGGACCGCTGGATTTCAGACAGGGAATCGCTTGTTTCCTGCATAATCCGGGCTCCCCTGTCGGCCTCCTCTTTTACCTTGCTGGAGACCTGGTGCGAAATGACAGCGCTCTGCTCGACATTTTTGATGGTGCTGTTAAGCTCTTCCATCCCTGACGCGGATTTCTCGATGGACTCCGACAGATAGTCCAGATTCTTGGTTACCTGCTCGATGGATACATAGATATTGCTCACAGAAGAGCTTGTTTCGTCAACAGAAGCAAGCACGCTTTCCGCTGCCGACGCTATATGTGCAGTGCCATCGGCAACGGAGTTAACCGCTTCTTGAAGGTTCATAACATAACGTGAGTAGTGATCGCGGTTTTTGAGCAAATCCGAGAAAGTGGTTTCCAGTTCGGAAGTAAGAGTGCCGATGGCATTGAGAAGATTGATCCGCACAATGGCCGAAGCAGCCTGGTCGGCAAAGAGCCTGATTGTGTCGACATCCGTATCGTTAAGAGTCCGGCGGGTTTCGCGATTATCGATTCCAAATATCCCCACCGCTTCACCCTTGACGATAATGGGGCAGAGAACGAAGCTTCTGGAGCGAAGCGCCCTGATGGCGTCAAAGGGAGGTTTAAGTCTGAAGTCGGCCGGATAATTGCTGATATCGTCAATCATGTAGATTTGCCGTTCGGCAAATGATTTGAAAATTACCCCGCTGCGGATATCGAGAGGGATGGAAACTCCCTGCTGGTTAAAATTGGGAGTACCTACCGACGCCACAAACGAGAGGTTTGATCTCTCTTTATCAGCCATCAGGATGGAAACACGCTCATAACCAAGAACATCGTGAAGACCTTCGGCACACAGGCTAAGCACTTCATCGATGTCGATGGATTTCTGAATCTTGCTGCTGATCTGATGGAAATTCTTGATATTGCTGTCAAGAGCCCTGTAGCGCTGTTCGAAAATCTCCTTCTGGGAAGCAACTTCCTTGTGAAGGGCATTCAGTTCCGATGCCCGCTGATAGAGCTCATCGCTCGTCTTGCCGATATAGTAGCCCAGAATGGCGAGCACGCAGGCGGTGCCGGCCCCCATGTAGGTATACAGCGCAATATTGAAAGAGGATTTGACTATGTCTCCGAAGATCTGGGACATGAGTGAGCGTTCGTGGTCTGCAAAAAATATGACGCGGATAATAGTCCACCCTATCGGAGCACTAATCCCCAGAATGCAGCCAAAAAGCCCGTAAAGAAAACTCCTGTTCTTCGTAACAGCCCCGGAATTCATAGGCAGTTTCCCTCCATGCGAATCGTTCCCGAAAAGGGATGATACATAATAACATCGGTTGCTGGCAGAGTTTCTAAAGACAAATTTCAAAGCACTCTATAGCGCAAGGGCCATAAAGTCAATTATCAGTCCCGCCCCACATTAATTCCCAACTCTTTCGCGGCAGTTACCATCTGTCCCCCGGGATTGACAAGCTTAAGCTTACGCACCGCTTTCTCAATGGGAACAGAACGTATCGCCCGTCCCTTCAGACAGATCATCTCCCCGAATTGCCCCCTTTCGATCAGTTCAACGGCACCAACTCCAAAACGGCTCCCGAGACAACGATCGAAAGTTGAGGGGGACCCACCACGCTGAAGGTGTCCCAGAACTGTTACCCGGATATCCATATCCAGGCAGGAAGTCAGTTCACGGGACACGAAAGCACCGATGCCGCCGAGACGCTCTATGGCGGTAGTTTCGTCGGCCTTCTTTTGCACCACGCGCGAACCGCCCCTGGGATATGCCCCTTCCGCCACGACCAGAATGCTGAACTTGCTTCCCCGGCAACGCCGGGCGTCAATGGCATTGCACACCGAATTTAGCTCAAAAGGGATTTCCGGGATAAGAATAACATCGGCACCGCCGCTAATGCCCGACTCAAGCGCAATCCATCCGGCATAGCGGCCCATAACCTCCATTATCATGACCCGATGATGGCTTTCCGCAGTCGAGTGGAGCTTGTCAAGGGCGTCGGTTGCGGTTTCCAGCGCCGTATTGTAACCAAAGGTTACATCTGTTTCCATCAGGTCATTGTCGATGGTTTTCGGCACTCCAACTACCGGGACGCCCTTTTTCATCAACTCAAGGGCAATTTTGAGCGAACCGTCGCCACCAACCGCCACAAGGGCGTCTATTCCCAGTTCCCTTATTCGTTTCACAACGCGGTCCGACACATCGGTAAACACGGTTGTGCCATTAACTTCCACCGGATAGGAAAAGGGATTGCCCCTGTTCGAGGTTCCAAGAATCGTCCCGCCGCGGGGCAATATCCCACGTACGTCGTCGAATCCCAGGGTGCGGGGCCCGCGGTCGTAAAGGAGGCCATCGAATCCATCCTCGAAACCGGCCACTTCCCATCCCCTCCCGATTATTGCACTCTTGACCACACCTCGTATCACCGCGTTAAGGCCTGGGCAATCGCCTCCTCCGGTCAGAATGCCGATTCTCTTCTTCATGGATTCCCCCTGAACAGATGATCCATAACAAGTGCGCCGCTGCCGATGATTCCGCCATCATCTCCCAATGCAGCCCTCTCAATGCGAAGTCTCCCGGCGGGAATCGGAAACGCCCTGGCGTGGATCTCGCGTTTCAAGCTTTCGGACAAAAGGTCGAAACTTGCCGCGACTCCCCCTCCGATAATTACCGCTTCCAGGTTAAGCAGGTTGACTACCGACGCAACGGCTATACCCAGATAGCGTCCTGCCTCGGCAAAAAGGGCCAGGGCTGCGGAATTACCATCCAGAGCAGCCTCAGCAAGCTTTTGGGTAGAAATGTCCTTGTCGCGCAAGGCTTCGCCAAAAGCGTCTTTTTCCCGCGCCATGATTTCCCGTGCCGCCGCAACGAGGGCATTGGCCGATGCGTACTGCTCAAGACAACCGTAATTGCCACAGCGGCAAAGTCTTCCATTGGGCTCGACCGTCACGTGGCCAAACTCCCCAGCTACTCCGTCGATGCCGGTCCAGACCGTTCTATCGAGAATCAACCCGCCTCCGACTCCGGTCCCAAGGGTTACCATCAAAAACGACCGGTAATCCCGGCCGGCACCGTAGACACTCTCACCAAAGGCAAAGGCATTCACGTCATTTGCAACCACCGTGGGAAGCCCTGTCATCGCCTGAAGCTCATCGCGCAGGTTGATACCATCCAGAGGGGGAAGATTGACCGAAACGAGCATACAGCCATCATTGGCAACAAGCCCCGGCACCCCAACCCCCAGTCCCACGGTTTCGTAGCATTTATCCTTAGCCACAAGCAGTAGGGACTCGATCCCTTTCCTGAGCAACGAAAAGAATGCTTCCCGGCCATGATGGATATCAGTACTGCATTTCGTTCTATGAATAATTGCGCCCCGATTGTCCAGCAGAGCCATGCGGAGGTTTGTGCCTCCGATGTCTATCCCTATGCAGGCCATTTTCAGTTTTTTATCCATAAATCACGACTCCCGGAGATTTATTCCGCGCAAGAGACAAAGTGGGGATAAAGCCGGTCGTAAGCAGTCAGCAGTCCCTCCGGCACTACCCGCACATCGGCAACGGTTGTCATGAAATTCGTATCTCCGTTCCAGCGTGGTACAATATGGACGTGAAGGTGATCTTCAATACCGGCACCGGCAGCACGGCCGAGATTGATGCCGATGTTGAACCCCTGAGGCGAAGCCTCAACCTCCAGAACCCTGCGGCATAACCGCACGCTGCGGAACAGGTCGAGCATCTCTTCGTCTGTCAGCGAGTCCAGGTCTGAGGTGTGGCGTAGCGGTGCCGCCATGAGGTGGCCGTTTGTATAGGGATAACGATTGAGCATGACAAGGGATAACGTTGATTTGTAAAGGACAAGCTTATCTCTACCCTGATCGCTCTGCCCTCCCGAGCAGAAAATGCAACCGCATGGTTTTTCATCGAGAATATAATCCATACGCCAAGGCGCCCAGATTCTCTCCATCGTTCCCCCCTTGCACGGTAATAGTCAGGCATCGATGATACCGGAATTATCATCGAACTTTACGGCAAATACAAGCTTTGACAGGGATTGAGGGTGCATATCCATAATAAAATGTATTTTTAGTATTACTGTAATTGACCTTGACAAAAGAACGGCACAAGGTCTAATCTTGCACAATTTATAACGAAGCCGGGAAATAAAACCCTGTAATTGTGGTGATGTTGCCTGAAAACAATTTTTATCCCCAATAAAAAATGTTCCAACAAAAGAAAGGAGCACGAATCATTATGAGTAAAAAACAGGATGCCTTGGAATACCATTCGAGCGGACGTAAAGGGAAAATTGAAGTCGTTGCCTCGAAGCCATGCCTAACCCAACGGGATCTCTCACTCGCTTACTCGCCAGGAGTTGCCGAGCCGTGCCTCGAAATCGAAAAAAATCCGGAGGATGCCTATAAATACACCGCAAAGGGAAACCTTGTCGCGGTTCTCTCCAACGGTACCGCTGTGCTGGGCCTGGGGAACATCGGAGCGCTGGCCGGCAAACCGGTCATGGAAGGAAAAGGTGTCCTTTTCAAGCGTTTTGCCGATATTGACGTCTTCGATATCGAGCTGAACACCGAAAACCCCGACGAAGTCATTAAAGCCTGCCAACTTCTTGAACCCACCTTTGGAGGCATCAACCTGGAGGATATCAAGGCACCGGAGTGCTTCTACATCGAGGAAGAGCTCAAGAAGACCATGAACATTCCGGTCTTTCACGATGATCAGCACGGCACCGCCATCATCTCCGCCGCCGCCCTCATCAATGCCCTTGAGATCATCGGCAAGAAAATCGAGGATATCCGTATCGTCGTGAACGGCGCCGGGGCCTCTGCCATTGCCTGCGCCAATCTTGCCATCTCGTTGGGGGTGAAGAAGGAACACCTCGTCATGTGCGACACCAAGGGGGTCATCTACCAGGGGCGAACCGAGGGGATGAACAAGTATAAAGAACGCTTCGCCGTGGACACTACCCTGCGCACCTTGGAAGAAGCTGCGGACGGGGCCGATGTTCTCTACGGATTATCCTCCAAAGGGGCATTTACCCCGGAGATGGTGCGCAAGCTGGCAAAGAATCCCATTATCTTCGCCATGGCCAACCCCGATCCGGAAATTACGCCTGAAGAGGCCAATGCGGTGCGGGGCGATGTCCTCATCGCCACCGGTCGCTCCGACTATCCGAACCAGGTGAACAACGTGCTCGGTTTCCCCTTTATCTTCAGGGGAGCTCTCGATGTCAGGGCAACAACCATCAATGAAGATATGAAAAAGGCCGCAGTGTTCGCCCTCGCGGAACTTGCCCGCGAAGAATGCCCCGATGCGGTTTGCCGCGCCTACGGCAATGTAAAGTTTTCCTTCGGCCGCGACTATATTATCCCGAAGCCCTTTGATCCCAGGGCGCTTCTCCGGGTAGCGCCGGCGGTAGCCAAAGCTGCTATGGAATCAAGGGTAGCCCGTCAGCCCATCGAGGATATGGGAAAATACGTCGAGCATCTGGAATCGTTGCAGGGAAAAGCGAAGGAAACCCTGCGGATGCTCATAAACAAGGCAAAATGCGACCCCAAGCGAATTGTGTTCCCCGAAGGGGACAACGAAAAGATTCTCAAGGCCGCCCAGATACTTGTTGAAGAAGGGATTGCAACTCCGGTCCTCGTCGGCAACCAAGACAAAATCCGCGCGTCCATGGAAGAGCTGGGACTTGAACTCAACGGAAGCATCTCCATTATCGACCCTGCAAATTACGAACGCTCGGAAGAATACGCACAGGAGCTCTTCCGGTTGCGGCAACGCAAGGGGTTGACACTTACCGAAGCCAGGAGAATCATGACCCGCAAGTCCCGCACCCATTTCGGCTGCATGATGGTACACATGGGTGATGCCGACACACTGCTTTCGGGTATCGACACCCACTACCCGGAAACCATCCGCCCCGCCCTGGAGGTTATCGGCAGGCAGCCCGGTCTCTCCAGCGTTCATGGCCTTTACATGATGGTATTCAAAAAAGGTATCTTCCTCATGGCAGACACCACGGTCTGCATCGAACCAACGGCCGAAGAGCTTGCCGAAACCGCCATCCTTGCCGCCGAGAAGGCCAGGATGCTCGATCTCGAACCTACCGTCGCAATGCTTTCCTTCTCCAACTTCGGATCGGTCAACCACCCGCAAGCCCAGAAGGTGAAGCGCGCCGTTGACATTGTCAAAGAGAAGGAGCCGGGACTTGTTATTGACGGTGAGATGCAGTCCGACACGGCAGTCGTTACTGAATTCCTCCAGAAGAGCTTTTCCTTTGCATCCCTGAAAGAGGCGGCCAACGTTCTGATATTCCCGGACCTGAATGCCGGCAACATCTGCTACAAGCTCCTTCACCGCCTTGGCGGCGCCGAAGCCATCGGCCCAATCCTCATGGGGATGAAAAAGCCTGTTCACGTCCTCCAGCGTGGCGATGACGTGACCGACATCGTCAACATGGCAGCAATCGCCGTGGTGGATGCTCAAAACTCGTAGCAGATTCACCTTACTCTCAATGAAACGCCAGGGGGGCCATGAGCCCCCCTTTCTCTTGCCATCATCCAAGGCACTTTGCTACTATTGAAGCCAACGTTGTTCACCACCAGACGGGAGTTTGACAGCAATGGAGCATCACCCGCCCCTGTACCGGACGAAACAAAATCTGTTTGCCGGCACACTGGTTCTCTCGCTGGCGCTGCATATTGCCTTTGCCTTGACCACGTTTCTTCTTCCGGGCCGCCTGACACGCCTTGCCCCGGAGCAGATTGTGATGGTTGACCTGAATGATGCAAATCTCCCGCTGCCTCAGGAAAGCAGCAAGGCAATTGTACAACCTCCTGCTTCAACAATCCGTCAACAGATGGAACTCCCCTCCCCTGACTCTGAAATCCTGCCCGCACCGACCGAGACTCCTGTGGAGGAAACAGTTCCTCAACCGCCGCCGCAACCGGAAGCCACATCCCTTTCGCTAGGTCTGACGCGTGGGTTTTTCAGAAGCATTTCCGATGGAGAGACCCTGAATGGCGATGTGCGTGAATACTATTTCAAGCTTGTGGAACGGGTAAATGAACAATGGTGGGCAGCGGCAGGCGGCACAAATGTGGAACCGGGAGAACAGGAGGCGCTTGTAACTATCATCGTGAGGAAAAACGGTGAGATATTTTCGGCGAGATTGGTGAGAAGTTCCGGCAGCAACGAGTACGACCGCATGATAATGAATACCTTGCAGAACGCGTCTAATCTCCCGCCACTGCCAGCAGGATACAAGGGGGAATTTTTTCAGGCGCCCCTGCGCCTCCTGGCGCCACGCGGGCTCCTCTTTTCGTGAGATTGTTATTTCCGTAAGACTGACAGCATAAAAAAGGGCGGGAATTACCCCGCCCCTTCCTCTATCTCGTCAAGATCCACCAATTCGACGTCGGCTGCATCCTCTCCCCCACCGTCGGCTTTCAAGCCGGACACCTTCTGTAACGAATCCCTGAAGCCGGGGTTAAGTGCAACAACCTCGCGGTAACCAGCCAGGGCACGTTCGGTATCGCCTATCATTTCATAGAGCAGCGACAGTTCATAGGTAAGACAGAGGCGTTCCTCGCGGTTCAGTTCCGCAAGGGCGAGTCCTGAGCGGAAATATTCCTCGGCCTTCTCCGGATCACCTTTTTCCCGGGAACAAATTCCCTGAAGGGTAATACAGTCGGCAAGACGGTGTTGGTCGCGAGCGGCCGACTGGAATTCGGCGATGGCATCGTCGAAAAGCCCCATCTCTTTGTAGGCAATCCCTAGGCTGTAATGGGATTCGGTATCGTCCTGGGCGAGCTGTTCGCCAACCCCTTTCTTGAACGCCGAGAAAAGGCCGTCAAGGCCGTACTTATCGGACTTGGCAGATGGAGAGCCGAGGGACAACGGGGGAATGATATCTTCGATTTCCCCATCGGAAAAGTCGAGGGACAAATCTTCGGCAGCAGGCCCAGCGGAAACTTCTCCTGCAAAACTGTCCTGTGCAGCCGTGTCGAGCCAGTCGTCCGTCATTGGCGGGAAATCGGCCAACTCCACTTCCACCTCATGGGTCTCTTCCGGAGCAGCATCATCAAACCTGACTTCGTCAGCACCGGAGTCAACGGTGGGCATGGCATCATCGTTCGTGAGCGGCAATGATTCAAAAGATTTGCCACCGGCTGTTTCAGCGGCAGCTTCATCGTCAAAGGAGATGGCAATTTCATCTTCCCATGGAGCTTCATCGGCGGAGACTTCCGGCTGCTGAACACTCTCGAATTCAGGTTGCACAACCGGAGAGGTCTCTGCGGTCGCCACAGTTTCCGGCAACTGTTCGGCCATAGCCTCGGAGGCCTCCACGGAATCTGCGGCCCCGCGAATCCTCCGCAGCCCGTCCGCTATTCCGGCATGGTCGGGAGCAATGTCCTTGA
>Ga0209016_1002995_pt1 | contig 10522 bp, 9 predicted proteins | sample EPASupsiteSAE305_FD_187265 | JGI IMG/M metagenome (GOLD analysis project Ga0209016, IMG submission 187265) | Bioremediated contaminated groundwater microbial communities from EPA Superfund site, New Mexico - SAE3-05 (SPAdes) (version 2) | ecosystem: Environmental > Aquatic > Deep subsurface >...
TTACTGCACGGGCCTATAGCTCAGTTGGCTAGAGCCACCGGCTCATAACCGGTTGGTCCCAGGTTCGAGTCCTGGTGGGCCCACCATATCAACTTCCCCAGCAGAGGTTTAGACCGGATGCGGTCAGTCAGTTACCGATCAATTACGACCATAGGTCAAAAAGAGTGCATCTCACAGGGATGCACTCTTTTCATTTATACGGCATGACCAATCCAAAACTGTCAGACATAGCCGGAATCATTAACAAAAAGTACCCCTTCCGTCTGGCTGAAGACTGGGATAACGTGGGATTACAGCTGGGTGACACAACAAAGAGCGTCACCCGCATCATGGTAGCACTGGATCCGCTCCCACAGGTTATTACATCCGCACTTGATCACAACTGTGATCTGCTGGTCACCCACCACCCCCTGATCTTCTCTCCTCTCCGCCAGATCACTTCTTCAACCTCCACCGGCAACAGCCTGCTGCTGGCTGCCCAGGGTGGACTGGCCTTGCTGGCCATGCACACCAACTATGACATAGCTACCGACGGACTGAATGACCTGTTGGCAGACAGGATCGGCCTGCAGCAAACCCGGCCGCTCAAAATTACCAGCCGGGACGAGCTGATCAAACTGGTCGTATTTGTACCGGAAGAACAGCTTGCCACGGTACGTTCGGCACTGCTCCCCCATGCAGAGTCCATCGGCAACTACCAGGACTGCTCCTTCAGTACCCGCGGTGAAGGCACCTTTCTGCCCCTTGCCGGAGCAGAACCAGCTATTGGCACCATAGGTAAACAGGAAAAGGTAGCTGAGCAACGTCTGGAATTATTGCTGAGACGTGATCAGCTTTCCAGGGCAATCCGCACCCTGCTGGCCGTACATCCCTATGAAGAGCCTGCCTTTGATTGTTATCCTCTGCTGAATGAAGCTGCCGCCAAAGGGCTGGGCCGGATCGGCTACCTGCCCGAACCGGTAGTGCTGGCAGACTGGGCCGGGAGCGTAGCAAAACAGCTGGATTGTGAAACGCTCCGTTTTGTCGGCGATACTGGCCGGAGCATCCGCAAAATTGCCCTCTGCAGCGGTAGCGGTTCATCATTGCTCCACGATGCGATCCGGGCCGGAGCAGACCTGCTGTTGACCGGCGACCTGAAGTATCACGAAGCCCGTGAAGCAGAGGCACAAGGGATAGCACTGCTGGACGCCGGTCACTTTGGCACCGAGATCCTCATGGTGGCTGCCATACAGGAGTTTCTGGGCAACGCCCTCGCCCAGGCCGGCCATTCTGTTGAAATCATCAGGGCCGAATGTGAGCAGAATCCATTCAGAACCTTTATCAGCCGCACAGCAGAAGTCATTTAACCAAGGAGACAGAAGTGAAAAAGAAACTCGACTTATTGGAAGAGCTACAAGGCATTGATCAAACCATCGCCGAAAAAAAGGCGGAACAGGCAGTACTCAATGCCGGCATAGCTGAACTTGAACAGTCGCTTGCCGCGGTTCAGGCCGCCCTTGCAGAACACCAGGCTCAGATGACTGCATTCAGACGTGAAAAGGCTGAATTGGATACGGCTCTGCACACTGAGCAGGAAAATATTCGCCGTTCAGAAACCAATATGAAAGAGATCAGAACCAACAAAGAGTTTCAGGCTGTTGGCCGGGAAATCACTGCCGCGCGCAAACAGGTAAGTGACCTTGAAGAACAACAGTTGCAGCTTGATGGCCGCTGCGAAGAGCTGCAGGCAACCATTGATGCCTGCCAGGCAGAGCTGGCCACCCTTGCTGACAGTACAAAGAACGGAAGTGCAGAAAAGCAGGCGGTTATTGCTACCCTGCAAAGCACTATTGATACAGCGTCCGTCAAGCGTGATGCCATTATCAAGGAGCTTTCAAGCAGTCTGGTCCGCCGTTACACACAACTGCGCGATCAACGCCGCGGACAGGCCCTGGCCGAGGCTCGGGACGGTTCCTGCATGGGATGCAACATGCAACTGCCGCCCCAACTGTACAACATGCTGTTCAAAGGAGACGAGATGTACTTCTGCCCTCACTGCCAGCGGATTCTGGTTCTGAAACAGGAACCAGCAGCAGCGGCAGAGTAGCAGATACGATTAAGCAGCGACGACGATGTCCTGCTTGGCATGGTAGCGAAAAACGTCATGCGAAAGACCGACGAGACAGCGCACGGGGGCATCCCCCCCACTACATAGACCATTGATCAGCGTAGAAGCAAGCACCACACAACGCAATCGACGGTCTTCGCAGTAGTTTTTCAGCAGTTTGGTTGGAGTAGGCCAGATGATCGCTGTCTGACCCAGGTCAGGGGGAGGAAAGTCCGGGCTCCATAGGGCAGGGCGCTGGGTAATCACCAGCGGGGGCGACCCCAGGGAAAGTGCCACAGAGAGAAGTCCGCCCGTTTCGACGGGTAAGGGTGAAAGGGTGAGGTAAGAGCTCACCGGGTCCGGTGGTGACACCGGATGCCAGGTAAACCCCGCCAGGAGCAAGGCCGAATAGGGAGGCGTCAAGGGCGGCCCGCCCGTGCCTCCGGGTTGGCTGCTTGAGGTCACCGGTAACGGTGATCCTAGAGGAATGATCATCATCTGCCGTCGGGTAACCACCGGCAGAAACAGAACCCGGCTTACGGCCTGCTCCAACCAATATCTCAATATTCAAAGGGAAACCTACATGATTTTAGAATCCGACCTGGTACTGGTACATGTGGACAACAAGCCCGGTTTCTATGCCCGCCTGGAAGAGATCACGCCCGATGTCAAGCCGGGCTGGTGGCAGGTAAAACTGCTGGTACTGACCTTCCCGCTCCAGGTTTTCACCTGGATTTTGGACGAAGAACAGCTGGATGAGGCTCCCTTCACTATGGGAGGCACTCCCCTCCGTCTTGAAAAGCTGATCTCTCCCCTTGAGGAAGAGCGGCGCAAACTGGAAGCACAGGTCAAGGCGGCAAAGAGCAGCCCTCCTGCCGATGCAGGCCAGAAGGTGGTCTCATTAGCAGACCGCCGCAAGAAATAGCATCCTCTCCCTCAAACGCCCGTAACCGGGCGTTTTTTTGTCAAACCAAGCCTTTTATACAGCACTGCTACCGGCAGCTTCCTTGACACGCCCCGCTGAAGTCATCGCAGGCTGTTTTGCATTACTGTTTTTCGGGAGCAAACAGACAGCTTTCAGCCTCTTTTCCGTAAAGTCGTCCATCGGCTCCGGCCGACAGAAATAATATCCCTGAGCCAGAACACAACCGAGCTTTTGAAGCGCGCAACGCTGTTCTTCCGTCTCGACCCCTTCAGCGACCGTCATCAGCCCCATTTGTTTGGCAATCGCCAGAATGGTCGAGATAATTGCCTTATCATTATTGTCATCAAGCATATTTTTGACAAAGGTCTGGTCTATTTTCAGGGTATCGATCGGAAACCGCTTGAGATAGGCCAGTGATGAATAGCCGGTACCAAAGTCATCGATTGCAATACTGAACCCCATCCCCCGTAGTGACTTCATGATCTCGGACATCCGTTCCGGATCGTCCATCAGGCAACTTTCTGTCAACTCCAGTTCAATATTGGATGGCAACACACCGGTTTCTTCAAGCACCCGTGCCACCCGCTCAAGGAAATAGGGGTCTCCAAACTGTTGAGCAGAAACGTTAACGGCAATTTTACCACGGCAGTTCAGCCCTTTACTCTTCCAACTCTTGATATGCTGACAGGCGGTTTTGAGAACCCACTCACCAATTTGGGGCATCAAGCCGCGTCCCTCTGCCACCGGGATAAACTCAGCCGGGCTCACCCACCCCAGCACCGGATCCTGCCAACGGAGCAACGCCTCAGCCCCAACCATCATACCGGCGTACAACTCAACCTTCGGCTGGTAATACAGGTGCAGGTTACCCTCTGCCAGTGCGCACTCAAGGCGCTGAACCAGTTCCAGCTTTCTGGTCAGCAGATGGCTCATGTCTCTTTTGTAGAGACAGTAACCGCCACCCGCCCCCTTCACCTTCGACATTGCCAGATCAGCCCTTGAAAGCAGATCCGTCGGCGTATCGGCATCGTCAGGATAAAAAGCGATACCGATACTCCCGCTGATTGAAAAGGAGCGTGCATCAAACAGAAACGGCTGTTTGATGGCTGCCAGGATATGCTTTGCCAGGTTTCTGACTTTATGCACCGTGCTCTGCTCATAGATAATGATAAAGTCATCGCCACCAAAACGTGCTACCAGCGCACTGTCATCAACCAATCCGCACAGCTTCTGTGCCACCTGAACCAGTATCCAGTCACCGGTCTCATGTCCATAGGTTTCATTGATCTCACGGATATAATCAAGATCCAGCAAAAACAGCGCTAATTGGCTGTTGTTTTGCTTTGCAGCAGCGATCGAGTCGGCAAGCAGACCAGCAAGATGGTTCCGGTTGGGCAGGCCGGTCAGGGTATCAAAAAAAGCCAACCGGTGAATACGTGCGTTGGCATGTTCATGGGCCGTGCGTAGACGTATGGTTTCGATACCAAAGGAGAGGTCGCTGGCCAACTCTTCAAGCAGTTTGACCTCCTCATCGTTGAAGGCGTTCGGCTGAGGGGCGTAGATGGCAATCGCACCGATTGTATCGCCGTCAACCTGCAGCGGCAGTGCGACTGCCGAACGATAATTTCTCCTGCCGGCATCTTCATGCCAGTAGGAGAGTTGGGGATCATTCAGGATATCAGGTCTGAGCTGGGTTGTTCCGGCACGGATGGCGGTACTCATGGCACTGCGGCCGCGATTGCAATCTGCCCACGACATATTGGCTGCGGAAAGAAATCCTTCGTCGTGACCTGAATAGGCAACTGGGCGGATGGATTGCGCGGCATCCAGCTTTTTGTAGCCGATCCAGCTAAGGGAGTAGCCGCCGATCTCAGTCGCGATCCGGCAGATATCATGCAGCAGGGAAGATTCGTCACGGGCACGGAGCAGAGCTCTATTGCTGGCCGAAAGCAGTTGCAGTGCCCGATTGGCCCGATTGAGCTTTTCCTCAAGGTTGTGTGACGTCTGCATGACTGCCCCTGCCTTCACATGAAGAAGAAAACCGTAACGGTGGCAACTGGATCGAGGAAAGATGGCCCCCCATAAAATCCTTTATGACAAAGGACTCGAAGGATTGTATATAGTCTACCCGGCACCTGTTGACAACAAAAACCACTATTTTTTAGTGTGTTTTAATCCTGGCCGGAGCACAGCAGACCGTGCAGCGACTCATATCAGTTGAGGCACCCTGCAGGGTGCGCTGTTTACGACAGTCCTGCCGCCCTTCAACCCGACGGACGTTGCACCTGCCCCCGGCAACAGTTCAGACCACACACCAGCAGCGCCTCACCTCCCTGAATCAGGCCTTTCGGACGCTCCCCCAGATGTAAAAACAGACCCCGCCACTACCACTTTTCCGGTCACGACCTTCGGGCACAAATAAGTAAAACAATGGAAGTTTTATTCTTGACAGCTGCTTGACTACTGGTATAGTTTTGCCGCAAAGTGGAAAAAAGTGGAAATTAGTGGCAAAGACCCACGAAAGGGTGACCATGTTTGGTGGCGAAAGCCTGACTACCATCGATGCAAAAGGGCGTACCAGCATCCCGGCCAGATTCCGGGAGGTGTTGGTTACGGAGTTTGGTGACGAGCGTTTTGTCGTCACCAAGGCCTCGCCCGTGGATTTCGATGATGGCAGTTATGGTCGCGGCCTTTCCGTCTATCCGCTGGGCGAATGGCAGGAGCTGGAGAAAAAGATCCAGGCCAATGAGGGTGAACTGCCGCTGGCGCAGCTGAACAGCCTGAAACGCCTGGTACTGGGACCGGCCCAGGAATGTACCGCCGACAAACTGGGGCGGGTACTGATCCCGCCCGCACTCCGGATTCATGCCAACCTTGGACGAGATCTGTACTTTGTTGGTATGGGCCGGCGTTTCGACATCTGGGCCAGCGAGACCTACGCACGCGTCAATGCCCAGGATGAGCGCAACTTCCCGCAGGATTCGGCTGCACTTGCAGCACTTGGCATATAGATGGAGGAATTTCACCACCTGTCAGTGCTGGCCCGGGAGGTCATGGAGCAACTGGCACCCCGCCCCGGCGGCACCTACCTGGACGGCACCCTGGGCGGCGGCGGGCATAGTGAACTGATTCTTGAAAAGATCGGTCCGGATGGCCTGTTGATCGGTATCGACCGCGACCCGGCGGCCCTGGCTGCAGCATCTGAACGGCTGCGACGCTTTGGGAGCTGTTTCAGGCCGCTTCAAGGCAGCTTTGGGGATCTGGCTGAGTTACTGAAACAAGAAGGGATCAACACCCTTGACGGGTTACTGCTCGATCTCGGCGTTTCGTCGCACCAACTGGATACCGATGAGCGCGGCTTCAGTTTCCGCCTTGACGGACCACTGGATATGCGTATGGACCGTTCCTGCGGCGACTCTGCTGCAGACCTGCTGCAGGATTGTTCTGCCGGGGAACTGGAACAGATCATCAAGGAATTTGGCGAAGAGCGCTGGGCAAAAAAAATAGCCCTGAGAATCGTGCAGACACGCCAGGAAACACCGATCACGACAACGCTTCAGTTGGCTGATCTTGTAGCCGGCACGATTCCACGTCGTTTTCACGAAGAGCGGATTCATCCTGCAACCCGTACCTTTCAGGCCCTGAGAATTGCCGTCAATCAGGAGCTTGAACAGGTGGAACAGGGGATCAGGGCAGGGATAGCAGCCCTGAAAGCGGGAGGACGGATTGCCGTGATCTCCTTCCACTCGCTTGAGGACCGGATCGTGAAGCATCTGTTTCGTGAGGCGGCAACCGGCTGCACCTGTCCCCCCAGGATGCCCTACTGCGTCTGCAACAAAAAGCCGCAACTACGCATCCTGACCGGACGTCCGGTGATTGCCGGGCCAGAAGAAACTGACCGCAACCCCCGCGCACGCAGCGCCAAGTTGCGAGCAGCTGAAAAATTGGGCTAGTTCCCGAAGGAGGGCTCACTATGGGCATGGTAAAAACCGACAGCACCAAACTTACCTTCCCCGGTCACCTGGGGACTGATCTGGCGCCACGCCGGATGGATATTGTCAAATTCCTGATGGTCTGCATGCTGCTGTTGACCGTTGTATCCATCTTTCATGTCTGGTCGCGGTTCCGTCTGATTGAACTCAACCTGCAGATCGGTGAGGCAAGCCGTCAGCTGAAGGACCTGGAGCAGGAACAAAAACAGCTGAAACTGGAGGCGGAGTCCCTCAAAACCCCTGCAAGGATCGAGGTAATTGCAAAGCGGGACTTAGGCATGACCGTTCCCCAGGATCAGCAGGTGATACTGGTCAAATGACACCTGTAACAGCAAACGCAGGGAGCAGCGTATGAAAAACGACAGGGAAAAGTGGGCACGGGTCAGGATTATCATGGTCTCCTGCCTGTTTGCCTGCGGCTTCCTGGCAGTCACTGCACGCAGTTTTTATCTGCAGGTGGTTCAACATGACCAGCTGGTCAAACTGGCAGAACGGCAGCACAACCGCACTATTCCGATCACACCGGCACGGGGCGGGATCTTTGACCGGACCGGCGCAGCTCTGGCCGTCTCACTGGAAATGGACTCACTCTACGCTGAGCCCAAACGGATCACTGACCCGGCAGGAATGGCAGCAGCACTTGCCCCGCTCATCCAGATCCCCCAGCACGAACTGCAGCGCAAGCTGGATTCGGAGAAGAGTTTTGCCTGGCTTGCCCGTCAGTTGCCGCCGGAAACAGCGTCAAAAATCAAGCAGCTCAAACTGCCCGGCATCGGCTTTGTTAAAGAAAACAAGCGATTTTATCCCAACTTTGAGATGGCATCCCATGTCCTGGGATTTACCGGCATGGACCCAGGCGGCCTGGAAGGGCTTGAGCGCCGCTACGACACCACAATCCTGGGCAAAACCGGCTATCTGCTGACCGAGCGGGATGCCCTGGGACGGGATGTTGCCATCAGAAATGCCGTGGTCCAGGATGCGGCCCCGGGGAAAAATCTGTATCTGACGCTGGACAAAAACATCCAGTATTTTACCGAAAAAGAGCTTGCCAAGGCAGTGGAAGGCAGCAGGGCAAAAAGCGGCATGGCCCTGGTCATGGACCCCTGGACCGGCAAGGTGCTGGCCATGGCCAATTATCCGACCTTCAACCCGAACTCATTCAGGCAGTATCCCTCGCTTAACCTGCGCAACCGCTGTGTGAGTGACAGTTTTGAGCCTGGCTCCACCTTCAAGGTTTTTCTGCTGTCTGCAGCATTGGAAGAAAAGTTGGTCAGGCCCCAGGATGGCATCAACTGCGAGAATGGCAGGTACTCCTTCGGCGGCCGGATCATCAGGGATGACCACCCGCACGGGCGGGTCTCCGTTGCGGAGGTCCTGAAATATTCCAGCAACATCGGATCAGCCAAGATCGGCCTGAAGCTGGGGGATGACCGCCTGCACCGCTACCTGAAGGCGTTCGGATTTGGCGACAAGAGCGGCATTGACCTGCCCGGAGAGGCTTCCGGCGGCCTGCGCCCGGTCAGTCGCTGGTACGGCACCGATATAGCGACCATCTCCTTTGGTCAGGGGGTTTCAGCCACAGCCCTGCAGCTGGTGGCTGCCACCTCTGCAGTGGCAAACGGCGGCCTGTTAATGAAACCGTATCTTGTGGAGCGGGTTACTGACAATGCCGGACTGGAACTGCAGCGTTTTGAACCTCAAACGGTCCGGCGGGTGATCTCAACCCAGACCGCCGCGACCATGACCCAGATGATGGAAGGGGTCACCCAGAAAGGCGGCACTGCCACGAATGCCGCCATAGACGGCTTCAGGGTGGCAGGCAAGACCGGCACCGCACAGAAGGTTGATCCGGTCAGCCGAGGTTATTCCGCCACCAAGCGGACCGCCTCGTTTGTTGGTTTTGTCCCGGCTGAAAAACCGCTTCTGACTATTCTGGTGGTCATTGATGAACCTGCAACCAGTCCCTACGGCGGGGTAGTTGCTGCCCCGGCATTCCGTGAAATTGCTTTCAATACACTGTGTTACCTGAAGGCAGCCGGTGTGGGCAAGGCCTGTGAACTGCCCAAGTCGCAGACCGTGCAGGCGGCACCGGCAACGGCGGCACAATCACCGGCTGCAACGGATGCTGAAGAGGGCGGCAGTATCGAGGTCGCCGGCGCAGGAACACCCATGCCTGACTTCAGGGGTATGAGCATGCGCCGTGTCCTCCAGATTATGGAAAAACGGCAGCTTAATCTACAGCTGCGCGGCAGCGGGCGTGTCATTGAGCAGCATCCACAGCCTGGGCAGGTTATCCATGGCTCGGACGAAATCTGGGTTCGCCTGGCACCCGCAGCATAAGGAACCATGATGCTACTTGAACAACTGCTGCATGAGGTACCACTACAGGCCACCCACGGCAACCTGGATGTTACGGTTTCCGCGCTTACCTGTGACTCACGCGAGGTGACGGCAGGTACACTCTTCTTTGCCCTGCACGGCAGCAAGGTTGACGGCCACCGCTTCATCTCCCAGGCCGTTGCTGCCGGTGCAGCAGCCGTTGTTCTGGAAGATGCAAGCTATGCACCTGAACAGGTGCCCTGGTTACAGGTGACAAACGGGCGCCAGGCCATGGCACTGATGGCGGCCCGGTTCTTTGGCAACCCGACCCGTGATCTGCCGCTGATCGGCATCACCGGTACCAACGGCAAGACCACCACCAGCTACCTGCTGGAAGGAATTCTCACTGCTGCCGGTCTGCCGCCTGCCGTACTGGGCACTATCAGCTACCGTTTCGGCACCACCTGCATTGAAGCCAGCCATACCACACCGGAATCAACTGAACTGCAGGGCATCTTCCGCCAGCTGGCCGATGCAGGTGCACAGGCATTTGTGATGGAGGTTTCCTCCCACAGCCTTGAGCAACGACGGGTTGACGGCTCTGTCTTTGATGTCGGCATCTTTACCAACCTGACCCGCGATCACCTGGACTACCATGGCACCATGCAGGCCTACGGCAGCGCGAAGCAGCGTCTGTTCAGCGAACTGTTGAGGCCGGACGACCGGACTCCGCTGCGTCATGCCGTCATCAATGCCGATGATCCGGCAGCAGAAGAGTTCATTCGGGCGGCCGCCTGTCCGGTTATCCGTTACGGGCTGGCTCCCGGATCCGAAGTAACGGTCCGTGAGACGGCCTCGTCGGTCAACGGGATCAGCGCGATTCTGGTGACGCCGCAGGGGAAGCAACCGTTTCATTCACGCCTGCTGGGAGGGTTTAACCTTTCCAATATTCTGGCTGCTGCTGCCGCAGGAGTGGCGTTGGGGCTGCCGCTGCAGGCCATTATACAGGGGATCGAGCAGCACAAAACCGTACCGGGGCGGCTGGAGCGTGTTGAAAACAGAGCAGGCGTGACCTGCCTGGTTGACTATGCCCATACCGGCGATGCCCTTGAAAATGTCTTAAGCACCCTGAAGGATCTGGCCGGCGCCAGAATCATCACCGTGTTCGGCTGCGGCGGAGACCGGGATAACGGCAAGCGG
>Ga0209016_1002998_pt1 | contig 10515 bp, 8 predicted proteins | sample EPASupsiteSAE305_FD_187265 | JGI IMG/M metagenome (GOLD analysis project Ga0209016, IMG submission 187265) | Bioremediated contaminated groundwater microbial communities from EPA Superfund site, New Mexico - SAE3-05 (SPAdes) (version 2) | ecosystem: Environmental > Aquatic > Deep subsurface >...
CCTTTGTCGCCAGTTCGGGCATTCTCTACTTCCTTTTCATGACCGCCTGGCTCAATGTTTTTCTCTTTCTCGGCTACCTGCGCAGCCTCACCCTGATCATCGGCCTCGGCGCCTTGGGCGCGGGCATTCTCAACATCCGGGAATATGTGCAAACCAAGGGGCAACTGACCTGCACGGTCGGTGACGCCTCCGCCAAGAAAAAGACGATGAGCCGGATCGACCAGATCGTCGATGCGCCGCTGACCGCATTCACGGTCTTTGGCATCATCGCCCTGGCCTTTATTGTCAACTCGATCGAATTCGCCTGTTCAGCCGCCCTGCCCGCCATCTTCACCCATACCCTCACCCTGCGCAACCTGCCGACCATCGAATACTACGGCTACATCCTGCTCTACGATTTCTTCTTCATGCTCGACGATCTGATCATCTTCAGCCTGGCGGTCCTAGCCCTGGACACCAGCATCGGCCAGCGTTATGCCGGCCACTGCCGGATTGTCGGTGGAGTGGTGCTGATTGTGCTGGGTGGAGTGATGGTCTTTCGACCGGAGCTGTTGCGGTGATGGGGAGGATGAGATGTGGCATAATCAGTGGACAAACAAATCCCTAACCCGCCTCCCCCACTGTTCACGATGTTCGCCCCGCTGGGACGCTACTTTCAAGGAAGAAATGTATCCGGGGTTGACGGGTGCCCTTGCCGCTGAGCCGGGCGGCGGGGTGCAGAACCGGATGAAGAGGCAAACTGTTTGAGCGCAGCGAGTTTTTGCCTCGCCGGTTCTGCACCTCGACGAACGGGGTCGTCTCAGCGGCCGGGCTGCCCTTTCTTTTGGTTCTTTTCTTTGGGCACGCAAAGAAAAGAATGCCCATCCCGCAGGGATTGCCAGGTGTCATTAAGTAAAAATATATATCCTGTCCCCGTAATTCTTGTCCCGTAATTACATAAATTTGCGCTGACACTGACTGTGCTTTTATAACAACGATGAAGGTTTGAAAAAACTATGTTGAGCGTGCAACCAGCTTGTGAATATAACTTTTTTTGACTCTCGATCGAGGTCCGATTATCATCGGACTTAAATCAAACCAACTTTATTCCTCGGTACTCGCCCGAAATTTAACCTTTGAACAAAATGGAACTATCCACTGAATGTGAAAAAGCAAAAAACGAGGCCCAGCGAAAAATCGGGAGAAATCTGATTCTTTATCAGCAGGTGGAATTCCTGCTTAAGCTGTTGTTAAGAAATATTAATTTATCTGGTTATCCAGAGGATATAATAAGAGAAAAAGAGAAACGAAAAAAAGAACTTTCCAGGCAGACATTGGGGAATCTGGTTGGCCAATATGTGGAAAACACCTACAGCGTAGATCCAGTAGAAATCAAGGAAGGTCCTGACAACCTGAAAGGACCATATTTTTCATTTTCAAACTGGGTAGAAGTCGATGCCGATTATTATGAGAAGAAAAAAGAAAAACTGGCGTCATTTGTTGAGCAGCGCAATGAATTAGTTCATCATTTAATCCCGCGCTTAGATCCTCTTTCACTTGAAAGCTGGATGGAGTTGGAAAAATATCTTGATCAACAACGCGAAGAAATTCTTCCCGAACTCACCGAACTTCAGGACATAATCAAGGGCCTCAAAGAGAGCGGGGAGATGCTTATGGAATTTCTCAATTCAGACGAAGGCCTGAGGTTTTTAGCCCCTTCAAGATGGCTTCGGCAAAGCCCTCTTGTAACATTGCTGCGCGATATAACACCCCAGGCTGCGAGACCAGATGGATGGACTTCACTTCCTACTGCAGGTGCACTCATTCAGAAACATGCCCCAGAAGAACGCGCAGTGTTAAAGGATAAATATGGCCATAACACATTGAAAAAATTGATGATGGCCACCCGTTTGTTCGAATTTTCAGAGGAAGCAACAAGCAGTGGCGGTGTGCGGATTCTTTATCGATTGAAGTGATTCACGCTTCCACATCCTGGCTGTTTTCTTGCTGGTAAAGCAAGTAGATACAGGGGTGGGCACAGCACTTTATCGAACTCACGAACCAAGAAGAAGAAATTCGAGCACCAAAACGTATCTCAATATTTTGATAATAGAAAATCCCTGCGGGCTTCTCATTCTTTTCTTTGCTTGCCCAAAGAAAAGAACCAAAAGAAAGGGCAGCCGTGCCACTGAGACGACCCCGTTCGCCGAGGATTGGAACCGGCGGGGCAAAAACTCGCTGCGCTCAAACAGTTTGCCCCTTCATCCGGTCCCAAACCTCGCCGCCCGGCTCAGTGGCAATGGCAACGCCGCCCCCTCAAGTAAGTCGGATTTAAAAACGCCTTGTCGTCCCCAGTTCGCTTCCACCTTCCATCCTCAAAATCTCGCGCCTTTCAACCCCCACGCGGCAAATCAGCCGGTGCAATCTGCCCCAAGTAATAATCATAATCCCCCTCGAAAATCCGCATCTCGCCATGATCAATCTCAAAAACCCGGTTGACCAGGGAGCGAAGAAAATGGCGGTCATGACTGACCATGATCAGGGTGCCGGTGAACTGCTGCAGGGCTTCGAGCAGCACCTCGCGTGACTGGATATCGAGATGGTTGGTCGGCTCGTCGAGGATGAGAAAATTAAGCGGCCGGGCCAGCAGCATGGCCAGGATCACCCGGCTCTTTTCGCCGCCCGAGAGGAGCTTTATGCGCTTATCAACATCATCCCCCTGGAAGAGAAAGGCGGCGCAGAGGTTGCGGACCACGCCGATGTTGGCCTGGGGCATGGCCGCCTGCACGGTGGCGGACACCGTCATCTCGCCGTCGAGCTGGTCCATCGAATGCTGGCTGAAATAGCCGGTGAGCACATTTGCCCCGATCACCACCGTGCCGGTGGTTGGTTCCACCTGCCCGGCCAGCACCTTGAGCAGGGTTGATTTGCCCGCCCCGTTGCGACCGGTGAGGGCGATTTTCTCCTGCCGCCGGATCATCCCTGCAAGGCCGCTGAACACCTGGCGAGTGGTGCCGTCCGGTTGCAGCCAGACCTTGCCGAGGCCATCCAAACGGGCGACATCGTCGCCGCTGCGGGGCGGCTCGGGGAATTCGAACTTGATGGTCCGCTGCTCCGGTGGCAGCTGAATCCGTTCGATCTTCTCCAGCTTCTTGATCCGCGACTGCACCTGGGCGGCGTGTGAGACCCTGGCCCCGAAGCGGGCAATAAAATCCTCCTCTTTGGCCAGCATCTCCTGCTGCCGCCGGAAGCTGGCCAGTAACTGCTCGCGCCGGATTTCCCGTTCGCGCAGATAAAAATCGTAGTTGCCGCTGTAGGTAGTCACGGTCTGATTGGCGACCTCGACAATCCGGCTGACCACCCGGTTCATGAATTCGCGGTCATGACAGGTCATCAGCAGCGCTCCCTTGAACTCGCTCACCAGCCACTCTTCCAGCCAGACAATCGATTCGACGTCAAGATGGTTGGTCGGCTCGTCGAGCAACAGAACATCGGGGTTAATGGTGAGGATCCCGGCCAGGGCGATGCGCATCTTCCAGCCGCCGCTGAAGGTCTCGACCGGAAAGTCGTAACGGTCGCTGCCGATGCCGAGCCCGGTGAGCACCGCCTGAGCCCGGTTCTCCAGATCATAGCCGCCCCGATGCTCGAACTCCTCGGTGGCGTTGCCGTAACGCTCCAACAGGGCGGTCATCTCGTCCTCAGCCATCGGTGTGGACATGGCAGCTTCCATCTCCCGAATCTGCTCGCCCAAGGACGTAATCGCCCCCGCGGCAGCCATGACCTCGGCCAGGGCTGAGCGGCCGGACATCTCGCCCACCTCCTGGGAGAAATAGCCGATCACCGTCCGCTTGGAGCAGGAAATCTCGCCCTTGTCCGGCTCCTCCTGACCGGTGATCAACCGGAACAAAGTGGTCTTGCCAGCCCCGTTGGGCCCGACCAGGCCGGTGCGGGTGGCGGGGAGGATCTGCATCGAGGCGTCGCGAAATAAAACCCGGGAGCCGTGTTGTTTGCTGATATTGGTCAGATGGATCATGGAAACTCACAAGGAAAGGGACGGATTAAGACAGACGGAGGGCAAGGCGCGCTCCGCCTAAAAAAGGGCGCAACATAGTCGGGAAAGAAACCACTTGCAAGGGGCAAGCGACTTTTTGGGCAGCAAGGTTGTCAGGCCTGGGAAGCGATGGAAAAACGGAGCCGATACGAACAGCGGCGACAAAGGGGCTCGACCAGCCATTGATGACCGAACCCCTCACTCATCCGCGAGGCACGGGGACCGGCAAGAATGTCGCCCAAGGATTGGCTGAAAATATTGCCCAGAGCCAGCACCCCCTCGGCATCCAGGCAACAGGGAACCACCGTGCCGTCCACCAAAATGGCAAGATGGTCGCGCAGGCCGCGGCAGTACCCCTGCCGGCCGAGATCCGGGCTGGACAGCTGCGGCCAAGCAAATTGCGGCTCAGGATTGAGAAAGACCCGAGGCGCCAGGGGTAGGCCACGTTCCGCCCGCAGCGCATCGGCCCGGAGGACCGGCAGGGCAAAGGCGCTGCTCAGCCGCTCCAGCAGATGTTCGTTCCAGCCACCGTGCTCTGGACTCTCCCCTGTTCCCAAGTTCCACAGCCGCAGACTGATATAGAGCTTGGTGCTCCGACTCGCCTCCTGGACGAAATCGATCATTTCCCGCAGGTGCGCCTCGGCAGCCTCGCGTTCAAGGTACGCCAACCCGTGGAGGGAAATATTGATCTGCCGCAGGGCTGGGGCAGTGAGCAGGGTATGCCGGTGGCGGCCCAGCAGGGTACCGTTGGTGGTGAGGTTGACCTGCATGCCCTGATGGCCGCTGAGGGCCAGCAGTTGGCCGAATTCGGGATGGAGCAGGGGCTCGCCGAGCACATGGAGGGAGATGAATCGGGTAGCACCGTGGATGCGGCGCAGCACCTCGGCAAAGGCCGCCGCAGCCATGAACGCCTTGGCACGGCTGCTCGGGGCACAGAACGGGCAGGTCAGGTTGCAGCGATTGGTGATTTCAATGTAGATTTTTTTAAAGCCGGGCAAGAAGGGGAATCCTCAGATAAACCGCTTGAGCAACTCGTCGCAGATCGCATCGACATTTTCGGGCGTGACCATCCATTGCTCGACAAATCCCAGGGCCTGGCGCCGAAGTCCCGGATCGCGGCAATCGTCGAGCCGCCGGAAGAGGCCGGTTCGGCGACCGATCTGATAGAGCATCTGCTCCTCGGGGTCCATGGCGAGGAAACGGCGGATCACAGCCAGCATCCGCTGAAGATCATCGGGGAGAATGCCATCGATCTCCTCGAACAGATTGAGAATGTGATCGCTCTTTACCCGGCTGGTGATCCCAGAGAGCGCTTGCAGAAAGAGGAGCAGTTCCTCGGCGGTTTCCCGATCGCCCATTTTCTCAAACGCGCCGCTTGCCTGTTCACGGGCCAGTTCAAGCCCCTCGGGCAGGGCCAGAGTGCGCAACCGAATGAAATCGGGATTTATTCGGTTGAGGGCATCGGCGCTTTCCAGGGCATGCTGGCGCGAGAACCTGCGCCCGCCGAGACCGGGCATGTAGTATTCGGAGAGCTCGATTTCGGCCTGCTTCACCTTGCACCCGGCCAGGATATGCGCCGCCTTGTCCGCCCCCTTTTTCACCTGAGCAAGCACGGCGTCGCAACCCGACTCCAGGCCGATATGAATGCGGTTGAGTCCGGCGGCGGCGATGCGGGCCAGATCGGCATCCTCCATTCGGGCGATAGTCTGGGAACGGGCATAGGAGGTGATGCGTTCGATGCCGGGAAAAGTCGCCTTGAGGTGCTGCAGGATGGTCACCAGGTGGTCCGGCTTGATGATCAGACTGTTGGAATCCTGAAGAAAAACCGATGTGCCCCCGGCCAGCAGCCAGTTGCGGGCGGCAAACAGGGCCATTTGCTCGTCCCGGTTTGTTGCCGGATCAAGCGGCGGGAGCGAACCGGGCGTTCCCTGCCCCCCGCGCAGCAGTTGGGCGTAATGCCGGACCGTATCGATATCCCGCAGCACATGGGCCACGGGCCGCTGGCTGAAGGGCTCGCCCTTATACAGGCCACAGAAGGTGCAACGGTTCCAGGGACAATTCCTGGTCACCCGGATCAGCAAACTGCCGCTTTCACTGGGCGGCCGGATCGGCCCCTGCTCAAAACCCTGATAGGGTTGATCAACCTGGGTCATCGAGCCTCCCTTCTCATTGTTTTTCCCTTCAGAAAAAAGGCCGCCATGCCGCGAGTCGCTGTTTAGCGTGGCGCGAAACCGATCCTGCCGGAACTGGTTTCAAGCAATTTGACGTTGATTAAATTGGCAATACTGGACCGGCTCTCTTCCGGCAGTTCGAGGAACTGGCATCCCAAGTAGATCCGGTTGGCATCCTCTGGGGCAAAAATCCACCGGATTTCCATCAGGATAGCTTCTGTACTGACCGTGCCAGTCTGATGGTTCAGTCGGGATACGGTGAGTCGGTCGCCGACAGCATACTCAGAATCGCCGATGACGGCGAGATGGATCCCGCCCAGGCTTAAATCAAGAACCGACGCCGTTGTCACCTTGACCGCGCCTGCGCCATTGCTCAATTCACACCCCATTTCCTCCATGGTGTCGAAATACACGCGAATGTGCCGTCTTCGCTCTAAAAAATCCCTATCCATCCATTCCCCCCTTTCTTCAAATTTCGCTCAGGTTGATGTCGCACAGGTTGTTCCTTTCGCCCACAACAATATCCAAAAAATTCAACGCTTAAAGACCCAGAAATCTGGATGGAGCATAGCCAGGAAGGGGATCAGTTCCAACCGGCCGACCACCATGTTTATAATGAAGATAATCTTGGTCAGACCGGAAAGCTCGCCAAAGCTCGCCATGGGACCGATGGAACCGTAGCCCGGACCAATATTGCCGATGGTTGCGGCCGTGCCGACAATGCCGACCGCGGCATCGCCCTCGATGATGCTCACTGCCAGCGACGACAGGGTCATCAAAAAAATATAGAACAGGAGGAACCCAAGGATCTGCCGCTGGATATCCTCGGGAACCGTCACCCGGTCGATTTTGATCGGCAGCACCGCCTTGGGATGGACGATCTGGGCAATCTCCCGCTTGAGGAATTTCAGGCCGAACAGCACCCGCACCACTTTGACGCCGCCGCCCGCCGAACCGGCGCAACCGCCGATCAGCATCACGGTGAAGAGAAGAGTCTGGGCAGGAATGGCCCACAGCCCGAAATCCGCCGAGGCAAATCCAGTGGTGGTGAGAATCGAGGTAATCTGAAAAAAACCATCGCGGAGGCCGTCGTTCATGCTGACCGCGCTGCTCCAGACGAGCGCGGTGCAGAGCAGCAGCGACATCACCACCACGATGATCGTGTAAAAACAAAATTCCTCATTCTGCAGCAACGCCCGGTATTTTTTCTGAAAGAGCACCCGGTACTGCAGGGCGAAGTTACCTCCTGCCAAAAACATGAACAGGGTGACGGTCCAGGTGATAGGAGCGCTCTGGTACCCCATGATTGACTGGGGATGAGGGGAAAAGCCACCGGCGGCCATGGTGGAGAAGGCATTGCAGACCGAATCGAATAGCGGCATGCCGCACAAACAAAGCAGGGCAATCTCGAGCAGGGTCAGGAGAATGTAGATCAACCAGAGGGCCTTGGCCGTGTGGGTGATCCGCGGGGTCACCTTTTCTTCGGTGGGTCCGGGGGCCTCGGCAAAGAACAACTGCCGCCCGGCCACGGCGAATTGCGGCAGGATGGCGACAAACAGCACGATAATCCCCATGCCACCCAGCCACTGACTGAGACTGCGCCAGAAAAAAAAGGTCTTGGAATAAGGGGCGAAATCCTTGAGAATTGTTGCCCCGGTGGTGGTGAAGCCCGAAATCGATTCAAAGTAGGCGTCAATCGGCCCCAACTCATAAAAAAGATAGGGGATGCCGCCAATACCGCCGGTGACCACCCAGGCCAGCGTCACAATCAGCATGCCTTCGGCACGCTTCAGATTGTCAAAATCGCGGGAAAACCCGCCCTGCCACTGAAAGAGCAGCCCCAAGGTCACGCTGACGGCGCTGGCCACCAAAAACGGCACGATGGAAGCGTATTCCCTGGTCAACAAAGCCAGCCCGATTGGCGTCAGCATGATAAGGCCCAGGGCCACCATGATGATGCCCAGAACATTGAGGATGGCGGTGAGTTTCATCGGGCAAAGGCGGATTTAATGGCTTCAGCGTCCTTGGCCATGGTGAAAATGATCAACTGATCGCTGGCCTGGAGTTGGGTGGAGCCGTGCGGAAAAATGACGTTGCGGCCCCGCTTGACCACGCCGATAATTGCTCGCGCCGGCAAATGGAAGTCACGAACCAGGGTCGCGGTAAAAGTTTCCGGCAAGGTCAGGCGCAGCACCTCGCCCTGCCCCCCCTCCACCAAAGCAAGAATATTCACGTCTTTGGCCTGCAAACGGTTGAGCAATTCCTTCAATGCCGAATCGCGCGGCGAGACCACCACATCGATACCCACCCGTTCAAACAGGGCCGAATTGCGCACATTGCCCACCCGGGTAATAATTCGCTTGCAGCCCAATTGCTTGACCAGCAGGGAGCAAAGGAGATTTTTCTCATCGTTGTTGGTGACGCAGACCGTCACATCGCTGTCACCGATCGATTCGCCCTCCAACAGTTCCAGATCCGTGCCGTCGCCCTGAAGAATAAGACAGTCTTTCAGGTTATCGGCCAGGAAGGTGCAGCGGTTGCGGTCATGCTCAACCAGTTTGACCTTGATGCCGGCCTGCTCGAGTTTCTGGGCCAACATGAAGCCAACACTGCCGCCGCCAATCACTGCGGCGGTTTTGATGGTGTTGACGTTCTGAAAAAACTGGGCCGCCAGACTATCCAAGGCTGGGCCGGTGCCCATGAAGATGACCTTGTCGTCCGTCTCGATAGTGGTCGAACCGGTGGGCATGAACAGACTGCGATTCCGGGTGATCCCGACAATCAGTACATTTTCAGGAAAGGAACAGTCCATGATCCGGCTCCCCCGGATGATCGAGTTTTCCTTGATCCGGTATTCGAACATCTTGGCCTTGCCTCGAGCGAAATACTCGACATCGATGGCGTCGGGCACGGAGATGATCCGGAAAATGTCCTGGGTCAGCAGCTGTTCCGGCCAGATGATGGTGTCGATGTCGTACTTGGTCTGGTAACGATTCTGGGAAAGCGAGGCCAGGTTGCGATAGAGTTCCATCCTGCGGACAAAACAGATGGTTTCCGTCTCGGCAATTTTTTTGGCGGTCCAGCAGGCAACGATATTGGCCTCGTCGATGAGGGAACAGGCGATGAAGAGATCGGCCTTGGCGGTGTTGGCCCGTTCAAGGACCAACACATCCGCGCCGTTGCCGGCAACAAAGCTGATATCGAGGTTGTTGAATTTATCGGGCAGCCGGTCGAGGTCGTCGACGATGGTGATGTTATGCTTCCGGTAGAGCTGGGAAGCGACCATGTATCCGGTTTCGGTGGCGCCATAAATGAGGATATTCATACATCCACTTGGTTTGGGCGGCAATATTTCAGTTATTTATCGCAGCGGGGCTCCTATCGGCGCAACCGGCACACAGGGAAATTATTACCGAGATAACGCGGACAGTGAAAAAAAAATCTGGATGCATGTTCCCCTGAACTCAGAAAGCAGGCGATTCCATCGGCCGAAAATAATAAAAAAAAAACCACTTGTACAGCGATTGCCGCCGCTGTCAAAAAAAAGGCGGCACCCTCGGTCAACGCTGTCCGCGACCGGTGTGACAGCGCATACTATCAATCGGATATTGGCGCACCAGGCGTTTTGTTGTTATAGTAGACGTATGCAATCATATATACGAACCGAGGCCGCTGTCGCCACCATTATCACCCGCGAACCGGCCCCCGAAGTCCTGGTCCTCAAACGCAACGCCAACCCGCGGGATCCCTGGTCTGGACATTATGCCTTCCCTGGCGGGCGGCGTGATGACGACGACACCTCCCTGCTGGCGACCTGCATCCGCGAAACCTACGAAGAATGCGGCATCCAGCTCTCCAGCGACCTTCTGGTCAAACAATATCCCGTCCGTCACGCGGGCAACCACCTGAACCAGCCAATTCCGGTGACCACGTACTTGTTCGAACTCCCGAAACAACCAGCTATCCGGCTGCAAACCACGGAAATCAGTTGTCATGAATGGCTTGACCTTGACTATGTTGCCGATGCATCAAATATAATCCGCCGCCCCATGAGTCCACGCTGCCCGGATGTGCTGTTTCCATGCATCCCGGCCACCGCAGGTTTTATCTGGGGGTTCACCTACGAGACACTGATGCTGGTGATTGCCGACCGTTACACCCGTTTTTCCTGAAAAATCTCTCTTCTGTAACGAGATGCGCATTGCGTCAAAGAGCGCTTGACTTTTTAGCTGGTGACTTGTATCAATAACGGCGGATTTGAAAGGGGATTTGTCTCTTTGGTTGGAGCGTTTAAGAATTCTTCACATTTCTTCC